>Ga0207701_10000986_pt1 | contig 30165 bp, 27 predicted proteins | sample KBSSwiSSwithPhiX_FD_184294 | JGI IMG/M metagenome (GOLD analysis project Ga0207701, IMG submission 184294) | Switchgrass rhizosphere bulk soil microbial communities from Kellogg Biological Station, Michigan, USA, with PhiX - S5 (SPAdes) (version 2) | ecosystem: Environmental > Terrestrial >... | reverse complement strand
TCCATCTCCAAAATCCCAGGACCAATCGATGATAGAAGCACTGCATGCCTGAGAAAATTCAATGAAATCAGTAACAAAAGGTGAACAGGTTCCTTCCTGCAGGTAATTAAAATCGGCCTGAATAACCGGTCCCTGCGCAACATAAATAGTGTCGCTGGCAACGCACCCGTTGAGAGTTACTTCAACTGAATATTCACCTTCAAAGAATGTTTCAAGCTGGGGAGCCGTGCTGCCGTCGCTCCATAAATAAGTAGCGCCTGCATTTTCAGCATCGAGGGTAATTGCGGTACCCACACAAACTACGGTGTCGGGACCAAAATTAACCACAGGGCACTGAGCACGAATGAAATGAGGAACACAAAGAAGTAACAGGAAAAAAACGCGTAGCATTATTTTCATAGGCTTCTATTGGATTTTGGACAGGCGGTAAAATAGTGACTAAATTTCGTATATTCTAGTGCTTATCTTCGCCCATATCTAAAAAAATTGATCAGTCAGCAAACGATACAGCAAATACTGTCGAGGATCGATATTGTGGAAATAATCGGCGGGTTTGTACGATTAAAAAAACGCGGAGTTAACTATATAGGGCAGTGTCCTTTTCACAACGAAAAAACACCGTCTTTCACTGTTTCACCAACAAAGGAGATTTATAAGTGCTTCGGCTGCGGTAAAAGCGGGAACACAATCAGCTTCCTGATGGAGCATGAAAAATATTCCTATGTTGAAGCACTCAAGTGGCTCGCCAATAAATATAATGTAGAGATCGGGGAAACTGAATTAAGTTCCGAAGCCAGGGAACATCAGCTTACAGCCGACAGTTTATACATCATCAATTCATTTGCACAAAAATACTTTTCTGATATTCTTTTCAATAATGATGAAGGAATAGATATCGGTTTGAGCTATCTCAAAGAAAGAGGATTCAGGGAAGAAGTAATTGAAAAGTTTCAGCTGGGGTATTGCCTGCAGGAACGGGATGCATTTTCGAGAGAGGCCATTCATTCGAAATACAACACCGGGCTTCTGGTAAAAACAGGACTCACCGTTTTGCGTGATGAAAAACCTGTTGATAACTATAGGGGAAGAATCATTTTCCCGGTTCACAACCAATCAGGAAAGATTGCGGGCTTCGGTGCGAGGATCATCGGTAAAAATGATAAGGCGCCAAAATATATCAACACTCCCGAGAATGAAATTTATATCAAGAGCAGGATCCTGTATGGGTCGTATTTTGCGAGGCAGGCCATAGATAAGAACGACGAATGTTTGCTAGTTGAAGGATACACCGATGTAATATCATTACACCAGGCAGGAATTGAAAATGTAGTGGCTTCAGGGGGAACATCACTAACTCCCGACCAGCTAAGGCTGATAAAAAAATATACGAATAACCTTACGATAATTTATGATGGTGATGCTGCTGGTGTGAAAGCTGCCATGCGGGGCCTCGACCTTGCTCTTGAAGAAAGTCTCAATGTGCAGCTCGTGCTGATTCCGGATAAAGAAGATCCAGATAGTTATGTTAATAAAGTCGGTGCAACTCACTTCCGGGAATTCGTAAACCAGAATAAGAAAGATTTCATCCTGTTTCAACTGGATGTGTTGCTAAAAGAAGCCGGCAACGACAATGCAAAAAAATCTACGGTGGTGAACACCATTGCAGAAACGATCGCAAAGATCAATAAGGCCGAAGATTTTTCGAGAAGGCAGGATTATATCCGTCAAACCTCTGCCGTGTTAAAGATTGATGAAAGCGGATTTATCAATCTCGTTAATAAATTCATCAGGGAAAAAATTGCAAAACAGGAAGGCGGAAGAGGTTTTGATTACACACCACCTGCGATTAATCCACAACTGGATGCCATTGACGATGATGATGTGCTGTCGCTTTTAAAAAGAGATGAATTACATGAACGCGCGATCGTAAGATGCCTGATAGAATTCGGATTGAAAGACTGGGATGGAAATATCCGTGTGGCAGATTATCTTATCGAAGAATTTGTAGACCAGCAACTGATTGAAGATGTTTCACTGACCCCTGTCATGGAATTATACAAGAAGTGGTATCAGGAAGGACTTGAACCTACTGAAAAAAACTTTTTGTACCATGAGGACCAGAAGATCAGCGCTTCTGTTGTATCGCTGCTCGAATTTCCTTATGAGCTCAGCCCGAACTGGAAAGAACATTTCGAAGGAAAAATATTTTCACGGGAGGACCTTTACCGGGAGGAGATCACTTCAACGGTGAACTACCTTAAACTTCGGAAAGTGAAGAAGATGATCGAGGAGAACCAGCATGACATGAATGAATTCAAATCTCATGATGAGTGGCTGGTCGCTGCAAATACTCACCAGCATTTGAAACAAATAGAAAAAGAACTTACAAAACAAATAGGCACAACTATTTATAAATAAAATACTCACTATTTTCTTTTTCTATTTTCTGTTCATTTTGTCACTTTTTCCTGCCAATCTGCCCTCTTTTTCGTAATTTTGCCCCCTCAAATGAAAGAGCTGGATGCAATTTCAGTACGATAGAAAGTTTTATATAGAAAGCTATGGATGCGCCATGAACTTTGCAGACAGCGAAGTGGTGGCTTCCATCCTTAATGAGAACGGATTCGGGGCAACGAAAGATTTCCGCGAAGCAGATCTTATTTTTTTAAACACCTGCTCGATCCGGGAGAAGGCGGAGCAGACAGTCAGAAAAAGGCTTCTTGATTTCCGCACAGTAAAAAAGGAAAAACCGGCAGCGCTTATCGGCGTCCTGGGATGTATGGCAGAGAGGTTGAAGTCGAAATTACTTGAAGAAGAAAAGCTGGTGGATATTGTTGTAGGGCCTGATGCTTACCGATCGCTGCCATCTCTTATCGGAGAGGCAGATGGCGGAACAAAGGCAGTAAATGTTCTGCTCAGCAGGGAAGAAACATATGCCGACATCTCTCCCATAAAGCTGGATTCAAATGGCGTTACTTCTTTTGTAAGCATTATGCGCGGTTGCAACAACATGTGTTCCTTCTGTGTGGTACCGTTTACCAGGGGGCGCGAACGCAGCAGGGATCCAAAGTCGATCATCAGGGAAGCTGCAGAACTGTTTGAAATGGGTTACCGTGAGATCACCCTCCTTGGCCAGAATGTGGACAGCTATTACTGGACACCTTCTGAAGATGATAAAAATGGCTGGGGAAAACCGGTAACATTCGCGGCGCTGCTTGAAATGGTTGCGCAGATCAATCCAATGCTCAGAATAAGATTTTCAACTTCGCACCCCAAAGATATTACAGACGATGTACTGCATACGATCAATAAATATGAAAACATCTGCAAGTATATACACCTGCCTGTGCAGAGTGGATCGAACAGGGTATTGCAGCTAATGAACAGGAGCTATACAAGAGAATGGTACATGGCGAAAGTGAACAGGATCAGGGAGATCATACCTGGCTGCGGCATCAGCTCTGATATCATTGCTGGATTCTGCACCGAAACAGAGGAAGACCATCAGCAAACACTTGATTTGATGGAGTATTGCGGATATGACTTCAGCTATATGTATTTCTACAGCGAAAGACCCGGAACACTTGCAGCCCGCAGGTATGCCGATGATGTTCCCGGTGAGGTTAAGAAAAGAAGGCTTGCAGAGATAGTTTCGCTGCAGAATAAATTATCAAAGAAAAGCAACAACAATGATATAGGTAAAAAATTTAAAGTGCTGATCGAAGGAAACTCGAAGAAAAGTGAAGAGGACTGGATGGGACGCAGCAGTGAGAACAAGGTTGTTGTTTTTTCAAAGAATGGAATAGCTGATAAAGGAAACTATGTTAATGTAGTGGTCACCAGTTCAACCGGCGGCACACTATTGGGCGAGATCATCAGATAAAATAATAGGGATGGAAATTCAAAGTATAAAGAACAGGTTTGGCATAATAGGAAATTCTCCGGCACTCAATTACGCACTGCAGGTAGCAGAACAGGTAGCAAACACCGATCTTACAGTTTTGATATTCGGTGAAAGCGGAGTAGGTAAAGAAGTTTTTTCTCAGATCATTCACGCATTGTCAGCACGCAAGCACAATCCTTTCATCGCTGTGAATTGCGGAGCTATTCCGGAAGGCACGATCGATTCGGAATTATTTGGCCATGAGAAAGGTTCTTTTACAGGTGCTGTAGACAGCAGGAAAGGATATTTCGAAACAGTGAGCGGAGGAACTATATTCCTCGATGAGATCGGCGAGATGCCGCTCGGCACGCAGGCAAGATTATTACGTGTACTTGAAACAGGCGAATTCATCCGTGTAGGCTCATCAAAAGTTCAGAAAACGGATGTACGTGTTATCGCTGCTTCCAATAAAGATCTTCTCGATCTGCATCAGCAAAACAAGTTCCGCGAGGACCTGTATTACCGGTTGAGCACAGTACCGATCAGAGTTCCTGCTTTGCGCGACAGAAAAGAAGACATCATTATATTGTTCAGAAAATTTTCAGCAGACTTCGCGGAGAAATATAAAACAACACCCGTGCAACTCGATGAGGAAGCGAAAAATATGTTAATAAACTATAGCTGGCCCGGCAATGTTCGTGAATTGAAGAATATTGCTGAGCAGACATCAGTGCTTGCTGCCGACAGGCATATTACCGCTAACGAGCTGAAAAGATTTCTTCCGGAAAGGTCGGGCAGCAGGTTACCGGTACTTGCACAGGGTGCTTCAGTTTCATCACATGATTTTTCAAATGAAAGAGAAATTTTATACAAGCTTTTCTTCGACATGAAAAAAGATGTAAACGAGCTTAAGAAAATGTTTTTCGAAATCATCCAGAACCCGTCTCTTGCGTCGCAGCATCCGGCATTCATGAATGATCTGAAAGAGCTGCACCAGCAAGACAACATACAGCCAGGTGTGATGCAACACCAGCAGTCTTCCGCGTCGCCAATGATCCTTCATCACAATGATGACATCCATCATCATGAAGAAGTAGAAGAATCTCTGAATATCATGGATAAAGAAAAAGAGCTTATCGAAAAAGCGCTAAAAAAACACAGGGGTAAGAGAAAAGATGCATCTTCGGATCTTGGAATCAGTGAAAGAACGCTATACCGTAAACTGAAAGAATACGATATAAAAGAATGACAGCATATATGAGGGTTATATCAATATTATTAATTGCGTTTACTATCACATTCGTCTCCTGCTATTCATTCAAGGATGTGAGCATACCCCCTGAAGTAAAAACCGCAAGGGTAAATTATATAGAAAACAGGGCGAGCTATGTGAATCCTCAGCTCAGTCCACAGCTTACAGACAGGCTCCGTCAGAAAATAAATAACCAGACGCGGTTGACTCTTATCACAACGGATGAACCGGATTACGATATCTATGCTGAGATCAGGGGCTATACAGTTTCCACAGCGGGTATTTCGGAACAGCAGGCTGCAACAAACAGGCTACAGATTACCGTGCACATCGTTTTTAAAAACAGGCTGGATGAAAAGGCAAATTTCGAAGCTGATATAAACCGTAATTTCGACTTCAACTCGAGCCAGAGCCTCCAGCAGGCAGAGACCCAGCAAGCCGATGAAATATTAAAAAACCTAACTGACGAAATTTTCAACAGGATATTTTCAAACTGGTAACTGAAGGCAATGCAAAACGAGATCAATACAATAACGCAGCAACTCTTTCAAAAAGATAGCCTTGAAAAATTGACCGAAGAAGATATTGGATATTTCATTTCGAAATACCCTTATGTTGCCCCCACAAGATTTCTGCTGGCAAAAAAGAAACATGACGCCAATGCCCCCCAACCGGGTGCAGAAGTGATCACCGCCGGACTTTATTTCAATAACCCTCTATGGCTTAACTCACAACTGGAAAATAAGGAAACCGAGGAAGTAACGCAGGCACCCGCCGTTCCGGAACAGCCTAAAGTTGAGGAGGAGTCGCCTATCGCATTTCAGTCTTACCACACCATTGATTATTTCGCTTCGCAGGGTATCAGGCTTCAGCAGGCTGAACTGTCGAAAGACAGGCTTGGGCAGCAACTGAAAAGTTTCACTGAATGGCTGCGAAGCATGAAAAAACTTCCGTCAGCCGAGGGCCAGCCGGTAGGTCCTGAAGATTTAGGCCGCCAGCAGGTGGTAATTCAGAACGCTGCTTCCTCCATCGAGGAAAAAGAAGTAGTTACAGAGGCCATGGCAGAGGTATGGCTGAAGCAGGGAAACAATGCAAAAGCCGCTGAGATCTACTATAAATTAAGTTTGCTCAATCCCTCTAAAAGCGCTTATTTTGCAGCCAAAATTGACCAATTAAAGTAGTGTGACATGGCAATATTTTTCCTGATACTTATTATTCTTTCCTGTGTGATCATTGGATTTTTCATTCTTGTTCAGAATCCAAAAGGTGGTGGGCTTGCTGGTAATATAGCAGGCTTCAGCACGCAGTTCATGGGCGTTAAGCAAACAACAGATGTACTTGAGAAAGGCACATGGGTGCTGGCTGTGCTCATCGCTTTGCTGACTGTTATTTCACCGATATTCATTGCACCTAAATCCGGAACAGGCAGTGAACCTAACCTGAGGCCCACTACAACACAGCCATCGCCTGCAACGCCAACCCCAACATTACCGGCACCGCAGCAAACACCTCCACCTGCACAACCATAAAAATATTTTATCTATCTTTTCCTTCTAAACCCTGCATAACGCGCAGGGTTTTTCGTTTATTTACACGGCAATCTATAACCTATGTTAAGGATCTTTATTATTGTTCTGATTGTGCTTGCAGTGGTGATCATCGCCATAGCAGGAAGATTCTTCTTTTCCAACACACCTTTCAGCGAAAAATCAAAATTCCTTTATATACACACGGGGCACGTTTCAAAAAATGACGTGATGAAAACAATACGCAAAGAAATCCTGGTGAGCAACCCCGGTTCATTCGACATGATCGCCACGCAAATGGATGTATGGCAGTCATTACATGCCGGCAGGTACGAAGTTGAAAAAGGAACAAGTCTTTTTGAACTGGCGAGAATGCTGAGAAATGGCAGGCAGTCGCCGGTAAATCTTGTCATCACAAAGATCCGCACCAAAGAAAACTTCGCGTCGCTTATCGGCAAAAAATTTGAAACGGATTCGGCGGAAGTGATGGCGTTCCTTAACAATAAAGACATTTTAAAAAAATACCAGCTCGACAGCAATACGGTTATGACAACCGTATTTCCGAATACTTATACTTATCTGTGGACAACTTCAACCCCAGGTATTTTCAAAAAACTAATTGCCGAATACAAAAAAGTGTGGAACGATGAAAGAAAGAAAAAGGCTGATTCGCTCGGCCTCACCCCCACCAGCGCATATATTCTCGCGTCTATCATTGAAGAAGAAACAAACAACGATAATGAAAAAGGACTAATAGCAAGTGTTTACCTGAACAGGATGGCAAAGAATATGAATTTGGGTGCCGACCCTACTGTAAAATTTGCACTAAGGAATTTTGCGCTCAAGAGAATTTATGAGAAACATCTTACTGTTGAATCTCCATATAATACTTACAGAGTAAAAGGATTGCCCCCGGGTCCGATCTGCACACCATCAATCAATACACTCGACCAGGTGCTTAATGCGCCTAAAACAGATTATCTTTTCTTTGTAGCAAAGAAAGATTTCACCGAGGGTCATGTATTCACCTCAAATTACCAGGAACATTTAAAATATGCACGTGAATACCAGCAGGCCCTTAATACGCAGGAACAACAAAAACAAAAGACTGCCAGGGAAGAAATAGATGAATAAAATTGAATCTGCAATAGTAAACAGTTCCATCGCAAAATATATAAGGAACAGAAGCAAGCATATCATTCTGCCCGGCTTTGAAGGAGTGCCGTTGTATGATGTAGTGATATTCTTTGTAAACCAAATGAACAAAGTGGGCATCAACGACAGGGCCGCCGCGGTTTCCTTCAACTTCCTGATGGCTATTCCTGCAGGCACAATATTTCTTTGTACACTTATACCCTATATGCCCATCTCCTCTGAAATTACAATCGAACTGCTCGACCTCGCGAAAATGTTTACACCCGATGAGAGCACTTATGGGATGATCGCAAATTTTCTGAACGACTTTTTAAATACTCCCCGTTCGGGATTGTTGTCGTTGGGTTTTGTTGTCGCGGTATTTTATGCGTCAAATGCGGTGATGGCACTCATGCGATCGTTCAACAGGTCATTACATTCTTACAAAGAAAGAGGGTTTGTCAGTGAACGGTGGACAGCAATCAAACTGACCACAGTGCTTATCATTATGCTAATCGCTACTGTAAGCTTGCTGGTAACACAGGGTGAATTGTTTCAATACATCATGGAAACGCTGGATATAAAGAACCAGGTTGTAAGGCAGTTACTGTTTTCTGTAAGATGGTTGATTATTATAATGTTAATACTCTATTCAATAGGTTTTATCTATAAATATGCACCAGCGATCACAAAAAGATGGAAACTGGCCTCCCCCGGTGCAATTTTTGCAACATTCCTGGTTGTGTTGTCGACATTTGCTTTTTCGTTTTACGTGAATAATTTTGGCTCGTATAATAAGATCTATGGCTCGATTGGAACAATTATGATATTAATGTTCCTTATTTATCTGAATTCGCTCATTTTACTGATTGGTTATGAACTAAATGTTTGCATCCATTCGTTGAAAGCTTTGGCGGAAGAAAGACAATAAATTACATATCTATGAAAAAGGTCCTCAAAATAACAGGTATCACCCTGTTGGTCATTATAGCTATCCTGTTTTCAATACCCTTTTTATTCAAAGGGAAGATCATCAAAATTGTTAAGTCGGAGATCAACAAGAACATCAACGCCCAGGTTGATTTCAGCGACGTTGATATTTCATTGATCAGAAGATTCCCGAGAGTATCGGTTTCAATAGAAAAAATCCAGGTGATCGGCAATGGCAGGTTCGCTTCAGATACACTTTTAGCGGCCAATAGCATCGATGCTGCCCTTAACCTGATGAGCATAATCAAGGGCGATAAGATGACCATTTATTCAGTTGCTGTGAACCAGCCAAGAATACATGCGATTGTTGAAAAAGACGGAACAGTAAACTGGGACATAACAAAACCTGATACTACAACCGCAGCGCAGGGTGAATCAAAACCATTCAGCATGGAGCTGAAAAATTACGCCATAAACGATGGTTATGTTTCTTATGTTGACGCTCAAGGTGGGATGAATGCTGAAATTTCAGGATTGCAGCACGAAGGCAGTGGCGACTTCACCGCGGATAATTTTACGCTGTCTACAAAAACAAATGCGGATGCTGTAAACTTTACAATGGCATCTATCCCCTACCTGGTGAATACTAAAACAAAGATCGATGCGGATATACAGGTGGATAATAAAAATTCGAAGTACACCTTTAAAACTGACGAGATCGCATTAAATGAATTGAAGATCGCAACAGAAGGATTTTTCCAACTCGTGAACGACAGTACTTATAATATGGATATCCGTTTCAACGCTCCTTCTACAGATTTCAAAAATATTCTTTCGCTGATACCGGTTGTTTACCAGAAAGATTTTGCGAAAGTAAAAACAAGTGGTAAAGCCATTTTCAATGGGGCAGTAAAAGGTACCATGGGTCCTAAACAATTACCCGCATACAATATCAATCTTGATATAGCAGATGGATTTTTTCAATATCCTGATCTTCCTTCTCCAGTAAAAAATATCAATGTTGCTTTGAAAGTTGATAATCCTGATGGTGTGACCGATCATACGGTAGTGGATATACCCAAAGGACATATTGAAATGGAAAATGAGCCTTTTGATTTCAGATTGCTGATGAAAAATCCTGTGAGTGACATGTGGGTTGATGCAGCAGCGAAAGGCAGACTTGATCTTTCCAAAATTACCAGGATGGTAAAACTTGACAAAGGAACAAGTATCAAAGGCCTGCTGAATGCTGATGTGAGCGTGAAAGGATTTGTTGACGCCGTACAGAAACAACAGTTCGATAAATTCAATGCGGCAGGTACCATTGCTTTAAATGGTTTTTCATATGTGGCGAAGGATTATCCTGACGGGGTAAGCCTGCAAAAATTACTGATGACATTTAACCCGAAAAATGTAACGCTCAATGAAGCGGCAGGATCTTACCTTAAATCAAACTTTGAGGCAAATGGTTATGTGAATAACCTGATCGCATATGTATTGAAGGATCGTCCACTCGATGGTGTAATAAATGTGAAAGCGGATAAGCTGAACGTGAATGACTGGATGGGACCAACCGATACCACAAAAACGGAAACAGCAAGTGCACCTTTTATTGTTCCAGCAAATCTCGACCTCACAATGAATGCAAAGGCAGACCAGGTAAAATACGACAACCTGCTGATGGAAAATGTGAGCGGTACATTACTGCTTGCCGATGAAGCAATAAAGCTGAATGACGTGAAGGGCAATGCGCTCGACGGCACAATTATGCTGAACGGCACTTACAGTACGCGGGAGAATAAAAAGAAACCGGCGATCACACTGAATTATGATGTGCAGGAACTCGATGTGCAAAAAACTTTCAACACATTCAATACTGTGCAGAAACTTATGCCGATTGGAAAATATTTATCAGGTAAATTAAATTCGAAATTAGGACTCACCGGTTTGCTTGGACAGGATATGATGCCAGATCTTAAAACGCTTTCGGGTGAAGGGAATATTTTTCTTATTGAGGGATTGCTCGAAAAATTCAAGCCCCTGGAAAAGCTTGCGGAAAAGCTGAATGTAGATGCGCTCAGGAATATTTCATTGAAAGAAGTACGTGAACAATTTGAATTCAGTGCGGGAAAAGTTTTTGTAAAACCTTTCAAGATGAAAGTGAAAGACATTGAAATGGAAATCGGCGGCATGCACGGTTTTGACCAATCGATGGATTATACCATCCATCTAAAAATTCCGCGTGCGATGATCGGTACAAAAGGAAACCAACTGGTAAACGACCTTGCGGCAAAAGTATCATCGCAGGGAATTCCTGTTAAATTGGGCGAAACCATTAATCTGAATGTGAAAATGCTGGGAACCCTGACCGATCCTGATATCCAGTTCAATCTGAAAGAAAGTACAACAGATCTCGCAGATGATTTAAAAGAACAGGCAAAGGATTTTGCACAGGCAAAGATCGACAGTTCGAAAAAAGCGGTTAAGGATACTGTTGAATCCGTGAAGAAAGAGTTGGTGAAACAGGCTGGTGAAAAACTGAAAGAGCAACTATTCAGCAAAAAGGACACAACAGGTGCTGATACCCTGAAAACCAAGTCTGTAAAGCCCGAAGACAAAATTAAAGAATCGGGAAAAGGGCTCATAGAAAACCTCAATCCCTTTAAGAAGAAAAAGTAAACTCATCAACCTTTTACCCTATTTTTGCCCCCTCTAAATTTTGACGAAGAAATACTGTTTATGGACAAACTGATCTATCTGGTTCCAGTGATGGGAGCCATTGGCTTGCTGTACACTTTCATCAAATTCAGCTGGGTATCAAAACAGGACGCGGGAACGGACCGAATGAAAGAAATCAGCAATTATATTGCTGAAGGTGCAATGGCGTTTCTGAAGGCTGAATGGAAGATCCTCACTTATTTTGTTATTATCGGTGCAGTTCTGCTGGCGTTTATGGGTTCACGTAATCCAAATTCTCACTGGGCTATTGCTGTTGCTTTTATAGTTGGTGCTTTTTTCAGCGCTCTTGCCGGTTTTGTCGGAATGAAGATCGCTACCAAAGCAAATGTGCGCACTGCGCACGCAGCCCGTACAAGTTTAAGTAAAGCCCTCGCTGTTTCATTTACAGGCGGTTCGGTAATGGGACTTGGAGTTGCTGGTCTCGCGGTACTCGGACTTAGTGGCCTTTTCATTATTCTCAAGATGATCTTTGCCAATGACGCACCTGTTGATTCTGTTGAAATGGTAAAGACCATCGAGGTGCTTACGGGATTTTCTTTAGGTGCCGAATCCATTGCATTATTCGCCCGTGTGGGTGGTGGTATATATACAAAGGCTGCAGATGTGGGAGCCGACCTGGTTGGTAAAGTAGAGGCTGGTATTCCAGAAGACGATCCGAGAAACCCTGCAACCATTGCGGATAACGTGGGTGATAATGTTGGAGACGTAGCCGGAATGGGTGCTGACCTTTTCGGATCTTATGTGGCTACTGTTCTTGCAACAATGGTACTCGGACAGGAGACAAAATCTATTGATAATTTCGGAGGCCTCGCTCCTATACTTCTACCCATGATGATTGCGGGTGTAGGTATCCTTTTCTCAATCGTCGGAACATTATTCGTAAGAGTAAGTGATTCTGCCGGAATAAATACTTCAAACGTTCAGAAGGCATTGAATATGGGCAACTGGGGCTCGATCGTTCTCACCGCCCTCGCCTGTATTGGATTAGTATATTATATACTTCCTGAAACTATGGTGCTCCGTAACATTGAATTTACTAAATGGGGTGTGCTTGGCGCAATTGCTGTGGGTCTTACAGTAGGAACATTAATGAGCATTATCACAGAATATTATACTGCGATGGGTAAGCGTCCTGTTACGAGCATCGTCCGCCAGTCCGGAACAGGACATGCAACAAACGTTATCGGCGGACTCGCTGTGGGCATGGAAAGTACATTCCTCCCTATACTTGTACTTGCTTCCGGTATATGGGGATCTTATGAATGTGCGGGATTATATGGTGTTGCTATTGCTGCGGCAGGTATGATGGCTACAACGGCCATGCAGCTTGCCATAGACGCGTTCGGCCCTATCGCCGACAATGCGGGCGGCATTGCAGAAATGAGCGAGCTTCCCAAAGATGTTCGTGAAAAAACGGATGTGCTCGACGCAGTGGGTAATACAACGGCTGCAACAGGAAAAGGTTTTGCGATAGCTTCAGCTGCGCTTACGGCGCTTGCACTTTTTGCAGCTTATGTTGGGGTGATCAATCACAATGGTTATGCCATGGATGGTATTGATATTTATAAAGCGAAAGTGCTGGCAAGTCTGTTTGTCGGGGGTATGATACCCTTTATATTTTCATCACTTGCCATCCGTGCGGTAGGTGAAGCAGCAATGGCAATGGTAGAAGAAGTGCGCCGCCAGTTCAGAACCATTGCAGGAATTATGGAAGGAACAGGTAAGCCTGAATATGATAAATGCGTAGCAATATCTACAGAGGCATCCATCAAAAAAATGATGTTGCCCGGAGCAATTGCCATACTCTCTCCATTAATAATAGGATTTCTTTTAGGACCTGAAGCACTCGGAGGATTTCTGGCCGGTGCTACGGTATCAGGAGTATTGATGGGTATGTTCCAGAATAACGCCGGGGGTGCATGGGACAATGCAAAGAAATCATTTGAGAAAGGCGTTGAGATCAATGGACAGACCTACAAAAAAGGTAGCGATCCTCATAAGGCTGCGGTTACAGGTGATACGGTAGGTGATCCTTTTAAAGATACATCCGGTCCATCCATGAATATTCTTATCAAGCTGATGTCAATCGTTTCGCTGGTAATTGCACCTACCCTTGCTGCTATTTATGGGAATGGAGATCATGAAACTGCAAAGAAACCGGAAGTAAAGAAAGAAATTACTGTTAAGAAATAAACTGTGTTTCTAACATAAAAAATCTGCATGATCCCCGCTTTGCGGGGATCTGTATTTTGGAAAACTTTGCTGTCATCCCTTTGACTCAATTTCATCCCGACGAAAGAAAGAATTCCCGGATTTTTTTTTGCAATTCATTTACGAAATATATCGTAAGTTTGGTTCAAAGCGATAAATATGTCCGCAACCAAGTACATAAAACCCACTGAAAGTGAACTGGAGATCTTGCAGGTATTATGGGGGAAAGGCCTCGCAAGTGTGAGAGAGGTTCATGAAGAATTATCTAAAACCAAGGAAGCCGGATACACCACCACCCTCAAGCTGATGCAGATCATGAACGAAAAGGGATTGGTAAAAAGAGATGACTCTGTGAAAACACATATTTACCAACCTGCAGTGAGCAAAGAAAAAACACAGAAGCATCTGTTAGGGAAAATGATCAACACCCTATTTGGCGGATCCGCAACAGAACTTGTTATCCAGGCTTTGGGTAATCACAAAGCATCAGCGGTTGAACTTGAAGAAATACAAAAGCTTTTAACTGAAATAAAAAATCAGTAAAATGAATCTGGTGTACCAGTCTGCTTTTGCTGAAGCATTGGGATGGTCGTTGATTGATAGTTTATGGCAAATGGGTGCCATTTGGACTTTTTATATCATGATCACCCGGAATAGCAATAGGTTCTCAGCTGATAAAAGACATTCATTTGCATTGATCGGAACTGCTGCAGGCACTTTGATATTCTTTATTTCATTCCTGGTTAATTATTACAGCGCAATAAATCATGAGAATTTTTTCAGCCTGGCTTATTTTATAGAAAAGCAGTCGGACAATAGGGTGCCCGGAAATGCATTTGCTGAAACAATCATTCCCCTGATATCTTTCCTCTACTTACCGGCAGTATTGTTTTTTACCCTTCGATTGATTTTACAGGTAAGCATCAACAAGAATATTTATCATAAAAATTTAGTTGAAGCCGATGTAACCATTTCAAATTTTGTCAGAGAAACGTGTGGACGGCTGGGAATTGTAAGAAAAGTGGGGGTATGGATATCCGGGAAAGCAGAAAGTCCACTCACTACCGGATTCTGGAAACCTGTGATCATATTACCTCTTGCGGTTTTCAGTCATTTAACATACAGGCAGGTAGAAGCTGTGATCGCACATGAACTTTACCATATAAAGAGAAATGATTACCTCATCAATATTTATTTGGCTTTGGCTGAGGTGATATTATTTTTCAATCCATTCGCCCGGTTGATGTTGGGAATAATTAGAAGGGAAAGAGAGAATAGCTGTGATGATCATGTTATTGCCTCAGGATTTGATGCCCGGGAATATTCACAAGCTTTATATATTCTCGGAAAATACAGAATCGATCACAATTACCTGGCTCTCGCAGCAACTGGACCAGGAAAAGAATATCTGCTTCATCGTATCAGAAGGATCATGAAAAGGAACAATCCTTCACCTTCCGTTTTGAAACCTGTCATAACATTTTTTTTGTGCCTGTTTGTAGCTGGATTTGCCGGCAGGCAGAAACATATACCGGTATCGGCAGATGCTTTGGTATCAAATGAGGTTAAACCTGTAGTTTTTTATTCAGTGGAGAAGAAAATAACGGTCAATGTTCCGGAAAATATTAAAAAATCTCCGCCGAAAACTAAAGTAATTAAAAGGGAAAAAATGGTGCTCCCACCGGAGCCGCCTATACCCCCGGAAAATGTTATGCAGGAAGAATCAAGTGAAGATGTTCAGGATTTGTTGAATTCTTATATCGACGCTCCCCGAATGCTTGAGTTTACGATCATTGATCCGGTAGAAGCCGAGGTACCGGTTGTGATCTGCGAAACACCACAACCATACATTCAGAAATCTGCTTTTTATTTTACCGAAGTAGATACTGTTTCGGGTAAGAAAGTGGTTAGTTTATAATTTATTAAAAAGATAATCCAGCACGCTCAGATTCGGAACAAAACCGAACCTGTCTTCAAACACCTGCGGGTATCTTTCAATCTTCGGAAATTCCTGGTTTATGGTTGAAGGCATCAACTTTCCCCGCCAGTCTAAATATCCATTCATATCATATTTTTCAACATATCCATCACTGAGTGAACAACTGGTATTAATTGACAATTTGTCTGTCACCCAATAAAAACAGCTAAGATTCAAGTCAAGCAAAAATTCATGTTTCTTTAAAAACAATCTTTCTAGGTCATCACGGAAATGCTCAAACCAGGGCGATTTGTTGTAACAGGAAGTAATCGTTTTCCAATGCCTTTCCTGCCATTTTTCTTTATTCAGGATCCTCACATCCTTCATCACCGTCTTTTGATTCCTTCCACCCACAAGAGGAACGGTTAAACCAATGGGCCCGTTACCTCCAAGAATGGTACATCTGTTTCTGAAACTCATTTTTTGGTAATGCTCATATTGATCAAAAACGCAATATTTGAAATTACTTAAATGAAAAAAGAATATAGATGGCGAAAAATACTGTAAATCAGTTATTAATATCATGATATTTATTAAAGAATAATATTTTTTAGACTTTCTTCTAAATCAGGTCTATAACGTCATTTGATGCGCGATTACAAATTTAATTTTAGTTGATGTAGCCTACCGCTGAATACTAAAAACCAATTATTTATTACCAAAGAATAATTACTATTGAAATTGGCAGTAGATTTTTCACTTCAAAACAGCATTTTAACAAATTGAATCTAAATTCTTTAGTCAACAAAAAATGCTAAAATTAACCCTCATTTTTGGACGAAAAAATTATTCACCTACTTTGCAGTCAAAAGAAAGGATGAGAAAAATTCTGACCGGCATAATGATCGTAACGATATTAGCCTCTTGCGCAAAACCAAAAGACCTTGAGTTCTTGGATATCCAGAATATTAAAATGGTAAAGTGGGGCCTCTCCGAGTCGGTGGTTGGCCTCGACGTAAGATTTTATAATCCCAACAAACAGCGCGTACAACTAAAGGATGCGATTGCAAAAGTTTATGTCAATTCGTCGTTCCTGGGCGAAACAAATATGGATACAACCATCGCGGTTCCTAAGAATGATACTTTCGCGGTACCGTTGTTACTGAAAGTGCAGACTGCTACAGCGCTTGCAAAAATGATGGAAACTGCAAAAGATTCTGCGGTGACTGTAAAAGTGGAAGGCACTGTAAAAATGGGAAAGGCGGGGATGTTTCTTACCTACCCGATAAAATATGAAAAGCTGCAAAGCCTGGCCGACCTGCATTTTTGATCGGGAAACGAGAATATTTGCTTGCCGATTGCCGATTCCTTATCACCATTGGAAAAATACTTCTGTCGCGCCGTATCCGTATGCAGGATGATACCTGTTGATAAATGATTTCACATCCCGGCGAATCCTTAATATTTCATGGATCTCATCCCTGAGTTTGCCGGTCCCTACTCCATGTATAATGATCATTGAAGACTGGTGGTGTGCAACAGCAAGATCAAGGTATTTCTCGAGGGTCTGCAACTGCAGGGTAAGCTTTTCAAATGAAGTTAAAGCCGCGTGATCCTTTGAGAGCTTTTCTATATGCAGATCCAGCTCATACTTTGATGGTTCAAGGTGCTGGCGCGCCGATGACGCTGAATAAACCTTATACCCTTTCTTCAGTAACGGAGACATCTCCATTCTATCTTCAACAACACGATCAGGGTATTTATCGAGGATCCTGTATGAAAATGTAGCTTCGCCTTTCTGCCTGATCTCCTGGATACGTGTGAAAACCTGCTTTGGCTTCAGTTTTAAAGATGTTTCAAAAGATTCTGCTTTCTTTTTATCCGGTTTCAGCAGCGAGAAAACAAAATTAAACGATGGACTGTCGTTCATATTCTCGAACGGCATGTCGTGGATATAGAAATCATGAAAGGGTGCGATATTATTCTTCAGTTCAAAATCTTCTTTACCGAAGTAATCAAGTGAATATTCAAAGCTGAAAGGAATATCTGTGCGGTTTATAAGATGGATCTTGAGCTCTTCTACCACTTCATCACCGAATTCATCGGTATCCATTACTGGAATGAACGTGAGCCAAACGCCTGTTTGGGATTTATCCTCAGGGATCTTCTTCTCTTTTGGTACCTCGTCAATGAATTTCCTTGATTTTTTCGGTGGGATAACGGGTTTCTTTTCTGAAAACCGCTTGAAATAAGGAAAATCGAGCTGATCAATGTAAGCGGGAAATTTTACGCCACGAACATCTACCATTACCATTTTATTGTTGATGATGTCTACTACTTCGCCTTCTTCTTCTGAATGCAGCACAAGGACCCTGTCACCGATCTGGAATTTCATTTGTTAAAGTTAAAAGTGAAATCTTAAAATTGAGGAATCTCTTTTGAGAAGACATTCAATTTTTCACTTTTCACTTTTCACTTTTAACTTACTATTCCTGTAACTATACAAGAAATAAATACACAAACCACCTGCCATCCACCCCAGGAACCATATCCAGGATTTCGCGGGTATCTCTATAAGCAAATAGGAACAAAACAGAACACCCATTATCGGTATTAAGGAATAACGCCTTAAAAATGTAAACAGGGCTAAAACAGCGCCCTCAACGAGAAATATGATGAACAGGATCTCCTGCAGGTTATCTTTTCCGAAGTTCATGAACACTTTGCCGATCCTTTCCCTGAACAGGTAAACAAAAATGAAATAAATGACAGGTACAATGAATTGCCCGTTGATATAGGGAAGCTTAAAACCTCTTTTTATGGAATTATCAAGCCTGGGCAGAAGGAGTACCCCTCCAGAAACCAAAATAAAGGCGAACAGGGTACCAATACTGGTGAGGTCTACCATCAATGAGCTTTGAACGAACAGCGTCGGAATGGCCACCAAAACCCCTGTAGCGACGGATGCAAAAGAGGGAGTCTTGTACTTATGATGGATCTTCGAAAATGCTTTTGGTAACAGGCCGTCGCGGCTCATGCTCATCCATATTCTCGGTTGTCCCAGTTGGAACACCAGCAAAACACTGGTTGTAGCAATTACGGCGCTGATAGAAACAATATAGGCGATCCAACCCTGCCCTGTTTTCTCGAAAACTTCAGCCAGCGGATCTATCACATTCAGTTCCTTGTATGAAACCATCCCTGTAAGCACAAGGGCGATCAGTATGTATAAAACCGTACAGATGATAAGCGAGTTGATCATTCCCCTTGGAAGATCGTGCTGCGGATTTTTGCACTCCTCAGCAGTTGTTGATATGGCGTCGAAACCGATATATGCATAGAATACAGCTGAAACCCCCTTTAACACACCCTCAAAACCATTCGGCATGAACGGGCTCCAGTTGTGAGGATCAACAGAAAAAAACCCAAGAATGATCACAAAAACGATCACGCCGAGCTTGAATATCACCATTACATTGGTTGATTTTTTACTTTCCCTGATGCCGATATAGGTAAGCCAGGTGATCAGTACTACAATCAGGAAAGCAGGAATATTCATAAAAACATGATAGCCGCCGATAACAGGTGCGTTCGTCCAGGCATCGTGGGCAAACTGAAGACTTTTATTCAAAGGCTGACCTGCCGTCAATGCAGCCTGTGCTTCATGAAATGCTGACCTGGCAGTCGCAGGATCGGTGGTGAGCCAGGCTGGAAACTTGACGCCAACCACTTCGAGCAGATTATTAAAATATCCGCTCCATGAAATGGCCACAACAATATTACCTATAGCATATTCAAGAATAAGCGCCCAGCCAATAATCCATGCGATAATTTCACCGAACGAAACATACGCATATGTATATGCGCTGCCGGCAATCGGAACACGGCTCGCGAATTCCGCATAGCACAATGCCGAAAAACCGCAGGTTACCGCTGTGATCACAAACAGCAATGAAATACCCGGTCCGCCATTGAATGCAGCAGTGCCGATTGTGGAGAAAATACCTGCCCCTACTATCGCAGCAATACCCATAAAGGTGAGATCCCTTACCGTAAGTATTTTGTGAAGTCCGCCCGGTTCGTGGCTTTCTGCTAATCCCTGCTCTGCGTCTTTAATGATCTTATCGATAGATTTTTTCCTGAAGAGGGATCTCAGCATATTTTCGTTGTGGTTTTAGCGATAAAAATAAGGGAAAGGTCTTTAATGATCCCGCTGAACCAGAAACTTCACCAGGTTTCTGAGTGGCTCCTTTCTTACAGCAGAAACAGCCACCTCTTCAAGATGGAATTCAGCCTGTCCTATGTATTTATCTTTTAAGCCGCTGGCCCAGGTGTCTACACCGCATTCCCTGAAAAGGGCAAGCACCTTCCCGACCTTATTATCTTCATTGCTTTTCATGAGCCTTTTTAACTCATCAAGCTGGCCTCCTGTGCATGACTCCAGCGCATGTATCACGAGGAAAGTTTTTTTGTTGGCGATAATGTCACCTCCTACCTGCTTGCCGAATCTTGAGGGATCACCAAATGCGTCGAGATAATCGTCCTGCACCTGGAATGCAATTCCCAGGTTCTTACCAAACTCATACAGATGATCCTGATTGCCTTTTCCGGCACCACCAAGTATGGCTCCCATTTTCAGGCTCGCCGCGAGCAGCACAGATGTTTTCAGTTCGATCATCCTGATGTATTCACCAATGTTCACGTGCTCGAGTTTTTCAAAATCCATGTCGAGCTGCTGTCCTTCACATACTTGCCTAGCAGCAGTGTTGAAATTGAAAATGATGCGCTGAATAAATGCAGGATTAACCTTATTTAAATATTCATATGCCTTCACCATCATCACATCGCCGGTAAGCAGTGCCGTGGATTCACCATATTTTTTGTGAACAGTTTCCATTCCCCTGCGCAGAGGTGCTTTGTCCATGATGTCATCATGGATCAATGTGAAATTGTGAAAAAGCTCAATCGCCAAAGCCACATGATATGCATCCGGATTGATGGTACCAAAAAGTTCGTTCGCCATCAGGCACATTGCCGGACGGATCCTTTTACCTCCAATTCCCAAAAAATATTCCGCAGGCTCGTATAATGAAGCCGGAGAATCCGGAAAATGCGTTACGGAAAATACACGGGAGAACTCAGCAGAAATTTCTTCAAATGAAAACATCAATCAGATTTATTATAGGGTCATTTCTTCTTCTTTACTTTTTTCGGCTTTTTCTTTACGTGCACCTGTTTCTTTTCGTGCATCCGGGTCGTTTCATCAGTAATAGCCGTAATGATCACCCATTCGTAATCGAGCTGCCTTTTGGCAAGATTTGCCGCCACAACTTTTATCCTCACCTTGTCTCCCATCCGGAACTTTCTTCCGCTTCTTCTTCCTACCAGGCTGTAATCTCCTTCCAGCAATGCAAAATCATCGAACTCAGATAAACTTGCCATGCTCACAAGTCCTTCGCATTTATGCTCTACCGTTTCTACCCAGAATCCATATCCTGATACCCCGGAGATCACGCCTTCGAATTCATCTCCAAGGAAATTGCGCATATACTGTACCTGCTTATATTTATTAGCGGCACGTTCCGCTTCCATGGCTGCTCTTTCACGGTCGCTGCTATGTTTGCATTTCTGTTCAAGTTTTTTATCAGGAACAATATTTTTATCGAGGCATTGCTGCAGAATCCTATGCACCAGCACATCCGGATATCTTCTGATCGGCGAAGTAAAATGAGTATAATGATCGAAACCAAGACCGTAATGACCAATATTTTCCGTTGTATAAATGGCTTTCGCCATGGTCCTGATACCCAATTGTTCAAGCACGTGCTGCTGAGGCGTGCCATGAGCTTCCTGCAGCATTTTATTGAATGATTCTGCAATACCCTGCGGGGTGGAGGTATCGAATTCGTGGCCGTGCTTTTTTGCAAATGCGATAAAAGGCAACAGCTTTGTTTCATCCGGTGTATCATGCACGCGGTAAGGAAACGGCACTTCCTTTTTATCCACTTTTATTTTAGAAACATATTCAGCAACAGTTCTGTTGGCAAGCAGCATTAATTCTTCAATTAGCTGGTTTGCCTCCCTGCTCTCTTTGATCATTATGCCAACAGGATTTGCTTTCTCATCAAGTTTGAAACGCACCTCCTGTGATGAAAAATTAATGGCGCCTTTCTTAAACCGCTGCTTCCTGAATTTCTGCGCGATCTTATGCAGAAATAATATCTCCTCTTCATAAATTCCTTCCTCTGTTTCGATAATCTCCTGAACTTCTTCATAAGTGAACCGGTGATTGGAATGCATCACAGTTCTTCCCAGCCAGAATGATTTGACTTCACCCTTTGGCGTCATATTAAAAATTGCAGAAAAGGTAAGCTTGTCTTCGTTTGGCCGTAATGAACACAGCTCATTAGAAATTCTTTCTGGCAGCATAGGCAGTACACGGTCGGGAAGATAAACTGAAGTAGCCCTTTGAAATGCTTCATTGTCGAGGGCCGAACCCGGTTCGATATAATAGCTCACATCGGCGATGTGCACGCCTATTTCATAATTGCCATTGTCAAGTTTTTGCAATGAGATAGCGTCATCAAAATCTTTTGCGTCCTGCGGATCGATAGTGATGGTGAAAACATTTCGTATGTCCTTTCTCGTTACTATTTCTTTCTGTGAAAGGGTGCCAGGTGTTCTCTCCGATTCTTCGATCACCTCATCAGGAAATTTAAGTGGAAAACCATTTTCCATCAGGATCTGCTTCATGGCAAAATCACTTTCATCGCTCTGATCCATCACCTGCACCACTTCTCCTACCGGTTTTTTATTTTTCTGCCAGTCCACAATTCGTACCACCACCATATCATTTTCCGTGGCATTGCCGGTCTTATCCAGGGGAACAAAAATATCCGGCATGGGCTTATCTATATCTGCAATAAAGAATGCGAAATTGTTATTGATCTGCAGCTTTCCGGGAAATTCAACCTGCCTTCTTTTCAATACTTCAATCACTTCACCCTGCTGACGACCTCTTTTGAAATCGCCCTTGATCATTACCCTTACTGTGTCACCATGTAATGCCATGTTGAAATCGGCCGGCCTAACCATAATATCATTTTCCTGGCCCTGGACGATCACAAATCCCATCCCGGACCTGGTTATATCAAGTGTACCTGTTGCAACTCGTGCCTTAGCTCCTGTCTGGTGTTTACCTCCTTTGAATGGTTTCTTTCCCGGCATCAGATTTCCTGGTTTTTTTGTTTGAACGACTTTATGAAATTAGCGATTAATTCAGTATATGGTCTTTCACCATCAAACAGGAATTTCATTTCAATAGGTATCACATATATCGGATAATCGATCAATGCCTGCTGAAATTTTATGAGACGCACAGCATCTTTTTCCGTGGTCACAATAATCTTACTGGATGAACTGATCGATTCAAAGCGTTTGCGAATTTCTTTCAGGTCATCGATGGAGAATATATAATGATCGCTGTACAACATCTCATAGTATGCAGATGTATTATCCGCAAGAAATTTTTTTAGTGGTTTCGGGCCGGCAATGCCACTCACCAGCAAAGCTTCGGTTTCATCATTCAGCAGTCTTTTTTCTTTGGTAAATAAATGATATGGAATGCCGTAATGTATTGAAGTAAAATAAAGCTGTTGGTGAGGAAGGGGTTTTATTTCTTCTTTTATTTCTTCCCTTTGTTCGTATGAAAGATCAGGTGAACATTTTGTAACTACCAGCACATCAGCTCTTTTATAACTGGATGGAAAATCACGAAGGTCACCTGTGGGGAGAAACCAGTCGCGGGTAAATATATTGTTGCAGTCTGTTAATAAAATATTCAATCCGGGTTGCACGTACCTGTGCTGAAATGCATCATCAAGAATAATCACTTCAGTGTCGGGCACATCGTGCAGCAATTGAGGAATGGCAACGATCCTCTCTTCGCCAACTGCAATGGTAACCGATGGAAATTTATTATAAAACTGCATCGGCTCATCGCCGATCTCAAGAGCAGTTGACCGCGGATTAGCCAACGCATACCCTTTTGTTTTGCGCATGTAGCCCCTGCTCAGCACCGCAAGCCTGAAATGATCCATGAGTTTCGCAAGGATAAATTCTACCATAGGTGATTTACCTGTTCCTCCTGCAGAAAGATTACCAATTCCGATCAATGGAAGATTAAATGATGAAGAAGAAATCCATCCTTTATCAAACATTTTATTTCTTATCCAGATGATCAATGCATATACCAGTGAAAAAGGGAAAAGCAGCATTCTAACAGGTCGAAGCAACGGAGCGTTAAAATTCATAAACACGCATAGGTGATATACAATAATTTAAAGGTACATCATATTCATTAACATCATCTATCGCATCAAGTGATTCAAAATAAGAGAAACCAATCTTTACAACGTCGTCTGCACATTGCGGAAGATACCTGTCATAAAATCCTTTTCCATATCCAACGCGGTATCCTTTATTATCAAATGCAAGCAACGGAACAAACACTACATCTATCAATTGTGGTTCAATAAAATCATCACTAACGGGTTCGGGTATGTTAAACCTGTTCTTTGTGAGAACAGTATTTTTATTTACACCAACCGCCTGCATACTCACATTATCCGGCATCAGTTTTGGCCAGGCTACCCGGAGACTTTTATTTTCAAATGCAAGCAACTGCTCGCATATCGCCACATCAAATTCTCTTCTTTCACGGAGAGGATAATATGAGAGCAGTATCTGAGCACCCTGCAAGGGGATCGTACGGAAATTATTTACTATTCTTTCCGTCATCTCTGTTAATTCATCAGCATCAATCTGATTTCTTTTTACTATGAAGCTGCTCCTGATCTCTTTTTTTACCATGGCCAATTGTCCATTTGCTTTTTTATCTTTTCTGCCTGTTCCTTAATAAAGTCACTGTCGGGACGCGGAGCAAAAGGTATGGATGAAAGTGACGGTATACCGCTCCACTTTGCAATGTCGTGTTCATAATTCAGGTAATTATCGTTGAATATCCAGCCTGTCACATTTATATTTTTCTGTTTGCATGCCATAGCCGTAAGAAGAGAAAAATTGATGCTTCCGAGTGTATTCCTGCTCACCAGAATTACCGGCACATCCAGCATCTTAATGAGATCGGTTACAAATTCACGATCATTCAGGGGTACCATCAGACCACCCGCGCCTTCAATAATGAGATCGTGTTGTGTTACCGGTATTTGCGATGCGATCTTTTGCAATGATATTATAATATTTTCCTGTCGCGCGGCAATATGCGGTGAAGCAGCGAGCTTTAGTTTATACGTTTCGGGATGAACCACAGATTGTTTATTGGTAAGGGTATTTCTTACCCAGTCGCTGTCAGTTATTGTTGTATAGCCCGCCTGCACAGGTTTCCAGTAATCCGCATGTAATGCTTCGGCAAGTATCGCAGATACGAATGTTTTTCCGATCCCTGTTCCTGTGCCGGAAACAAATATTGTTTTTCGTTCCCTGCTTTTCATTGGACCTTATTTATTTACAAAAATACTGAAGATGGTAGTACCATAGTTGCGGGATGTTACAAAGTGCGGTGAGCCGGTGTAATTATTTCGTGGAGTGTGTTCCAGGATGAACCATCCATTCAGCGTAAGCATTCCCTGTTCGAATATCTTTTCGGGTATTGTATCTATTGTGGCCAATGCATAGGGCGGACCGGCAAAAATGAGGTCAAATTGATCTGTACACTGGCTGATAAATTTGAAAACATCCATCTTAAAGGGGTGAAAGTTTTCAAGTTTCAGATCTTTGGATGTTTTAACGATAAAATCATACATCGCAACATCCTTTTCAACGATGGTGCTGTCCCTGGCGCCCCGCGAAGAAAGTTCGTAGCTGATGCTTCCCGTGCCGCCGAAAAGGTCACACGTTTTAAGAGAGGTAATGTCAAGATTATTAGTAATGATGTTGAACAACCCTTCCTTTGCAATGTCGGTGGTAGGTCGCGTATAGGGCATTTTCGCCGGAGGCTTCAGCCTGCGGCCACCAAGGTCTCCACCGATTATACGCATAACGACATCTTGAGCATTGGTGAGAAATAATGTGCGGGATATTCTTCAAGAATTCCGTTTGTGCCGTAGGTATCAGGAATTCCCTCGTAATGCACTTCTTCAAAATATTTAATGAGTTCACTATACAGTGCAGATTGGGTATCTATCAAACCTGATATGTGAAGTGTTATATGCGTTGGATCGATATTGAACTGCCTGCAGATAAGCAACAGGTAATATGATGCATCTTCCGGCGTCTGGTATGAAAAAGTTTGCATCAGTTGCAGGGCGCCGTCAACAAAAAATGCAGCAATGAATTTATCATTGTAAAATATCACCCTCGCAAAGCTGCCATTTTTTGTTTCATTTTCTTTCGACCATCTTAAGATCATTGTGTAAAGGTGCCAGTATTGCCCTCCCCTGAATTTATCCCTGCAGATTGTGTGCAGGTCTTTTGATACTGTATAAATGTTGTGAATGTTCCAGTCGTTCACGAACTCATCGAATATCAGTTCATTTTCAGTATCACCATAAAGCAGTTTTGTGACAGGGCCTTTCAATTCCGTTTTAAAATGTTCGGAAGGGAGAAGATTTGCATCCGGAAAATTATAAACAATAATGGCATCATTACCGTACTGCATCAGCACCGGGTCGCCGGAAATAATTTCTTCAAGAACATCCCTGGCATTTTTATCGCCTGATGTGTACATGTGGTACTGGCGGAGAATATAGAGCTGATCGGGGGACCGGGAGAAAAGAATATAATTAAACGATTTTGCGCTTACTTCAATAAGCAGTTTACAATCATGAGGCAGATTGTCAATATCTTCTCTTCTTATATCAAATGCCGGATGTACCATCTTTAAAACTGCCCGCAATAATACTATAAATCATCAAGCAATTTCCTGCCAAGGCTCTTTATTTTAACATCATCAGATGCCGTAGGAGGCAGTTTCTGAAGCTGCTCAAGCAAGACACGGGCTTTATTTATTTCACCTTTTCTTTTATAAGCCTTTGCAAGCTCGAGATAATTGAGAAGAAAGCCGGGGGAAAGCTGTTTACTTTTCTCATAATTTTTTATCGATTCGTCAATTGATGAAGGAGGTAATGCACCATAAGTGATCTTTACTATCCATCTTTCAAATGCATTCAGGTCGCTCACTTCATAGTGCCATTTTCCGAGAACATGGTAGCCCTTAAAATTTTTCGCATCGAGCTGGATGCATTTATCGGCATAAGTTTTTATTTCTTTTACAGCCACCACCTTTTCCTTGCCCGATGATACCAATGCCATCCGGCCCATTGAAATGGCCATCGCAAAATTCGCTTCTGAATGATTGGGATTTACCTTGATCGCCTTTCGTGCGAACGATTCACCTGTCTTGAAATATGCTTTCTGTTCTTCTTTGGTTGGGCGTCGCTTTCCTATGATGTTATACAACTCGCTGGTTTTGCATAAAGCATCAATGTTCAAAGGGTCGTACTTTAAAACTTCAATATATTTTTTCAGCGCATCATCATCTTTAAACGCTTTTTCATATGCCTCGGCCTGCTGCATCAATGCAGTAATATTCTGCGCATGCAATTGAGGAATTGCAGGGGCTGAATAAAAAATTACCAGCAACGATATGAGTACGGTTTTAATCATTAAACTTCCTGTTCATACTGACCCCCACATTACCCTGGAATTCCTGCATGGCAGGTTGCAATTTTTTTATGGAGAGATTTATTTCTTTAACGAACGGATATTGATGTTTGATATGCCTGATGATGTTGACGCAGATTTTTTCCAGCAAGCCGGTAGGTATGGCCATTCTTTGCTTCACGATGTTATGCAGTTCCACGTAATTGATGGTACTGTTGATGTTTTCAAAATCATTATCCCTTTCTTCGTATTTAACGCTGAGGTTAATGATGTACGGATTGCCAACTTTTTCTTCTCCTTCAAAAATGCCATGGTAAGCGTATATCTGCAGATCCGCGAGTTCTATAGAGATCATACTCCGAGTTCTTTCATTGATAAATATCTTTCAGCATCAAGTGCAGCCATACATCCGCTTCCTGCAGCAGTTACAGCCTGCCTGTAAATCTTATCCTGAACATCGCCCGAAGCAAAAACTCCTTCCACATTTGTTTTGCTGGTACCCGGCACCGTTTGTATGTACCCTGCTTCGTCCATGTCGAGCCATCCCTTAAAAATTTCTGAATTTGGCTGATGTCCGATTGCAACAAAAAATCCGGCTACGGGAATATCTTTTTTCTCACCTGTCTTTACATTTTTCACCCTTATGCCTTCCACTTTTGTTTCGCCAAGAATTTCATCGGTTTCACTATTCCAATGCACTTTTATATTCGGGGTTCTCTGGACTCTTTCCTGCATTATTTTAGATGCCCGCATCTGGTCGCGCCTGATCAGCATGTGAACATTTGTAGCCAGTTTTGAGAGGTATAAGGCTTCTTCCGCAGCAGTGTCGCCGGCTCCTACTATTGCCACGTCTTTGCCACGGAAAAAGAATCCGTCGCAAACGGCACAGGCGCTTACGCCAAAACCATTCAGTCTTTGTTCGCTTTCAATTCCCAGCCATTTTGCCGATGCACCTGTTGAAATGATCAAGGCATCTGTTTCAATGATCTTTTCTTCATCAATCCAAACTTTGTAGGGTTGTTTTGAGAAATCAACTTTTGTGGCGAGGCCATAGCGTACATCGGTACCCATCCGCACCGCCTGTTTTTCAAAATGAACCATCATGTCAGGTCCCTGAACGCCATCCGGGTATCCGGGGTAATTTTCTACTTCTGTGGTAATAGTAAGCTGTCCTCCGGGTTGAATACCCTGGTACAGCACCGGTTTAAGGTTGGCGCGGGCTGCATAAATGGCCGCTGTGTAACCTGCGGGACCTGATCCGATTATTAAACAATGTACTCTTTCTGTTGTTGAATTATCCATAGTTATATATCCTTCAAAATTTGCAAATTTAACGGCTATTCCGGTATAATGATGCTCGCGTATTGCACCGCGTATCCCCCAAAATATCCCAGCGCCCCGTTGCTGACGTTGCCGATCACTTTTGTAGGTGAAGAGAATGGGTTCCCAATGCTTGAATAGCTGTATTCCATTGTTCTCCAGAAATCAAATACAGCCTTATCAATATTGCAGAATTTAACAGATATGATGTCGCCCCGGGTAAAGTATGAATAGTTTTCAAAGTCAATTTCTGTGTTTCTGTCTACTCCCCGCTCTATCTGGATGTTATATTTTGTACCATCCACCACCTGGTCGTCAAATACTGAGGTCAAACCAGGCAGGTAAACTCCTCCATTTACATTGGTAAAGTAGCGAATATAATTTCCATATCCCGGCGGGTCGTTGAAACTGCCGTAAAGGATCACTTTGGTGGTGTCATCGGTAATATCCGCGTAACGATAATATAGCGAATCAAGCGTTTTCAACGGGAATGGGATCGTAGTAGTGGCGGTATATTCATTACCATCTGTTTTGACAGTAAGGTTATACGTTGAGCCGTAAGCTCCCAACATGCCGATTCTTCCATTAGTGGTATCTATAGAGTAGTAATATAAAATCGTGTCACCAGAAACCCTTATCTGGTATTCTTTCAGGAGTTCAGTACTACTTCCGTCTGAAATGGTTACTTCTGCGTTTCTAACAAAAGAGCCCGTTAGTTCTTCAGTGGTGATTGTACTAAAGAAATTAAGGCTCCTCGAGAGGTATACGGTAGGGTATTCCCCACCTTCTATAATTCCTTCTACTACGAGCTTAGGTTCTTGTGATTCAGGTATGAAGGTGATAGGTTTTTCGCAGGAGTATATGATGAATGTGAAAAGAAGTAAGTAAAAAAGTTTCATGAGGATGTAAAGTAAAAAATAAGCTCTTAATATTTTTATAAAGGAATTCTGCCGGCCATTGTTAAAACAAAAAACCCGCTTCAAATGAAGCGGGTTTATCTTTTTCTCAATAGAGAATTTTAACCTAAATAAGCTTTCAACGCATTGCTGTATCGGGCTTTCTGCAGGCGTTTTATCGCTCTTTCCTTGATCTGGCGGATACGTTCCTTTGTAAGGTCGTACTTCTGACCGATCTGCTCGATGGTTACTCCATTTTCACCATCAAGACCGAAATAAGCGTTAACAATCTCTGCTTCACGCGGGCTCAGCGATTTCAACACCCTGCGGATCTCATTTCTTAAAGAATCCTTCATCACATCATCATCCGTATCATCACCACCTTCAAGAAGGTCGCCCATGGCCACATCTTCAGCTTCGTGCACGGGTGCATCAAGTGAAGTGTGACGGGTGTTACTTTGAAAGATATTGTTGATCTCAGTTTCACTCATTTCAAGGAGCTCAGCGAGTTCTTCAGTGCTGGGTTCCCTTTCATGTTCCTGCTCAAAAGCCATATAGGCTTTGTTAGCTTTGTTGTAAGTGCCAATTTTGTTTTGAGGCAGGCGGACTAATCTGCCCTGCTCTGCCAACGCCTGCAGGATGGATTGGCGAATCCACCATACTGCGTAAGAGAT
>Ga0207701_10000984_pt1 | contig 30189 bp, 27 predicted proteins | sample KBSSwiSSwithPhiX_FD_184294 | JGI IMG/M metagenome (GOLD analysis project Ga0207701, IMG submission 184294) | Switchgrass rhizosphere bulk soil microbial communities from Kellogg Biological Station, Michigan, USA, with PhiX - S5 (SPAdes) (version 2) | ecosystem: Environmental > Terrestrial >... | reverse complement strand
CAAACAGTGTGGAGCGGGGTAAGAAACTATGCCGCGCGGTTACACCTGAGGAATATGAAGAAGGGAGATGAAGTGCTTTTTTACCACAGCAACGAGGGGACCGATATTGTAGGCATAGCCAAAGTCGCCAAAGAATGTTACCAGGATCCCACAACTGATGACGACCGTTGGGTAGCCGTTGACCTGAAGCCGCACAAAAAATTAAAAAAACCTGTAAGTCTTGCAACAATAAAAAAAGATAAACGACTTTCTGAAATGGCTCTTGTGCGTATTGGGAGGTTATCGGTTCAACCGGTCACGGATAAGGAATGGAAAACGGTAATGGAATTGGCGGAAGAAAAAAATTAGCGCATCGCGCAGAAGTAACCATTGCAGATAAAGAATCAAACGATTTGTTGTCATTTATAAAAGAAAAAACATCAAAAACCAAGACAAGCGTAATATAAACGACCTTTTCGCAAGCCATGCAAAATTGAAGAAACATCAATTTTGATGGCGTTCCCTTCTTTTTTTGCTATGCAAATTTGTCCTAATTTTCCTTTTACTAAAACGAAAGATTTTGAGCGGCAGAAAAAAGAAACTCGTAGTTCTTTCCGGTGCAGGAGTCAGCGCTGAAAGCGGGTTAAAAACCTTTCGTGACAGCGATGGGCTTTGGGAAGGTTATGATGTGACGGAAGTGGCCACTCCAGGAGCATGGAGAAAAAACCCGCAGCTTGTACTGGACTTCTACAATATGCGCAGGAGGGATGTAGCTGCTGCACAACCTAACGCAGCACATTTTGGGCTGGCGGAACTTGAAAAAGACTTTGACGTCACAATTATCACACAAAATATAGATGATCTGCATGAACGAGGTGGATCAACAAAGGTTCTTCATTTGCATGGCGAGATTTTCCAAATGCGAAGTGAGTACGATGAACAAAACATTTATGAAATAAGAGGCGACATCCGGTTGGGTGATAAAGCCCATGACGGTGCACAGCTCAGGCCTAATATTGTATGGTTTGAAGAGCCGGTACCGATGATGGAAGAAGCGATTCCATTTGCGTACGGTGCTGATATTTTCGTGGTGGTTGGAACTTCATTGGTTGTTTATCCTGCAGCTGGATTAGTAAATTATGTTTCGCCGATGACGCCAAAATTTATTATAGACAAGCGGGTGCCTTTCACGCAAAATTTTCAAAATATAATTGCCATTGAAAAGCCGGCAACGGAAGGCATTAAGGAGTTAGTTACGCTGTTGAAAAAAATCGTTTAGTGAGAACATTCGCAGGTTTAGATCTACCCGGATCCTGTCATTACGAAGTCTCCTCATTAAACTTTATATCATATTGTTCCAACTCACTCAAAACCGGCTCGTAGATATCCTTTGAGACAGGGATACGCAAACCGCGTGATTGTATCGTGCCGTTTAATACAAGTTTGGTAGCGATCCCTAACGGCAACCCCACAGTCTTTGCCATCGCAGTATTTACCCTGTCATCACCCTTTACAACAAGGCAGGTGTTGATAATTTCATGCCTTCCATCAAGATCGTATTCAAATTGGTGTAGCATAACAATCATGTCTTTATCGTTTGCCTGCAGTGATAGCTTATTTTCCATTGCAAATTGCAATACATCGGCTGAGCTTTTTGCATAACCAGGGATGATTTTATTATCGAAAAGACCAAGGTATCCGAACATCTGCTTTACCAGGGTTCTTTCCTTATCATCAACAATTGTGGCCAAAAAACCTTCAAAATTAGTTGCCGTTGTGCGCGACGCAACACTCTTATCCAACCATTCACGAAAACTGCATTCTTTTTCTAACAGGTGACTGTTGGGGCTTTCATCAGTCAGCCCAATTTTAATTATATATTTCCATCCTTTGCAGAAATCCGGATCCCTTAATGTCGTCCTCAGAAAGGTCACCGTGGATTCGAGGCTATACAACGAAATGTAGGAAAGGGAATCCCGGTTAGGATAGTATTGAAGCGTTCCAAGCTGAGGAATACTTACCATGCCATTTGTATCAAATAACGTTTCATAAGGTTGTTCAATGATTTTCCCGTTCATTTTATAAACGGCCCCCGCTTTCCCCGCCATAACAATATTGCGGGGATTCCAGCTTATCTTATAATGCCAGGGATTATCATCACTCTCGGGAGCAACCAATCCACCGCAGTGAGATTTAAATGACACAATCTTACCACCTTTCGCACGTAGACGATCAATCAGCATCATCGCACTCATGTGATCAATGCCAGGATCGAGACCCATCTCGCATAAAAAAAGAACCTGTCGATCAGCGATCTCATTCTTCATACTTCGCATTTCATCGTCGACATAGGAAGCCGTGAGAAGGTGTTTAGAAAACTGCAGGCAATCCCTTGCCACCTTGCCATGAAGCGAAGGAGGCAGCATGGAAATGACAATGTCTGCGTTGCTGATAAAGGATCTTCTTTTAGTGTCGTCTGTAATGTCGAATGACACAGCTTTGCCAAATGGCGAATTATTTAATTTTTCACGAGCCATCTCGAGGTTGGCGTCGGCAACAGTCAAATTCCATCCTTCCTTTGATGCATTTGCCACCAAATATTTTATTAATACCGTGGCAGACTTCCCTGCGCCAAACAGCAGTATCTGATTCATCCGGCAAATATCTGGCATCGCATGTAGAAAACCATTGGCATTCTATTTGTAAAAATCCTGTTATAGTTCAAACAAATTAAATCAGCTCATCAAAAAACGACTTTATGAAAAAAGCACTTTTCGTATCCTTGGCGTGCCTGCTAAGCACGATGCTATTCGCACAAAATTTTACAGCCGGTATTAAGGCAGGTGTAAACGTCACAAACTTTACAGGCGGTGATTTCGAATCAGTTGATAAAAAAGCCATGGTTGGTTTTCACGCCGGTGGATTTCTGAGTTTTGCTTTGGGGGCATTATATCTACAGCCCGAAGCCCTGATTTCCACACAGGGTGCCCGCATCGATAGTGCTAACGGAAGTTATGACTGGAAGATTACCTATGCCGCTATTCCGGTGATGTTGAAATACAGGACAGCAGGAGGCTTTTATCTTGAAGCAGGCCCGCAGTTTAGTTTTAAAATAAGCGACAACATCGAAAACGAATCGATTCACAATTTTATGAATGACCTGGATCTTTCTGCCGGCTTTGGTCTTGGTTGCCAGACCAAAGGTGGACTCGGAATCGGTGCCCGCTATTTGGTAGGAATTTCGAAAGTGGGAGATTTCACCGTTTCGGAGGGTAACGGCATCGATCCCGATTTCAAAAATAGCGTGCTTCAAATAGGTGTATCCCTGGTTTTAGGAAAGTAAAATTCCTGCCTGCAAAAATCCGACAACACCATTGAGGTTTTTTAACGAAATGACGCGGCAAAATAGTAAGTGCAGAGAAAACCGGATGAATATCGGATCAATCTTACATTCCTGCGACATCATCATCACTTTGCTTGCTTTCGATATTAATGATTTTGTAAAGAACCTTTATCCCCCGATTGGTATCGGGAATTTTTATCGTTGCAGAAGTACGCGGTGCAATTCCTTCGAACCGGATATTTTCCGTTCTTAAAGGTTCTTCGCTTGGCTTAAGGTATTGTAGCTCCACAATTACACGGTCGAGCTCATACCCTGAATTATTTGTAATGGTAAGAAGCAGATTTCGTATTCCACCAAACGCCACCCGCTTATAATCGTTGCTGCTAACAGACACAAGATCCCTCAACCTGTTTTTCCCTGTTTTTGTCAGGGCCGGATCATTAGTATTATTGGTAATTCCGTCTCTGACACGCCTGTTTCTTTCACCTGTGAAACCATTAGTTTCAGAACCCGGGCTCTTTGGCTCATCGAATATAGTCTGTTCTTTTTTTTCGGGGGGATGGATCATTGTTTCTTTCCTGATACGTAACGTGGTTGGCTGCTGTACCTCGAGCCGCTCTTCGACGGAATTTCTTGTTAAACCTGTTCCCGCCGCTTCAATTGTTTCGTCTTGTTTTTCAGTTAAAGCCGCATCACCGGGCTCTGAAGAATTCCCGGCGATATTTGCACTGGCAGGTTCTTGCAAGGTGTTAACTGGAGTATTTTGAACCGATTGGCTTGCAATATCGCCTGGTTTTGCGGGTCTTGATTTAATGAGAAAGCCTGCCAGCAAACCGAGGAGTATGAGTCCGGCGATTACAGCAGCCTTTTTGAGATTTGCAATGAGAATGCTCCTTCTGACGGTTTTATTTTTTCGTTGATGCAGCGTTTTCACATACATTTCCTTGATTTCGTCAAGAGGCTGCGAATATTTTATTTCTGCAACCTCCGGAGATTCGGTAACGGAAATAGTAGGCGCGGGTGTGGGCTGCCTGGACAAACGAACCGGTGCATCGTTATCGATGGTCTTTGATTTCTTTTCGGGTTCTTTCGCCTTTTGGCCGGGAAGAGTAACAAAAACTGATTTCTTAGGTAAATATTTTACTTCTTCCTTTTGCTCAACCGGCGGAGCGTACGGCGAATTATCCTGAACAATGATTTCCCTTGCTTTTTCCTCCTTTTTTATCTCTTGTTGTTCTTCCCGTTTCTCTTCCTGGCCTTTCTTAAAAAACCGGTCGAAAGGTTGCTCCTCTACAATGGGTGCATAGGGCTTCAATTCATTTATTTCACTTGGATATCGCCATCCGGCACTCTTTCCTTCAATCCACACAAGATCGTAAGGTTTCAATCCTAAACGCACGAGGTCGTCCAATAGGTAGGGCCCGCTTTCTTTATTGTCACGGAGTAATAAATACTTTCCCATTTTAGGGTCGCATTTGATGGTACTAAATAAACGAAATTCTATGCCCGCAAGTGCCAAAAGCTTGTTATAAATCAATGCTGGGCAACAATTAACAATCGTGGAAAAATAGGCTAAAAAACACCCTCATTTGTCAGGTTATGACTCTCAAAAAAAGTAGATTTGCCAGCCTTTAAACCGTCCGGTTTTCCTATTTAAAAACAGGATTATCAAAACGATATTCCGACCGCCTTTTGTGGAGTTATTTTAATAGACTTCATGCTTTTCGGTTGAGGGGATGATCACTGAATTCATCAAAAAGTTAAAGCAAAAAAGAAATCTAATTTAGAATAAAGAGTAGTATGGAAGAGAATTTTGAACCTCAGGAAACGAATGACACTAACAGGATAATTCCCGTTAATATTGAAGAGCAAATGAAGACGGCATACATTGACTATTCAATGTCTGTCATCGTGGGCCGTGCTTTGCCCGATATCCGCGACGGATTAAAACCGGTTCATCGCCGGATACTTTATGCAATGAATGAATTGGGATTGCAGTCTAACCGTCCTTACAAAAAATCCGCGAGGCTTGTTGGGGAAGTATTAGGTAAGTACCATCCTCATGGTGACATGTCGGTTTATCACGCCATGGCGCGTATGGCACAGCCATGGAACATGCGATATATGCTGGTAGACGGGCAGGGAAATTTTGGCAACGAAGATGGCGACGGACCTGCGGCGATGCGGTATACAGAAGTGCGTTTGCAAAAAATCGCCGAGTATATGCTCGATGATTTGGAAAAGGATACCGTAGACTTTCAACTCAACTTTGATGACTCGGAAAAAGAACCATCCATTTTACCCACCCGAATTCCGAACCTGCTTGTAAATGGGTCGAGCGGGATTGCGGTAGGAATGGCGACCAATATCATGCCTCATAACCTTGCAGAAGTAGTTGATGCCTGCATTGCGTTCATAGATAATCGCGAAGTGACGATCGACGAGTTGATGACCCATGTGAAGGCTCCTGACTTCCCAACGGGTGGAATCATCTACGGAATGGAAGGTGTAAAAGCCGCTATGCATTTCGGGAGAGGAAAGGTAGTTTTGAGAGGTAAGTTATACGTAGATGCGAAGCCAAGTGGTCGTGAACAGATTATTATCACCCAGGTTCCCTACCAGGTAAACCGCGATGAACTGACCAATCGCATTGGAGTTTTGGTAAACGAGAAAGTGATTGATGGAGTGGCTCACGTAAACAATGAATCAAACAATAAAGAGGGAACCAGGATTGTCATTGATTTGAAACGGGACGGAGTTGCCAATCTTATCATCAACCAGCTATACAAACATACCGATCTTCAAACTTCGTACGGGATCAACAATGTAGCCATTGTAAAGGGACGGCCAAAGACGCTTAACCTGAAGGAAATGATCAGTGAGTTTGTAGAGTTCCGCCACGAAGTCGTAATTCGCCGTACACGGTTTGAACTGAGAGAGGCTGAAAAAAGGGCGCACCTATTGCAAGGTTACCTGATTGCATTAGATCATTTAGATGAAGTAATCGCATTGATCCGCGCATCATCCACGCCTGATATAGCAAAAGAAAACCTTGTGAATGCGGGTTGGGGTATAGATGAGATACAGGCAAAAGCAATTCTTGAGTTGCGTCTCCAGCGCCTGACTGGAATGGAAAGAGAAAAGATCAAATCAGAATACGATGAATTGGTGAAATTGATTGCACACTTAAAGGAGATTTTGGCGAACGAGGGCATGCGCTTTGATATTATCAAGACTGAATTAAGAGAAATCAAAGAGAAGTTCGGTGATGAAAGAAAAACGGAGATCACTTATCTCGATGATGAAATGCGATTGAAGGACCTCGTAAAAGAAGAAGACGTAGTGATCACTATTTCTCATCTTGGTTATATCAAGCGCACGCCGGTAGACGAGTACCGTGCTCAACGAAGGGGCGGCAGGGGAGTGATTGGGGGAAGAACCAGGGAGGAAGACTATATCGAACACCTTTTTGTAGCGTCTTCACATCATACCATGCTTTTCTTTACAGAAAAAGGCAGATGCTACTGGTTGAATGTTTTCCAGATCCCTGAAGGGGAAAAATCCGGAAAGGGAAGAGCTATCCAAAACATGGTGCAATTACCCCCCGACGATAAGGTAAGAGCAATTATTGACGTAAAAGATTTGAAGGATGATGAGTTTGTAAAGTCTCATAATATCGTACTTTGTACGAAGAAAGGAACTATCAAGAAGACAGCACTCGAAGAATTTAGCCGGCCCCGTTTAACGGGAGTCAATGCGATCAGTATTATCGAAGGCGATGAATTGCTAGAAGCAAAAATGACCGATGGCAATTGCGAAATCATGATGGGAGTGAAAAGCGGTCGGGCCATCCGGTTTTCAGAAGAGAAGGTGAGGGCGACGGGCCGTGGTGCCATTGGAGTTGCAGGAATTGAAGTAGACAACACCCAGGATGAAGTGGTTGGTATGATTTGTGTAAATCCAGTTACAGACGCAGACAAGACCGTACTTGTAGTAAGCGAAAAAGGGTTTGGCAAACGGACAAAAATGGACGAGTACCGTTACACTAACCGGGGAGGGAAAGGTGTAAAAACGATTAACGTCACTGAAAAAACCGGTGCATTAGTTGGCTTGTTGGATGTAGCCCAGAAACAGGACCTGATGATCACGTGTAAGAGCGGTGTGACGATACGAATGAAAGTTTCCGACATTAGCGAACAGGGCAGGGCCACACAAGGCGTAAAGCTGATCAGGCTGGATGAAGGTGATGAAATTGCGGCCATCACCAGGATCGATGACCAGGAACAATCTGAAGGTGAGGTGAATGGAAATAATCATGCAAATGCAGAGGGTGACGCAACCGATGTTGACGAAAATCCATCTTAGAAATCGCGGACCATATTGTCTGCTGTAAAATTTCGGACCCGGAAATCTCAACATAAAAAGTAATAATTCAGATATGAAAAAAATCACATTTACCTTAACAATGCTGATGATTGCATTATTTCTGCACGCACAGAACTATGATGAAATCAAGCAAAACGTGATGCTCAATCAGTATAAAAAAGCCAAAGAGGACCTTGACAAAAAAATGACCAATGCCAAGTTTGCCAGTAAGCCCGAAGCTTATATACTGAAATCTACCATTTATGCAGCGATGGCAGCTGACAGCGCCGTAAAGGATACTCCCGAAGGGGCTACCTTAAGAGCGGAATCGGAAGCTGCGTTTAAAAAGTACCGGGAAATGGAGCCAAATATGGAGCTGGCCAAAGATGCACCGTACAAGAATGCATTGATAAATATCTATACAAACCTCTTTAACCTCGGTTACAAGCAATATGAAAATAAGAAGACGGCTGAAGCATTCGAGACGTTTAAGAGGGTAGATGAATATTCGGCCATTTTAACACAGCAAAAACTTCTGAATACATCGCTTGACACCAATGTCGTGATTCTGGCAGCTGTGACGGCCGAAACCAGCGGCAATAAAGATGAAGCAGCGAAATATTACAGCCGTCTTGCCGAAGCAAAAGTGAAAGGAGAAAACTTCGAAAGTATTTATCGTTTCCTCGTCACATACTATTTCACCAAGAATGACCTGGCCAATTTTGAAAAGTATAAAGAGCTCGGCAGGCAGGTTTATCCCTCAAGCGAATTTTTTACTTACGACAAAACAGATTTTGCAGTAGGGCTTGACAATAGTTTTGATAAGAAAATGAAATCGCTCGAGGACGTCCTGGCCAAAGAGCCCGGGAACTACAAAGCCAATTTATCGCTCGGCCAATTGATATACGATACGCTCAATCCAAAAATTGAGGGGTCACCATTGCCGTCAAACGCTGCCGAACTTGAAAAGAAAATGGTTGACGCATTTAATAAAGCTGCAGAAGCAAAACCTGATGAAGCATTACCATATCTTGTTATCGGCGACTATTATGTAATGCTTCAGGCTGAAAAAGTGAAAAAAACAGATAAGAAGTATGGCGAGCTGTTGGAAGCAGGAAGGGTGCCGTATGAAAAAGCTGCTGCTATCTTTGCGAGCAAATCCAGCTTGAATGGAAGTGATAAGCAGCAATATAAAAAGGCGGCAGGCTTTCTGGAAGATATTTACAATTACAAAAAAGACCAGGCAAAGGGTAAGCCGGCCGATGTAGCAAAATATTCTGCCGAAGCGAAAAAGTGGGGTGATCTTTACGGAAGTATTAAATAATCGCGACGACGAAATAAATTAAAAGAGCCGCTAATGACAGCGGCTCTTTTTTTTGAATTAACTGTTATGATTAAAAGAAAATATAATCGTAAGCAGCACCAATGAGATAAGCCAGCGCGCCCCCGGCAGCAGCACCAAATACCGGCCAGACGAAATAAACCAACACAGGTTTCAAATACCACTTTTCCCGTTCAATTAAAGTGACATTTTCTGTTGCCGGCGCGGAAATCATAAACCGCTGGGGTATCGGCTTGTTATCAGCGACCGGGCGTCTTGCCTTCGTTGCAACTAACGCAGGCTCTGCAACAGGCGCAGCCGTTATTACCGGCGACAATACGATTTCATGAAGTAATACCTTTTCGGCTTCTTCACAGGTGCTGGCCACAGATACTTCAGGATTCAGCAACGTAATTGCTTTCTTTACGGGGTTAGGATAGTAAATTATGTTTTTCGATAGCAGCGTTTCTTTTGCTTTCTCAGACAGACCCGTTGAGATACGGCCTCGAAATACATCTTTCTTCCAGTCTATGCCATTTATATTGGCCCGATGTTCCTGGAATACGGCTTCACACGCCTTTTTTAATTCGGGTGTCATACTTTGTATGCTTTAATCTTTATTAACTAACCATGGGCTAGATGCAATAACGTTCCTTGTTACGGAGGGGACTTTATAGGTTGGATCTAATTGAGAATAAATTTCGCAATAAAAAATCGAATTCTAAAGTAGCTCTGAATAAAAATTACAATGAGTTGACAGCAGCGATGTTTCGTGAAAATGAACATGATTAGTATTTCAATCCTCAAAACACCAATAAAAAGAGTATTTGTCTATAAAGTATTGAATATGAAATAATAATGTAACTACTGCGAACAGTTCTTTCCAAGGAAAGGTTTATTACTCCATTGATAAAAATAACTTTAGTTTAAAATTATTTTGAATGTGATCGAGCTTAATCCTTGCAAGATTGGGCTTAGCCGGAACCTTTCTTTTGAAGAGTAGTCGAACCACCATACCTCACCGGAATGGGTCGCCGTCAGGCGGCAATTTATGTTTGATAAAGTCGTTTGTTGTGTTGTCCAATCAAAATTTTTGATTCTCTTGTATTTAAAATACTAAGTGCTTCACATGAAAAGTATTCAAAAAATTTTCGCAGTCGCAACAGTTGCCGTCGTTATATTTTCAGCGTGCAGTAAAGATGATGATGATACTCCAGGTCCTGCGAACCCAACTAACACAGAATTACTAACGGCTAAAACCTGGCAAGTAGATGAAACCTTCCAGAATATAACAGGAACAAGGTTTCATTATCGAAGGGGCGGCGAAAATACATCAGGCGTAAATATGGGAGCACTGAGACTGAAATTTAATGCTGACGGCTCCGGAAGTCATACTGATGTCGATGGCCATAATTATACATTGACTTGGGCTTTTACTTCTGCCGACGAAAGTAATATTCATATAGTTATTGGGGGTATTTATATATTTGACTGGTATTTCGTAGATGTTGAAGCTGACACTCTTTTGGCAAGCAATAATGTGTCAACTAATGGAATGGTTACCTCAAAATGGACTCCAGTGCCTTAAAGAACTCATTTTGATCAAATCTTTGAAGCCTACTGAATACGGTAGGCGGCACCATTGGCGTGGTGCATTTTGCGTTTGTAAAACTACGTTGAAGTATATGTTGAATAAAAAGACTTAATCACACATCAAATTATTTTAAGTCAACTCCAAATTATAGACACGCATTAGGAGACAATAAACGACTCCGTCAGGCAACAAAAAAGCCCACTGCATAAGCGGTAGGCTATAAAAAGATAATAAACCTTGTTTATTGGTTAATCAATTTCGCTAATATTCCTCCCGACCTTGTGAGGTCCTGCCAAATAAAGCTGTTTTCAGATAAATTAATAATAGTGGACGTGTAGGTGCCAGAGCTGTTTATAACCTCTGTTTGGGTTTCATTGTTAAGAAATTTCCATGTTCCTGTCAATGTTCCACCTGCCTGTAACGTCTCTGAATACGTGCCATCGCTGTTGAATTTTACAGTCACCTGCGATAAATTATAGGAATTATTTGTTTTACCACGTTTATAAGCCAATACGGTAGGGGACTCGTCGTAGTCGGTAAAAAACTCATCATACAACCATGTTTTCTGGGTTAACAGTTCCATTTTTGTTTTTACCTTATCGTCATCCTTGTCTTTTGAACATGAGAGCAAACCTAAAAGCAAAATGCCGGATAAAATCAACTGAAATCTCGTTCTCATTGTAATAATAATATTGATTAAAAAAAATGCCTATTTACAGGCTGACAACAAACGATTCTTAGACGCATTTATTGCATTAGGTACGCAATAGGAGGCAGTTAAACCAAGTCTTAGTTCTCACGAAAGAAGCCGGGGCCCGTAGTTGTATTAATTCACGACCATGTGTCATTTAACATAATATAAATTATAGGAAAACTGTAGAGTGAGGTTTACCTCCGGCTTAGCTGAATATTCCAGTCAGGTCCGTTCTTAATCGCATACTTATCGGCAAAGCTTCCCATATTTAGTGCAAGGGAAAAATTCAGCAGGCTATTTACATAACCCAACGGCTGACCTTCAGGAACGTCGCCAAATGTATTTGCAAATACAATATGCCCGGAATAACGAATCGAATCCTTAAATGAAATTTGAACGTCGAGGCTATCACCGGCTTTTATCCCGGTATTTCTTAAAATGCTATCCGGAATATTCGTCCAAATATTTCCATAAGGCCCGTCCAATACCGGAATATTTCCTTTCACAATACTGCCTGCTGCTTCGGCGTGTTGATAAGGAAATGTAGTGAGCGCACCCTGTAATACAGGCCCTACCTCCTCAAACGTTATTTTTCCCGATGCGAGCCTGGCGGCCGTATAGATATAGACATCCCTTCCATGAAAAGTATGTGAAGCCTGTGAACCCTCACGGCGATTGACATCCTCGTCAATCAGGCGTACCGCGGCTATTCCTTCAGACTCTTCAACCAACGTCAGTGTTCCGTTATCGGGTGTCACCACGTAATGATCTTTTTTAGTCTTAACAACTATCGATCTGCGTTCAGTGCCTACGCCGGGATCTACCACAGAAACAAATACCGTATTAACAGGCCAGTAACTGATGACCTGGTTCAGCCGGTATGCGGCTTCCCAAATATTAAAAGCAGGAATCTCGTGTGTAAGATCAGCTATCTCCAACCTGGGATCAACAGCAAGCGCCACGCCCCGCATTGCGGCAACAGCCCCGTCTTTCACGCCAAAATCAGTCTGTACTACAATCATTCCCTTGCGTCGGGATTCTTTCCCTGCGCAACCGGCCAACAATGCCAGGCCCATTAAAAAAATGAATTTCCTTTTCATTGACGCTTGTTTAATTACCAGCTAAAGTTATTTATTTGCATGCAATGAAACTCCGCGAGCAGATATTAAAAGAACATTCCAAAGCAAACCGCGAAGCTATTGTAAAATGGATCGGAACATCCCAGGAAAGATTTGATCATCTCTTTGAGATTTTCCTGAACGACGAATACCGGGTGGTGCAAAGAGCGGCATGGCCACTGAGCTATATTGTTATTGCACACCCGCAATTCATTCAAAAGCATTTTTCCAGGCTATTAAAAAACCTGGATAAACCTGGTATTCACGATTCCGTGAAACGAAACACCGTACGGTTGCTCGAGCGAATATTGATTCCCGAACGGTTTCATGGGAAGGTGATGAATATGTGTTTTAATTACATCGCTTCACCACATGAAGCTGTTGCAATCAAAGCTTTTTCCCTGACTGTATTGGAACGTCTTTCCCATCAATACCCGGAAATAAAAACAGAATTGAAAACTATTATAGAAGATCGCTGGAATTACGAATCGGCCGCATTTCGTTCGAGAGCAAAAAAGATTTTAAGCCGTCTTAATTAACGGAATTGCGACTGTAACATCCAGGCTATTGTTTCGTCAGAAATTGTTTGACTCCATCGATGACCAACCCAGGGCTGATCCCAAGCCAAAACAGCACAAGGACCAGCACAACAAGCGCTGCATACATCGCCGTGTAGAAGAATGGATTTAAAGGATGCAATGCCTTTTCCCTTATTCGTTCGGAGGTTGAAACACCAAACAAAGTGCTTATGATACGTAAATAATAATACAACCCGATCACGCTGGTAACAACCAGCATGATCACCGGCAACCATAATCCTTGCTGTACACCAGATGTCAAAACATAAAACTTGCCAATAAAGCCGGCAGTAATAGGAATGCCCGCCAGTGAGAGCAACGCCACGGTCAATACCAACGCTGCTATAGGATCCCGCCAAAAAAGCCCCTGGTAAAAGCTTAAGTCGTCCGCGTCCTTTTGACGCGTTGATAAAACGGTAACGACACCAAAAGCAGCCAGCAACGTGACTGAATATGCAAGCAGATAAAATACTGATGCCTCCACCCCTGCCGCATTACCCGGCAGAAAAGCGACGATCAAATATCCAAAATGCGCAATCGACGAATATGCCAAAAGACGCTTGATATTCTGCTGCTGAAGTGCCAACAGGTTTCCAAACACCATCGAAATAATTGCAATTGAAGAAAAAACAATGGTGGCGATTGGATACTGTTGCAAACCAATCGCTTGAGCAAATCTAAGTAGCACGGCAAAAACTCCAATCTTTGAAACGGTCGCTATGAATGTGGTAACGGGCGCCGGTGCCCCCTGGTAAACATCTGCCGCCCATAAATGAAAAGGAACGAGAGCTAATTTAAATCCTATGGCTACCACCAGTATCCCAATGCCTGTAATAAATAATACGGAATTGGGGTTCAATTTCTGGCCAATCCCTGCAAAATCCATCCTGCCCGTATCCATATATATTAATGCCATGCCAAATAATAAGAACGCTGACGTCATAGCGGCGAGAACCAGGTACTTCATGCCGGCTTCCACAGCGTTGTTACGGTTTCGGAGGTAAGCGATCAGTGCGTAAAGGCTGATGCTTAATAATTCCAGGCCAATGAAAAATGAAATAAAGTGCGTGCTGATGGTCAACAGCGCAGAGCCCAGCGTTCCGAGGAACAATAGAATATAGTACTCTTTAGGATTTTCCTCTTTTTCTTCGAAATAAATAAAGGAAAATAACCCGACAACCATTATCGAAAAAATGATAAGGCCAGTAAAGAGCGCACCAAATCCATCCACGACAAACAACGGATTAATTGATTCCGGCAAAATATCTCTTACAAACCACATGGCAAATATTACCATACACATCATCAGGAAGCCCGTCACCTGGATAACTGTATGACTCAACCGGAATGCGATCAGCAATATCACAACCATTGAAGCCGCCGCCAGCAAAATAAACGGAAGAAAAGCGAGAAGTTGATCGTGGGTCATTTTGTGAATGGTGAATAGTGAATACTCAATTTGATAACGGTCCTCTTTGTGAAATCATGCCAAGTATGGATTAATTAAAACTTCCGGTATCCTCAATAATACTTTTACTTAAAAGCTCACCTGGTTGTTACTTCATTACCAGTTGCTGAATAACTCCTTTCACGGTCTGTAGTACAGGCTGTGGATACAAACCCAGCACAATAATGCTTACTGTAAATGCAGCCATGACAATCCACTCCCTTGCATTGAGATCTTTGAAATGCCCTGCTGCAGTTGGTTCACCGAGAAATACTTTTTGCAACATCCTCAATGAATAAATGGCAGAAAATACCAACCCCAGCGTGGCAAGCACAGTCAGGGTACTGTTTACCGAAAATGCGCTCATTAGTATCAAAAACTCAGCGACGAAATTTCCTAATGCCGGTAGACCCAATGAAGCCATCGTAAATACAATGGCCACACCCCCCATTGCGGACATGGACGTCCACAGACCACCCATCTTATTCATATCCCTCGTGTGCAATCTTTCTTTGAGCATGCCGGCCAAAACGAACAGTGCACCGGTGCTGATACCGTGTGTGAGCATTTGCATGACCACGCCCTGCATGGCCATTTCGCGGAATGCGAAAATGCCGAAAATAACAAACCCCATATGGCTTACGGAAGTGTACGCAATCAGGCGTTTCAAGTCAGTCTGCGCAAAAGCGAGAAACGCTCCATAAATAATTCCAATCACGCCAAACAACATTGCCCACCATGCAATCTCTGCCGATGCTTCAGGAAATAGTGTCAATACAAACCGGATAATTGCATACGCTCCGGTTTTCAATAACAAACCGGCCAGGATCAGGCTTCCTGCCGTGGGCGCCTCACTGTGTGCATCAGGCAACCAATTGTGCAAGGGCACAACCGGTAATTTTATAGCAAATGCAATCAGAAAACCGAGCATGATCCACCTGGCGGTTGTGGGCTGTAACGATGTATTCAGCAAATCAAAATAATCGTACGAGTAGTTCCCGGTTTGCTGGCCATGAATAAAATAAAGTGCAAGAATAGCAACCAGCATAAGCAAGCCTCCCGCCTGTGTAAAGATGAAAAATTTATACGAAGCGTACCTGCGGTTGGTGTCGCCCCACAAAGCAATCAGGAAATACATGGGTATCAGCATCACTTCCCAAAAGAAATAAAAGAGGAAGAGGTCCATCGCTACAAAAACACCGCAAATACCACCGAGTGTCCACAACAAATTGAAATAGAAAAATCCGGCTTTTTCTTTTATTTCACTCCATGAACATAATACTGCAAGGATACCAAGGAAGAACGTTAACACCAGCATCAGGGAACTTAATCCGTCGAGTGCTACATGAAAACTGATCCCAAAATTCGGAATCCAGGCAACCTTGTAATTAATTAACCAATCTGCATTGCCTGAAAGCGAACCGCGATTCCGTACCCACAAATTAGCGACAATAATAAAATCAATGACCACCGCTACCAGGGAGATCCATTTGCCAGCCTGGCTGCTCCATCGTGATGTTATCCAGGAAAGCAGTCCGGCAATCAGCATTATGCATATTATCCACGCGAGTATCATACTACAAAATCGATCGTTTTATTTTTGGTAACAATTGTCATTTTTAAGTGTCCATAAAAATTACAGCAGCAGCTGCAAGGTCAAAATGAATAATATTCCAATCAACGCTCCGGCAATGTACCACCGCAGTGATCCGTTTTGCGTGACAGACAAAAACCGGTTCAATGCCTGGCTTGCTTTGGCAATACCGTTATAGAATTTATCAAATATATCCGACTTGTTAACCCGCGTAATAAATAAAAATGGTTTTACAAACACAACATCATAGAGGTAGTCGAATCCCCATCCCTGGAAGAAAAAGTTCCGAACAGTCATCAGCGTTGGCGATTGTCTCCATTTTTCAATTACAGCTTTGTTGCGATGATATATTTCATATCCTATGAATATTGCAAAGGCTGTGACTACGACGGCGACAACCTGAAAAATATATTCAGGCGGCACCCCTTCTTTCAATACCGTCGCAGGCAGCGCTTTTTCGACAAAATCAGAAAACAAAGTCACGTGAAGAAGATTGTGGGGCCACTCTATAAATCCCGCAGCAATGGATAAAACAGCAAGTATGACCAAAGGCGTCGTCATCAATTTGCCGGGAAGATGGGTAACATGTGTTTTCTCTTCTCCCCAGAATACGACGAGCATCAAACGAGTTGTATAAAGTGTGGTGATAAAAGCACCAATAATTGCCATTGTCCAAAGCAACGGTGAGCCGTTAGTGGCACTCCACGAATACCATAAAATAGCATCCTTGCTAAAAAAGCCTGCGGTCACAAGTGGCAGGGCCGCTAATGCAGCGGAGCCGGCAAGAAAACACCAAAACACGAGCGGCATCTTATTTTTAAGTCCGCCCATCTTAAAAATGTTTTGTTCATGATGCAACGATTCGATTACAGCGCCTGCAGCCAGGAATAATAACGCTTTAAAAAAAGCATGCGTAAAAAAATGAAAAATGCCGGCACTCCATGCCCCTATTCCGAGTGCCAGGAACATGTAGCCTATTTGGCTAATTGTGGAGTAAGCCAATATTCTTTTGATATCCGTTTGCACAATCGCGCTAAACCCTGCGACAAACAAGGTAACGCCACCCACCACGGCTGTGACATCCATTGCAATCGGAGAAAGCTGGAACAGCACATGCATGCGGGCTATAAGATAAACACCTGCTGTTACCATGGTGGCAGCATGTATCAAAGCACTTACAGGAGAAGGGCCCGCCATGGCGTCCGGTAACCATGTTTGCAAGGGTAGCTGTGCCGATTTACCCATGCCACCGGCCAGCAACAATAATGCAATCAGTGTAATATTTGATGGATGATCTGCAAAATGCTTTGGCGCCTGTGCAACCAGGTCGGGTATATACAGCGTTCCTACTTCTTTGAATAACAGAAACAAGCCAATGGCCATTGCCGTATCGCCTATGCGGGTAATGTAAAACGCCTTATTAGCAGCGCGACAATTTGCCGGAGTTTCGTACCAAAAACCAATTAACAGAAAACTACAAAGGCCAACTCCTTCCCAACCGAGGTACATCAACACAAGATCGTCTGCCATGACCAGTATCAACATAGAGCAAACGAACAGGTTCATACTCGCAAAAAAGCGGGAATAGTCCCTGTCATTTCTCATGTAGGCTGTGGAGTAAATGTGTATTAGTGCTCCGACGAATGTGATGATGAACACAAACACCATGGAAAGTGCATCAATACGAAGGGCTATTCTCACATCCAGGTTCTCGGTACTCATCCAATGCCAGAGAGCCAGCGCATACGAATCGCCGGGAGGTGGCGCCTGCATAAATTGAACACCGAGGATTATTGCGATGACAGCAGCAGCACTCACGCTACCTGCGCCAATAAACGCTATTGCATTTTTTGAAAGCTTTTTTCCGGCCAGCGATAAAATCAAAAAACCGGCCAGTGGCAATAGAGGAATCAACGCAAGCAGGTTGTTCATGTCTAAAAAATTTGCTTCTACTAAATTCGAATTTCCGAAACTGACCTTAAATTTTAATCTGCATATTGATCAGTCTTAATCCTTTAATTCCCTCAGTTGTTCTACATCCAGCGTTTTATGCTGGTGATAAGCCTGAAGCACAAGGGCAAGCCCAATCGAAACTTCAGCCGCTGCCATTGCCAGGATAAAAAGAAACATCACCTGTCCGTCGGGTTGTTGCCATTTTGCTCCTGCAGCAACAAAAGCTAACCCGGCTGCATTAAGCATTACCTCAATTGAAATCAATATGAAAATGACATTCTTCCTTGTCAACGCTCCAACAAGGCCCAACACAAATAGAATGGATGCCACAATCAGTACCGTATTTGAATTAAAAGCGTCCATAGTTGTCGCAGCTAAACACTTTTTTTTTGACTTTTTTTCGTGATCCAGTTGACCTAAACAGTGATCTCTTTCTCTTTCATTTCCGTTTCCTTTTTTGGGTCCTCATCTTTATCTTCTAACAGGAATCTATGTATTGTTCTCTTCTTATGCTGACCTATGTGAGCGGCGCCCACAATACCTGCCATTAAAAGAAAACCTATCAATTCCAAAGCAATTATGTATTCACGGTAAACTGAAAGAGCCACTTTGCGCGGTTCGACTGCTGTCAACGCCATCGATGAACCGGTTCCTTTCGAAATCAAAACGATCATCTCCACCAATAGGGCAAGAGCCAATAGCGACGGCCCGATCCAAATTTTAGGCTGCAGCCATTGCTTTTCCTGGGTTGCTGTATCCTGCCCAAGATTCAGCATCATTACCACGAAAATGAACAATACGATGATAGCGCCGGCATACACGATCACTTCAAGCGCTGCCACAAACGTTGCGCCCAATGAGAAGAAAATCATGGAAACGGCGAGAAACGAAACGACCAGGTATAACAAAGCGTGAATCGGTTTGTAACGTGTTATGACCATTATAGTAGCCAGGATCGCAACGATGGATGATATGTAGAACAATGTATCCAAACTTATAAATTCAAATAGTTAAATGGCCTGTTGATTCGTATGATTTATTTATCAATGCAACCTTTTATTTATTTTCTCACGGAAGTAAGCTCTTAATGTCCACAGGTAGCTCTTCATTTTCGCCCTGTCCTTTGCCTTTTACACCGGCATCCATTCCTGCTACTTTATAGAAGTTGTATCCGGGATATTTTCCCTGGCTGTTGATCAGTAGGTCTTCTTTTTCAAACACCAGGTTTTGCCTGTTATACTCGGCCATTTCAAAATCGGGGATAAGTTGAATGGCATAAGTGGGGCACGCCTCTTCGCAATATCCACAAAAAATACAGCGTGAGAAATTGATACGGAATGTTTCGGGATACCTTCTCCCGTTCTCATCTTCGGTAGCCTGTAAAGCAATGCAATCGACGGGACAGGCAACGGCACACAGATAACAACCAACGCATCGTTCGCCACCATCGGGGTCTTTGGTAAGTACAATACGTCCTCTCCATCGTGGATGCAATTTTATTTTTTCCTCGGGATATTCAATGGTCACCTTCTTTTTAAACAAGTGTATAAACACCAACCACATTGTCCGGAAATGACTAATCATACCATTTTATTTTATTAAGTTCGTTTACTGTCATAACCCAATTCGCAAATCCGCACATTTGCACATCTCCAAATCTTATGCTCCTTTCAAAGCCAAAGCAATTGCTCCCGTAACCAATAAATTCAACAATACCAGCGGCAACAACCACTTCCATCCGTATTCCATCAACTGATCGTAGCGTGGCCTCGGAAGCGATGCCCTTAACAATATGAAAACACCAATAAAGAAAAATGTCTTCAGAAAAAACCAGGCCCATGGTGGTAAAAATGATGGTCCCAGCCACCCCCCAAAAAACAGTGTGGCGGTCATTGCAGAGATCAATGTAATCCCCATGTATTCGCCGATAAAAAACATTCCGAATTTCATTCCCGAATACTCAGCGTGAAATCCGGCAATCAATTCGCTTTCTGCCTCGGGTATGTCAAACGGCAAACGATGGGTTTCGGCTATTCCCGCGATGAAAAAGATAAAAAACCCTAATGGCTGCGTTACGATAAACCACATACCCCTTTGCGCTTCGACAATAGCACCGAGGTTGAAAGAACCGGTAAGCATTACCACTCCCATCAAAGACAATCCCATAAAAACTTCATAGGCGATCATCTGCGATGCTCCCCGGAGCGCACCGAGTAAAGCATATTTATTATTTGACGCCCATCCACCCAGCACGATACTGTATACACCCAGTGAAGACATTGCCAGGAAGAACAAAATGCCAATGTTCAGGTTGGCTACCACAATACCGGGTGCAAATGGTATAATTACAAAGCTTAACAAAACACTTGCTACTACAATCGCAGGCGCAGCTATAAATACCCACTTGTCCGCAAATGGTGGGATCCAGTCCTCTTTAAAAAATAATTTCAACGTATCAGCCAAAACAATCAGAATACCCAAAGGTCCGGCACGGTTCGGTCCCAATCTGTCCTGCCATAGTGCCAACAGCCTGCGCTCCACCCAAATTAAACCGGCAGCTATGTTTAAAAGAACAAACAAGACGCCGAGTACAATCCAAATATGTTGCATTACAGTCATGGGAATGAATTGTCAATGGTGAGTGAATAACATTACATTCAAATAGTTTTACTCTTTACATTTCGTTATACAAATTTCACTATTCATTTTTAGCGTACTCAATTTTATTATTTCGTACTTAGTTGCTATGCACCGGGCGTTATAGTTGCCCAGCTACCCCAATCCATTGCTTCTACTGATTTTAGTCCGGCCGACACCAGGGCAACTCCGTTGCACAATTCTTTATTCAATCTTACGTGGAATGAATACTTTCTTTCTTTGATATCTATCCTTACTGTATCATTGTCTTTTATTCCCAACTGGCTCATATCATCTGCGGACAAAAAGACATAAGAATTTGGCGAAAGCTGCTCGATGCCTTTTGTATAGATGCTTAGTTCACCAGAACCAAAAACATCATACTGCGGCAACAGCAGCCATTTTTGTGCCCTTGACTTAAATGCTTCAGGTCTGTCAGTAAAGTGAATGGGAGCAGAATCCGCTTTCATTCTGAACAGCTTTACTCCCGGGTTTCCTTTGCGAAGTAAGCCCCCTACTTCTTCCTGGTATTTATTTACAGACTGAATCGAATTCCAACCCGGGGCCCAAAAGAATGGGATTGCAGATTCAGGGGGAATTCCTTTGTAACCTTCCATTGTAAATGTCAAAGGTGAATCATCGTCAGTCAATGGCTTTGGCTCGCTCACATTAATATTGGCAAGCATGGCCGTGCGGCCACTGTAGCGATGCGGCTCTCGCGGGATCAGTTGTCCATTTATCCGCAAGTCACGCGATAAGGCCGATCCTGAAATACCAGCAAACTGCGGGAGTGCAATTTCAAGGTCTTTCAACAGTTCTTCCGGGTGATGATCCACGCCGTTTGATTGCTGGCTAAGCAAGGATCTTATGTGCATCAGCGATTTCCAGCTTTCCCTCATCTGTTTGCCCGAAGGAACATATACCTGGTAAAAATGTTGGGCACGTCCTTCGTTATTCACCAACGTCCCGTCTGCTTCCGCAAATGTTGGAGCCGGAATCAATACACTCGCCTTCTCTGTGGTTTTGTTATTCAAAGAATCAAGCACTATGATATTCTTACAGCCGCTAAAGAATGCATTCGCTTTTTCGTCAGTTACATAACGATAAAGGTCATTTTCGGCGATAATCGCAGTAATGTTTTCTTCCAGTTGCACCCGTGTTACGGCCTGGTCAAATGAGGAGTTCTTCATCATGGCCAATCCCATACTGTTGCATTCAGGCAATACAAAACACAGTCCCACATTCCGCTCAGCTGAGTTCAATGCAGTTGCAATGGTTGAACTGGCGCGTATCAGGGCCTGGTTGTAACATGAGATCCCACTTATGATTACAGGTCGCTTTGCCTTTTGCAGAGCTTCAGAAACAACCCTGGCCCTGGATATTAAAGCTTCATCGGCGTTGGCATCCGCAGCCAATGAAGAATTAAGTTGAGAGGCAATGATAAATCCAAACCTGGCAATATTATCGGGCGCCGTATGATAAACTGAAGTTGCTATTTCGTCCAGCGGAGAAGAAACGACCGAACAATTTGCAAAAAATCCTTTATCCTCCTGGACAAGTTCCCTTACGGCAGCATCATTCCATGTTGGCATTGGCACTTTCCGCACAGCGTCCATTGCAGCGGTATTCATGACCGATTGACGAACGGCGAGTGACATAACTGGTGCCGTGTTCCAGATATCTTCACCCAGCACCAATACCGCGTCGGCTTGCTCGATGTCATTAAGAGAGGCGCTATTTACATTGCCCGAGGCAAGAATATCAACAACAAGTTTTTCCAAAAAGACCTGGTCGCCATCGATGCCCTGGTAGAAATTTTCCTTACCGGTTAATTGCATCAGTGCAAAGTTTGTTTCGACCGATGCCCTTGGCGAACCGATTCCTATCACAGTGTGGTTGGTTAAAATAGATCTCAGGTGATTATCAAGCTCATCTTCATTTACAGCCTCGTTTGCACGATTTCGTATGATTGGCCGGGTGATCCTATTTTCACTGTTTACAAACTCATAACCATATCTTCCACGATCGCACAGGAAATATCCGTTCACTTCACTGTTATACCTGTTTGTAATACAACGCAACTTACCGTAACGTTCGCTGGCAATAGTATTGCAACCAAGACTGCAATGATGGCAAACAGAAGGAGCTGATGTGAGATCCCATTTGCGTGTGTAATGTTCCTTCAATGTTTTATCAGTAAAGACTCCTGTCGGACAAACTTCTACCAGGTTGCCGCTAAACGGACTTTCCAGGATCCCATCTTTTTCTCTTCCAAAATAAACGTGGTTGTGCGCAGCAAAAACATTCAGGTCATCACCGCCTGCGTAATCTCTATAATAGCGTACGCAGCGATAGCATTGTATACACCTGTTCATTTCGTGATGTACCAGCGGACCGAGATATTGATTTCGAAAGGTGCGTTTTTTATAGTCATACCGGCGGTAATCGTGACCGGCCATTACCGTCATATCCTGTAAATGACAACTTCCTCCTTCATCGCAAACCGGGCAATCATGCGGGTGGTTGGTCATGAGCCATTCAATGACCTGTTCACGGAATGCTTTTGATTTGGGATCACCAATACCAATGCGAAGCCCGTCTTTCACTCCTTCCATGCAACTCATCATGATTTTACCGCTTGTGTCATTCTCATCTTTATACATAGTGATGGCGCACTGTCTGCATGCACCGATACTGTTCAGCGCCGGGTGCCAGCAGAAATAAGGCAAGTCAAAGCCCAGGGTCAAACAGGATTCGAGCAGGTTTTTCCCGGTTTTTACTTCGTATGGTTTGTTATCAATAAATATCTTCGGCATAATATTTTTAACCACCAGCCCACTACGGGCACAAAGCGGCACTAAGTTTAAAGTTTAAAGTATCATCCTTTTTATCCCAATTTTCATTAGTTAGTAAAGAATACTTTGTGTTACTTTCTGTCTTCGTGTCTTCGTGGTTCAAATCAATCATAAGGACACCTTTTTTGTTCGATGTGCTTTTCAAAATCTTCGCGATAATATTTTAAAGCGCTTTGCAAGGGTTCCATCGCACCAGGAGCCAATGCACAAAAAGTATTGCCCGGTCCCAGCAGTTCTCCATGCATTTCCAGTATTTCAAGGTCACTTTTTTTCCCCTCCCCTTTTTCAAGGCTTAGCAATACTTTTTCAACCCAGGGTAATCCTTCACGACACGGGGTACACCAGCCGCAACTTTCCTGCGCAAAAAAATGTTGAAGGTTATGCACAAAGCCAACCGGACACGTTGCATCATCCATCACTATTAAAGTTCCTGTTCCAAGACGGCTTCCTGCGGCAGCCACAGATTTAAAATCCAGTTTGATATCAAGATGTTGTTCTGTTAAAAAATCAGTTGATGCCCCACCAGGCAACACTCCTTTTAACTTATACCCATTCTTCATTCCTCCTGCATGCTCTTCTATTAACTCTCTCATGGTAATTCCCATCGGTAACTCCCAGGCGCCGGGCCGATTGACTTTGCCACTTACACCATAAATCTTTGTACCTCCGTCTTCGCTCTTGCTTAAACCTTTGAACCATTCAGCGCCGTTGTTTACAATATGTGGCACGCAGCAAAATGTTTCCACGTTATTTACAATGGTAGGTTTGCCAAACAAACCACTGGTTTGCGGGAAAGGCGGTTTGGCCCTCGGCGTTGCTCTCTTTCCCTCAAGCGCATTCAACAGCGCGGTTTCTTCTCCACACATATATCTTCCGACCCCGGTATGCAGATGCATTTCAAGGTTGAACCCACTCCCCAAAATGTTTTTCCCGAGATAACCTGCTGCATAGGCTTCATCGATACTCTTCCTGATAAGTTGCGCAGCCTGGCGATAAGCCCATCTTAGAAAGACATAAGAAATATCGGCCTGGATAGCATACGCCGCTATGATCATGCCTTCGATCATCTGATGCGGATTGCCTTCCAGCAACAACCTATCCTTAAACGTACCAGGCTCCATCTCATCGGCGTTCACAATTAAATATTTTGGACGTGGAGTATCGTTTCCCATTGGAACAAAACTCCACTTCAACCCTGTGCTAAATCCTCCACCCCCGCGACCTTTGAGGTTGCTGTCCGTCACGAGTTTCTGCACGTCTTGCGGAGTTTCTTTTAATGCCTTCCGAAGCGCCGAATAACCTCCCGCCTGCTCATATCCTTTCAGATCAAGCGGCGGACGACCCGGATGAATATCTTTTGTTAGCGGACGTTCCATTATTACCAGTATTCAACTTTTAATCGCGAATGATCAATCTAAAATGATTTATTTATTTCCATCACTCATTATTCATGACCCACAACTCACATTTACTATTTGTATTTGCTCAAAATATCATCAATCATTTCCACCGTTACATCCTGGTACAAATCTTCATCAATCATCAGCGCCGGCGCACGATCGCAACAACCAAGACAACAATTGGGCAGTAACGTAAAACATTGATCACTGGTAGTGCCGCCAAATTTTATGTTTAGCTTCTGTTGCAGCGCTTCCTGTAATTTCTTATAACCCATAACATAGCAGGATATGCTATCGCACAACAAAATCACGTGCCGGCCAACGGGTTTTCTGAAAATAAGATTGTAGAATGTAGCAACACTATCTACTTCGGCGGGACTCATCGCAAGATAATCACCAATCGCTTCAACGCTATCGTCACTTATCCATCCGCGATGTTGTTGAACAATCTTCAATGCCTCAATGACCGCAGCTTTCTTATAAGGCACAATTTGAATCTCATGGTCGATCTCCCGCATTTCCTCCGCTGAAAGTTTAGCGCCTTCAGGCATTATGGCTGTGTTAGTATTTTGGTTTATTTCCGACATATCAATGTTAGTGAATAGTCAATTAGTCATTGCCATCCGCCAGCGGCAGAGAAGCAAGTGATTAATGACTGGTTTACTGCAATGAATTTATGTTTACTCAAATGTCAACCAATTTCCATTTTCAATTTCGCACACCCGCACATCTTCACATCCGCAAAACTGCACATCTGCACATTTCACTATCGATCAATATCCGCTAATACATAATCCACACTTCCGAGAATCGCCAACAGGTCAGCCACGGTGTAGCCCTTACTAATAAATGGTACCATTTGCATATGAGGGAATGAGGGGGCGCGGATGCGAACACGATAAGCAGCGGTATTTCCGTCACTAATAAGGTAGTAACTATTAGCACCTTTTGTAGCTTCGATGCAGCTCATAGCTTCACCCGGTGGGATTACCGGTCCCCAGCTCACATTCAAAAAGTGCGTGATCAGCGTTTCAATATCCTGCATCGTATGCTTCTTCAACGGCGGTGTCGTAAGCGGATGATCGGCCTTGTAATTTCCCACAGGCATATTATTCAGGCATTGCTCCACGATGCGAAGGCTTTGACGCATTTCTTCCACGCGTACAATGGCACGGTCGAAACAATCACTGTTATGTGCAATGGGAATGTCGAAATCAAACATTTCATAACCGGAATAAGGTTGTTTTTTCCTAAAGTCCCAGTCAAAACCACATGCGCGTAAACCGGGCCCCGTCACGCCCCACTCAAAAGCTTCTTCCAGGGTATAAATTCCGATACCCTTAGTACGGGCTTTGAAAAGACTGTTGCGAATTACCATATTATTGTATTCGCGAAGTTGTTTCGGAAAATACGCAACAAAATCGCGAACCAATTTATCCCACCCATTTGGCAGGTCCTGTGCTACGCCGCCAATGCGAAACCAATTAGGATGCATTCTTCCGCCACATATTGCTTCTATGATATCAAATACTTTTTCCCGATCAGTAAACATGTAGAATACCGGCGACAACTGACCAAGATCCTGCGCAAACGTGCCAAACCATACGAGGTGGCTGTTAATGCGAAATAGCTCGCAAAGCATGACGCGGATCACCTTTACTCTGTCTGGCACTTCGATGCCTGCCAGTTTCTCCACGGCTAACAAGTACGCGAGATTGTTCATTACGCCACCGAGGTAATCTACACGATCAGTGTAAGGAATATAGGTGTGCCAGCTTTGACGCTCACCCATCTTTTCTGCCCCGCGATGGTGAAAACCTATTTCGGGCACTGCATCTACTATGTCTTCACCATCAAGCTGAAGAATAATGCGCAATACACCGTGAGTGCCCGGGTGCTGGGGACCAATATTGAGAAACATGAAGTCGGCGTCTTCACTTTGACGCTGCATGCCCCACTCTTCGGGCTTAAACTGCAAAGCCTCCTGTTCCCGGTCCTGCTTTTCATCATACAGTTGAAATGGTCCCAATTCCGTTGCCCTGGCAGGATGCTCTTTTCGAAGAGGATGACCTTTCCATGTTATGGGCATTAATATCCGCTGTAAATGGGGATGGCCGTTAAAACGAATGCCGAACATGTCGTACACTTCACGCTCATACCAATTGGCATTTTTGAAAATGGAAGTAATAGAGGGAAGAGATGGGTATTCGCCCTGCAAAGCAACCTTTAAGCGAATAAAACAATTACGATCGAAAGACAGTAAATGATAAACTACTGTGAAATCCCTGGCTTGTGTTTCCTTTGTTGCCTTGTCGCGCTCATCAATTCCGCAGATATCATACAGCAAAACAAAAGGCCGATCGATTCCAGTCTTAAGGTATTGAATGATGCTTGTCAGTTTTTCCTGCGGAATCCAAAATGTGGAAATGCCGTCAACCGTCCGTTGAGCAGAGAATGTCTCGGGACCAAATCGTTGTTGCAGGCTATTTAATAATATATTGGCAGCATCGTCCATAATCATGTACCGTATTCCCTTTTTCGGGAATTGAATGGCCAGAGTAAAACAGCGGTACGGACAGGGTTATTTACTATGAGCCATTCAATGAATGATCAATTTCATTAAGGTCAAAAATTCCATTTCAGTTAAACCAGTCTTAAGTACATTCCGTCACTATATTCCAGTCCTGGACTTACAATCTAGATTTCATCAACCGGTCTGAAGTCAACCATACCCATTCGCTCGTCTCTTTTGCGCTCTTTCATGGGAGTGAGCTGTGGTTTTATAACACCTTGTTCGCCGATTACCCAACTTAGCGGACGTCTTTCTTTTCCCACTTGCTCACTTAACAACACTAATCCCTGCATAAAGGCATCCGGCCTTGGCGGACATCCGGGGACATACACATCCACGGGCAGAAATTTATCTACTCCCTGCACTACACTATATATGTCATACATGCCGCCGCTGTTTGCGCAACTTCCCATAGAAATAACCCAGCGGGGCTCCATCATTTGCTCATGAAGGCGTTTAATAACGGGAACCATCTTTATAAATACAGTTCCAGCAATTACCATTACATCTGCTTCTCTTGGTGTACCTCTTATCACTTCGGCTCCAAATCTTGCTACATCAAATTTGCTGGTAATACTGGTAGCCATTTCCACGAAACAACAACTTAATCCAAAGTGGAACGGCCACATGGAATTTCTGCGTCCCCACGCCAGCAAGTCCTGCATACGCGTGAGCATAATGCTTTTGCTCACGGTTTCTTCCATGCTGCCCGTGCCCGAAATGTTTGCTGTTTCACCTGGTTTACTGGTCCACCATTTCATACGCTGATCCGCTACAAGCGGAAATTTTTTAATGTTGAATAAAAACGACCGTGTAATAAAATGTTCGTCTTCTCGTGACATCTTATTTTTTCATCTTCCTCTTATATGCCTTCAATATTTTTGAAGCATTCGGTCCCACGTCCAGGGCCCCGATTCCCCATTCATAAATAAGAACAACAACCAATTGTCCGATGAAGATCGCGACACCGATATAACCGGGCCAGCCCAATTCATAAAACCCGAGAGCCCATAACATAATGAACACAGCTTCCACATCAAAAATCACGAACAACATTGCAACGAGATAAAACTGTGCAGAGAAGCGCAGGCGCGCGGAACCAGCCTGTACGATTCCACCTTCGTAGGGCTCATCGGTAGCCCGATCTTTGTGATGCTGACCAAGTAAATAAGATAAGGTAAGAATGGCTGAAAGGAGCAGCACAACCAACGCTGCATATAGTAGAAAAGGCCATAAAGGAATGCTAAGAATGATATTTCCCGCCATGAGATAACATTGTTTCGCTTTTGACCGATGAAAAGATACACCTTGTTCCCTTCATAACAATAAGAGTCGCTATGAAAATGTTCTTTAATTGTCAACTATAGCAAAGAGAATAAGCAGCCTGCTATAACCTGCTTTTAACTGACGATGTAATGCTCCAGGTTTTCAATTATGAAATCCTTTTCACGAATGATGAACTTTACCAAATCGCTAATAGAGATCACACCAACCAATTGATCATTTTCGAGTACGGGTAAATGACGAAAGTTCTTGCTGCTCATTAATTGCATACATTCTTCAATGGTCGCATCAGGAGTAACAAATATCGGGCGTTCCGTCATGATATCTCTTACTTGTGTGTCTTTGGATGAACGTCCTTTGAGGATGACTTTACGGGCGTAGTCGCGTTCGGTGAAGATGCCGATTAATTTTCCGTTTTCAACCACGACCAGGGATCCCATGTTATTATTTTCCAGGTCTTCCAGGGCTTCGTACACGGAAGTTCCCGGAGATACAGTATACACAGCATTCCCCTTTATTTGCAGAATGTTTCGGACAGTGCCCATATCATATGGCTTTATAGCAGCATTAAATTAAGGCATTTTTAATAAAAAAAAGAAAAAAAATTTCCCCGTGCAAATACTTTTAACATCAAAAATAAAATTGAATTAACGCTCTTTGATGCAGGTATGCAAAATTGGTTTTATTCGCAGGAGTTTTTAAAATTCAACAGAATGCTATGAGTCGCTCCTACAAATTTTACATCTATGGTGGATGATTTTGTATTGTTGCATCCTGCACATTGACGACAGGGCTTTTGTTGTAACGTCTATGGAGTTTAATACAACATCCTGACCTTAATCGTTTCCTTCACTTCTTTTAATAGTTGTAGCGCCTGTGATGATAACTTCTTATCTACATCCAGTACCACGTATCCTATTTCATCATTCGTCTTCAAGTATTGTCCGACAATATTGATATTGTGTTTGGAAAGTTGCGTGTTGATTGCAGACAATACACCCGGAACGTTGTTATGTATATGTAGAATACGGTGCGATCCTGCTTGCGGCGGCAGTGCCAATGCGGGCACTGTATGAGAACCAAAGGTGATCCCCTTTTCAAGGTAATTCAGCAACTTCATGCTCACATCTTCCCCGATATTTTGCTGCGCCTCTTCTGTTGATCCTCCAATATGAGGAGTTAAAATCACATTTGGCAAATCCTGCAGCGGCGTCTGGAAACGGTCCCCATTTTTTTCCGGCTCCCAGGGAAACACATCGATAGCGGCGCCGCCGATATGACCGTCCACGATGAACTTCCTGAGGTCATCAAGTTCAACCACTTCGCCCCTTGCATAGTTTATCAGGATGGCTCCCTTTTTAAAAAGCTTCAGGGTATTTTTATTAACTAGGTTTTTCGTTTGAGCCGTTTCCGGCACATGCAGCGTAACCACATCGGACTTGCCCAGAACTTCTT
>Ga0207701_10000982_pt1 | contig 30224 bp, 29 predicted proteins | sample KBSSwiSSwithPhiX_FD_184294 | JGI IMG/M metagenome (GOLD analysis project Ga0207701, IMG submission 184294) | Switchgrass rhizosphere bulk soil microbial communities from Kellogg Biological Station, Michigan, USA, with PhiX - S5 (SPAdes) (version 2) | ecosystem: Environmental > Terrestrial >... | reverse complement strand
CCTCGCCATTCTCGAGGAGGTCGAGCGCGGCGAGGACGTGGCGAAGGCCAGCTACCGCAAGGCGCTCGCCAGCGGCGACCTCTCGCCCGACGCACGTGCGATCGTCCAGAAGCAATACGACGGCGTGCTTCGCAATCACGACCAGATGCGGGCCCTGCGCGACCGCTACCGCAACAGCACGCATTGACGCTCCACCGCGGCTTCCTCGCCACACTGTGGCGGGAGATGTCCGACGACAACGTCTGGAACGGCGCCGCGGCGTTGGGGTTCTACCTGACGCTAGCGGTCTTTCCAGCGATGATCTTCGTCATGGCGCTCCTGCCCTACCTGCCGATCGCGCACGTCGACCAGGCAATCATGGATCTCCTGCGCCAGGCGTTGCCGCCGCGCACGGCGCAGATGTTCTCCGGCGTCGTGCAGGAAGTCGTCAGCGAACGCCGCGGGGGCGTGCTCACCTTCGGCATTGCCGCCGCGCTTTGGGCGTCGTCGAGCGGCATGTACGCGATCATGCAGCAGATGAACGTCGCCTACGACGTGGAAGAGCAGCGCGGCTTCCTGAAGGCGCGGGCGATCGCGCTTGTTCTAAGTCTCCTGTTCGTCGTGCTGGTGATCGGTGCGTTTTCGCTGGTCGTGCTGGGGGGCGCGATCGAGCATTGGCTCAGCGTGCGCATGGGCGTGAGCGACACGCTGTTGTACGCCTTCATCGTCTTCAGGTGGATGGTAATCGTGCTCGCGCTGCTCTTCGCCATCGCCCTCATCTACGACAAGGCACCCGCGCGCAAGCGCCGGTTCGCGCTCGTGACCCGGGGCACGGTTACGGCGACTGTCGCGCTCATCGTGACCTCGCTCGCGTTTCGTCTCTACGTCGCGAACTTCGGGAACTACAGCGCGACCTACGGCAGCGTCGGCGCCGTCATCGTGCTCATGCTTTGGTTCTATCTCGCAGGGTTGGTAATTCTGGTCGGCGCCGAGATCGACGCCATCAACGAGTCGCGCGCCACGGCACGCGAAGTGGACGTCAGCGCGGCTTGATGTCGCCGCGTTCGCGCGCCCGGGATTCGAGGTCGCGGTGGTACTTGATCGGGCCGGCCTTGCCGCCGCGCACGAAGCGCGTGGCGTGCTCCGGGAAGAGCTCGAAGTACACGGACGCCCCCGCATAGATTGCGATCAGCACGAAGCTGCCGATGCGCGGCCCGAGCGCGGGCACCAAACCTGTGCCCACGGCAATGAACACGACCATCCACCGCGCGGCGAGGAACAGCCCCCGCACCGACAGGATCCTGTCGTCGTCATACGTCGCCTGAAGCTCGCGGTGGACGCGCATCGCCGCAAGCACCGACATCAGGACCTGCAGCGCGAGGCCGAGCAGAAAGCCGCGGTCGTCGAGGAGCGTGCTTGTCACCACGTCGTCGCCGAGCATGAACAGGAGCGGTAAGGCAAGAGGCCATACGAGGATCGCGCCCAGCACGACGAGCGCGCCGGCGAGCTTTCCCCATCGTTTCCACCCTTCGATGGGCGTGTCGAGCTCGTCGCCGGTGACGTGAGTCATGAGGAGCATCATCACCGCGCACGCACCGACGAAGGTGTCGACGAAGTAGCTGATCAGCACGCCGGCCGGCTGCCAGCCGAGGAACACGATGCCTGCGAGCGGCGTGATGCTGACGGCGACCACCGCGGCGAGCGCGTCGGGAGAGCGTGGCGCGCGTGCCTCCGCCACTACGGAAGCGGGATGAACTCGTCGTGGTCGAGGTCAGGCAGCTTCATCCGTCCCGCGCGCCAGTCCGCCTTCGCCTGCTCGATGCGCTCCTTGGACGACGACACGAAGTTCCAGTCGATGTAACGCGGTCCGACGGGTTCGCCGCCGATCGCGAGCAAGATGGTCGGCACGCTCGCACGCAGGGTCGGAGAGGCGCCCTCGGTGATCACCGCCATCTGCCCCGCCCGCAAGACGCCGCCCGCAACGTCCACTTCACCCGTAGCGACGTAAACGGCGCGCTCGCGATGCTCCGCCGGCAGGTCGATGCGCGCGCCGGGAGCGAGCGACCAGTGCACGTAGAACATCGGCGAATGCGTGGGAACGGTAGCGCGCGCACCGTACGCCGCACCGGCGATCAGGCGGCCCTGCGCTGCGTCTTCCTCGAGCGACGGCAGCGACGCCGCATCGTAATGATAGAACTCGGGATCGGTCTCCTCGTACGCGTCGGGCAGCGCAACCCAGGCCTGGATGCCATGCATGTGCCCGCCTTCGCGGCGCGCGCGCTCGAAGCGCTCGGAATGCGTGATGCCGCGCCCGGCGACCATCCAGTTCACCTCACCAGGGCGAATCGCCTGCTCGGAGCCCAGACTGTCGCGATGCATGATCTCGCCTTCGAACAGGTACGTGACGGTGGCGAGACCGATGTGCGGATGCGGACGCACGTCGAGCGTGCGCGGGATGCCCGGCGCAAAGTCGACGGGGCCGATGTGGTCGAAGAAGATAAACGGTCCCACCATGCGGTGCTGCGCGAACGGCAGGACGCGGCCCACCTCGAAGCCGCCGAGGTCGCGGCGTCGCTGGTCGATGACGAGGTCGATCATGCCATCCCCCTCACACCATCCTTCTCCCCGCTCGCGGGAACAGCGTGCCCGACGGCGCGCGCGAGGGGCGTGCCCACCAACTCCGGCGCCGGCGGCAGTCCCGTGACTTCGAGAATCTCCTGCTCTCCCAGCGTCTCCTGCGCAAGCAGCGCCTGCACCAGCGCGTCGAGCGACTTGCGATGCTGCACGAGCAGGCGCTTCGCGTCGGCGTGGCATTCGTCGATGATGCGCTGCACTTCGACGTCGACGAGTCGCGCGGTCTCGTCGCTGAACGGCTTCTCGCCGCCGAAGCTCGCCACGCCGCCGAGGTACGGATTCTGGTGCGGCGCGAGCTGGACCATGCCGACGACGTCGCTCATGCCCCAGCGGGCGACCATGTTGCGCGCAAGACCGGTCGCCTGCTCGATGTCGTTCTCGGCCCCCGTCGTACGCGTGCCGTACACGACCTCCTCCGCGGCGCGCCCGCCCAGCATGCCGATGATCCTTGCGCGCAGGTACGCTTCCGGATAGTTGTAGCGGTCCGTCTGCGGGCGCTGATACGTGACACCGAGCGCCTGGCCACGCGGCACGATGGTCACGCGGTGCACGGGATCGGCACCCGCGACCACGAGCCCGAGGATCGCGTGTCCGCTCTCGTGGTACGCGATGCGCTCCCGGTCCTCGCGGGTCAGGAGCAGGGGGCGCTCGGGTCCCAGCACGATCTTTTCGAGCGAGTCGAGAAAATCCTTCTGGCGCACGTCGTTCTGCTCGCGGCGCGCGGCCAGGAGCGCCGCTTCATTGACGAGATTCTTGAGGTCGGCACCGGAAAACCCGGGCGTGGCGGAAGCAAGATCGCCGAGATCGGCGTCGCTCGCAAGCGGCACCTTGCGCGTGTGCACGCGCAGGATCGCCTCGCGCCCGGCCTTGTCCGGAAGATTCACGACGACGCGGCGATCGAAGCGGCCCGGACGCAGCAAGGCTCGGTCGAGCACGTCGGGCTGGTTGGTCGCCGCCAACACGATGATGCCCTCGCGTCCGGTGAAGCCGTCCATCTCGGTGAGGATTTGCTGCAGCGTCTGCTCCTGCTCGCTCGACCCGCCGATCGCGACCTGGCCGCGCGCCCGGCCGATCGCGTCCACCTCGTCGATGAAGATGATCGCCGGAGCACTTTCGCGCGCCTGCTTGAAGAGGTCGCGCACACGCGCAGCCCCCACGCCGACGATCATCTCGACGAACTCCGCGGCACTCATCGAGAAGAATGGCACGCCCGCCTCGCCCGCCACCGCGCGCGCGAGCAGCGTCTTGCCGGTTCCCGGCGAACCGATGAGCAGCACGCCCTTGGGCGCCGTGCCGCCGAGTCGCGTGTATTTCTCGGGCGACTTCAGGAAGTCGACGATCTCGACGAGCTCGTTCTCGGCTTCGTCGATGCCCGCGACGTCGTTGAACGTGACCCGGTTCTCGCCCTCGGCATCATAACGACGCGCCTTGCTGCGGCCGATGCCCATGATGCCACCCAGACCCATGCCGCCGCCCTGCTGCGCGCGCCGGTAGAGCCAGACATAGAACGCGATGATCAGGATCGCCGGGCCGAAGCCGTAGATCAGCGTCGCCCAGAGACTGCCTTCGCGGATCGGCACTGCGCTGATTTCGACGCCGTGCTGGATGAGGAACGCTTCGAGGCCGGGATCGACGAACGCGGGAAGCTCGGTGGTGAACGTGTCGCCTGTGCGCGGCGTCTGCGGAAGCCCCTTCGCGGGCGCTTCGGCCTTGGCGGCTTTCTCGTCCGTCGGCCAGGTGATCGAGGATTTGAGACGTCCCTCCACGCTCGTGCCGCGGCTGTAGATGGAGGCCACGTTGCCCTTGTTCGCCTGCTCCTTGAAGATCGTGTACGGAATCGTCAGCGGATCGCCCGGCCCGGGGAAGAGCGAGCGCACGAGGAAGTAATTGGCAAGCAGGATGACGACGAACACGAGCCAGGACTTGCGTCCGGGGAGTGCTGCGTCCGGCTTGGGCGGGGGCTTAGGGGTGGACCTGTTGTCGGCCATGGCGCATCCGTCGTCGTAGTGATACCACAGTTGGGGGCGTCCGCCGCCAAATGCCACTACAATGCGCGCGCCACCCAAAGCACGCACCCAGACTTGAACGCCAAGTACCGCGACCACTTCCTGACGCGCGAGCGCATCCTCGTGATCGTGCTCGTGGCCGTCAGCGTCCTGGTCGGCTGGCTATGCTGGCTCCTGGTCCAGCCTTTCGTGCCCGCGCTCACGTGGGCAGTCGTGCTCGCCGTCATCGCGCATCCGCTGCACGAGCGGCTGCTTGCGCGCATGCCGAATTGGCCGAATGCGGCCGCGATCCTCGCCGTCATCTGCGTCACAGTGGTGATCGCCGCACCCGCCGCGCTGCTCGCGCGCGAAGTCGTCAACGAGGCGATCGCCAGCGCCGACGCGATTCACAAGATCGCCGACCAGGAGCGCTGGAAACGTGCGCTCGACCAGTTCCCGCGCCTTGCGCCGTTGCGCGACTGGATCCTGGAGCGCGTCGACTTCAACGAGGTCAGCGGCACGGGCGACGTCGCCAACAACGTGAAGACGGCTATTGCGAACGCAACCGAATTCGCAATCACGTTCCTGGTCACGTTCTTCCTCCTGTTCTTCTTTCTGCGCGACAAGGTCCGGATCCTCGAGACGCTGCAAAGCCTGATGCCTCTCGCGCACGTGGAATCCGCGCAGGTGACGCACAAGGTGCGCGACATGATTTCCGCGGTCGTGTATGGGACGCTCCTAGTCGCGCTCGTCCAGGGCACGCTGGGCGGCCTTATCTTCCGGTGGCTCGAGCTCCCCGCGCCGCTCCTGTGGGGCGCGGTGATGGCGCTCGTGGCCGTGTTGCCGATCTTCGGCGCGGCCCTCGTCTGGGTTCCGGCTGCAGCGTGGCTGCTCATCGAAGGCCACTGGGAGAAGGCCTTCGTGCTGGCGCTGTGGGGCTCGGTAGTCATCGGCCTCATCGACAACGTCCTCTATCCGCTGCTGATGAAGAACCGTCTGTCGATGCACACCGTGCCGGTGTTCATTGCGGCGATGGGCGGTCTTTTCGCGTTCGGCGCGACAGGCATCGTGCTTGGGCCGCTGATTCTCGCCGTGACCATCGCTCTCCTCGACGTCTGGCACCGGCGCATGCGCCTGCACGAGATCGAGATGGGCGTGAACGACAACTCCGACCGTTAGCGCGCGCCGAAGTAACGCTCCACCGCATCGATCGTGCGCACCGCGGGATCGATGAGCGCGATGTCCTCGTCCGCCATGTGGCAGCGCATTGCGTAGTCGACGACGACCGGCCGGCCTTCGAGGTAGCCCCATTCGCCGAGCTTGCTCTCGTAGAGCTCGGGGTCGGGATGGTGAACGGGATACGCCTCGCTCTCGGAAAAGATTCGAAACTCGCCGGGGTTCATGAGACGCGCGGCGCGCATGACGAGCGCCACGCCGAACGGCAGGCACGCGATCACGGGACACAGCTCGGGATAGAAGCGCTGCCAACCCTCGCGCCAAAGTCGGGCTTCTTCGCGGTTGGCGCGCGCGGCCTCGCGCAAGCGGCCCCACCGCGGAAGCTTGATCGCGATGTTGCCCAGCACGAATGCCCGGCGGTGGCTTCCGCGCAGCCGCATGCCGGCAATGCTAACCCCGGTGCGCGCACCTCCACGCTAAAGCGATGCTAGTGGTGCGCGGCGGCGACGGCGGCCTCGCTTGCGCGGAATTCCGGCACGTGCGACTCGACGGCGAGCGGCAGCATGACCAGGACCGACAGTGCAATTGCGGCAAGTGCGAACGCGGCAACGGCAAGCAGGCCGCGCGGACGGCGGGGACGATAGTTCTTCATGGCATTCGATGGATTGTGGATTCGATGCCCACGAGTCTAGGTCGCAAGCGTTTCACGCATGCTTCGCCAACGCCCGAGAATTGTTTCGTGTGTTGCAGCCCTGCGCGTCAACCGGATGAGGGAACTTCGCCTGCCGCCAGCGCGCCTACGATGCGCCGGACGTCGCCGGGCAGGAAGGGCTTCTCGATGGTGGGGCGCCCGCTGTTCGCCACGAACTGACGCAGCGCGGGTGTGAGCGTGTCTCCGGTGACGAACACGACGCGCGATGCGAGCCGCGGCCACCGCTCGCGTATCTGCTGGAACAACGCACGCCCGTCGATATCGGGCATGCGAATGTCGGTGACCACCACGTCGTAGCGTTCCGCGGCGATCCGCGCGAGCGCCTCGCGTCCGGACGCCGCGGTGGTCACTTCATGATCGGCACCCCGCAGGATCTCCGCCAGCATCTCGCGGATCTCCGGCTCGTCGTCGACCACCAGGATCGCGTGGTTCAAGTCCCTGGGCGGCTCGACCGCATCTTCGGGCGTCGGCGGCCGCTCGGCGCCGCCAACCGGCAACGCGAAGGTGAACGCGGCGCCGCCTTCCGCCGCGCGATCCACGCTCAGGGTGCCGCCATGCGCCTCCACGATCCCGAGGCTCACGGCGAGCCCGACCCCGGTGCCCGAAGGCTTGGTCGTGAAATATGGCTCGAAAACGCGTGCCCTGACTTCCGGCGGAATGCCAGGTCCATTGTCCGCCACCGTTACGCGCACCGTCTGGGTCAGGGCATCGAACATCGTCGCGATGCGGATGCGCCGCTCGCCGGCCTGTTCCTGCAGCGACTGCTGCGCGTTGATGACGAGGTTGAGCAACACCTGGTGGAGCTGATCGGCGTCCGCCTCGATCGCGGGAACGTCGGGCGCGAGGTCGAGCACGACGTCGATGCTGCTCGTGCGGATCGGATAGGCGGCAAGATCGAGCGCCTCGGTCACGACGTCGTTCATCGCCACCGGACCGCGCTCCGGTCGCTGCTGGCGCGCCATCGCGAGAAACGTCCGCACGATGCGGGCGCACCGCTCGGCGGCGACGCGGATCTTCTTGGCAGCGGACTGCGTTGCAGCATCGCCTCGCTCCTCGAGCAGGACCGCACGGGCGACGACCACCGAAAGCGGGTTGTTGAGCTCGTGCGCGACACCCGCGAGCAGCGAGCCCAAGGCTGCGAGCTTCTCGCGCTGATGCAGCGACTCGCGCTGGCGCGCGAGCTCCTCGGCGGCGCGTTTCTTGTCCGTCACGTCGCGCGCGATCGTCAGTACGTGCGGCTGTCCGCGATACTGCATCGGGATGCCGTGCAGCTCGATCTCCATGACGGAACCGCCCTTGCGAACGGTCTGGATGTCGCGGTCCCGAGGCTCGCCGGCGGCGACGGCGCCGATGAAGTCCGACGGATATGCCGGCCCGGACCACTCGCTGTGCCGCAGGGCCGACGGATCGGGCTCGTCGTAGCCGTACATGCGCCACAGTGCCGGGTTGGTGTCGACGAGCTCGCCTGCGGCATCCCACAGCGCCAGGCCGTCGATCGAGGCATTGAACATCGCGCGGTACTGCTCCTCGCTCGCGACCAGCGCCTCTTCCGCGACCTTGCGGTCGCCGATGTCGCGCGCGAGCGAGAGGATGCGGTCGTGGCCGCCTATCGTCACGCGCTTGGCAACCACCTCGAACCAGCGAAGCCCGCCGCTCTTGGTGCGGCTGTGCCACTCCACACGGATGTCCTCGCCCGCGCGTGTGCGCGCAAGCAAATCGTCGGCCGCGGCGTCGTCGAAGCGCCCGACGCCCGAGCTCAATGCACCGAGGTCGAGCTCGCGGAATTCGTCGCGCGTATAGCCGAACGCCCGGCATGCCGCGGGATTCACGTCGACGATCGCGCCGGTGTCGACGTCGCGCACCAGGATGGCATCTTCCGCAGAGTCGAAGATGGCGCGATAGCTCTCCTCGGACACCCGCAGCGCCTCGGACGCACGCTTGCGCTCAGCGAGGTCGTTGCGCAGGCGCGTTTGCGTCTGCGCGACCTCGAGCGCCATCGCGTCGAACGCGCGGCCGAGGCGGCCCAGCTCGTCGTTGCCGTGAAGCCCGCTCCGAACGTCGAGGTTGCCACCGGCGAGCTGCTCGGCGGCGCTCACGAGCTTGGCGGTACGGCGCGTGAGCAGGAAGTGGAAGGCAAGCCACATGAAGAGCGCGAGCGCGGTCACCCATCCGGCCCAGTACAGGGATTGCTCGAGCACCTGGTGGCGCGCTTCGGCCTTGCGGCGGGCGAGATCGTACGAGACAAACAGGCCACCGACGTGCGACGGCCGCAGCTCCCCCCCTTTTACGGTGAGGATGCCGGTGTATCCCAGGTACTCGTCGCCCGACGAATCGAGGGTCATGCCCGCCCGGCGTGCGCGGATCGCTTCCGCTGCCGCACCCACGTCGAATTTCGGGAGCACTTCCATGATCGGTCTGCCGATCCACGCCCTGCGCGTTGCCGCGATGACATCTCCGCGATCGTTCGTCAGCGCTGCGAAGTTGACGTCATGGTTGTGCGCGAGGGCCTCGATCTCGTGCTCGGCCACGGCCGTCTCGCCTTTGAGAATGAGGTATTCCACGGTGCTCTGCAGGCGCGACATCTCCTGCGCGAGGCGCTTGGCCGTGTCCTCTTCCACTGCGCGCTCGCCCTGCGGCACGTAATGAAGCACGTTGATCACGCTCAGGATCGCAGCGAACCCGAGCAGGATCAGGGGAACCGTGAACTTGAGAGACACCTGACTCGCGTCTTCTTTCAGCGCTCCATCGAGAGGATCGGCGCGGGGGCGAGCACCTTCTCGATGGGAACGCTTGTCCGCAGCAGTTTGGCGTCGACCATCAGCGCCATGAGGCTCTTACCGGTCGTCGCGAGCTGCGGAGACTCACCGCCGATCATGGCGAGGTTCTCCTCCCGCGTCGGGATGTGCAATCCGCCCAGCGCCGCGGCGAACTGCTCGCCGCTCGTTTGCTGGCGAATGCCCATGCGGCGCGCGGCGTCGGCCGGCTCGCGCTTGAGGTAGGCGATTGCCTCGAACCAGCCCTTGAGCAGCGCCTGGATCGCTTTCGGCTTGCGCTCGAGCATCGAAGCGCGAACCGCGACCAGGTCCACGATCTCGCCGGGAATCTGCGTGCTGTCGAACAGCACGTTCGCGCCCGCTTTCAGGAACTGCGCGCGAAACGGATCGAACGTGACCGCGCCGTCGACCTGCCCCTCGCTGAACGCGCGCGGCTGTTCGTTCGACTCGAGATGCACGACGCGCACGTCGGATGCCTCCATCCCGTTCTTGGCGAGCGCGCGGCTCAGGACGAACGCGCCGAGCGCGCCGCTCTCCACCGCCACCGCCTTGCCCTTGAGATCCTTCATCGAGCGCATCTCGCGACGCCCCACCACGACGTCGGCGCCGTGCGAGACGTCGACGACCAGGATGACCCGGGGATCGAGCCCGTCGACCGCGAGGCCGAAGAGCTCGTCGAGGCTGATCACCATGCCGTCGATCGCCTCGTTGCGGAAGGCGCGCAGGACTTCGCTCGCGGAGGGGTACTCGACGAGCTGCACCACCGCGGGGTCGAGGTTGCCGAGCTCACGCGCGAGGTAGAGCGGCTCGCTGCCGATCCAGACATTGGTCCCGATCCGCAGGGCGGTTTCCGGCGGGCGCATGCACGACGCGAGCGCGATGGCGACGAAGGCCGCGACCAGCACCGCGAGCATTCGCTGGCGCATGGTCGGATGCAGGTCGGGTTGTAGCCCGACGCGTTGCATCGATGTCGGACTGTAGTCCGACCTACGGCCCCCTCGTGGGGCAGCAAGCGTAGCGCGCGTGAGGGGAGGTCTCATCTCAGTTTCCATCGGGAACGAAGATGTAGCCTTCGTTGCGAATGGTGCGGATGAAGCGGGGCTGCGCCGGGTCGGGCTCGATCTTCTTGCGCAGGCGCATGATGCGCAGATCGACGCTGCGATCGAAGGGATCCCAGTCCCGCTGGTTGAGGTTCAGGATGCGCTCGCGCGACAACGGCTGGTTGGGATGCTCCGCGAGCGCCTTCAGGAGGTCGAACTCGAGCGGCGTCATCGGCACTTCCTCTCCGGTCTCGTCGACCAGCCGGTGCGCGGTGACGTCGAGCACACATCGCCCCATCCGCACGCGAGCATCGCCCAATTCTCCGCGCGCCGACGCCGACGTGCGGCGAAGCACGCTCTTCACCCGTGCGAGAAGCTCGCGTGGATCGAACGGCTTCGCGATGTAGTCGTCCGCGCCCATCTCGAGTCCGACGATCCGGTCCACGACCGTATTCGCAGAGGTGACCATCACGATTGCAATCCTGGGATAGCGCTCACGCAGGTGACGCGCAAGGCTCAAGCCATCCTCACCCGGCATGCGGATGTCGAGAAGCGCCAAGTCGACGACGCGGGCCGCCGCGGCCTCCCGCGCGGCGGCGGCATGCTCGGCAACCACGGCGTCATAGCCGTGACCCGCGAGGTATTCCTCGAGCACCTCACGGACGCCGGGCTCGTCGTCGACGATCAGGATGGTGGCTTTCGGCATGACGTACGGTGGGCTCGATACGCGCGAACCCCGCATCGTAGCGCCGGATGCCTCGGTCGTGGTCACAGTGGACATGCCGCCCTCGCCTCTCGAGCGTTGGGAACGGCCGCAAGGATACGAAAACGCGGGCGCCCGGAGGGCCGTTCGAAACAAAGGAAACAAATTCCCACCGCCTTCGAAATCGCCGGGGACCGTGCTCCGGGTACCTTTGCCTCGACCGTACCCACGAGCGCCCTGCCATGCCCCACGTATTCGAAACCGTGACCCTTGCCGCGTCCACCTTCGCCGCAAGCGCACGGACCCCGGTCGTCATGCTCCACGCATCCTTGTCCTGCAAGTCGCAGTGGGACGCCCTCGGGGAGGCCCTGGCGCCACGCTATGAGGCAATCGCCCTGGACCTCGTCGGTTACGGCGCAGCTCCGCTGCCGCCCCCGGCGCCCGCCTTCACCATCGACGACGAGGCGCGCCACGTCGAGCAGCAGTTGAAAGGCGTGGTTGGCGCGCGGCCGTACCATCTCGTCGGCCACTCCTACGGCGCGCTCGTGGCGTTGCGCCTCGCGCAGCGGCAACCGTCGCGCGTCGCAAGCCTGTCCCTCTACGAGCCGGTCGCGTTGCGGCTGCTCGCTGACGACGACCCGGCGCATGCGAGCCTGCGTGCCGTCGCGGAACGCGTGCAACGCCACATCGGCGCGGGACGCAACCAGGACGCGGCGCAGACATTCGTCGACCACTGGAACGGCGGCGGTTACTTCGCGTCGCTGCCCACGCCTACACGTCACGCGATCGCGAAGCGCGTAGCGAAGGTCATGCTCGACTTCCAGGCTTCGCTGCGCTGGCCCGCGCATGCATCGGAGCTTCGAGCGATCACTGCTCCCGCGCTCTTGCTGGTCGGCACCGAAGGCCAGGCCGTGACGCAGCGCATCGCAGCCCGCATCGTCGGCGCGATTCCCGATTGCCGGTTGCGCGCGTGCGACGCCGGACACCTTGGACCGATCGCCGCTCCCGCGATGGTGAACCCCTGGATCGAGGCGTTCATCGACGAATGCGAGCGCAATATGCATCTGCGCGCACCGGCGGCGGCGACGGCGTGACGCGCGCAACAAACGAAACAACAAGGCGGTTCGCGCGAAATCAATTGGCTGCACGGCGTCTCTAGAGTGCGAAGCGTAGTTCATCAACTCAAGGAGACATCGACATGCAACGCACGCCTTCGTACTACGCCAGGAAATCCTTCGCCGCGGTGCTCGCCGGTGCGGCAGGTCTCGTGGTGGGCATGCAGATCGAAACGAATCACGCGAGTCAGCACAATCCGGAGTCCTACTTCGTGATGCAGGCCTACGCGAGCGATGCCTTCGTCCAGTTCGTCTCGACGCCGTCGCTGCTGATCCCCGGCGAGAATCGGATGGACCTCGCGCGCGAGTGCGGCGCGGGCATCGACACCGATTGCACCTACCTCTGAGCAGAAAGACTGCCATGAACGAAGCTTTGCACGTTCAATCGTCGAACGTGTTCGACGCAAGCTCGTTGTCCATGCTGCGCCGGATCCGCGGCGACGCTCCGGCGGCGAACCAGGATTCGTGCGCCGACGTTCAGCCCGCCGACGAAGCCGACGCCTGGGCGCGACATGCGTCCGGCGCGAACGGCTTCGGCGATGCAATGGCGGCGCCCGACTCCCCGCGGCTCACGATCACCGCGGTCGAGATTCACCGCCGCGCGCGTGCCGCGCGGTCGAAGGCCATCGTCAGGCTGATGGCGAGACCTCTGTCGTACCTGTCGGCATCCCTTCGCCGGGCGCTTGCGCGGTACCTCGAATATCGCGTCGCCCGCGAAACGATTCGTGCGCTCCATGGGCTCGACGACCGGACGTTGCATGACCTCGGCTACGACCGCAGCGAGATCGAGTCCGTCGCGACCGAGATCAGCACCGCGCGCGCGAGGTGACCGCATGAAGATCACGATACGCACCGCATCGGAGTACGATCAGGAAGCGATCACCGCGCTCGTGCGCAGCGAGCGGTTGAACCCGTCCGATCTCGACTGGCGCCGCTTTCTCGTCGCCACCGACGCTCGCGGCCTCGCCGGTACCGTCCAGCTGCGCAACCACTTCGATGGCTCGCTCGAATTGGGCTCGCTGGTCGTCCGCCCGGACACGCGGTCGCGGGGTGTCGCCGCGCGCCTCATCGACGCGCTGATGCTGTTCGCGCGGGGACGCGTCTACATGATCACCGGCGCGCGGTTCGCGGCGCACTACGCGCATTGGGGCTTCGCGCCCGTCGAGCCGACGCACGCGCCGTCCGGCATCCAGCGCAATTACTTCCTGGGACGCCTCGCCGGCATCGCATCGCGCGTCATCGGCCGCACGCCGAACCCCCTGGCGGTGCTGGCGAGAGCGGCGTAACTCCGGTACGCCTCTTGCAACGGTCTTGCGCGAAAGCGCCTGCTCGCTGGGAAAACCGCGTCGCAGACGTAACGCTTACACGCACGGCTTGCAACATTTGCGCTCGTGTGCGAATCGGAGGAAGTACCAAGCCATGAATCGTTCCGCCTTGTCGCCCGCCAACCTGTGGTCGATGGTCAAGGAGTCGGTCACGGCGTGGATCGACGACTTCGCGCCGAGCATGGGCGCCAGCATTGCCTATTACACGGCGTTCTCCATCGCGCCGCTCCTCATTATCGTCATCGCAATCGCGGGGTTGGTCTGGGGACAGGAGGCCGCGAGCGGCTACCTCTACGCCCAGCTCGCCGGCATCCTCGGCGACGAGGGAACGAAAGCCGTACAGGCGATGGTGGCAAGCGCGAGCAACATGAAGGAAGGCGTGCTCGCTACCGTCGTCGGCGTGGCGCTGCTCGTGGTCGGCGCCACGACCGTGTTCGCCGAATTGCAAAGCGATCTCGACCGGATCTGGAAAGCGCCCGCCGTCAAGAGGGACGAGGGATTTTGGGGAATGATCCGCAGCCGCGTGCTGTCGCTGGGACTCGTCGTAAGCATCGGGTTCCTGCTCCTGGTGTCGCTCGTGGTCAGTGCGGCGCTCGCCGCGTTCGGCAAATGGTGGGGCAGCATCTTCGGTGAAATGGAGTGGCTGTTCCACGTCCTCGATTTCGTCGTGAGCATCGGCGTGATCGCCGTGATGTTCGCGCTCATGTACAAGATCCTGCCGCGCGTCAAGATCGCGTGGCACGACGTGTGGATCGGCGCCGGCGTAACGGCGCTCCTGTTCGCGATCGGCAAGTTCCTGGTCGGCTTGTATGTCGGCAAGACGAGCGTGGCGTCGAGCTTCGGTACGGCAGGATCCCTCGCCGTTCTCCTCGTGTGGGTCTACTACTCCGCGCAGATCTTCCTTCTCGGCGCCGAGTTCACGTGGGTCTACGCGCATCGCTACGGGTCGCGGCGAGGCGAGGAGAAGCCTGCCACTGCCAAGGAAGCGGCTGGCACGACGGACAAGCCGGAAGGCGATCGCCCATCGACCGGAGCGCGCGAAAGCGCGCGGCGGCCGGCGCGTGTCGAGCGTCCCGTCCCCGAGGAGGGCGTGCTGGGTGCTGCGTCGCGTCATACCGCCGCACTCACGGCGGGCGCCATCGTCGTCGGCGCGCTCGCCGGACGACTTATCGATCGGAAGCATCGCGCCTAGTCGCGCTGCATCACGCGGTCGAGCACTTCGAGGAGCCGGTCGGGATCGACGGGTTTGACAAGGTGCTCGTCGAATCCTGCCGCGAGTGCCTTTTCTCGATCGTTCGCCGTCCCGTACCCGGTCAGCGCCAGCAGGTGCGGTGGGTTTTTCGTGCCCCGGGACTGCGCCGCAAGCTCGTAGCCGTCCAAGCCGGGCAGGCCAATGTCGAGGATCGCAACGTCCGGCACGAATGAAGCCATCGCGGCGAGCGCCCCGACACCGTCGCCCGCAGTCTCGACGACATAGCCGTGAAGGTCGAGCAATGTCGCGAGCGTCGTTGCGGCGTCGCGATTGTCGTCGACGACGAGAACCCTTGCGTGACGGCTTGCACGCGGGACGTCGACGATCGCCCCTCCAGGACTCGGCTGCGCGCCACCCACCACGACCGGCAGCCGGACGGTGAACACGCAGCCGCGTCCAGTGCCTTCGCTGCGAGCCTCGACCTCGCCGCCGTGCATCTCGACAAGCGTGCGAACGATCGCAAGGCCGAGCCCCAAGCCGCCGGCAACGCGGTCGATCGACTGCTTGCCTTGCACGAAGAGGTCGAACACATGCGGAATGAGGCTCGCCTCGATGCCCATCCCTTGGTCGCTGACTTCGATCCGCGCGCTGTCCCCGCTGCACGCGAGGCTCAGGCGGATGACGCCCGGGTCCGGCGTGAACTTGGCGGCGTTGATGAGCAAGTTCGACACAACCTGCGCAAGCCGGGTCTCGTCGCCCTCCACGAAGCATGCCGGGGCCGCCTCGACCGCGAGCGAGCGCGTGCGCCGCTCGAACACCGGACGCGTGAGCTCGATCGCCTTGGCGATCACGTCGCGCAGATCCACGCGGTCGCGCCGCAGCATGATCTTGCCCTGTGTGATCCGGGCGACATCCAGGAGATCGTCGACCAGGCGCGTGAGATGCCGTACCTGGCGCTCGATGATGCGGCGCTGTGCGACGCTGTCGCCGGACGAGCGTTCCATGACTTCCAGCGCCATGACGATAGGCGCGAGCGGATTGCGCAGCTCGTGGCCGAGGATGCCGAGGAATTCATCCTTGGCGCGGTTCGCGCGCTCGGCTTCGCGGCGCGCTGCTTCCGCTTCCGCGTAGAGCCGCGCATTGTCGAGCGCGAGCGCCGCCCTCCGCCCGAGCTCGTCGATCATCGCGCAATCGTCCTGTGTGAAGGAACGCTCCGACTCCGCCTGCAGCGCGGCGAGCGCGCCGAGCGTGCGACCGCGCGCGATCAGCGGCACGACATAGTACGCACGCATGCCGATGGCCGCCGCGAACGTCAGGAGATCGCGATCGCGTGTCGCGTCGTACGCTATCGGCGGATCGAATTGCGCAAGATGCGACTGGCCGGTCCGGACGGCCCACGCCATCGATCCCACGGCTTCCGGAGCCGCGCGAAGGCGGTTGACGAGCTCCCATCCATATTGCGAACGCGCGGGATCGGAGTGGTGCGCAACCGCGCGTACGAGCTTGCCGCGCGCATCCAGCAGATCCACGCGGCACCAGTCGGCGATGCGCGGAACCACGGTCTCCGCGATCGCGTCCAGCGTCTCGTTCGGGTCGAGCGAGCGCGCGAAGACGTCGCCCGCCATGGCGAGCAACGCGAGCCGCTCGTCGCGCGAGTCTGCACGGAAATTCATCAAGAGCCGTCGCATGCCGTCCAGCGACGGCGCAGCGTGGAAGTGTAACGTGCGCCGGAGGCGGTCCGGAAAACTGGAGGAGCTTTGGTCGTCCGGGAACGACGATGCCGGCGGCTACCCGGCGCTCGGCGGTGAGGACATGTGCGAAAAGAAGCGGCGAAGGCCGGGACCGATCCGCTTCAGCTCGACGCGGTGCATCGACGCGAGCCTGGCGAGCAGCTGCCGTCCAGCGCGCGTCAACACGATCTCGACCCGACGGCGGTCGGTCGCGGACCGCCGTCGCGTGACGAGGCCCTCGCGCGCGAGACGGTCCACGAGGCCCACCGCGCTGTTGTGCCTGATGAGGAGTTCCTGCGCGAGACCGTCGATTGGAACCGGCCGCCGTCCTTCGCAGCCTCGCAGGAACAGCATCGCCTGGTACTGGCGCCCGGTCAGCCCGGCCTGTGCAGCGGCGTGCTCGCTGAACTGCAGGAACTCGCGCAGCGCGCGCCGGAACGCGGCCAGTTCGGCGTAATCGGCAGTCACGAGCCGCACAGCTTTGACTTGGGTCAATGGCATGTCGTCCTCGCGCGAGCAGCCGTCCTCGTGCCCGCACGAGTGGAGTAATATCACGGCGCGATGCACTTGCATCGTGCTACGATATATCGGCTGTCATGCGCCCGACCGACTCCCCTCCCCACCCGATCGACGCCCCGTCGACGCGCACCGAGGAGCTGCGCAGCTTCCTTTTCTTCACCATCGTGATGGCACCGGCGCTCGCGGTCGCCATCGTGGGCGGTTACGGCTTCGTCGTCTGGATGTACCAGGTGTTCGCAGGCCCGCCGCAGGGATGACGTCGTTCTGTAGGCGTCGATACGGGAGGATCTTCGCAGTGGGCACTACGCGCAGGCAATTCATGCAACGCTCGGCCGCGGCCGCCGCGGCCTCGGTGGCGACCATCCCGGCCGATGCGCAAAACGCGATCACGGAAGCGGATGCCGCCGAGCTCAAGTGGGCCAAGGCGCCGTGCCGCTTTTGCGGGACGGGCTGCGGCGTCACGGTCGGCGTCAAGAACAACCGCGTCATCGCGACACAGGCGGATCCGCAGTCCGAAGTCAATCGCGGCATCAACTGCGTGAAGGGTTACTACCTCAACAAGGTGATGTACGGGGCGGATCGGCTGACCACGCCGCTCCTGCGCTTGAAGAACGGCCGCTACGACAAGAATGGCGAGTTCGCGCCGGTGTCGTGGGATCGCGCGTTCGACGAGATGGCGGCGCAGTGGAAGCGCGTCCTGAAGGAGAAAGGTCCGACCGCCGTCGGCATGTTCGGCTCGGGGCAATGGACGGTGTGGGAAGGCTACGCCGCGCTGAAGCTCATGAAAGCCGGCTTTCGCACCAACAACCTCGACCCCAACGCGCGTCACTGCATGGCAAGCGCGGTGGCGGGCTTCATGCGCACCTTCGGCATCGACGAGCCGATGGGCTGCTACGACGACATCGAGGCCGCCAACGCGTTCGTGCTGTGGGGCTCGAACATGGCGGAGATGCATCCCGTGCTGTGGAGCCGTGTCACCGACCGGCGCTTGTCCGCACCGAAGGACGTCAAAGTCGCGGTGCTGTCCGTCTTCGAGCATCGCTGCTTCGAGCTCGCCGACCTGCCCATCGTGTTCACCCCGCAGGCCGACCTCGCGATCCTCAACTACATCGCCAACTACATCATCCGCACCAATCGCGTGAACCGCGCCTTCGTCGACAAGCACACCGCATTCAAGATCGGCAACACGGACATCGGCTACGGCTTGCGGCCGGAGCACGCGTTGCAGAAGGCCGCAAAGAACGCAGGTGACGTCAACGGCGGCAAGCCCTACACGTTCGACGAATTCGCGAAGTTCGTGTCCACTTACGACGCCGAGCGCGTCACGAAGCTCTCGGGCGTGCCGAAGGCCAAGCTCGATGCGCTCGCGGAGATGTACGCCGATCCCAAGGTCAAGGTGACGTCGTTCTTCACGATGGGCTTCAACCAGCACACACGCGGCGTGTGGTGCAGCAACCTCCTCTACAACCTCCATCTGCTGACCGGCAAGATCTCGACGCCAGGCAACAGTCCCTTCTCGCTCACCGGCCAGCCTTCCGCGTGCGGCACGGCGCGCGAGGTGGGCACGTTCTCGCATCGCCTGCCGGCCGACATGGTCGTGGCCAACCCCGCGCATCGCGCGAAGGCGGAGGAGATCTGGGGATTGCCGGAAGGCACGATCCCGGCCACGCCCGGCTATCACGCGGTGCTGCAGAACCGCATGCTGAAGGACGGCAAGCTCAACGCCTACTGGGTTCAGGTCAACAACAACGTGCAGGCCGCACCAAACCTTGTCGAAGAAGGCTATCCCGGCTATCGCAATCCGGACAACTTCATCGTCGTGTCGGAAGCGTACCCCACGGTTACTGCGCTTGCGGCGGACCTCGTCCTGCCAAGTGCCATGTGGGTCGAGAAGGAAGGCGCGTACGGCAACGCGGAACGGCGCACCCAGTTCTGGCACCAGATGGTGCCGGCGCCGGGCGAAGCGCGCTCCGATCTGTGGCAGCTCGTGGAGTTTTCCAAGCGCTTCAAGGTCGAGGAAGTGTGGCCGGCCGAACTCATCGCCAAGAAGCCCGAGGTGCGCGGAAAGACGCTCTACGACGTGCTCTTCAAGAACGGCAAGGTGGACCGCTTCCCCACGTCGCAGGTGGAGAAGGGCTACGACAACGACGAGGCGAAGGCGTTCGGCTTCTACCTCCAGAAAGGCTTGTTCGAGGAATATGCGGCATTCGGCCGCGGTCACGGGCACGACCTCGCCGACTTCGACACGTATCACGAAGCGCGCGGCCTGCGCTGGCCGGTCGTCAACGGCAAGGAAACGCGCTGGCGCTTCCGCGAAGGCAGCGATCCTTACGTGAAAGCCGGCACAGGGTTCGAGTTCTACGGCAATCCCGACGGCCGCGCGTACATATGGGCCCTGCCCTACGAGCCGCCCGCGGAGTCGCCCGACAAGGAATATCCGTTCTGGTTGTCGACCGGCCGCGTGCTCGAGCACTGGCACTCGGGATCGATGACGCGCCGCGTGCCGGAGCTCTATCGCGCATTCCCGAACGCCGTCGTGTACATGCACGCCGACGATGCGCGTGCGCTCGGCTTGCGGCGCGGCTCGGACGTACGCGTCATCTCCCGCCGAGGGGAGATCCGCACGCGGGTCGAAACGCGCGGGCGCAACCGCATGCCGAAGGGCCTCGTCTTCGTGCCGTGGTTCGACGCGAGCCAGCTCATCAACAAGGTGACGCTAGACGCGACCGATCCGATCTCGCTGCAAACGGATTTCAAGAAGTGCGCGGTCAAGATCGTGAAGGCGTGACCATGAAGACACTCCTTGCGGCGCTTCTTTTGGCGCTTGCCGCTCCTGCGTGGTGCGCCGATGCCCTCACCGACCCGATGCGCGGCAACGTGCCTATCCTCAACGAAGCTGCGCCGCCCGCGATGCAGGCGCAGGAGAACAAGGACGTTCGGCGCGTGCGCTCGCATCCGATGCAGCCGCCGACGATCCCGCACAAGATCGACGGCTACCAGCTCGACCGCGACGTCAACCGCTGTCTCTACTGCCATTCGCGCGCCCGCATCGAGGAGACGCGCGCCATTCCGCTGAGCGTCACGCATTACATGGACCGCGACGGCAACGTGCGCGGGGACGTCTCGCCGCGCCGGTACTTCTGCACGCAGTGCCATGTGCCGCAGGACGAGGTGAAGCCGCTCGTGGAGAACCGCTTCCAGGACTTCGAGACGGCGTCGCGCCGTCCCGCGGGCAAGGCGACATCGAAGTCCAAATGATCCGTTCGGCGATCGACCTCCTGCGGCGCTACTGGCGCGTCGTACGCCGTCCGTCGACCTATTTCAGCCTCGGCTTCCTCACTGTCGGCGGCTTCATCGCGGGCATCGTGTTCTGGGGCGGGTTCAACACCGCGCTCGAGCTCACGAATCGGGAGCCTTTCTGCATCGGCTGCCACGAGATGCGCGACAACGTCTACGTCGAACTGCAGCCCACGATCCACTTCAGCAACCGCAGCGGCGTGCGGGCTAAGTGCCCCGACTGCCACGTGCCGCACGACTGGACGGACAAGATCGCGCGCAAGATGCAGGCGTCGAAAGAAGTCTGGGGCAAGATCTTCGGGACGATCGACACGCGCGAGAAGTTCGAGGCGCACCGGTTGACGCTCGCGCAGCACGAGTGGGCGCGGCTCAAGGCAAACAACTCGCTCGAGTGCCGCAACTGCCACGGCTTCGAGTTCATGGACTTCACCCGGCAAAGCCCGCGCGCCGCGCAGCAGCACAGCACGCTTCTCGCCTCCGGCGAGCGCACCTGCATCGATTGCCACAAGGGCATCTCGCACCGCCTGCCGCAGCTTCCGACGCCGCAGGCCGACGCTTCGCACCCTCGTCAGTGAAGCACGATCATCGCGATGCCCGCTAGCGTGAGCGCGGCGCCGGCCAGAGTACGCGCATTGATGCCTTCGTCGTTGCCGAGGAAGAAGTAGCTCATCGGAAATACGAAGAGCGGCGTGCACAGCGTGATGAGCGCGACGACCGACACGGGCGCGAGCTTCATCGCCGCGATCGTGCACACCTGCGCGACGATCGTAAGGACTCCCGATATCGCAAAGAGCGCAAGTCCGCCGCGATGAGCCGAGCTCAATCCGCGCAGCATTTCGCGACGCCCTCGCGTGAACGCGAAGTGGCACGCGATGCCGGCGACCGCGCCGATCAGCGCGCCCGCGATTGGCTCGTCCCATGCGCGCACGCCCGCGCCGCGCAACACGTTCCCGACGGCGTAGGCAGCCGAGCTCGCAAAGCCGACGAGCCAGGCCGAGCGCAGCGGCGATTGGGCACGTTTGGGGTCCGGCCTGGGCACCGTTCGCGCGCCGGCGAGGCTGATGAGGAGCAGCCCGAGCGCGGTGACGACCATGCCGGCCAACGCCTGCGCCGTCAACGTCTCGCCGAGGAACGCAAGCGCGATCAGGAACGTGAATAGCGGGCTCGATACCTGGAACGCGCTCGTCCTGGCGGGGCCGAGGCGCGCGACCGACTCGTACATGAACCAGCGCCCGAGATAGGTGGAGAAAAAGCCTGCAAGCGCGAACAGCAGCGTGCCCTTGGCGTTCCACTGCAGCGGCTGCGACCGCACCGCGAGCTCAGCGATCACCAACAGCGCCGCGAAAACCACGTTGACCGAGACGGCGACGAAGTATCCGGCGCTGATCGGCACGCGCGCACCGCCGACGCGCGCGACCATGATGTTTGCGGAAAAACCCGCCAGCGCGACCAGCGCCAGCGCGATGCCGGTCAAATTTTGAAGGACTCCATCGTCTCGGGCGCGAAGAGCTCCTCCGGTTCGAGCAGGCGCTTCGACAAGCCCTGCTCGTAGTGATAGCGCAGGAACGTCGCCAGCGCATCGCGATTGCGCGCGAAGCCGTACGGCCAGAAGTCCTCGCCCATGAGAGCGCGCGCCTCCTCCACATGCGACGTCAGCCACGGGAGCATGGCCTTGAGCGCGGCAGTGACGTAGAGATCGTCGTAGGTGCGCCGCTGCGCCTCGGTAAAGGCTTTCATCAGCGACTGGGCGATCCAGCGGTTGGCCTCGTACACCTCCCGCCGGATCGCAACCGTGTGCATCATCGGGAAGATGCGGGTCTCGCGGAAGTACTGCTGTTCGACCTTCTTGAAGTCGGGAAACAGGCGCCGGACATTGCCGCTGTCGGGAGAGAATGTCGACGGCATGCGTGCCGTGTAAAGAGCGTCGATCTCGCCGCTCGCGAGCATCGCCGACAGCGTCTGCGTCGGCCCGATCGGCCGAAGTTCGATGTTCGGCGGGAGGTCGAGCTTGATCTTCTCGGTACGCCCGGGCTCCTCTTCGCCGCCGGACCAATACGTCACGGCGTCGACCGGCACGCCGTAGTGCTCGGACAGTATGCCGCGAATCCACACAGGCGCGGTCATCTGGTATTCGGGAACTCCCACGCGCTTTCCGATGAGGTCGCGCGGCTCGCGAATGCCCGCATTGGCGTTGACGTAGATCGACGAGTGGCGAAAGAAGCGCGACGGGAAGACCGGAATCGCCACGAACGGGCGCGGCTCGCGAAACATCGAGACGGTGTACGACGACAGCGACAGCTCGGCGACGTCGAACTCGCGGTTGCGCAGCATGCGAAAGAACGTCTCCTCGACCGGCAGGTCGAGGTAGTTGAGCTCGATCCCGTCGGGCCGCACCGAGCCGTCCATGAGCGCGCGGGTGCGGTCGTAGTTCCAGCAGGCGAGCGAGAGCTTGAGCTTGCTCACGTTGACACTCCTCTCAAACGTCGTACGACGGCTCGAGCACAGGTCCGGGCGTCTCCCAGACCGGCTTGACGTCGTACGCCTTCCAGTCGACCGTCTTCGGCACGATCGCCTGGAACGAGCACACCTTGGCGGGAATCGCGAGATCGCCAGTGCCGATTGCCGGCTTGCCGTCGATGAAGTCGCGCACCGCGGCGATCATCTGCCTGCGGAACTCGACGACCGCGAGGTCACTCCCGCCGAGGCGATCGTGCGTGCGGTCGGCGATAGGACCCATCGTCACCCACATCGCGATGTCCTGGTTCGGAAAGCCGGTGATCCCTGTGAAGTTGCCTGCTTTCATGGCATTGCGGTCCTGCCAGAAGTCGTTCTCGACGCCGCGAAGCGGGCGATAGGTGGCGTCGAGGTCCACGCCGACACGCTGGCACAGGAACTTGCGCCACGCCTCCGTATCGGGCGTGTTGTGCGGATGGCCCCACGCGATGAAGTAAAAAGCAGTGCTGGTGTCGTCGCGCGGCACATTGATGTTGGCGACGTTGTACTTGTTGTTCGGTGGAATGAGCGCGGTCGCCGGCGCCACGAAAACCGTGGATCTCACATAGTCGGTATTGGCGGCGTTCGCGATCGGGCGGCGAATGGCTGCGTACCGGAAGCCGTAGCCCGCGCGCTCGACCTGCAGCCGCGGCGCCTTGTCCGTGGACGGGCGCAGCCACGTCTTGTCGGTCGCTTCCGCGGAGGTGACGCGCGCCGGGACCATATCGGAGGAATGCAGGCTTGAGCTGTGCGCCGAATCGATGGCGCCCTCGAGCACCTGGGCCCAGTTGCACGGCACGATCACTTTCGCGACGCTGACGCGGGTCTCGTCGGTCGGCGCCCATTGCGGCGGACGAAAGGCCGGCACCGTCTCTTTCGGTCCCATGTATGCCCACACGAAGCCGCCCCATTCCTCAACGGGATATGCCTTGTGCCTGACCTTTTGCGCCATGGTGCTCTCGGCGGGCTCGGACACCATCTCGAGCACGCTGCCTTCGACGTCCATCTTCCAGCCGTGGTACAGGCAACGCAGGCCGCACTCCTCGTTCCGCCCGAAGAAGAGCGACGCGCCGCGATGCGGGCAGAACTCGCCCATGACGCCGACCCGCCCGTCGGTGTCGCGGAAGACGACGAGCCGCTCGCCGAACATCTTCGCGCGCACCGGATTGCCGTCGGGCTCGCTCACCTCTTCGCTCAAGCACACGGGTTGCCAGTGCCGGCGCATCAGCTGTCCCATCGGCGCATCATTTTCGACGCGGCACAAAAGCTCGTTCTCTTCCTTGGTCAGCATGCGGCTTCCTTTGTCGAACTCTCCGGCAACCCAACCTGGTGCGCGAGGGTGACTTCGTGCCCGGTCCGCGACGACTCGAGGATGGCAAGACATACTTCCAGTGTCGCCATCGCCCACTCGCCGGAATGGGTTGACGGGCGTACGCCCGCGATCGCGTCGCACAGCTCGTCGATCACTTCCGCGCGGGGAATCACGGGGGGCGGCAACGGCTCGAGCCACGCGCGCGCGTCGTCGTACACCAGGACGCCGTCGGGCATCGGGCGCAGATCCGCGCGGTCGCAAGACGCGATCACCATCCCGAATTGATTGTGCGCCACCGGCGCCGGCGCGTCCGAAGGCATCATTCCGTACGCGCGCCGATTCTTGAGCGCGGCCTCCTCCGCTGGAGACATCCCGCTGCGCAGCGCCGCGCGCGTCGCGCCGTAACGCGCCGGGTCCTTGCGGTGCCCCATCTCGCCGATCCACCCCACGAGCTCATCCGAGTCGAAATGCGCATAGCCGCTGTACACCAGGGACGCGAACGCCCCGTCTTCGAACGTCAGCTGCGCGGCGTACGCGCCCTCGGTCGGGCGAGATGCGTCCCACTTGCCGGTGTGCGCCTTCACGCGGCGCACGCGCCCGCCACCCAGCAGCCGCACGATATCGACCTGGTGCGCGCCCTGGCTGAACACCACGCCGCCGCCCTTGGCCGTGTCGAGCTCCTCCTGCCGGCGCGGACGGTAGATGAAGTCGGTGAAGTTGAGCGCAGTGATCATACGCACGGCACCGAACGTCCCCTGCTCGATCAGCGCACGCGCGCGCACGAACGGCAGGTCGAAGCTGTGGCTGTGCCCGACCACTAGCGTGACGCCCGCCTCGCGCACCGCGTCCACCATCGACTGGCATTCCGCGAGCGTGATTGCCATCGGCTTTTCGACCAGCGCGTGCTTGCCACGCCGCGCCGCCGCGATGACGTGCTGCGCGTGCATCTCGTGCGGCGTCGCGATATAGACCGCATCGATGCCGCGGTCGTCGCACATCGCCTCGAAGCTTTCGTAGGCGCGACCGCCGAATTCCCGTTCGAATGCCTTCCGCGCTTCCTCGCGCGGATCGGATGCTGCGACGAGCTCGATCCGCGGGTGCGCGACGAGCGTCGGCAGCATCAACATGAAGGCTCGCCCCAGTCCTGCCGCCCCCAGGCGGACCTTGTTCATGGTTCGATGGCCAGTTCGGGAGAGAGCGCGCGCGACACGCACACCATGATGTTGGTGAGGCGCTCTTCGTCGGTCAGCACGAGGTCGCGATGCTCGGCCTCGCCCGCGACGAGTCTCATGCGGCACGAACCGCAGGTGCCGCTCTCGCACGAGCTCGGGATGCGGTGCCCCTTAGCGCGCAGCGCGTGAAGAATGGATTCATCCGCCGCCACGTCGATCTTCTCGCCCTGGAAACGCACGACGAACGGCTTGTCGTCGGCGCTGCGCGTGACGTTGCGAACCGCGAAGTCCTCAAAGTGCACGGCCGACGACGACCAGTGCCCGGTCATGTCCCGGACCGCCTCCATCAGGCCCTTGGGACCGCAGCAATAAAGGTGAGCGCCCTTGGGCCGCTCGAGCAGCGGCCACAAGTCGAACGACCGGGCGGGATCGCCCTCGTCGTGATGCAGGATGGCCTTGCCGCGCAGCTCGGGCGCGCCGAACTCCTCGCCGTAAGCCGTCGCCGCCGCATCGCGGCACAGGTAATACAGCTTCCACGGGCGGTCGCTCGTATTGCGAAGATGCCGGATCATCGAGCGTATCGGCGTGATGCCGATGCCGCCGGCCACGAATAGGTAGCTCGGCGCGTTTTCCTTGAGCTCGAACTCGTTGCGCGGTGTCGAGACATACAGCGTGTCGCCCACCTGCACGTTGTCCACCATGCCAATCGATCCGCCGCGTCCGGCGGCCTCGCGTTTGACTGCGATCGAATAGTGATCGAGCTCCTCCGGCGCGTCGCACAGCGAGTAGCGGCGCGTGACACCGGTCGGGGCCTGGACGAGGAGATGCGAGCCCGGCGTGAATTCGGGCAGCTCCGCGCCGTTGGCGTCCACGAGCGTGAACTCGCGAATGTCCTGCGCCAGCATCCGCGCCTGGTCGACGCGCAGCGCCATCGTGAGATCGGGATTGAGGGCCTCAGCCATCACTCCTCGGCTCCTTGAGGCAACAAGTAGGCGCGTGGCATTCCCGGGTCCCCTGCCGCGTCAATCGCGCGGCGACGCGCGCTTCGCGCCTCTCTCGCTTTGCTCGGCCGCCGCGCTCATTCCGGCTTGATGCCGGCCGCTTCGATGGCCTTCGCCATGCGCGCGTTCTCGTCGGCGATGGCCTTCGCGTATTCGTCGGACCCGCCGCCCACCGGCTCGATGCCGGCCGCGGCGAACTGCTTCTGTGTCTCGGGCATCTTCGTGACCGCGACGACCTCCGCGGCGACCTTGTCGACGATGCCTTTCGGCGTTCCGGCCGGCGCGAGGATGCCGACGATCGGCGCGAAGTCGAATCCGGGAATTACCTCGGCGACGGTCGGGACGTCGGGTGCCTGCGGCGAGCGCTTCGCGCTATTGGTCGCGAGGAGCTTCACCTTGTTGTCCTTCACGAAGCCCGCGAGCGACGGATAGGCAGACCACAGAACGTCGACCTGGCCGCCGACGAGCGCAGGCACCGATTGCCCCGTCCCCTTGAACGGGATGTGCACGATGTCGATCCTGTACTCGGCCTTGATTGCTTCCATCGTGAGGTGGTGCGTGCTTCCGATTCCCGACGAGCCGTAGTTGACCTTGCCGGGATTGCCTCTGGCGTACGCAACGAATTCCTTGAACGAATTCGCAGGCATGCCCGGAACGGCCGCGAGGAACAGCGGTGCGCGCGCGATCAGCGCGACGGGAACGAAGTCCTTGGAAGGGTTGTAGTCGAGCTTGGCATAGATTTTCGGGTTGATCGAGAACATCGAGCCGTCGGTGACGAGGAACGTATAGCCGTCCGCGGGTGCCTGGCTGATCGCAGCGGCGGCCACCGCGCCATTGGCGCCCGGCTTGTTCTCGATGACAACCGACTGGCCGATCCTTTCCTGCAGGCGCTGGGCGACGATGCGCGCCACGGTATCGGGCAGCCCCCCGGGCGCGTAAGGCACCACGAACCGGATCGATCGGTTGGGATATCCCGGGGGCGCTTGCGCCAAGGCGGGCGCGCCAATCACGCCAGCCAGACCCACGAACGCAAGGATCAACCCACGCGTTGCGACACGGTATTTCTGAAACATCGGTGTCCTCCAGTTGTTTACGCTGCTAATGAGCCTTGTGGCGCTCGAGCATCTCACGATTCACTTCAACGCCGAGCCCCGGCCGCGACGGGATGTCGACCCAACTATCGACGAGGCGAACCGGATCGGCGATGAGATCGTTGCGGAACGGATGCGAGGAGCGGTCGTACTCGAGCACCGGCTCCTGCGCATACAGCGAATGATGCGCGACCGGCAGTGCCGCGATGACCTGCAGCGAAGCCGCCTGCGCGATCGCCGATCCCCACACGTGCGGATTCATCTGCACGCCGTGCGATTGCGCAAGCGCCGCGATGTGGCGCATCGCCGTGATGCCGCCGCACGATCCCACGTCGGGCTGCGCGATGTCGACCGCGGACGCAGCCAGCAATTCACGAAAGCCGTAGAGCGTGTGCTCGTTCTCGCCGCCCGCGATCGGCGTCGCAAGCTTGCTGCGCAGCTCGGCGTAGCCGCGAATGTCCTCCGGCACCACCGGCTCTTCGTACCAGCGCAGGTTGTACGCGTCGAGCGCGCGCCCGAGGCGCAGCGCGTCGGCGCGTCCGTAGGCATGGTTGGTGTCGACCATCAAGCGGACGGGCTTGCCCTGGATCGCGCGCGCGATCTCCTCCATGGACGCGATGTCGTCGTCCACGCCGTAGCCGAGCTTCACTTTCATGAGCGTGAAACCCGCCTCGAAGTGACGCAGCGCTTCCTCCGCGAGACGTTGCGCCTCGCCCTGCCCGCGAATGCGATAGAAGCCCGTCGCGTAGGGCTGGACGCGCGTGCGAAAGGCGCCACCGAGCAGCGCATGGATCGGCTCGCCGCGCACCTTGCCCGCGATGTCCCACAACGCGATGTCGACGGCGCTGATGGCCGCGACCACGGATCCCTTGCGCCCGTAGTCGCGCGTCGTGTGGTACATGCGGTGCCACAGGACCTCGGTGTCGAGAGGATTGGCGCCGACGATGAGCGGACGCAGCGCCTTGTCGATCGTCACGGCCGCGATCTCCGGCGGCTCGAGCCCTTGCGCGAACGCCTCGCCCCAGCCGGTGACGCCGTCGTCGGTCAAGATTTCGACGAGAGTGGCCGAGCGCTGCCTCACCCACCCCTGCGAGAACGCGAACGGCTCCGCGAGCGGGCTTGCGAGGACGTGAATGCGGACGTCGGAGACCCGCATGCCTTTCTCGCGCTCGACGCTATTCCTTGATGCCGGCGTCGGCGATGATCTTGCCCCACTTCGCCGTCTCGCTCTTGACGAGCGCGCCGAGCTGCTCGGGCGTGCTCGTGCGCGCCTCCACGCCTTGCGCGAGCAGCTGCTTTTTCATCTCGGCACTCTGCATGACTTTCCCGATCTCGCTGTTGAGCTTCGCGATCGCTGCCGGCGGCGTGCCGTTCGGGACGAAGATGGCCAGCCAGCCATTGGCCTCGAATCCGGGGAATCCGGACTCGGCCACCGTGGGTACGTCAGGCAGCGCGGGACTGCGCGCTGCCGACGTGACGGCGAGGCCCTTCACCTTGCCGCCCTGGATGTGCGGCATGCCCGATGCAATGGACAACGCCGCCATGGGGATGTGACCGCCGAGAAGGTCGGTGATCGCAGGCGAGGCACCCTTGTACGGTACTTGGACTGCCTTGAAATTGCCGGCGTTCTGCAGGAGCTCGACCGCCAGATGCGTGAACGTTCCGTAACCCGCGGTGCCGTACGTCACCTTGCCGGGATTGGCCTTGGCGTCGGCGACCCACTCGCCGAGCTTCTTGTACTTGCCGTCCGTCGCCGCCATGAACAGGAACGGCGAGCTCGCGACCTGGATCACAGGCGTCAGATCCTTCACGGGATCGAGCAGGCCCGTGCGCTGCACGGCGGGCGCGATGACCATGTTGTCCACCTGGCCCATCACGATGTCGTAACCCTCGTTGCGCGCCTTGGCGGCTTCCTGCAGGCCGATCATTCCGCCCGCGCCTGCCTTGTTCTCCACGACCACGGTCCAGCCGGTGGACTTCGCAAGCTCCTGTGCAACGAGGCGCGACACGGCGTCGGTGCCGCCGCCCGGCGGGAAGGGAACGATGAGGCGGATGGGACGCGACGGATAATCCTGCGCATGGACCGGCGTGGCGAGTACGAGGGCGGCCAGCGCCGCCATGACGAAGCGAAGCATCTAACTCCTCCTGTAAGCGGGATCAGCCTGTCGCGCAACGCGCGCTGTCCAGCGCGTACTTGCGAAGCCGCGGGCCTGCCTTCATTACCTGTCCCGGCAATTGGCGCCCGATGACGGACTCTACACGACGCGCGACGTCGATCAACGCTCCAAGATCGATTCCGGTGTCGAACCCCGACTCTTCAAGGAGATAGACCAGGTCCTCGGTGCAGACGTTGCCGGTGGCGCCGGGCGCGAACGGGCATCCCCCGAGGCCGGCGATCGACGACTCGAACTCGCGCACGCCGAGGTCGAGCCCGACCATCACGTTGGCGAGTCCCACGCCGCGCGTGTTGTGAAAGTGGAGCGCGACCGGAAGCTGCGGATGACGCTTGCCGATCGCCTGCATCAGTCGCGCCACCGTCGGCGGTGTCGCCATCCCCGTCGTATCGCCGAGCGTGAGCGCATCGAATCCGAGCTCCGCATAGCGGTCGACGACGCGCATCGCAGCGTCCACCGGAACTTCTCCCTCGAAAGGACAACCGAATGCGCAGGCCACTGCGCCGCGCATATGCGCCTTGGCTCGCACGATCTCGGCGACTTCGGCGACATTGGCAAGCGACTCCTCGATCGAGGCATTGAGGTTGGCGCGATTGTGCGTCTCGCTCGCCGACACGAAGCAGACCGCTTCGTCCACGCCCGCGCCCAGTGCTCGCTCCGCGCCCCGCGCGTTCGGCACGAGCGCGGCGATGTTCGCATCCTTGCGACGGCGCAGGCGCGAGAGCACGTCGTGCGCATCGGCGAGCTGCGGCACGGCGCGCGGGCTCACGAACGACGTGGCCTCGATGCGGCGCAATCCC
>Ga0207701_10000976_pt1 | contig 30303 bp, 27 predicted proteins | sample KBSSwiSSwithPhiX_FD_184294 | JGI IMG/M metagenome (GOLD analysis project Ga0207701, IMG submission 184294) | Switchgrass rhizosphere bulk soil microbial communities from Kellogg Biological Station, Michigan, USA, with PhiX - S5 (SPAdes) (version 2) | ecosystem: Environmental > Terrestrial >... | reverse complement strand
GGGACCTGGGGGAATCACGAAGGCTCGATGCTGCTGTGGGTGACGATGCTGTCCGTTTCAGGAGCGGCGCTGGCATTGCTCGAAAAGCGCATCAGCGAGAAGATGCTGGTTGCCAGCCTTGGGGCGCAGGCTGCGCTCGGCCTTGGCTTCTACGCCTTCCTGCTGTTCGCATCGAACCCGTTTGCTCGCCTCGATCCTGCTCCGCTGCAGGGCAGGGGGCTAAATCCGCTCCTCCAGGACCCGGGCTTGGCCTTCCATCCGCCGACGCTCTACCTCGGCTATGTTGGCCTCTCGGTCGCGTTCAGCCTCGCAGTGGGGGCGATGCTGACCCGCCAGGTCGATGCGCCCCTGGCGAGAGCCATGCGGCCCTGGGTGCTGGCCAGCTGGATTTTCCTGACGCTTGGCATCACTGCCGGCAGTTACTGGGCCTATTATGAGTTGGGCTGGGGGGGCTGGTGGTTCTGGGACCCGGTCGAGAATGCGTCGCTGATGCCGTGGCTGGCCGCGACGGCCTTGCTGCATTCGGTCAATGTCCTGGCGGCGCGAGGAGGCCTCAGAAGCTGGACGATGATGCTGGCCGTCGTCGCCTTTTCCATGTCGATGGTAGGCACCTTCCTCGTCCGCTCCGGCATCCTGACGTCCGTTCACGCCTTCGCCGTCGATCCGCAGCGAGGGACGTTCATCCTCGCCTTGCTCGCGATCTACATCGGCGCCGCGCTAATTCTGTTCGCAGCCCGCGCCGCGACCATTCGCGAGGGTGCGCCGTTCAAGCCCGTCAGTCGCGAAGGCGCCCTGGTGGTCAACAATTTGCTGCTGAGCGTCATCCTCGGAATCGTCTTCGTCGGCACGCTTTATCCCATCATCGCCGAGGCGCTTTCGGGCGAAAAGATCTCGGTGGGTCCCCCTTATTTCAACGCGGTCGCCGGGCCGCTGGCGCTAATCCTGGTGGCGCTGCTGTTCGTCGGTCCATTGCTGCGCTGGCGGAGCGACCGGAGGCCCTTGGCGAAATGGATTCTACCTTCGGCGTTGACGGCGTTGGTGGCGCTGGCCGTAAGCTTCGCCTTTGCGCCCGGCATGAGCCTGCTGGCGAGGTTCGGCCTTGCCTCCGGGATTGCGCTGGTGCCGGCCAGCGTTATGCCGCTCTTCGGCCGCAGCCTGAAGCGCACGCCACTGGCTGTCTGGGGTATGGTCGTCGCGCATCTCGGCGTCGGAGTGGCGCTGATCGGCATGGCCAGCGATAGCGCCTTCACAGAGGAAAAGCTGACCGTCGCCAGGCCCGGGGACAAGATTCAAGTTGGGCCTTGGCTCATTGAGCTGGCCGGAATCGCGCCCGTCGCCGGCCCCAACTGGACGGCGATCGAAGCGCATCTGCGTGCCTCGCGCGGCGGCGGCGCAGAGACGCTGCGGCCGCAAGCGCGCACTTTCACCTCGCCACTCACTGAAACCAGCGAGAGCGCCATTCACACTGCCTGGAACGGCCAGCTCTATGCCGTCATCGGGCGCCAGCGCGACGAGGGCTGGCAGCTCCGGCTGTGGTGGAAGCCGTTCGTGACGTTGATCTGGCTTGGTGGCGTGCTGATCGCGATTGGCGGCCTCATCGCACTTGCCGGGCGCCTTTGGCGTGAGCGGCGCTGGGGCCCGGAGGTGGCGGAATGAGCCGCGCGATCCGTTTCATCCCGCTTGCATTGCTTGTCATATTCCTGGCGTTCGTCGCGTGGCGGTTGACCGTGCCGACGGACACGACGATCCGGTCGAAACTGGAAGGCAAGCCGGTGCCGACGTTCGCCTTGCCGGAAGCCTTGCCGGGTCGCGCTACCTTTGGATCGACCAACCTCTCCACGGGCAAGCCGCGCATCGTCAATTTCTTTGCCAGCTGGTGTGTGCCGTGCATCGCCGAGGCACCGGTGCTCAGCGAACTCAAGGCTAAGGGCGTCGCAATTGACGGGATCGCGGTACGCGACCGTCCCGAGGATATCGCCGCGTTCCTCAAGGAGAATGGCGACCCTTACCAGCGCATTGGCAGCGATTCGCAAAGCAGCGTCCAGATGGCGCTAGGCTCATCGGGTGTACCTGAGAGCTTCGTGGTCGATGGCCGCGGTATCATCCGCTACCAGCATGTCGGCCCGATCATGCCGCAAGACATGGATGTGATTCTGGCTGAACTGGAGAAGGCGAAATGAGGAGCCTCTTCGCTGCCCTCCTGATTTTGGCCTCGCCCGCCGTGGCCGATCCCAACCTGCCACCCGCGGAATGGGCCGACCGGCAGCTGCCCAACCCAAAGCAGGAGGCCGAGGCCAAGGCGTTGATGGAGCAATTGCGCTGCCTCGTCTGCCAGGGACAGTCGATCGCCGACAGCGATGCCGACCTCGCCGGCGACATGCGCAATATGGTCCGCACCCGTATCGCTGCCGGCCAGCCGCCCGCGGAAGTGCGGCGATGGCTGGTCGAGCGTTATGGCAATTGGGTGAGTTACAAGCCCCCGGTCGAGCCCGCGACATGGCCGCTGTGGGCCGCTCCGCTGGTGCTTTTGCTGGTTGGTGCATGGATTGCCCGCGCCCGGTTTGAAAGGCGCAAACCATGACCGGCCTGGTCATCCTCATCCTGCTCGGGGCGCTCTCGCTGGCGGGCCTGTGGGCGCTTCGGTCGCGCGGCCCCCTGCTGACGGTCGCCGCGGCGGCTTTGATGTTCGGCGGCGCCGGCTATGCCCTGCAGGGTAGTCCTGGACTTGCGGGCTCGCCCGCACAAGGCAGCGCGGCCAGCCATTACGTGGACGTCGCTGGCGCCCGCCATATCCTGATGGGCCAGTTCACCCGGTCCGAGCATTGGATGATCATTGCCGATAGCTACGCCTCGCGAGGCAAGACCGACGAGGCCGTTGTGCTGGTCCAGTCGGGCCTCCGTGCACACCCTGACGACTACACCCTCTGGGTCGGGCTCGGAAATGCGCTGGTTGACCACGCCGGCGTCATGACGCCAGCGGCCGAGCTTGCCTACGCGCGCGCCGAAAAGGTCGCGCCTTGGAGCCCGGCACCGAAATTCTTCCGCGGTCTCGGACTGCTGCGTTCGGGACAGCGCGACGCCGCGCTCAAGGAGTGGAAGGCTTTGCTTGCCTCCGCCCCCGCCCAGGCCGCTTGGCGGCCATTGGTCGAGGACGGAGTTGCAATGCTGGAGCGGGGTCAGGCCGCTTCGTAGGGTAGGTCGAGCGCCTCGGCGACTGCTTGGTGGCGGATCTTGCCGCCGGACACGTTGAGGCCGGCTGCCAGGTGAGGATCCTGCTTCATGGCTTCTTCGGCGCCGAGCCTGGCGATCTTCAGTGCGAAGGGCAGGGTCGCATTGTTGAGTGCGAAGGCGCTCGTGCGCGCAACCGCGCCAGGCATGTTCGCGACGCAATAATGGATGATGCCGTCGACTTCGTAGACCGGGTCCGCGTGGGTCGTCGCATGGCTGGTTTCGAAGCAACCGCCCTGGTCGATGGCGATGTCGACGAGGACCGAACCGCGTTTCATTGTCTTTAGCATGTCGCGGGTGACAAGCTTCGGCGCGGCGGCGCCGGGGACGAGCACGGCGCCGATGACCAGCTCGGCCTTCTCGACGGCGCTGGCAATGGCGGCGCGCGAGGCATAGGCCGTCTTGATCTGGCTCGAGAAGAACATGTCTAGCTCGGCGAGGCGCTCCATGTTGATGTCGTAGATGGTGACGTCGGCGCGCATTCCGACTGCCATCTGCGCTGCGTTCACGCCGGAAACGCCGCCGCCGAGGATTGCCACCTTGGCAGGGGCAACGCCCGGGACGCCGCCGAGCAGGACGCCGCGGCCGCCCTGTTCCTTCTCAAGGTAATGGGCGCCGACCTGGACCGACATGCGGCCAGCGACTTCGCTCATCGGCTTCAGGAGCGGCAGGGAGCCAGAGTTCGACGTTACCGTCTCATAGGCGATGCAGGTCGCGCCCGACTTCATCAGGCCTTCCGCCTGCGGCTTGTCGGCGGCGAGGTGCAGGTAGGTAAAAAGGATGTGGCGCGGCTCGAGCAGGGCGATTTCCTGCTGCTGGGGCTCCTTGACCTTGACGATCATGTCGGCCGCCTTGAACACCGACGCAGCGTCCGGAAGGATCTTCGCGCCGGCCTTTTCATAGGCCTTGTCGGGGCAGTCGATGCCGTTGCCGGCAGTGGTCTCGACCACGACTTCGTGCCCGGCGGCGACCAGCTCGGCCACGGAGGCCGGGGTCAGGCCGACCCGGTATTCATGCACCTTGATTTCTTTCGGCACTCCGATGCGCATCGTTCGTTCGCTCCAATATGGGAATTGCGCGGGCCTATAGACGTGAGCGCCAGCGATTGCAGCGCCTTTTTGCCGGTGCTAGTGCCGCGGACCGCAAAGTATGAGCGGCGCAGGGCACGAATGAACATCACAGCCACGGGCGCCGCAGTCACCGAGCCGCCCGCAGAGTCCCATGACGGGCACCATCCCCAAGGGTCGCTTGCCAAGCTGGCAATCGGCGCCATCGGCATTGTTTACGGCGATATCGGCACTTCGCCGATCTACGCGTTCCGCGAAACCTTCGCCGGCCACCACAAGCTCATTCCCGATACGCTGCACGTCTATGGTGTGCTGAGCCTGATCTTCTGGTCGATGATGGTCATCGTCACGATCAAATATGTGACCATCATCATGCGTGCCGATAACAAGGGTGAGGGCGGCAGCCTGGCCCTGCTCGCACTCATCAATCGCTCGATGGGCGGCGAACGCGGGCGCAAGAAATGGACGGGGGGAATCGTCCTTTTGGGCGTCTTCGCGACCGCTCTTTTCTACGGCGACAGCATGATCACTCCTGCCATCTCCGTTCTGTCGGCGGTGGAAGGCCTGAAGACCGTCAATCCGGGGCTCGGCGAATATGTCGTTCCCATCGCCATCGCCATCCTGGTCGGGCTATTCGCCATCCAGAGCCGCGGCAGCGGCAAGGTCGGCCTGATGTTCGCGCCGATCATGCTCATCTATTTCACTGCGATCGCCTTCCTCGGCGTTACCCACATCATGAAGCATCCGGCGGTCATCTATCAGATGCTCAACCCGCTGAACGCCGTTGAATTCTACCTCCACCAGCCGCTTCCCGCCTTCATTGCCATGGGGTCGGTCGTGCTGTCGGTCACCGGCGCCGAAGCGCTCTACGCCGACATGGGGCACTTCGGCCGCAACCCTATCCGCGTGTCCTGGCTGGTGTTCGTGCTGCCGGCGCTGCTGATCAACTACATGGGCCAGGGCGCCATGCTGCTGAGCGAAAGCCCGGCGCAAGCGCTGGAGACGGTGAAGAACCCGTTCTTCCTGCTCGCGCCCGACGCCTTCCGCCTGCCGCTCGTGCTGCTCGCGACCGCCGCGACCATCATTGCCAGCCAGGCGGTGATCTCCGGCGCATTCTCGGTCACCCAGCAGGCGATCCAGCTCGGCTTCATCCCCCGCCTGCGCATCACCCACACCAGCGAAAAGGCGCGCGGCCAGATCTACATCCCGATCGTCAACTGGGCGCTCATGGTGATGGTCATTGCGCTGGTCGTCACCTTCCAGTCCTCGTCGAACCTCGCGGCCGCCTATGGCATCGCCGTCACCGGCGCGATGATGATCGACAGCATCCTCATCGGCGTCGTGCTGGTCAGCCTGTGGCACTGGAACAAGCTGGCGGCGAGCGCGGTGCTGGCACTCTTCCTGTTCATCGACCTGCTCTATTTCTCGGCGAACCTGCTGAAGGTGCCGGATGGCGGCTGGTTCCCGCTACTGGTCGGCGCGTTCGCCTTCACGCTGCTCACCACCTGGGCGCGCGGCCGCAAGCTGATGATCGATCGGATGAACGAAGCGGCTCTGCCGATGGAAGTCTTCATCAAGTCGGCATCCGCCAGCGCCGCGCGGGTCCCGGGTACCGCCGTATTCATGACCACCGCGATGAGCGGCGTGCCGCATGCGCTGCTGCACAATCTCAAGCACAACAAGGTGCTTCACGAGAGGGTGATGCTGCTCACGGTCCGGATCGAGGACGTGCCCTTCGTGCCTGAAGAGAAGCGCGCCGAGACCAAGGATTATGGCGCCGGCTTCTTCCGCGTCGTCCTGCGCTACGGCTTCATGGATGAAATCAACGTCCCCTCGGCGCTCGCCGAAATCAAGGGCGTTGGCTCGCAGTGCAAGATGATGGACACCAGCTTCTTCCTCGCCCGGCAGACCCTGCTGCCCTCGGCGCGGCCCGGCATGGCAATCTGGCGCGAGCGGCTGTTCGCCTGGATGCTGCGCAACGCGGAAAGCGCGATGGAGTTCTTCAAGCTGCCAACCAACCGCGTCATCGAACTGGGTAGCCAGGTCGAGATTTGAACCTCACGCCGGCCCGCTGGTTGGCGCGTCTATGGACAATCTGCTTTCCTGGGTGGCGACGGCGGCCACCATTGGCGGCGCGCTGCTGACCGCGTCGAACCTCGGTGCGCGAATCACCGGCACCGGCTTTATCGTCTTCCTGTTCGGCTCGCTGAGCTGGATCGGCGTCAGCCTGACGTCGGGGCAGGAGGCATTGCTGTGGACGAACATCGTCCTCACCTTCCTCAACCTGTTCGGCATCTGGCGCTGGCTAGGCCGCCAGGCGAAAGTGGAGGAAGGAGGCAAAGCCGCGGCGGAGGCCAGCGAACATACTCCGGGCGAGGCGCTGTTTCCGGTGTCGCTTTTGTCGCGGGCGACGCTGGCCGTTGGCGGGAATGAAGCCGGATCATGCGTCGATGCCATGGCGGGCGAGAAGAGCGGCCAAATCGCCTACGTTATTGTCACCGAAGGCGGTGTTGCCGGCGTCGGCGAGCGGCTATTCAAATTGCCGTGGCGCGATGCTCGCATGGACGGCGAGCATCTGATGTCGGATCGCGCCGAACCACTAGAGGAGGTCGAGAAAGACGAATGGCCGGGGCGCTGATCGTGACTGCCGAACTCGCACCCGCCGACCTTGCCTGGCTCGATCGGCTGCGTCGCGCGCATTATCCTGCCGAGCGCAACCGGCTCTCGGCCCATCTTACCATGTTTCACGCTCTGCCGCCGTCGCTGGAGAGCGAGGCCCGGCATCGTTTGGCACTAGCCGCAAAAGCCAGGCCGCCGAGGGCATCGGTGGCGGGCATCATGGACCTTGGTGGCGGAGTCGCCTTTCGCGTCGTCTCCGACGACCTCGATGCCATTCGCGACAGCTTGTCCGAAGCGTTTCACGGCATGCTCAGCGCCCAGGACAGCGGCGGCTGGCGCCCGCATGTCACCATCCAGAACAAGGCCTCCAATCGCGAATCACGCCAGCTGTTGGAGGCGATGGAGGCCGGCTTTCATCCACAGTCCCTCGGCGTGGCGGGCCTGGGCCTGCACCGTTACCTGGGCGGCCCTTGGGAAACGCTCCAGACCTGGAGCTTTCACAATTAGGAGAGGTCGCCGATCCCGTCGCAGCTGAGATCGAAGGCGGCGAGACCCGATTCGAGCACGGAGGCTAGCATCGGCTGCTCCATCAACTCGTCGATCGCGCCTTCGGTGCCGTCGGTTACGATCGACTGCGCCTCGTCCATTGCTTCATCCCAATCGGCGGCCTCGTACGTACCCTGGCCAACCCAGCAGAAGGCCAGCACTTCGGCCAGCTGGTCTTCGCCCAGGTCCTCGAAAGCGGCCTTCAGTTCTTCTTCGACACTGTCGTTGATCGAATCGTCGAGGACGGAGAGCGCCTCCTCATCGGCGCCATCGACGTTTTCGGCGGCCTCGCCGCCGTCATAGTCGGTCGGCGTCTGCGCCTCATATTCTCGCGCACGCAGGATGATCCGGCACAAGGTGTCGAGGGGGGTGAGGGGGTCCATTCGAAGCTCTCTCCAATCCGCTTCGCTTAACGAGGGTTAAGGGCGGCGGTTCCCGTATCTTACGCACTGGCCCCATCGCGTTGACCGGCGCGGATTGGCTGCTATATCGCGCGCCTTCGGAGCGTTCCCAAACGCTTACCGGCCCGTTGGGGCGGAGTAGCTCAGCTGGTTAGAGCAGCGGAATCATAATCCGCGTGTCGGGGGTTCAAGTCCCTCCTCCGCTACCATCCCTTTGCCGGGCATAACCAATCTATAGTATTATCGCCGCCTGCGATGAAATGCATAACTCTCTGGATGCTTTTTGCCGCGCCGGTCCTGGCCGGCCAGGAGCCGCCGCCGGTCATGCATTACGACGCCGTTCCGGCGTCCCCGACGAGTGCAGCGACCAGTGACAAGACCGACCTTGCCATGGCCGCGGATCATTATGACCGGATGACAGTCCCGGTCAGGCTTGGTCAGTCGCGGCAGTTTCAGTTCCTTGTCGACACCGGCTCGGGTCGGACGTCCGTCTCGCGTGAGCTGGTTAGTGAGCTGAAGCTCTCCGAGCAGCCGAAGGCGACCTTGCACAGCGCCACCGGGGCGAGCCAGGTCAGCATGGCCCTGTTGCCTGAGCTCCGGATGAGCCGACGGTCCGTAAAGAACATCAGCGCGCCGATGCTCAACGCATCGAATATCGGCGCCGACGGCATCCTTGGCATCGACTCGCTGCGATCCCAGCAAGTCGTCTTCGATTTCGGCCAGAATCGCCTCCTGATCCTTTCCGGCAGCGACAGGGCAGAACTGGAAGACGATGCAATCATCGTCCGTGCCAAGGCGAGGCAGGGGCGCCTGGTCATCACAGACGCCGTGGTCGACGGCGAACGGGTCAGCGTTATCCTCGACACCGGATCTTCGTTGACGGTCGGCAATCTGCCACTCCGCGAACGGCTTGCCCGCCATGGGCGCCTAAGCCATCCGGAACAGACCGATCTGGTCTCTGTCACTGGCCAGTCGCTGCGCGGCGAACTTGCGACCGTTCAAGCGCTGGAAATTGGTGGCGCGCGGCTCGAGGGCCTGCAGATGGTGTTCGCCGATGCTCACACGTTCGGGTTGCTCGGCCTCAACCGGAAACCGGCGATCCTGCTCGGAATGAATGCACTGCACGGGTTCGACCAGGTTGTGATCGACTTTGCCGACCGGACGATTTCGCTCGTGCTGCCGAAGGTCCCGCGGGCGGGTTAGACCGACTGCAGATGACTCGGGTTACTCGGTGCAAATGCAAACGCCCGGACCGTCAGGCGATCCGGGCGTCCTGCGTGACGATTGCTCGTCAGCCCCCTTGGAGTCTTGAAGCGCCTGCCAAAAGACCGGCATCCTCCCCGAACTTCCGGACCGGCCGGCGCTCGGTGGAGCCTTGGCTAAGCCGGTTCGCGCCGCTTGACCATTGTTAAACAACAGCGCCGCGGCTTTTGCGCCAACCCTGTGGCGGCGACGCCACAATCGCCGCCGCATTGCCAGCCGCCAGTGCCCTCAGTAGAGCGCATGCCCATGCGCCTCTCCAAAGCCTATCTGCCCGTCCTCAAGGAAAGCCCGGCCGACGCCCAGATCGTCAGCCACAAACTCATGCTGCGCGCCGGACTGGTTCGCCAGACCGCAGCGGGCATTTACGCCTGGCTGCCGCTCGGTTTTCGTGTGCTCAAGAAAATCGAACAGATCGTCCGCGAGGAGCAGGATCGGGCCGGCGCCATCGAGATGCTGATGCCGACCATCCAGTCGGCCGACCTCTGGCGCGAAAGCGGCCGCTACGACGCCTATGGCCCCGAAATGCTCCGCATCAAGGACCGGCACGACCGCGAGATGCTCTACGGCCCAACCAATGAGGAAATGCTGACCGCGCTCGTCCGTGACGATATGAAGAGCTACCGCGACCTGCCGCGCACGCTTTACCACATCCAGTGGAAATTCCGGGACGAGGTGCGCCCGCGCTTCGGCGTCATGCGCGGCCGCGAGTTCCTGATGAAGGACGCTTACAGCTTCGACGTGGACGAAGCGGGCGCCCGTCACAGCTACAACATGCAGCTGCTCGCCTATTTGCGCACCTTCAAGCGCCTGGGCATCCAGGCAGTGCCGATGAAGGCCGCGACCGGGCCGATCGGCGGCGACCTCAGCCATGAATTCATCGTCCTTGCACCGACTGGCGAGAGCGAGGTCTTCTACGACGCGGCGTTCGAAGCCATCGATCTTGACCGCGAGGGCCTGGATTACGGCGACAAGGCCGGTCTGCAGGCGATGTTCGACGAAGTCAGCTCGACTTACGCGGCCACGGACGAAACCCATGACGAAACGCGCTGGGCGGAAGTCGCCGAGGACCGCCGCCGCACCGGCCGCGGTATCGAGGTCGGCCACATCTTCTCGTTTGGTGACAAGTACAGCAAGGCCATGGGGTTGAAAGTCACGGGCCCGGATGGCGGCATGGTGACGCCGATGATGGGCAGCTACGGCGTCGGGGTCTCCCGCCTGGTGGGAGCGATCATCGAGGCCAGCCACGACGATAACGGCATCATCTGGCCGGATGCGGTCGCGCCTTGGAAAGTCGGCATCGTCACCATGCGCCAGGACGACGAGGCCAGCGCTGGGGCCGCCGCGCAAATCTACGACACACTGCAGGCGGCGGGCGTTGACGTACTCTACGACGACCGCGACGAGCGGGGCGGGGCCAAGCTGGCGGGCATGGACCTGATGGGGCTGCCCTGGCAGGTGATCATCGGTCCGCGCGGTCTGGCTCAAGGCCTGGTCGAACTCAAGAACCGCCGCACCGGTGACCGAGAGGAACTTTCCATCGAATCTGCGATGGCGAGACTAAACGCATGATATTGAACCGCTATGAGCGGATGATCGCGAAGAGATACCTGCTCCCCGGAAAGGGTGAGGGGTTTATCTTCCTGGTCGCGGCCATCAGCCTTGGAGCGGTGGCGCTAGGCGTGGCGGCCCTGATCATTGTCATGAGCGTCATGAATGGCTTCCGTGCCGAGTTGTTCGACAAGATTGTCGGATTGAACGGCCATGCGGTCATCCAGGGCTACGACGGCCGGCTGTCGAACTGGGAACAGATTGCGATCGCGGCGAAAAAGACACCCGGCGTCCTGTCCGCAACGCCACTCATCGAGCAGCCGCTCATGGCTTCGGCAAACGGTCGCGTCGAAGGTGTTTTGGTGCGCGGGGTCCGTCCTGAGGACATTCGCACCAACAAGACGATGAACGAGAACGTCAAGTCGGGCGACATGAAGACGGTCACGCCCGGCAGCGGCAATATCGCCATCGGTTCGCGCCTGGCCGAGGCGCTCGGCGCTTTTCCCGGCAGCGAAATCTCGCTGATCAGCCCGGAAGGCCGCGCAACCCCCATCGGCACCGTCCCGCGCATCGTCAGCTACAAGGTCGGCGCGATCTTCGAAGTCGGCGTCTACGATTACGACAACGCCTTCGTCGTCATGCCCATCCAGGATGCACAGAATCTGCTGATGCTGGGGAACGACGTCGGCATGATCGAAGTGCAGGTCACCGATCCGGACAAAGTCGGAGCGATCCTGGCACCGCTGCAGCCGCTGGCGCGCGACCGGGCGATCATTACGGACTGGCGGCAAATGAACTCGGCCCTGTTTGAGGCCCTGGAGATTGAACGGGTCGCGATGTTCGTCGTCCTCTCGCTCATCGTCCTCGTCGCCGTCTTCAACATCCTTTCGTCGCTGATCATGCTGGTCCGCGCCAAGACCCGCGATATCGCCATCCTGCGGACGATGGGCGCCAGCCGCCGCAGCCTGATGAAGGTATTCATGACGGTCGGGGTGACGATCGGTTCGCTCGGGATCGTGTTGGGAATCATCATCGGCGCGCTGTTCCTGTTCTTCCGCCAGGGGATCGTGAATGCCTTCCAATTTGTGACGGGGGCCAATCTCTGGGACCCGTCGGTACGCTTCCTTACCGAGCTGCCGGCGAAGTCCGACCCGTTCGAGGTGTTGACGGTCGTGCTGCTGGCACTCGTGCTCTCGTTCCTTGCCACGCTCTATCCGGCCTGGAAGGCGGCGAGCACGGATCCTGTGCAGGTGTTGCGTTATGAGTGATGCAGTCCTCCAGACGACCGACCTCCGCCGCAGCTTCACCCAGGCCGACGTCACCATCGAAGTGCTGCGCGGCGTCGATCTGGCGGTGCAACCTGGCGAGATCGTCGCGCTGCTTGGGCCTTCTGGCTCCGGCAAGTCGACGCTTCTTCAGGCTGTCGGCCTGCTCGAAGGCGGCTTCTCCGGCTCGATCAAGCTGCTCGGCGAGGAAGCATCGAAGCTCGACGACGATGGCCGCACGGCCCTCCGCCGTGACGCGCTCGGCTTCGTCTACCAGTTTCACCATTTGCTTCCCGATTTCGACGCCCGCGAGAATGTGATCCTGCCGCAGGTCATTCACGGCGCCGAGCCTGAGGCTGCCAGGGCCCGCGCCGAGCAGTTGCTCGGCCAATTGGGGCTCGGAGCCCGGCTCGATCACCGTCCGTCGAAACTGTCGGGTGGCGAGCAGCAGCGTGTCGCGGTCGCTCGCGCACTTGCCAATCGGCCGCCGCTGATCCTGGCCGACGAGCCAACCGGCAACCTCGATGAGCACACCGCCGACACGGTCCTTGGCGAGTTCCTCCGCCTTGTTAGGGACGAGGGCAGCGCTGCCCTTGTGGCCACCCACAACGAACGCCTCGCCCGCAAGATGGACCGTGTGTTAAGGCTGCACGAAGGGGTATTGGAATGACCGCGATCACCGACATTCCCGTCACCGCCGCCAACGGTTCCGAGAGCGACCTCTCGGCCCACAAGGGCAAGGTCCTGCTGGTTGTGAACGTCGCCTCCAAATGCGGATTCACGCCGCAATATGAGGGGCTGGAGGCGTTGCAGCGCAAGTATGAGGACCGCGGCTTCACGGTCATCGGCTTTCCCTGCAATCAGTTCGGCGCGCAGGAGCCGGGCAATGCCGAGGAAATCGCCAATTTCTGCAAGCTGACCTACGACGTCAGCTTCCCCTTGATGGGCAAGATCAACGTCAACGGACCCAAGGCCGCGCCGATCTACAAGCAGCTAAAGAACGATGCGCCCGGCTTGCTTGGTTCCGAAGCGATCAAATGGAATTTCACCAAGTTTCTGGTGGACCGTTCAGGCAAGGTGCTGAAGCGCTACGCACCGCAAACCAAGCCCGAGGATATCCAGCGCGACATCGAGGCCGCCCTCTAGGCCACCTTTCGTCGAATCCTGGTTGAGGTGGTTCGACTCCCGCCTAGGCTAGTGGGCAGGGAGGAACGTCCATGCTTCTTCTGGCCCTTGCGCTCCAGACTGCCGCACCGCCACTCGTTCCACCGGGCTGCAACAGCCCCGAATCGCACCAATGGGACTTCTGGGTTGGATCCTGGGAGGTTCGCCCCAAAGGCGCCAACCAGGTCATTGCCCATTCGCTGATCGAAAAGCGCTACACCGGTTGCGCCATCCGCGAGAACTGGATGCCGCTCGGCAAGGAGGTCGCGGGCGGGGGCGGCTCGCTGAGCTTCTACGACGCCAAGAGCAAACAATGGCGCCAGGTTTGGATCGACAGCAGCGGCACGCGCGTCGACCTCGATGGCGGGTTCAAGGACGGGGTGATGACGATCACCGGGAACTGGGCGAACTATGCCGGGCCCGCAAAGGATGCGCTGGTTGCGATGCATTATCAGCTGATGCCGAACGGCGAAGTCCGGCAATGGGCCGAAAACTCGACCGACGGCGGCAGGAGCTGGCAGCCGGCCTTCGATTTCTATTACCGGCGAGCGCCGCTGCCCGACTTCAAATAGTTGTGGAAAAAGCGCTTTGCGGCGCTTTGAAGTCCGGCGCCGAAGGCCCATAGTTTCCGGATGTCGGTTGCGCCTTTCGTACCTCTGCGAGTCTTTTCCAGCTACACGATGCTCGAAGGTGCGATCGAGCCGAAGGCAATCGCCAAGCAGGTCAAAAAGCTCGGTTCCCCGGCGGCTGCGATTGTCGACCGCAACGGCCTCTATGGCGTCATGGGCTTTTCCGATGCGGCCAAATCGGAAGGCATCCAACCGATCATCGGCACATTGCTGGCGGTTGCACGCCCCGCCGACATCGGCCCTGCCGGGAAGATCGACTGGCTGGCCCTGCTCGCCAAGGACGAGCTAGGGTACGACAACCTCTGCAAATTGGTTTCGTCGGCTCACCTCGACCGTCCGGCCCACGAGGATCCGCATGTATCGTTCGCGGCGCTTGAAGGCCTGACCGAGGGCCTGATCGCCATGACTGCCGGCGGCGAGGGCGCCATCGCCCGCCTGTTCGCTGATGGACAGGCCGAGAAGGCGGGGAGCTACGCCGGCAAGCTCAAGGCGCTGTTCCCTGACCGCCTCTATGTCGAGATCAGCCGGCGTGGCGATCCGATTGAGGAAGCGTCAGAGCCTGCGCTGATCGACCTCGCTTATGCGATGGATTTGCCGTTGGTCGCGACCAACCCGGCACAATATGCCGAGATCGGCTTTCACGCCGCGCATGACGCCATGCTTTGCATCGCCAATTCGACCTATGTCGAAAATGCCGAGCGGCCGACGTCTTCACCGGAGGCTTGGCTGAAGGGCGGCGGTGAAATGATCCCCCTGTTCGCCGATTTGCCCGAGGCCATCGCCAACACGTCGGTCATCGCCCAGCGTTGCGCCGTCGCCGCGCCAAACCGCAAGCCGATCCTGCCTCGCCTGTCCGCCGACGAGGACGATGAGCTTCGCCGTGAAGCGCGCGAGGGTCTGGAACAACGGCTTCAGCAGCTAACCCAGGACGAGCGGCTTCAGGAGTATCGAGACCGCCTTGAGTTCGAGCTCGACGTCATCATCCGCATGGGGTTCGCCGGCTACTTCCTGATCGTCGCCGATTTCATCAAATGGGCGAAGGCGAATGACATTCCCGTCGGTCCGGGCCGCGGTTCAGGGGCCGGCTCGGCGGTCGCCTGGGCGCTCACCATCACCGACCTCGACCCCATTGCCCTGAACCTGCTGTTTGAGCGCTTCCTCAATCCGGAACGCGTGTCGATGCCGGACTTCGACATCGATTTCTGCGAAACCCACCGCGACAAGGTCATCGCCTATGTCCAGGGCAAGTACGGCCGCGACCGCGTTGCCCAGATCATCACCTTCGGCCGCCTGAAGGCCCGTGCAGTGCTGAAAGACACGGGACGTGTCCTCCAAATGCCCTATGGGCAGGTCGACCGGCTGGCCAAATTGGTACCCAACCATCCGACCGACCCCTGGACTCTGGAGCGCAGCCTCGGCCGCGCCCGCGACAAGGATGGCGGGCCGATGCAGGGCGTGCCGGAGCTGCAGTCCGAATATCGCGGCGACAAGGAAGTCAAACGCCTGTTCGACCTGGCGATGAAGCTGGAAGGCCTGCCGCGCCATAGTTCGACCCACGCCGCCGGCGTCGTCATCGGCGACCGCCCACTCGACCAGCTAGTTCCGCTCTACCGCGACCCGCGTTCCGACATGCCGGTTACGCAGTTCGACATGAAATATGTCGAGGCGGCTGGCCTGGTGAAGTTCGACTTCCTCGGCCTCAAGACATTGTCGGTGCTGAAGGAAGGCCAGCGGCTGCTCGCCCAGAGCGGTGTCGAGGTCGATTTCGCCGGCCTCGCCTGGGACGATCCCGCGATCTACGAACTGCTCCAGCGCGGCGACACCGTCGGCGTGTTCCAGCTGGAATCGGAAGGCATGCGGCGCACGCTCGCGCAGGTGCGGCCGACCAGCTTTGGCGACATCATCGCGCTCGTCTCACTCTATCGCCCGGGCCCGATGGACAACATCCCGTTGTTCGGCGACCGCAAGAACGGGCGTGTCGCGCTCGCTTACCCGCATCCGATGCTCGAAGAGGTCCTGAAGGAAACCTACGGCATCTTCGTCTACCAGGAGCAGGTGATGCAGGCGGCGCAGGTGCTTGCCGGCTATTCGCTTGGCGAAGCCGACCTTCTCCGCCGCGCCATGGGCAAGAAGATCCAGTCGGAAATGGATGTCCAGCGCGCCCGCTTTATCGAGGGTGCGGCGAAGAACGACATCGGCCCCGCCAAGGCGAACGAGTTGTTCGACTTGATCGACAAATTCGCTGGCTACGGCTTTAACAAAAGCCACGCGGCGGCCTACGCGCTGGTCGCCTATCAGACGGCCTGGTTGAAGGCTCACCACACACCCGAATTCTTCGCCGCCTCGATGAGCTTCGACATGGCGCAGACGGACAAGCTGGCGCTCTTCTCCGAAGACGTAAGGAGATCCGGCGTCGAGCTGCTGCCTCCGGACGTCAATGCCAGCCGCGCGGACTTCTCGGTCGAGGATGGGAAAGTGCGCTACGCCTTGGGTGCCCTCAAGGGTGTCGGCGAGAAGGCGATGGAGTCGCTAGTCGCCGAGCGCGAGGCGAATGGCCCGTTCAAGAGCCTTGATGATTTCGCGGAGCGCATCGATCCCCGGCTTCTAAACCGCAGGCAGATCGAAAGCCTTGCGGGCGCAGGCGCCTTCGACACCCTGGCGAGCGACCGCGCCGCCGTGTTCGCCGCGGCCGAAACCATTCTCGCGCATGCCTCAAGCGCGGCGGATCAACGCAACAGTGGCCAGCACGGCCTGTTCGGGGGCGGATCTGATACTGGCGTGCCGCCCATTCGTCTGCCTCGAGACGCGCAATGGACACTTGCGGGGCGTATGGCCGCCGAGCGCGAGGCATTCGGCTTCTATTTCTCGGCGCATCCAGTCGACCATCACAAGCATTTGCTCGCCGCTCACCGGGTCAAGACTTACTCGGACCTTGGCGAAGTCTCGGTTCCGGAGGGATCGCGCGCATCGGCCTCCATGGCGGGCCTTGTCGAAGGCGTGCGCTGGCGGGTCTCGGCACGTGGTCGCCGGTACATGATGGCCAGCCTTTCCGACGCCTCCGGCCAGTTCGAAGCCATGGTGTTCGACGACGAGGCGACGGCCGACTTGGAGGCAGCGGCCAAGTCCGGCAGCTGCGGGCTCCTGACCGTCGAGCTCGACCGCCGCGAGGGCGACGATGCCCCCCGCGTCACGATCAAGCGCTTCCAGCCACTGGAACAGCTAGCCAAGGCGAGCCGCCTCCAGATGGAGGTGCGGCTAAGCGATCCGGCGCTCGCGTCGGCATTAGCTCGTGAGCTGGAAAGCGCGCGTGGCAGCAACGGTGTCGTTCGGTTCGTCGTCCCGATCAGCGGCGGGCGCGAGGCGACGGTCATCATCGGCCGCGACTTCAACCTCGATGCCGAACTCGCTGCTCGTCTCGAACGGGTCGCCGGCGAGGGCACCATAAGCCTTTCCGTCCAGGAACCGCCACGGCTCGCCCTGGTCGGTTAGCTCGATCTTCCTAATTCTGGTTGGCGGCCGCTTCGTTGGTCACCGGAGCGGGTTCCTGAGCCACCGGCGGTTCTGCGGAGACCGGGGCTTCGGGAAGCGCAGTGTTCGCCTCGGCAGGTGCTTCAATCGGCGCTGAATCCACATCCTCCGAGGGAGGTGGTGGAGCGGCGGTTTCATATTCTTCGCCCGGCAGCTTGGTCGGCTTCTTGGACGGTGGCGGCGCCTTGTCCGCGGGCGCCGTAGTGCCCTTGTAGACGCAGGCGTCCAGGCCATCGCGGGCAACGATGCCGATGCGGGCGGCGATCGAACTACCGTAACGGCGGGTGAAGCCCTTGGGAGCGATGGCGCCGCGCTTCTTCGGTAGCGGCAGGATTGCGGCAATCCGCGCCGCCTCGACGCGGCTCATGGCGTCGGCGTCATGGCCGTAATAGCGCTGCGATCCGGCGTTGACCCCGTAGGTGCCGATGCCGGTCTCCGCGAGGTTCAAATAAACCTCCATGATCCGGCGCTTGCCCCACAGATTCTCGATCAGGAACGTGAAATAGGCTTCGACGCCTTTGCGGAAATAGCCGCCCCCCTGCCACAGGAAGGCGTTCTTCGCGGTCTGCTGGCTGATCGTCGAGCCGCCCCGGATGCGGCCGCCCGAAGCGTTGCGCTGCATCGCCGCCTCGATGGCGTCGAAGTCGAAGCCGCTATGGCTGCAAAACTTGCTGTCTTCGGCGGCGATGGCGGCCCGGACCATGTCGCGGTCGATCTGGCTGATCGGCATCCAGTCCCGGCGGGCGCCATTGCCTGCGAACATGTCGCCAATCATCGTCGCCGTCGTTGGCGGCGGTACGAAGCGATAGAGGCCGACCCACAGCACCGAAATCACTACGAAGGCGACAATCAGCTTCACAAGCCCGATGAACAGCCGCGCCGGCAATCCGCGCTTCGACAGGCGCTTGCGCTTGTACGGAGGAATCGTGGACTTGGGTCGGCGAGCCATGTGCAAGGGCTAGCCGCGCTTGCCGCGTCGCAGCAAGTCCCATATCTGCGCGTGCATGACATCGACGAACGATATCCGCCGGTCCTTCCTCGATTATTTCGCGGGTCACCAGCATGCGCCGGTGACGTCCGCCCCGCTCGTGCCGCAGAACGACCCGACCCTGATGTTCGTCAACGCCGGCATGGTGCCGTTCAAGAACGTCTTCACGGGGCTTGAAAGCCGCCCCTACGACCGCGCGACCAGCAGCCAGAAGTGCGTGCGCGCCGGCGGCAAGCACAATGACCTCGACAATGTCGGTTACACCGTCCGCCACCACACCTTCTTCGAGATGCTGGGGAATTTCTCCTTCGGCGACTATTTCAAGGACCGCGCGATCGAGCTGGCGTGGAACCTGCTCACCAAGGAATGGGGCATCTCGCCGGACCGCCTGACCGCGACCGTCTATCACACCGACGACGAGGCCTACGACCTCTGGAAGAAGATCAGCGGCCTGCCCGATAGCCGCATCATCCGCATCCCGACCAAGGACAATTTCTGGGCGATGGGCGACGATGGCCCGTGCGGCCCCTGCTCGGAAATCTTCTTCGACCACGGCGACCATATTCCGGGCGGCCCGCCGGGTTCACCTGACGAGGATGGCGACCGCTTCGTCGAGATCTGGAACCTCGTCTTCATGCAGTTCGAGCAGGCGGCAGGCGAAATCGTCTCCGAGCTACCAAAGAAGTCGATCGACACCGGCATGGGCCTCGAGCGCATCGCCGCGGTCCTCCAGGGCACGACCGACAATTACGAGACCGACACGTTCAAGACGCTGATCCACGCCAGCGAAGAACTGACCAGGACGCGCGCCGAGGGCGACAGCAAGGCCTCACACCGCGTGATCGCCGACCACCTGCGTGCTTCGGGCTTCCTCGTCTCTGACGGCGTGCTGCCGGCCAATGAGGGCAGGGGCTATGTCCTTCGCCGCATCATGCGCCGCGCCATGCGCCACGCACACCTCCTCGGCGCCAAGGAGCCGCTGATGCATCGCCTGGTGCCGGCGCTCGTCGCCGAGATGGGGGTCGCGTATCCCGAGCTCATCCGGGCCCAGCCGCTGATCGAGGCGACCCTGGCACAGGAAGAAACCCGCTTCCGCCAGACGCTCGCCAACGGCCTCAAGCTCCTCGACGAAGCGACCGGCGCCATGGCCAAGGGCGGGACCTTGCCAGGCGAGACGGCCTTCAAGCTCTACGACACCTACGGCTTCCCCTACGACCTGACCGAGGATGCGCTACGGCCACGGGGAATCGCCGTCGATCGCCAAGGCTATGACGAGGCCATGGCCGAGCAAAAGGCCCAGGCCCGCGCCGCCTGGAAGGGCTCGGGGGACAAGGGTTCCGACGAACTCTGGTTCGATTTGGCCGAGGAGTTCGGCTCGACCGAGTTCACCGGCTATTCCGGCACCGAAGGGGAGGGCGTCGTCCTCGCCATCGTCAAGGACGGCGCCCGCGTCGACCGCGCCGAAATCGGCGACGAAGTCCAAATACTGCTCAACCAGACCCCATTCTACGGCGAGAGTGGCGGGCAGATGGGTGACGCCGGAAAACTGACTACTCTCAAAGGCTTCAAGGGCGAAGTTTCCGAGACATCGAAACCGCTCGGCAAGCTTCACGCACTGACGACGAAGGTCGCCGCCGGCGAATTGAGTCTCGGCGAAACCGTTCACCAGAAGGTCGATGCCGAACGCCGCGACCGCGTCCGCGCCAACCATAGCGCCACGCACCTGCTGCACGCGGCGCTTCGCCGCCACCTCGGCACGCATGTCAGCCAGAAGGGCAGCCTGGTCGCGCCGGACTATTTCCGCTTCGACTTCTCCCATTCCAAGGCCATGACCCGCGAGGAAATCGAGGTCGTCGAGGCCGAGGTGAACGCCCAAATCCGCTCCAACGAGCCGGTGACCACCCGCCTGATGACCCCCGATGACGCCATTGCCGCCGGAGCCATGGCCCTGTTCGGCGAGAAATACGGCGACGAGGTCCGCGTCCTCTCCATGGGCCAGTTCGACGAGGGCGACTATTCGGTCGAGCTCTGCGGCGGCACGCATGTCCGCGCGCTCGGCGACATCCAGATCCTGAAGATCATCTCGGAGAGCGCGGTTTCCTCGGGCATCCGCCGTATCGAGGCGCTGACCGGTGAAGCGGCGCGCCAATGGCTCGGGGAGCGTGACCTGCGTCTGCGCGAAGCAGCCGCAGCGCTCAAATCCTCGCCCGATGAGGTCCCAGCTCGCGTCGCTGCCCTCGTCGAGGAGCGCAAGCGCCTTGAAAAGGAATTGGCCGACGCGAAGAAGGCGCTCGCGCTCGGCGGCGGCGGAAAGTCGGAAGCTGCCGGTCCCGAACAGGTCGGCGGCCATGCGTTCCTTGGTCAGGTCGTGGACGGTCTCGATCCGAAGAGCCTACGTAGCGAAATCGACGCCCTGAAACAGCGTGTCGGTTCCGGTGTCACAGCACTCATCGCCGTCAACGAAGGCCGCGGCAGCGTCGCCGTCGGCGTCACCGACGATCTTGCGGCCCAGGTCAGCGCTGTCGACCTCGTCAAAGCGGCGGTGGCGGCGCTCGGCGGGCAGGGCGGCGGCGGCCGTCCCGACATGGCGCAAGGCGGCGGCCCCGATGGCAGCAAGGCGCTGGAAGCGCTCGCCGCCATCAAGGACGCGCTGGAGAAAGTCGCGGCGTGATCGACGCGTCTTCGCGCGACCCCGTAACCCTCATCGGCGCCTGCCACTGCGGCGCGGTCCAGTTCACCGTCACACTCACTGAAGGCTTCGCTTCTGCGCGGCGGTGCACATGCTCGATTTGCCGGATGCGCGGGGCGGTCGCTTTGACGTCGATGCCGGCCGACTTCCACATCACCGAAGGCGAAGGCAACCTCTCAACCTACCGCTTCAATACGAAGACCGCAGAGCATCACTTCTGCAAGGCCTGTGGCATTTACACGCACCACAAGCGGCGCTCGAACCCAAATCAGCTCGGCGTCAACGCCGCCTGCCTGGAGGGGGTGTCACCCTTCGATTTCCGAGAGGTCGTGGTCTTCGACGGAGAGTGCCATCCTGCTGACAATGGTAAACAACGCACGTACGTAGCCGGTACGCTTAACTTCAAACCGGTGAGTGAACCCTAGTCCAGCTTCCGGATGACGCTGTCGGAACGGCCCACCAGCACGCCAAATTTGCGAATTGTGATCTTGCTGGCGGCCGACCGCCAATCCTTGGACGGGATAAGCCACTGCTCGATGGTGACATTTCCCTCCATTCGGAAGCGAAACCGGTATTTATCTCCGATCTCTTCGACAGTTACCGGACCTTTGGCCTCAGTCATCGTACCCGTATATTTTCCCGGACCGACCTTGTGCATTTTCCAGCGCCGGTCCTTGGGCGGCTGCCCCTGGTCTTCGATCCGCTGGTCAAGGATCAGGGTCCCGTCGGCGGTAATTTCGCCTTTGCCGATGGCACGGCTGCGGAAAGGCTTTTTCATCGCAATTTTGACGGTGCCGACACTTTCGGTCTTGCCTTGGAAGAACCGCAGCGGGTCCTCCCTCTCCGCAGCAAGGGACGGCGATGCGGCCATGCTGAATGCCAAAAACACGGCAGCGGGGCGCACGCTTATCAACACAGGGCCGCTCCGCTTGAAAGTTTGGATGCAGTAGCGACAAATATCCGCTGAGGGCCTCCGACAGGCATTGGGAGAAACCCTAAGGACATTCAGGCCAGCTTAGCAGCGAATTCCCCATCGCCAAGGTGCTCGGGAAATTACCTGATGCCCAAGGCGATGTTCTGCAAACATCCTGTTACCTATGAAAATCTCAAATCTCCTGTTGGCCGCATCGGCGGCCATTACCCTCACCGGCTCAGCCATCGCGCAGCAAGTCCAGCGCGGCGACAGGCCGATCATTCAGGTGGCCCAGGAGCTGAAGAACGGCGAGTTCGTCTGGGCTCCTGAACTCAGCCCTGGGGGTTCGGCCCTGCTCGTCGTCAATCTCGCGGCCCAGCGCGCGGTCCTTTTCCGCAACGGCGTGCCGGTCGCTGCGACCACCATTTCCAGCGGCTCAAAGGGGCGGGAGACGCCGACAGGGGTCTTCACAATCCTGCAGAAGAACAAGGAACATTATTCCAGCACCTACAACAATGCGGCGATGCCGAACATGCAGCGCCTGACGTGGAAGGGCATCGCCCTCCACGCCGGCAAGTTGCCCGGCTATCCCGCGTCGCACGGCTGCATCCGGCTTCCGGTGCAATTTTCCTCGCTCCTCTTCGGCGCGACCGAACTTGGCATGACGGTGGTGATCACCAGCATACCGGTGGTTCCGCGCGACAGCGGTACGCCGGAGCTGGCGATGGCGGCGCCAGGGGTCAACGACACCTCCCTCGTCCATGCCGCGTACGAATGGCAGCCACAGCGAGCACCCAAGGGCATGACTTCGGTCGTCGTCAGCACCGCCGACCAGCGCGCGATCGTGCTGCGCGACGGCGTGCAAATCGGCTCGGCGCCGGTACGCTTCAAAGGCAAGCTCGACGGCGGCATGGCCTATGTCCTGCGCGCCTGGGACGACAGCGGACAGCATTGGCTGAAGCTGCAATTCTCTGGTGCCGGTGAGAGCATGGAAGTCACGCAGGCCGAAAAGGACCTGTTTGAAACCCCATTCGCCTTCCGCAAGGAGGTGGCTGCCGCACTGAAGCTTGGGAGCGTGATTATCGTCACGCCAGAAAGCCTCAAGGCCGGCAGTCCGGGCCAGGCGCTGACGGTCATCGATAACTAAAGAGGCGGTTTACGCCTGCTTCAGCGGCACCTCGGGTTGCGATTGGGCCATCTCCTGCGCACTGCGCGACCACAGGATAGCCTTTGCCACTGAATCCGTGATCGTCTGGATGGAGGCAATTTCTCCCGCCGTCGGCGCGCCGGGTTGCAGGTGGTAGATGGCAAAGGTGCCGATGACGTTTCGGTCATCGTCGAAGATCGGCGTCGACCAGCAGGCACGTAGGCCGTGCTGCAGGGCCAAATCCTTATAGTCGGCCCACAACGGATCTGTCGCGATTTCGGTGACATAGACCGGGCGGCCGAAGTGGGTTGCCGTGCCGCAGGATCCCGCGACCGGCCCGAACTCCAGTCCGTCGATCGCGGCGCAATAGGCGTCGGGAAGGGTCGGGGCCGCACCGTGGCGGAGTTGGTGACCGTCGCGCAGCAGGATTGATGTCAGGATGAAGCTGTCAGACTGGGCTTCGATCTCAAGCAAATATCGGGACAGGATGAGCCCCAGGCCGCTCGCACCGCCGGGCGAAGCTGGGACCTGGCTCTCGATCTGCCGGAGTGATTCCTGGAGTTGGACTGCGAAAGCCATCTGCCTCTCCCTGCACCTCGCCTAAAAGGCGAAAGCCGGAAACTCTACATTTGTTCCTGCGGACCTTAAGACAATCGGGACAATCAGCTAGGTGAGGCGTCTCTCAAACGGCGTCGGCCAAGCGTCGGCTCCTCGGCAAGCTCGCCATCCTTCATGATCTCGGCGCGAAGCTGGCTGCGCTTTTCGTGGATGCTGGCGATGACCGGCCCCATCGCGACGCCGATGTCGACCAGCACCGCCTCGGACAGCTGCAGCGACGCTTCAAGCGCCTCCGGAACGGCGTCGGTGACTCCGGCGCGGTATAGGCGTGCGGCGTGGTCCGTATCGCGCGCCCGGGCGATGATCGGCAGGTCGCGGAACTCCTGCCGGATCATCTTGGCGATGCGGACGACCAGCACCGGATCGTCCATGGTCAGGACGACGGCCCTGGCATTGCCGATTTCCAGGCGCTCAACCAATCCGGCCCGGCCGACATCGCCGAACAGCACATTATAGCCATCCGATCGCGCGGTGATGACGTGATCGATATCGCTTTCGACCGCCAGATAATCACGATCATGTTCCATCAGCATGTCTGCAACCATGCGGCCGACGCGCCCGAAACCGAAAATAACCGTCTTGTTGGCGACCGTGTCGACCGCCTCGATGCTGCCGCGGTCGACGCGCCGTGCAATCCGGCGGCCGAGAACGTCGAGGAGGGGAGTGATGGTAAGGCCGACCGCCGTCACTGCGACCCAGAAGCCTGCTGCATCGGGGTTGATCAGGCCCGCTGCGGCCCCGGTGCCCAGCAGGATCAGGGTCGTTTCCGACGGGCTCGCCATCAGCAACCCGGTCTGGGCAGCGATGCCGGGCCGCATCCCGCTCAGGCGCAGCAACATGCTCGTGACCAGTGTTTTGGCGAGAAGAACAAGTACAAGGCCAACAAGGACTTGTGTCCAATTATTGAGAAGCATTGAGATATTTAGGCTCATCCCGACGGTAATCAGGAACACACCCAGCGCCAGCCCGCGCAGGGGCGCCGTCATCGCCTCCACCTCCGTATTATATTCGGTTTCGGCGATCAGCACGCCCGCGATCAGGGCGCCAACGATGGGCGACAGGCCGATGGCGCTGGTCGCCATGCTCGCGAGGATAACGGTCAGCAGACTGACCGCCTGGAAGATCTCGGGATTCTTGGTGCGTGCTGCCTGCGCAAAGAGCGGCGGCAGCAGGAAACGCCCGGCAATCAGCATGGCGCCAATCACCACAGTCGATTTCCACGCGACGTCGACGAGTTCCGCTATCCCGCCCGATCCGCCAAGGCTGGCGAAGACGAACAGCAAGGGGACCAGGGCTAGGTCTTCGAAGAGCAGCATCGCGAATGCCGCCTTGCCGACTGGCGAGTTGGTTCCGGCAATCGGCAAAACGAGCGCCGTCGACGACATGGCCAGTGCAAAGGCGAGGAGCGCCGCCGCCGTCAGGCTGTTGCCCATGGCGACCAAGCCTGCGCCGATCAACAGGGCGCCGCCCAACATCTCGGCCGCACCGACCCGAAAAATCGCTCTCCGCATCGCCATCAGCCGTCGGAAGCTGAGCTCCAGGCCGATGGAGAATAGCAAAAGGATGATGCCGAACTCGGCAAAGGGCTCGATGGCGTCGCGGTTGGTGATGGTGACGGCGTTGAGCCACGGATAATCTGGCACCAGCGCGCCCAGGCCAGACGGGCCGGCGATAATCCCGACGATAATGAAGCCGATGATCGGCGAGATCTTCAGTCGCGCGAAGGCAGGGATAACGATCCCGGCGGCGCCGAGGATCACTAGCGCATCCGAAAGTCCCTCTCCGCCAAATCCGTGTGCGCCCGCCATGCTTCCTTTAAGCAGGGCCGGCACTGCCTGTCACCCGATGCGGCGGCTTTCAAAATAGGAATTGCTGTGCCAGCCTGCCGTCATGACGCCACCTTTCGATCATGACAGTCTGGAACAACGCGTTGCAGCCCGGTCGGGGGTCGAAATGGTCGCCCATCCCACGACTTTAGCGACTTTAGCGACCTTAAGGGGTGGCTGACGACCTCATCATCGTTGGCGGCGGGCCGGCGGGCGTCATGGCCGGGCTGCTTTTCGCCCGAGCTGGCTGCAAGGTTCGCGTGCTGGAAAAGCACAAGGACTTCTTCCGCGATTTTCGCGGCGACACCGTCCACCCTTCGACGATGGAGATTCTCGACCAGCTGGGGTTTCTCGAGGAATTCCTGAACCGGCCGCACAATCGCCTGGACAAGGCACAGCTCCGTGTCGCCGGCCGTGACTGGACGATCGGTGACCTCTCGCATCTCGATACGCCGGCACCATTCATCGCCATGATGCCGCAATGGGATTTCCTCGATTTCCTGCGTGACCGCGCCGCGGCCTATCCCGGCTTCAGGCTGGAGATGGAGCAGCCGGTCGAGAGTTTCATCGAGGAAAAAGGCCACATTACCGGCGTGAAGCTCGCCGGCGGCAAGACCCTGAAGGCAAAGCTGGTTATCGCCGCCGATGGCCGCGATTCCATTGCCCGCGCCTTGCTGCCGCTCGAAGACCTCGGCGCGCCGATGGATGTATTCTGGTTCCGTCTCGCCAAATCGGAGGCCCAGCAGGGCGCGCTGCGGGGAAATGTCGAACCGGGGCGTTTGCTGGTGATGATCGACCGCGGAGATTATTGGCAGTGCGCCTTCCTCATCCCCAAAGGCGCGGCCCAGTTCTATCTTGACCGCGGCATCGAAGCGATCAGGGGGGAGGTGGCGAAGGCCGCGCCGCCCGGCCTAGACCTCAAGGAACTGGACGACATCGCCGACCTGCACCTCCTGACCGTCAAGCTTGACCGGCTGGAGCGTTGGCACCGGCCCGGCCTGCTGGCGATCGGCGATGCCGCGCACGCCATGTCGCCGATCGGAGGCATTGGCATCAATCTCGCCATTCAGGACGCCGTCGCCGCCGCCAACATCCTCGCCGCGCCATTGCGGCGTGGCGATGACGTCAACCTTATCCTTCACCGGGTCCAGGATCGCCGCATGTGGCCGACCAGGGTCATCCAATCGGGTCAGAAGGCGGCGCAAGACAGATTGATCGGCCGCATCCTGCAGGCGGACAAGCCAATCACCGAGGCGCCGCTCTTCGTCAGGCTGCTTGACCGATTTCCGCTATTGAGGCGGATACCCGGCCGAATCATCGGCCTGGGCATCAGGCGGGAGAGGGTACGCTCTCCGAATTCGCCATCGCCGCCTCGAGGTTCGTCCGGATAGCCTCGAAGAACTGTTCCGTTGTCATCCACGGCTGCTCCGGGCCGACGAGGATGGCCAAATCCTTGGTCATCTGGCCGCTCTCGACCGTCTCGACGCAAACCCGCTCCAGGGTCTCGGCAAACTTCACAACCTCGGGGGTATCGTCGAACTTGCCGCGATACTTGAGGCCGCCGGTCCAGGCGAAGATCGACGCAATTGGGTTGGTCGACGTCGCCTTGCCCTGCTGGTGCATGCGATAGTGGCGGGTGACGGTGCCATGGGCAGCCTCGGCCTCGACCGTCTTGCCGTCCGGAGTGGTCAGTACCGACGTCATCAGGCCGAGCGAACCGAAGCCCTGAGCCACCTGGTCGGACTGGACGTCGCCGTCGTAATTCTTGCAGGCCCAGACGAACTTCCCGCTCCACTTGAGCGCCGACGCCACCATGTCGTCGATGAGGCGATGCTCGTAGACGATGCCGGCTTCCTGGAACTTCGCCTTGTACTCGGCCTCATAGATCTCCTGGAAGATATCCTTGAAGCGGCCGTCATAAGCCTTGAGGATCGTGTTCTTGGTGCTGAGGTACACAGGCCAGCCGCGGTCGAGGCCGTAGTTGAGGCAGGCATGGGCGAAGTCACGAATGGACTCGTCCAAATTGTACATGCCCATGGCGACGCCGGCGCCGGGGAATTCGAACACTTCATGCTCGATGACCTCGCCGTTCTCGCCGGTCCATTTGATGGTCAGCTTGCCCTTGCCGGGAACGCGGAAATCGGTGGCCTTATACTGGTCGCCGAAGGCATGGCGGCCAACCACGATCGGATCGGTCCAGCCGGGGATCAGGCGCGGCACGTTGGACATGACGATGGGCTCGCGGAAGACCACGCCGCCAAGGATGTTGCGGATCGTGCCGTTGGGCGACTTCCACATCTTCTTGAGGCCAAATTCCTCGACGCGGGCTTCGTCGGGCGTGATGGTCGCGCATTTGACGCCGACACCGTGCTTCTTGATCGCTTCGGCGGCCTCGACGGTAACCTTGTCCTCGGTCGCGTCGCGATTCTCGACGGACAAATCGTAATAAAGCAGGTCGACATCGAGATAGGGCTGGATCAGCCGTTCACGGATCCACTGCCAGATGATTCTGGTCATCTCGTCGCCGTCGATTTCGACGACTGGGTTCTTCACCTTTATCTTGGCCATTGGTCGGTTCCTGAAATTCCTGGATCGGGGCGGGCCTTAAGCCGCGCCCAAGGTCAAGGCAACCACGGTCATTGTGCCTGCGTTCCAGCGTCTCTAAGGAGGCGCCATGCCCGCAATAGACAAGCCCGACAGCCAGCTGACTGCCGTCAAATGGCGCTTCCCTTCGGTTCACCCGGAAGGCCGCAAATACGTCCTCATCGCAGGCTTCCTGATGCTGGTGACCTACAGCCTGCTCAGCCACTTCGCTGGCTGGCTGTTCGTCGGCCTGACCATCTGGACCGCGGCCTTCTTTCGCGATCCAATAAGGACGACGCCAACCGATCCCAGATTGATCATTGCTCCCGCCGACGGCTTGGTGACCATGATTACCCGTGCCGACGCGCCGCCGGAGCTTGCCGCCGACGGCGGACTGACGGGCGAGTTCACGCGCGTTTCGATTTTCATGAGCGTGTTCGACGTGCACATCAATCGATCGCCGATCGCCGGCCGAGTCCGCAAGATCGCCTATGTGCCAGGCAAGTTCCTCAACGCCGACCTAGACAAGGCGAGCGAGGACAATGAACGGCAACATTTCCTCGTCGAGCGCGAAGATGGCGTCGCCATCGGCTTCACCCAGATCGCCGGCCTGGTCGCGCGCCGGATCCTCGCTTTCGTCAAGGAAGGCGACACGGTCGGCGCCGGTGAGCGTATCGGCCTGATCCGCTTCGGCAGCCGCGTCGACGTCTATTTGCCTGCCGGCACTGGCAGCCAGGTGCTGCTTGGGCAGCGGACCATCGCGGGTGAGACAGTGCTCGGCACGATGGGCGTCGATCCGGGCCTGGGCGGGATCAGCCAGTGAGCGACCCGGTCCAGCGTCACGGCATTCCTCTTCGCGCCTTCGCACCTAACGCGATTACGGCGCTCGCGCTCTGTTCTGGCTTGACCGGAGTCCGCTTCGGGATCACCGGCGACTGGCCGCAAGCTCTGGCCTGCATTGTCGGAGCCGGCGTGCTGGACGGGTTCGACGGCCGCATCGCCCGGCTGCTCCGGGCTCAGAGCAAGTTCGGCGCGGAGCTCGACAGCCTCTCCGACAATATCGCCTTCGGGACGGCGCCTGCGCTTATCGTCTTCCTTTGGTCGCTCAAGGACGCGCCGCATTTCGGCTGGATTGCGGCGCTCGCCTTGGCTGTTTGCTGCGCTCTTCGCCTTGCCCGTTTCAACGCGGGCATCGACCTCAACGACCAGCCGCACAAATCGGCGGGGTTCAACACCGGGGTTCCGGCGCCGGTCGGGGCAGGGCTGACCTTTGTCCCCATCTACCTGTGGCTGATCAGCGGGAGCGATACCTTCCGCAACTGGCAGATCGTGCTTCCGTGGACGCTGTTTATTGCCCTGCTGATGATCAGCAGCGTTCCAACCTACACCTGGTCGTCCATCCGGATCCGGCGGGGCTGGCGGTTACTGGCGCTAGCCGGCGTCGCGCTGATGGGAGCCGCCTTGCTCAACGAGCCGTGGTGGACCCTGCTCGCCATATCTGCGCTGTACCTTGCGCTGTTGCCATTCAGCGTTGCCAGCTATTCGCGGGTCAGGCAGCGGCGCGCAGGACAGGCCGCGGCTGCATCCTGACTGGACGGGCAGCTGCATAGCGCGGCCGCATGCGAATGGTCGTTGACGGTAGGGGAGCGGGCTGCCGGCCTGACAGAGCGGCAAGGACCTTCGGCCCATAATCTTCTAGCGTTGCTGCGAGCACGACGACCGCCAGCCAGGCGGCGGCGAGAAAGGCGAGGGTGGCAAGAGCAAAGATCATGTCCGCATCCTTCGTTTTGGCGCCAACCCGGAAAGACCCATTTCGTTCCAGCCAGTGGCGCTTGATGGTCGTTGATAACGACAGCATGTTCTCTATTTGTTCTCTTATTGTCAAGTGGGGTGTCGGGGTTGCGTTCGACGACGCCTTCGGCTAGGGGCGCCGCCATTCCACAGGTGGAGCGCACATACCGGTGCCGGCCGAAAGGCCGGTGACTTGCTCTCACCGAGGTAAAACCGGAAGGAGAAAGACCATGGCGGCTAATGTCGTCACCATGCAGCAATTGCTTGAGGCCGGAGCGCATTTCGGCCACCAGACCCATCGCTGGAACCCGCGGATGAAGCCGTATATTTTCGGCGACCGCAACGGCGTTCACATCATCGATCTGTCGCAGTCCGTGCCGCTGTTCGCGCGCGCCCTCGATTTCGTCCAGCAGACCGCTGCTCGCGGCGGCAAGGTGCTGTTCGTCGGCACCAAGCGCCAGGCGCAGGACGCAGTCGCCGAGGCCGCCCA
>Ga0207701_10000975_pt1 | contig 30308 bp, 45 predicted proteins | sample KBSSwiSSwithPhiX_FD_184294 | JGI IMG/M metagenome (GOLD analysis project Ga0207701, IMG submission 184294) | Switchgrass rhizosphere bulk soil microbial communities from Kellogg Biological Station, Michigan, USA, with PhiX - S5 (SPAdes) (version 2) | ecosystem: Environmental > Terrestrial >... | reverse complement strand
CGGCGCTATCACCCACAGCCCATTTTCGTTCACTAAGATCGCGGTCCACCGGAACATAATCATAGCCCTCTGCCTTCATCTCGCGCAGCAGCTGTATCTGGCGCGCTGGATCATCCTCATGGCTCAGCGTAGCGGCGGCGAATTCGAATGGGAAGTGTGCCTTGAGCCAGCAGCACCAATAGCTGATCAAGCCATAGGCCACAGAGTGGCTTTTGTTGAAGCTCCAGGCGCCATAGGCGCATAGGTCATCCCAGATCTTGACTGTGGCTGCAGGGTCTACGCCCTTGGCAATGGCACCGGCCTTCCATGGGTCGCCGAACTGGTCGAAATATTCCTTGCCCAATGACTTGCTCATCGCCTTACGCAGCAGCGTGACCTGCTCCCACGACAAGTCGCCAATGTTGCGGCCTATCTCCATCACCTGCTCTTGGTAGAGCACGATGCCCATTGTGTCTTCTAAATAAGGCTTGAACACTGGGTGGGGGTAGGTGACCGGATTGGTACCGTTGCGGCGCTTGATCCATTCGTGCGCCCCGCCGCTGGCTAGAGGCCCTGGCCGACCGAGCGCAGTAACTGAGACAATGTCATCGAACTTGTCGACCTTGAATTGCTTGGTGATGGACTGCAGCGCCTGACCATTGAATTGGAATATGCCGGACCATTTAGCCTCATTGAGAACATCAAAGGCTTTGGGGTCATCCAGGGGAAGCTTCTCCAGCGTGTCAAGCGGCAGATTAGCGAATTGCAGGGCATCTTCAAAGACAGACAATTGAGTGAGGCCGAGACAATCAATCTTGAGTAGATTATAGCCATCTTCCGCATCCTTCTTGTCGCACATTGTGGCGCCTGTGCGATGGTCCACCGCCACGAATTTGCTGATGGGCTCGGCACTGATGACCACGCCAGCGGCATGCTGGCTGTAGTGACGCGGATGGCCCTCAAATTCGCCCACTACCAGCGCCTCTGGATATTCCTTCATCAGCCGCTGGCCAGCGGGCATTGACGCCAGCGTATCCTCCAACTTGTTCAGTGCGCGGCTGTCGCCGCTGGACCGCTCGATCATGGACTCTGCCACAGCGTCACACATCCATTTAGGGATGTTGAGGCCCATGCCAACTTCCGCCAGCGCCGAGCGCGGCTGGAACATCGCCACTGTGCCCAGCCGGGCAACATGCTCCGGCCCATATTTCTGCTCGATGTATTTGAACACCTGTGCGCGCTGCTGATCGGAAAAGTCAATATCAATGTCGGGCATGTCCGAACGGTTGATGTCCACAAACCGCTCAAAGATTAGCCCAAAAGGGATAGGATCGACGGTGGTAATGCCGAGGAGATAGCAGACCAGGGAGCCACAGCTAGAGCCGCGAGCAGGACCAACCAACATGCGAGAGCGAGCCCAATTACAGATATCCGCCACGATGTAGAAGTAATCTTCATAGCCTTTGTCCTTGATGAGCGATAACTCCCGCTTTACGCGTTGATCATATACTGGGTCACTCAGGTCACAATTCAGCTTGCGCGCGCCAGCTTGGCACAGTTGCAATAGGCTTTGCTCGGCTGCAAACTGGGGCAGGGACGATTTTATCAGCGTTGCGGTGCTTTCCTCCAGCCATCGGTTGGAGCGCAGGTAGGCGAGCGCCAATGCAGCGTCTGGCAGCCTATGGTGAGCGATGCTCCTCTTCCATTCCTCCGGCGAAAGAATGTGCTGTGGGTAGGTCTGGGTCTCGGCATTGCGGCCAGTCAGCACTTCATAAAAGCCCTTATTCTCTGAGCAAGGGTAGCGATTGTCGCTGCTAGCTGCGAACGGCATGTTCCGTTCGACTGCCCGCTTGACCACGCCCACTGGCGTGCTAGGCATCAAGCCTATGGCAAAGTCCTTCTGCGGCTGCATGTCCCACAGCGCCATCGGCGGGCGATGACCAGTCATCTTGAACACACCTTCCGCCGCCAATGCCTGGTCCAGCGTCAGCAATGGCTGATAGCGGAATTGCGTAGTGGCCAAGGTCACTAGGCGGTTGACCGCCTCAAGTGAATCTTGCGCCAGAAAGGTCCAATAATCCGCCGACGGCTTCTTGGCATTGATGGAGTCGGTCACTGCCAATTCCACCCCGAACGCTGGCGTCATGCCACGCGCCTCACATGCCTTCTTCCAGCGGTAGAAGCCGAAGGTGCTGGCGCGGTCAGTGATTGGCGCTATGGTCTGGCCCAGAGCCTGCAGCCGGTCCAGCACATGATCAATCTTGCCTGCTGCAGCCCTGAAGCTGTAACCTGTGCGGACCTTCAACAAGATTTCCACTCCACTGTCACTGCGCCGTGAACCACTTCCTCGACGACTTCATCTTTTGCTTCATTCAGCTGAAACCTTTCGCCATCGTGTTTTAACTTGATGACTGTTCCGGCTTCTGTGTCGTAACTCACGACATATTTCTGCTCCTGGCCATCGACCTTGACAACGACCCAGAAGCCTACGTCAGGATCATAGTCCTCGTCGGTCACACTCAGCTTTTTGGGTGGCTCACGCATCAGCGATCAACTCATCAATTTCGAACATGGCTTCTTTCAGACAATTTCTTGCCTCTTGCAGATCGCTGGGTTTGAACCGGCGACGCACGAGCGCAAAGTTGACCACTGTGGAGGCGCGCATAATCAGAGAGAAAGTCGTTTCCAATTTCTTGGCCTTGTTCACAGATCACCGCGCTTGCGTAATTCTAGGTAGCACCGCGTCAGCGCGGCAACGTCATTGCGCGCGCGGTGCGCAGCTGGGAAGCCCTCGCCGAACAATTCCTCGTGTAAGGCGGTCAGGCTGAGGCGATGACCCCTCATCCATTCGGTTTCCTCCACGGTGCAGATCTTACGCTCTGGCCAAGCCGGGGCGCAAGCGCAGCGTGCGCAATCTGCCTCCACCAATGCCATGTCGAAGCTGAGGTTGTGCGCCACCACCGCATCCGCCGACGCTATCATTTCCTTCACCCTGTCGGCATACACATCGAACCTTTCGGCCCCCTTCAATTGCTCATCAGTAATGCCGGTGATGCGCGTGATGATTGGGTCCAGCGCCACACCAGGGTGGCAGAAGAATTCAATCTCATCGTGCAAGCACCCTAGATCGTCCACCAGGTGGCCAAAGAATTCGATGATACGCGGCTGTCCTTCCAGCGGCATCAAGCTGTTCTTGACCAGCCCAGTGGTTTCGGTGTCGAATATGAAAGCGATCACTCTGGGTCGATCCCGCCAGGAACATAAATCGGTTGCCACTTTCCAGCGTCCCTGTCTTGGGCCTCTTTGTCCAACTCGCGCAGCATCATGGTGTACACTGCCATGTCGTCCAGGCTATCGGCGTGTCCACCCTTCTCGAAGTTCTCGCAATAGCGTGTCAGCTTGCTGACCACTTGGACGAGGATCCCTATGCGGTTCCAATATTCCTGTTTAGTTTCTGCCTTGGAACCATTGACCCCAGCCCGCTGTGCAATGCCCTCTGGGAACAGGGCATGCATGATGGTGCCGAACCTTTTATAATTGTCGCCATAGAGCGCATTGCGCTGCTCATAGATTTCGGCTGCTTTGCGCAGCGCCTCTGGCACGAACTTGCTCATGAGGGTTGCTCCTCTTTGGCCCACTGTCGAAGCAGGGCGATCACCTGCGGGCGGTTCTTTTGAAGAGAGGTCTGCATCTTGTGCAGCGCGGCCACACCAGAGATGCTGAACGAACCGCCCATCTTTTCGGCGTGATCCGACATTTCCATGATGGCGCCGAGCAAGAGGACGGCTGTGCATTCCTTGCTCATGATTGCTTACCCCTTGCTTTAGCGATGGCACTGCGGGCATTGCTGTCTCTCCTGACAGTGACGTACCCATAAGTGTCGAGGTCATCGAGCAATGATTGCAGAGCCTCGTAAAGATCAGGCGCGGCGGCGATCAGGTCGGTGTTCGCGCGCCCTTTATAAACGACCGCCACAAGCCCACTGTCCAGACCCGCGCCATCGGGACCATAGATGCGGTTGTTGCCATCAACACCTGTTGACCAAGGCCCCGGTGTAAAGCCCGCGCTCACATCACTGCCCAATAGATGATGGTGATGAGAACAGCCCAGATGGCCAGTATGATTAAGCAACCTTCTGCATTAGGCATATCAATATCCTCCCGCGCGTATCTGCCAGCAATTATAACCCAAGTTGCGCCAAGCCTCCACCACCTTGTCGCGGTCCTCCAAGATGAACCACACCTTGTGGAACTCATAGGCTGCTTCCAGCATAGCTGGCTTGAGCACATGGTCGGGCTGATAATCATTGTCCGGCCGCATCAGAAGATCGTCCAGCCGAATGTGATGCAGGTGGAGCCACTTGAGCGTTGCCTCACGGTAGCGCTCGTTGCGACCGGTCAGCCCCACAACAGTGAAGTTGTAAGCATCATCGTCCAGCGTGGCCACCAGCTTGGCGACGTCTGCCCATGGTTCGTCCTCTGCCAGCTTGGCGTGGAATTCGTCCCACAGCCCGGCCTTAGCCAAGTGATCCCGGTGGGCTGAATTGCACAATGTGCCGTCCAGGTCCACCACTACGACATTGTTGGTCATGACTGAAACACCTTGTGCTCAAATTGCTTATCCCGCTCTGGCACAGCGATGGAAATCCCCATGGCCCTCTTCGATAGTTCTTCAGACAGGAAGCCTTCCCTGTTTGGCCACTTTGCATCCGGAAAGGTCTCTTTGATCGTCTTCATTGCATTCTCTGCCAAGGTCGCCAAATCTTGATCGGTTGGCAGATTGCCAATTGGACAATCCATGCTCGCTTCTGCCATCATACCATTGCCGACCTCGATGGAGAAGACCACCTCAATCTTGAATGGGCCATGCGGTGCATAGGTCATGCGGTCATCCTCAGCTGATCGATCAGTTTGATGAGGTTGGTGGCTTTCTCATCAGAGATGCCTTCTGGCGCTCTGCCCTTCATCGAGATGATCTCTGCTTCCAACTCAGCAGCCGCCTTGTCAAAGGTGCGCTCCAAAAACATCGTCGCCCATGGGTGGACGCGGATGACCTCAGCGCGCATAGCTTCCATCACATCGCGATATTCACCCTGTGTGCGCGAGCTTGCACGCTTGCGCTGGGTGTCACTGAAGGTGCGCAAGTCGAACTTGGCCACTATGTTGGTGAGGATGTTGGTCGGCAATATACCGCGCGCATCTTCAATCTTAGCGCCATTCATTATCAATGCGCGATAGGCTGTGTCAATGGCCCCCATGGTGCAGTCGTAAACCTCTTCTCGGCTGCCAACATAGTCTTGGCCTTCTGATGGCTTGATGCTGGGGCCAGTCAGATAGTCCCAGCCGTCCACATCCAGCACTCTCATCGTCTGCTGAGCGTACGAGCCTGTGCGGGTGCGCACAAATTGATGGGTGAAGGCGCGGGTCACACCGTTGATCAGGAATGTGTAAGAAACAAACTCCCAACTTGACGGAATGGTGTTGGCCATATATTCCAACTCGGTCTCAATCTCTGACCATGGCTTGGCTTCAATCTCAGCCATTAAACTTGGCACCATGTTGAGCCGCGTGCCCTTGGTGAACACCAAGACATTGGCGGCGTGACGCGCTGGGTCGGCTGTGCCGGCGCCAGTGTAGTCTATCAACTTAACTTCCATGACATATATCCTTCGGCGGTCTGTGCTCAGTCCGACATTTCTTCTATCGCTGCAAGCACAGCACGCATGATTGGTGAATCGTCCTTAGCCCCGCTCAACAGAGAATCAGCAAAGTCTGGGTTGGCCTTGGCAGCGATGCGTCGCGCCTGAATTACCACATCTGGCACAGTCAGGTCGGGGTGGCGCTCGATGGCCACTCTGCGCCATTCTTCCAGCTGCTTGAGGCGGTGGAGCACTTCCTCGTAGCGCGCTTGCCACCCTGCATCGGTCGCTGCTGGCTGGCCATTGTCTCCGCCCCTTCTGCGACGACGATGGCGTGGCGGCAACGGTTGCGGCTTGCCGTCTCCCTTGAAGTAGCGGAACAGGCGCACAGAGTGCCCAGATTCAGACACAACAATCTCTGCTTCTCGGCGCAGCACACCCCTTGTGATCGCGCGGACAAGGGACCGATTGACAGTGGTTCGCTCGATGCCTAGCAATTCTGATATCTCAGCAGTGCTCAAGCCTTCGCAGGACTTCACAGTGTCTTCGATCAAGGCTTCTCTGTCTGGGTCGGGTTTCCTCAAAGCTGGCATCACACACTCCGTAGTTGGTTGGCCTTGGGCAAGCGGCCATGATAGTTGTGCCCTTCACGAATCATTGAGATGATCTTCTGGCAGTCGTGGAATACGTCGTCCAGCAGCAACCCAGGCTTCCACACTGCAAAGCGCCCGAGAGAATAAATGCCGAACTCGTCCGTCGCCCACATGATGAACTTGCGTCGCTCGCGCTCGCCTATCGGCAATATCTTGGCATAGCGTTGCTGCACCAATTCAGCCGAATGGCTTGTGTGAGGGTGAATGCCGAAGTCAGGCAGCACATGCTCCATGATGCGGTCAACCGCCCACAGCGCTCGGTCGAAACTCTCCACCATCTCAATCTGCAGCAGCGTGCCAGTCAAGGTGGCGCGGATCACTGGCACATCAGGGTCAGGGTAGTAGATTGTGGCGCACAAGTCGCTGGGAATGTGCACCTCTGCCTTGACCACCCAGCCGCTGCGGCTGGCGAACGCCGGCACATCAGGGTAATTCAGCGCCTGCATGAGCGAGCCCATGGGGATGGTGGAGATGATTGGCCCCTGCTTGCCGAACCACTCCAGCAGGTCGCGGTCCACCTTGCAGCCGAACTCAATGTCTGGCTGCATCTCGGCCATGACCTGGATGAAGTCGGGCGGCGCGATGAAGCGCCGGTCAACCTTGCCCTCGGCAGAGCGGATAGAGCGCAAGCTCGCCTTGCCATTGCTCTTGAGCGAATAGGCTGCGGCGTCCGCCACCTTATTGCGCCATGGCTTGACGATCTTCATCACCTCAACTTCACTGAACTCAATGTTGAGGTGATGGGCTATCTCGTCCGACCTGAAGCGCAGTAGCGCGTGATGGTTGTTCGGCAGCTTGTCGGCCGCTTCATGAACCTCCACGCCCCGGCGGAACATGGCACCAGCCAGTAGCCCTGCCATGCCAGCCCCGATGATGTGGACAGTCATTCCGAAATCTTACCGATGACGCAATAGCTGATGACTGGATCTCCAGGTTCAGAGAATATGGCTGACTTGCTCTGCAGGATGTAGAGAAAAGCCAGCTCATGAGCGTCCACATTCATGGTGAAGGAAGATGCTCCCGAAAGTTCGCCTGTCTTCATTTCCCCATCGCGCGGCTTGATGTTGAGACCGATGCGGACGATTGTCTTTTCGGCCATGGTCACTCTCCCACGCGCTTGAACTTGGCCACGCGGCCAGTGTACAGCCCCAACACCTCAGTGTCCAGCGGTTCGCCGTTCTTGAGCCGTTCCCGCGCAAACGCCAGCAGGGTCTGCGGGTGGACGGTGCTTTCCACCTTGGGTGCGTAACCTGCCTCGGAGATCTTGCCGGCCAGGTCCAGCGCCTCATTGTGCTGGGAGCGAGTGAAGCTGACGAACAGCCCAGTCTTGAGCAAGTCGCCGCCGTCGTGATCTTCCAGCCAGCGCACAGCCCTAGCCTTCAGGTCAGGGTCACGCGGCAATGAGCCGCTGACGAACTCGCCCACCTTGATCTTCCAGCCGCGCTGGGTGCATTCCTCCATTCCCAATTCGGTCATCATGTCAGGAATGACCACTGTGTTCAGCTGATTCAGCTGCTTCTTGATCGCAGCCAGATCTTCTTCCATCTGGTCGGCATGCTCCTTAAGAGCTATCGCCTCCACCAGCGTCTTGTTGAGCAGGGCCAGAGCGTCGGGGGTGGCGCTACCCACCCCCTGCTCCTCGAAACTGAAATCTTGAGGAGCGCCCATGATTACATCGCCTCGTCGTTGTCGCGGGCGATGTCGCTGTTCATGTCAGACACATCGCCGCGCGCTTCACCGCCCATGATCTGAAGGCGGAAGTCAGCCGCTTGCTGCGCTACCACCTGCCATGGCGTACCGTCGAAGTCGATCTCGGGCAGCGCCGGGCCACGCGCCACCGTCCAAGCGGCCCACTCACCCTGCGCATTGCTCTCGGAAGCAGTGGCCAGCTCATAGGCACGATAGAACAGCGGAGCAGTGAATTCGCTACCGTCTGCCCGCTTCAGCTTCTCGCTGGCCGCCAGCGTGACCCACTTGCGCGCCTTTTTCAGCTGGGTGCTGGCCATGGGGATGAAGCACATTTGCCGACCGGCCGACAGGTTGAAACCGAAGAACTGGGCAGTCTCGCTGATCAGGTTGCCGTTCGGCAGGATGGGCTGATTCTTGTCGTTGCGCTTGGTCTGGTCCAGAATGGCTGGGTCGGTGTGAATGTGCACCAGCCCACCGCCGCTGGAGCGGGGTGCCCACTCCAGATAATCCTTGCGGTAATAAACCGGCAAGAACACCAGCCCATTCTTGAACAGCTGGCCAGTGCCAACGTCGCAGATGTCCCCAATCTGGGCACCTTCGATATAGTTGGAGTCGCGCGGCTTGAGTTGAGGGGACAGCCCCTGGAGGATGGTCAGTCGGGGGACCAGCATGTCAGAGGCGTTGACATTGTCAAGCCCTGCGCCTGCATTCTGCTGGAAGAAGTCGTCTGCAGCGACGACAGACGTGTTGCCCTGTGGAGCCGGGACCAGCTCGTTTTTCTTAGCCAATGATGTGAACCTTTTTCAGTTGAGCGGACAGAAGGTGAACCGCCTATTCACCCTCGCTGAAGATGAACTGAATGAAAAGTTGTTTTTTCAACCTTTTTGATGTCGAATCTCTAAGTCATTGATAATAGGTGGAACTTATTTTCAATGGGGCAAATCTAGGTTGTTTTCTTTCCGTTTCGACTGGCGCATAATTCTCTCGGGCCTAAGAAAAGGACCCACCAAAAGGAGATGGACAATGATGGCAACTCATAGCAACCCTTCCAACGGCAACAGCCACGAGGGTGCAACCCTAGCCGACAAGCAGCATCGCAGCGAATATAAGGGACGCCTGATCATTCAGGTGGCCAAGCAAAACCCACGCCACCCCGGCACCCACGGACACCATTCGTTCGATGTAGTGGTGAAGGCTGGTGGCAAGATCCGCTACGAGGAATATAAGGCGCAAGGCGGTCGGCCGCAGGACCTGAAGTGGGACCTAGACCACGGCTACGTCAAGCTTGGCCCGCCGCGCGGCAAGCGCACCACCCACTGATAAGGTTCCACATTTAGCCCACGCTGGAAGAATATTTCAGCGTGGGTGTTTTTTAGCTTTTCTTTTGCTCCAGTCTGGGGCAGAAGGATGAAACCGGGAGGCAAGGCGCCACCCACCAACGGAGACCCGCGATGACCAAATATCCAGTCCGCACCACTATCTTCTGCGTCGACGACGATCATGCCTTGAGTCTGAGCGCCGAGGACAAGGGCAGCCGCGCCTTGGTCAATGGACCGGGCTCCCTCTACTTCCATCGCTTGATCGCTGAACATGGCGCTGGTGAATTCCAGACGCTTTATGTTCCGCAGCGGTTGCGCGGCACCTTTGTGCCACCTGCTGGCATTGTCAAGGTGGCGGGCTTCATCACCAATGAGGAGGCTTGACATGTTCGGTCGTAAAGAACGCAAGCAGCCGCTGCAGCGTGCCCAGCTGGAGGCGCTGGAAGATTTGCGCGACGATTGCATCGCGCTGTTCCGCAACTCTGGCCTGACCCAGAAGCAGGTGCAAGAGCAAGGTGGGCCGACAACCCAGACCATCAGCCGCTGGCTCTACAAGGAAACGATGTGGCCGCGCTACGACACTATCGAGCGGTTCCTGCTGGCGCTAGGCTATGGGCTGACGCCTATGCCCATCGCCAAGATAGCCGAACTGAAGCGCAAGCCCGCCCATGCGCGGCTGGGCATGGACCGCAAGCGGGAGAGGGTGTCATGACCGACTATGTCCCAAGACTGGGACGCAAAGTGGACCCAACCCGGTGCCGCGCCGATGTGATGTACTACGAGGGAAATTGGCCAAGAAACAAGCAATGCGACTTCAAGCCGAGGCCAGGTTCGAAGTATTGCGGCATACACAACCCAGAAAAGGTGGCCGAGCGCCGCGCCGCTGTTCGGGCAAGGGATGAAGCTAAGTGGGCAAAAGAATTAGAGGCTCGCAAGTTCGGGCGTGTCGGCAAGCGGCTGATGGCTGCGCTCGAGCAGATCCGCGATGGACACAATGATCCGAGAAGCTTAGCTGCAGAAGTCTTGGAGAAGGTATCATGATTGAGATGGAGCAAATGAGAGTTCTGTCATCCTATCGCACCAAAAGTGATGTGGAGCACCTCGGGCTAAAAGGCGCCACCCGCACGCTGTGCGGTGTCCTCGCTGATGGCTTCATGGACCTGTGCCAAGCCGATGAGCGCATTCAGCCCGGCAGCCCCTATACCTGCAAGCGATGCCTCATGGTTTGGAGGAATCCTAAGTGACAAAATAACTGTTTTCTTTTCTGTCGAATTGCGGCATACGAAGGGTAGGCGGTGAGGTACCGCCTACCAAAGGAGAATGAAATGGCTACCCGCAAGACCGCCAAAATCCCGAAAGAGTTCGAGGAGATTAAAAAGGCTCTGGTCGGCGACCGCGCCCACTGCGCAGTCATCGCACTGGCAGCAATCACCAAGCTGCCTCCCAAGCAGGTGCAGGAAGCACTAGCAGCAGCTGGCAGGAAGATCGGCCGAGGAACCTACACTTGGACCACCCAGCGCGCTTTGGCCCTGCTTGGCTATTCAGTTGAAAAGGCCAGCCGGGATTGGATCCAGGAAATGATTGCTTCCTATCCTGAGCCGCACAACATGCTGAAGAATGTCACCACTCATCACCCGCGCCGCTTCAAGAGCGCGTGGTCGGGCCAGCCAGACATGCTGCTGTTCACCTCCGGCCATGTGGCAGCCTATGTCGATGGCAAAGTGGTCGACTATTCCGTCAAGAGGAGTCTCCAGATCACCGAGGTTTGGTGGGTGGAGAAAATCGCATGACCCGCGCAGCCGCCAGAGAACTCAACGCTTGGCACCGCCTAAGCCATAGCCGGTGGGAGCGCAAGCGTAGCCGAGCAAAGTTGGGGTGGTTGATCACCACCCCAGCGATACTGACCTTGATCATCGCAACATTTTACTGAAGAAGGAGAATGACCATGGACTCTGAACTGCGCTATTTCCTGACCGAAGGTGCTCGCACCGTCAAGGAACTTGCCCGCCTCACTGGCAAGTCGACCAGCACCCTGTACAAAGCCCTCACCGATGTGCCGTTTCAAGAGGGCAAGGAAGGCAAGATGTTCTTCCTGCCGCCAGAAGCCGTCGAAAATGGTGCAGGAGCCACAGCGGACGCGCCGAGCACCCCTTCCACCGAGGAACCGGCTGCAATCGCTCCTGCCCCACAAAACGGGCCAGCAAAGCGCGGTCGCAAGGCAACGGGTGCGGGCAAGCGCCTTTACCCGTCGGAAACCCTGCTAGCGGCGGACGACGCATTGGGTGCCGGCACCTACCAGAACAACCGCCGTAAGAACAGCCACGGCTTCAAGTCGCTGCAGTTGGTGATCGACAACCCCGGCATCAGCCACGACGAATATGTGGCGCGCGGCGGACGGCTGAACGATCTGCGGTGGGACCTGGCCCATGGCAATGTCAAGGCGGAGGGGTGATGGACATGGACGATCGCTCTGTACCGCCGCTGCCGCTGGCTCATATCCAAGAGGCTTATCGCCGAACAGATCCCTATGAAGGGGGCACGCCAGTGCCGACAATTGAGGCGGCACTGATAATGTTCGGCCTGATCTGTGGCGGGATCATCGGAATTGGGCTGATGATTCTGGCCGGGGAATTCGTCAGGTGGATCACCCAATAGGTTCCAAGTTCCATTTTTTCGCTTGTTTCACCTTTCCCCTATAAATATCTTCTTCTTCTTTAAAACAACAACAACGAGGGAAAAGGAGAGAGAAGGTGGAACCTTGGCAACATGTAGGGGAGTTGTGGAAACCAAGGAAAAAGTGGAACTTGGAACCACAGTTATTCAATGATTTCAATGCAGCCAACTTTTGAGGTGTGTCGTGCAAGCCAATATTGAGGGTCCATCCATCACCTTGGCGACGCGCGCCACACCGCTAGTTCTGGCAGTTTTGCCGCAGCTGGAAGGTCGGCGCACTTGGCTCAAGGGCGGTGGGCTCAGGATCGAAAATACGCCCCACAATGTGGAGCGGCTGCGGGAATCCTTCCCAAGCTTGGACTTGCAAGGTGCTTCTGTCGGGGCGGATGAGTTTGATGGGCTGGCAGATCATGCCCCGTTCGCGTTCAAGCGCATACCAGATCCACACCAGCAGACCGCCCTGGACAGGTGCGAGAAATATCGCTTCTTCGGTCACTTCATGGAGCAGGGAACCGGCAAGACCAAGGTAGCGATAGACCATTGCTGCCGGCTATTCGCACGCGGCCAGATCACAGGAGTTCTGGTGGTCACTAAGAAAGGCGTCCATCGCCAGTGGGTGGAGGCTGAGTTGCCTAAGGACCATGGGCAGGAGTTCATGGCGGACTATTGGCGACACAAGCCGCTGGACCCTGCCCTCAAGGTGCAAGGGGGCGCGCTGAAGTGGCTGTCTATCAACTACGACGCACTGCGCAGCAAGACGGCAATGGGGCTGGCGACCGAGTTCTGCCAAGCGCACAGCGGCAAGCTGATGATCATTGCAGACGAGAGCCAGTGCATCATGAACCACACCAGCGGGCGCCACAAGGCAATGATGCTGTTGCGTGGCTATTCCAGCCACCGCCTATTGCTGACCGGCACCCCGATGGGCAAGGATCTGACGGACCAGTGGGCCCAGTTGAAATGGCTGGACGAGAATATATTGGGTGCGAAATATCTGACGACATTCCGGGCGCAATATTGCATCATGGGAGGCTACGAGGGGAGAGCGGTCGTCGGCCATAAGAATATGGACGAGTTCAAGCGGCGCACAGCACGCTACACCTATCGGGTGACCAAGGCCGAGATAGGTTACATCCCCAAGCATTATGGGGAATGGATTTACGATCTGTCGGCGGACCAGTTGCGGCTGGTGCGGCAGATCAAGCAAGAGCTAATGGCAGAATTGACCAACGGCGACAGTGTGCCAATTTCATCCGCCACTTCAGCATTCATGAAGGTGCAGCAGATAGCCAATGGGTTCTTGATCGACGAGGATGAAAAGGTCATAAGGCTGATGCCGGTGGACAAGAACCCACGCGCCATAGCAGCGCTGGAATGGCTGGACAGCCATGATGGTAAGGCAGTGATCTGGACCCGGTTCACTGAAGACAGGGCCATAGTTGGCGAGGCGCTGGACGCGGCGGGCATCAACTTTGCCGAATACACCGGCAGTGATCGCCAGCGACATGAGGCAAAGTTGAGTTTCATCCATGACCCAGAGGTGCGCTGCTTTCTGGCCAATCCACAATCGGCCGGCACCGGGCTGGACGGGCTGCAGACAGTCTGCACCCAGGCGCTTTATTACAGCAACAGCTTCAATGCCATTGACCGCTGGCAGAGCGAGGACCGCATTGACCGGCGTGGCATGATCGGTGGGTCGGTTTACACCGACCTAATTGGCAAAGGCTCTACTGACCGTTACATCTTGCGCAACCTCAAGAAGAAAAAGGGCATATCTGCCCTGAGCCTAGGTGACATCGAGGATGCGTTCGATGTCTTTTGAGATCACCGGTCTCACATCATCGACAGGAGCTTAGCATGGGCAACTGCACGACCTGCAAGCTACGCGAGAAAGTTCATGGCTTCGACGATCAGGGCGGGGATTTTTGGCTGTGCTTGGCTGTGCCCTTGGTCCCAGCCTTCACAGGAACATTTCTCAGAGGTCCGCGCGGCAAGAGCGCGTTCGTTAACCTCAATTCGTTTGTGCCGGAGCATCCATGCCACGACTATCAGCTCGCGAAAGAATGCCCGCTGTGGGAGGCCGATGCCGCCCGCCTACCATCCCGGAGTCCTACCCATGATACAGAGTGAACCTACCGAAGCGCAGATCGAGGCTGGCAGAATTGCCTACTACACGAACGAGTTTTCTGGCCACGCACACGCGAAGGGATTGGCGCAAGCCTACCTCGCCATGAAGGCATTAGACCCTGACTTCGCAACCCGTACAGACAGTCAATCCACGGATGCTGTTGAGCGAGTAGCGCGGGCGATAGACCATGCAGAGACAGACTTTGTTGAGGATCATCTCGGCGTTGAGAAGACGCAGGAGCTACACCGCCAGAAGTATCGCGCCATGGCCCGAGCCGCCCTCGCAGCCCTCTCCCCAAGTCAATCTGACAATGGAGAAGCATGATGGACGCAAATCAAGCGCTCGACGCCGTTCGGGATGCCCGCAAAACATTGGCGGCAATGACCTATCGGCAGGGCAATGGACCCGACTGGACGATCACGGACTACGGTTTCAACAGCGTGAAGAACAATCTTAATCGCGCCCTTGAAGCCCTCACCCCCAACCCCATTGCGTCGGACAGCACCGGGCCAAATGACGCCGATCCATTCGAGGAAGGCTTCTTTCCCGGTGACAGCACCGAGCCGGTCAATGATCCTGATGCGAAGGGGGATGCGTGATGGTGGACGACCCAACTTTCGATCCTGACGTTTGCCAATGGTGCGGCGACACTGGCTTCGACCTTCGCGGCTTGGCACAGCACGTTTGGCAGCGATGCGAGGTTGTCGAACGATTGGCAGAGGAGAACGCGGATAACGTGCGCGCATGGCACGAAAAGAACTGGCACGAAGCTAAGGCCCGCCAAGCCCTCGCCACCCCCGAAGGAGAGAAGTGATGGAGGAGCGCCACAAGGACTGCGTATGCGATGCCTGTCTCGAAGATGCGCGCATTTATTGGGAACGTAAGGCTATGACCACCCCTGATCCCACCGTATCGCTGGATGAGGTGGAGGGTGTTTTGCTAGATTGCGCGAAGGCTCTGACCGAAGCGGCCAACATTCTGACCGGGGTCGGCTATCCATCCAGCGGCAAGACCATGACTGGCTACGCTGAGAAGGCAACGGCCACCGCCACCCGTATCAAGGAGCGCCGGTGAGATCCGGCACCACCACCAGCGCATAAAGAACCGCCCCGCCGAACAGGATCAGGGCAACCCAGCAAGTCCATAGCGCGGCGCGGAGGAGATAGGTCAAGCGTTCGGCAGACCGGCGAGGAACAGCAGGGCCAGCGCGATGAGAGCCCACTTCATGGCGCGTTCGGATCGATCGCGGCTTGTCCCTCTACGGCGTCGATGAGCCGGTCGTGCCGTTCTTCGTTTTCAGCAGATCGCAGGACGATTTCGGGCGCCACACACACCCAGGCCGGATCAATAGCTCGGCAGGGGGCTTCCACGCCGAGGCTTGTCTTGGCGCTTCCGGCGCGACCTTGATCGGCTGTAAAGCTGGGGCGCAACTGGCCGCGAGCAGAGAGATCGCGATAGATGATGATATTCTCACGAGCCTCATGCACTACCCTTTCGTCGCTGGCATTGCGCTGTTCGATGATGCGCGCAATCTGTGCATCGTTGAGTGCCTTCGCCTTAGCCTCTGCCTTCTTGAAGTTGGCTGCGTCTTTGGCACGTGCGTCGGTCAGGTCCGCCACTTGTCGCCGAGAGAACGCCAGCGCGATCATCAGCCCCGCGATCAGCAGTGCGAGGCTGATGAACTTGAGCAGCTTCACTTCAGCGCCGAGGCCGGGTTGCGCGGATCAGCGGCAACCGAGACAGACTGGCGCGCACGGTGCAGCGTCTTCCACAGAGCCCATGCCATCGCGCCGAGGCCAGTGATTGCGCTGATGAGCGCCACCCCGTCCGCACCCTGCAGATAGGTGATGAATGCGATCAGGTCGCGCTTGCCGATGATCGCGAGCAGCACCGGAACCGAGGTGATGACGATGGTGACGAGGCGCACTGCAGCGGCGAGTGTGTCGGTGATTGCAGCGTTAGCCGGGATTTGGACCGGCGGAGTTTCATTCTGGTCGGACATGGCTTTTCCTTTCACGCTTCGTTGGTGGAGAGTTTGCCGGACGCGGCGACGACGTAGGGGATCGCGGTAGGCGCGGGTGCGAACTGGACAGTCGGGCGGCGCACCGAGTTGAGGCGCTTCTTGTCGATGCGGGTGATCGACACGCTGTCCGACTGATTACCGCCGAGGACATGATATGCCGCCTTGTCCTCGGCGATGTACAGCGCCACGTGACCGCCGCCTGAGCGGACAAAGGTCAGCACATCGCCTAGGCATGGCTGATTGCCGGGCTGGCCAAAGCCGGACCAGTTGAGTGCCCATAGCGGATAACGCGGCGGAGCCTTGCCGGCGCGGACAGCGAGCACTGCCATCAGCAGGCCGCACCACGGCACGCTGTCCGCGCTGTACCCATCGACATTGACACCGCCAGACTTCTTGATCTCTTCCCGCCAGCTCATGATGGTAGGGTTGCTCTTTGGCCCTGGCGTCTCGACCGTTCCGAGCAGCTTCAGCCCTTCGGCGACCATACGCGGCAATGGGTCAAGCTTGGCGAGCCAGGCATATTGAGGTGGGACATTGGTCATTTCTTAGCCTCTGCATCTTTGACATCGTCTCTGGCTGCGCTGGCCGAGCGCACTGTCTGCTTTGCGTCCGCCACTGCGTGCTCAGCATTGTTCAGCGCTTCGCTCTTGTGCGGATCTCCGCCGCTGAGGCGATGCAGCATGATCTTTGCCTGCTTAACTGCGAAGCTGTTGGGATCAAGTTCGGCGATTAGCAACTCGATGATTATTTCCATCGTACTAATACGCTCACCACGCTGTTGACTCACTCTATCACTCGCCCATAATTCGCCGCGAACGGCCTGTATCTCATTGCGATACTTGTGAACCTCGTCCCTGAAATCTTTTATCTGTGCGCCATAGTTAGCGAGCACTTTCTCCATCTCGCTCGTCTCGGCTGCTTTTGCCGTGATTGCTGCTTGTGCTGCATTGGCGATGGCTTCATTGGCAGCGCGTAGCCGGTCAGGGCCATGCTTGAACCATATACCTAGGGCAGTGAAGAATGAGGTGATAGCGATGCCGACAAGTGTCCAAGATGCTGCAGTTCCGGTAAGGTTACTAAGCATTTCACTACCTCAAACTCGTTACACAAAGGGCGCGCGGAAATGGGTGTGGTATTAGATGTGCTTGCTCAAGCCGGTGTCACGTCGAATAGGATGGTCTGGTTGGCGGTCCAGATTGCGGCGGTTTGCGAGCAGTCGGCGCCATGCGTCCATGTGCTGCCGTCATCCGACCACATCAGCTGGAAATACTTAGGGCATTCGCTCTGGAATGCGTCGTTGCGCGAGGTCAGCATGAGTTGGTTGACCGTGCGCGCCGAGGCGTGCTGGTACTGGTTGAATGAAACTGTCGTTCCATTAGCGGCCTCGACGCTCACCCAGAAGGTCGTGCCACCGTCCCCGGCGTAAGCCTTATCTGCCGAATAGGTGGAGGATATTTGGCTAGATGCAGACGCCGTACCACCAGTTGAGCCCTGTGGCGTGCCGACAACCGACCGGAACTCGATTTCACCGATGCCAGTGTTGCTCGGAGCGCCCCAGTTGTCAGTTATCATCAACCTCCAGTAGGTGTGGCTGCCCATGCTGAAGACGGTTTCGGTATAGGCTGGGTTGACGAACTTGCGATGCTCCCGCGTCCGCCATCCGGTCGATCCTGTGACCGTCCATGCTGTCGTCCAGGTGGAGTTGTTGTCGGAATATTGAACGGAAAAGTCTTTAGGTGCTTGGTTCAAATACGAGCTATTCTGCCGTGCCCACATATCAACGGCCACGATAGCTTGCGGCGTTCCCGCGCCAAAATCATACGCCAGCCATTCGTTTGCATTGGTTGACGATGCCCATACCGCGCCGGGCCCATCTCCGCCCCAACTGCCGTTAAATGCGTACATTGCGTCATGGGAGAGAACGCTGCTGCTCGTATAAGCCTGCCCCGGTGTCGCCGCTAAATTAGCACCATGCTTGCTCGTGCGCATGTGGCATTCGAGCAAGGCGATGTTCGATCCACCGTCCGCCGCCGTGACGTAAATCCGCCAATATCGGTGAGGCTGGAGGGATGGGTCAACCGCTCCAAAGCCAAAGGGCCGGACCATCATGCTCACGTGCGCGAGCCGATCAAATAGACCTTCACCCCGGCCCCGGCGATGGTCGAGCCAACCTGGTCGAAATCGATCGTGATTTCCGCATCGTCGGCCAGCGCCGTGTCGGAGATGACCGCAGGGGTTGCCGCCGTGGTCGAAGTCTTTTCGCTCGCGTCGATCATCAGCTTGGTCGAGAGGATCGTGGTCCCGCCCTCGTTGATATCGATGAGGATGGTCGAGCCGGTCGGTGCGGTTGTGACGCTCGCCCGCACCGCCGACAGCGTGAAGGCATAGGGCATCCGGAAGGTGACCTTGGCCGTGCCGGTCGTGATTGCCGTCGTCTCGTCCGAGCAGGCAATGATGAGACTTTCGGTCGGCTTGACTGCGCTGGCGATGACAGCGGCGGTGATCGTGTTCGCGCCGTCGTTGTAGGTGAAGTCGATGGTCGAACTGTCGGTCAGAATCGTGCCGACCGCATCCTGAGCCATCTCGTCGGTATAGGTCGAACCGCTCGCCGATAGCGTGCCCCCGGCAAGCGTCAGTCCCGGGCCGACTGAGATCTCCTCGACAGCCCCAGCAGCCGCTGTGGTGCGCCCAAGCAGCCGCGCCGTGGCCATTGTCAGCGCGGTCGATGTGATCGGCCCCGCAGAGCCGGTTGCCCCTTCTAAGTATTCCGCCAGCGCATTGAATTCATCCGGCGCACCCGCCATCCACTCGACGAATGCTTCTGCCTTGGTCGCGAACGTCGCGCCGCTCTCGCTCCGCAAAGGTGGTGGCGGGGCAGTGCTGATCGTGGGCGCGGGCATCAGATTAATTCCTTCATCGTACCGGCGATGAACCCGCCGAGCGTCCAGAATGCGATATCAAGGCGCGAGGCAGCGGAGCGCGCGACAGCGCCGAAATGGGCCAGGCGAACGCGCGACCCTTCCTCGGTCAGTTCGCGCACGAGCCCCATTAGGAAGCCTGCCCACACCCCGGTGAGCGGCGACGGCGCCAGCGCGAGTGGCACCAAGCCGACGAGAGCTGCAGCGACATGCGCTGACTGATCTAGCAGTTGCTTCGTCATGTCTTGATGCAGAACAAGAATGCGATGTTGCGAGGCCGCGTCTCACTGCCGCCAGTCGAGCTGGTCGTCACCGTGCCCGACGAGGTAGCGGTCGGCGTTCCGTCGGCGTAGCTGCCGTTGTTCGCGTCGCCGTCCGAGACAGGGAAGGTGTGGGTGTGCGCCTCGAGCTCGTCGGCCTGCGTACTGCCGATCGCGCGGCCCGAATCAACGCCACGGCCATCGTCCCAGCCACGCACAAACTCACCGCGCACTTCAGGGACATTGAAAGTGGTAGATCCATTGCCGACGCCATATGTCGTACCGATTACTGCGAACAGGGCAGAGTAGGTCGTGCGCGAAACCGCCGCCCCATTACACTTGAGCCAACCTGTCGGCGCGCTGTTCTGCGCGAACTGCTGCACTGCGCCGGTCGGGACCGACGCCACCGCGCCCACCGCTGCCGAGATAGCGCTGTCGGTTTGCGCCGAGGTGTAGAGGCTGAGCAACGTCCGCATCGCCGCATAGTCCGCAGCAGTGACCAGCGACTTGCCGTTGGCGGTCAGGCCCAGCGTGGTCAGCATGTCCGATACAGTCGCGTCGTCAAGCAGTGTACGAGCGGCAGCAGTGAAGTCGGCCAGCGATGCTGTCCCTGCTCCGGTGAAATAGGGCAGCTTGTTCGCTGCCGATGTCAACCCAGAAAGAGCTAAAAGCTCGTCGTCTGCCCCTGAAACGCCGAGGGATGCACCGAACGCCGCCGCATAAGCCGACCAGGCATTGATCTGGTCGTCGAGCGTCGACAGCCATGCGACGAATGCGTCCGCAGCCTCAATGAACTCTGCAGGCTCCATCGACCTGGTGGGTGCATCAGGGGCTGTGGTAATTGTCGGGAATGGCATCAGGTCAGCCCCTCGATGCTGAGATTGCAGTAGGATTCATTCGGGCCAGGAATTTCGATTGACCAGTCCTTGAAGAAACCGAAGATCTGCAAGGAGGTGAAATCGCTGTCTGCGCTGAATACGCATGGTGTGGCACGGATAGTCGCAAGGAATTCGGCCACAGGGTCGACCTTGGCATTTTCCACCCAAACCTTGTAGTCGGCCCTTTTAGAGAATGCGCGCTGGACGATCGTCCAATTGCCAAACTCATCGACGACCTTGCGGCTGTAGTCCTGAATGCCGACGCGCGCTCCAGCCAGCGAGATGCCAATGTAGAGCGATTGACCGATGACCATCGTGCCGATCCGCACCGTGCTGCCGTCGGCAGTCGCAATGACCTGAATGATCGGATTGCCGTAGATCGGCAAGTCAGTCACAACGAGGTCGCCCCTGCGGATGATAGGCTCGAAGAAATAGTCATACCAATTGTTGACGCCGCTGTCAGACGTCAGGTTGAATGTCTCGTTATAAACCTCGCCATCGGTCACAGTTGTGACGATGATCTGGACTGTGTCGGCGGCGATGTTGAGCAGCGAGACGGCATTGGCGCGACCGCTGACGCCGACAGTGACATCAATCTCGTCGGTGTCGTAAGACTGTGTGCTGTTTGACAGATCGAACATTCGCCAGCGGCGGTTCATCCCCAGGTCCAGCCAGAATGCTGCATCGGTCAGCGCGTGCCCAACATTGCCGGCCGACAGGCTTTCATATTCGTGATGGTCTACGCCGATCACGATATCACCTAGGCCATAAGTCGTTGCGCCGCTGTAGGTCGGATAGTCAATGTTTTCGCCGATGCTGGATGAGACCAGTGTAGCGTCGGTGATGGGTGCAGAGCGAACGATTTTCATTATGCGCTCACCGTGTTGAGGGGGCTGTCGGCGTCGGTGCGGACGATCAGTCCGTCGCCATCAATCCGGCTCCAGTAACGCTCAAGCTTGGTCAGGCTTTCCACGACCAGGGCATTCTGCCGGATGATCGTGTCATTCTGCTCGACCAAGCGGTAGTTGCTGTCGCCGGACGGGGCGACCAGCGTTGGCGCTGCGCCCAGCGCTGTCGCAGTGGCGGCAGTGTTGGTGTTGATGTTGCCGAGGATCGAAGTCGCGTTGTTGAGCGCGTCGAGTTGCAGCTGGGCGTAGTCGGCAACCGCGTCTGCCGCAAAGATGCCCTTGTCGACGCCCTGTGCCACGAGCGCCACATCGCGCTGATAATCCACCAGCGAGGATGCGTTGTTCTTGGCGCTGTCGAGGAATGCCTTGCCCGCAGCTTCAAGCCCGCCGAGCGCCGTTGCATCGCCAGTTCCGGCGAGGGTCGCTGTCGCGTTGAACTTCGAGCGCAGCTGCTGGTAGGTGGCAGAAGCACTGCCAGCACCGAACAGGCTCTCGCGGAACTTGGTGAGCGAGGTGACGAAGCCTCGGAACTGATCGGCGGTCGACTTGAGCGATGATTCCATCGCCTTGTTAGCCTGGTCGAAATAGTCCAGCACCTTGTCGAAGCCCGGCGCCACAGCGAGCAGAGAGGCATACATGTCGCGCCCAGCTTGCGTCGTGAGGTCAAGACCGAGAACTGCCTGCTTGAACTGGTCGCGCGTCTTGATCCCGGCCATGCCGAGGCGAGCTAGCTCTGCTGTCACTGCAGCCTGGATAGGGGCAATGCGCTCGGCGTCGGACATGAACTGGTCGGCGAAGAAGGAAGTCTGCTCAACGAATTCGTCGAGCGAGCCGAACAGCTGCACAAGATTATCGCGCGCGGCGATGGACGCCAGCCCGACCGCGCCAAACGTCTTGCCGATCGTCTTCAGAGCAATGTCGACAACCTCATATTCGCGGGCAACCCGCATGAAGGTCTCGAATAGCCCTTCGCCGACAAGCTGCATAGACGACAGGCTCGGCAGAAGCGCCGTGGCCATCTGGTCACCCAGCTTGGAGAACACCGCCTGGAACTGCGCTTCAATTTCCTCGCCAGTCATGTCCTTCAGGCTGATCGTCCCGAGGTTGACCTGGAAGGCGTCGAGGATGGCTTGTGCGCCCGACAGCCCGATGACATCAGCACCGGCTACCAACCCATTGCGCAGTGAGGTGATGACATCGGCCACTGCCGCTGTGATGTTGCTGTCGATCGCGCCAGTGGTGGTTTGGTAGCTCGTCTTGGTGCCGCCACCGATGCCGAGGAAGCCGCTCTTCTTCTTAATCTTCTGGACTGTCTGGTAGCTCGTGCCACTGATGCTGCCATTGAGCACATCTGCCACGGTGGTGGCAGCGAAGTTGAGGCCAGCGTCCCACAGCGTCTTTGTGGTGGACGATGAGAACAGACCTAGGAAGCCGCCCGAACCGCTAGTGCCCAAGTTGAGCTTCGAGGTGTCGAACAGAGAGCCAGAGACAGTGATCTGCTGCGCGACGGTGCCTGCCAATTTGGCGATGGACGTGTCGATTGAATGCAGTGCCTTGAGCATCTGGTTGGAGTATTCAAGATCCTTGTTCGTGTTGGAGGCGACGATTTCGAGGCTGCGCGCGATGCTGTCCGACTTGGCCTTGCTGTCACCGAGGACAGTACCAGTGCCAGTGCGGTCCTGAATGTCTTCTGCGCTCGGTATCGATGGCGCGGATCCACCGCCGCCTCCCTTGCCGCCGAGGGAAGCGAGCAGGGCGATCATAGCCCCCACGACCGGGAAAGCCAGCCAGCCCAACTGGGAGAATATCTTTGATGCACCTGCCGCAGTGTTTGCGGCAGTCTTGGTTGCAGCTGCGCCAACTTCGACTGTCGTCTCGGTCAGGGTGCGAGCGATGGAAGCAACCGACTGAACGGCTTGGAATACAGCATAAGCCTTTTCGACAGCCTGCATGACCTTGTAGGCTTTGCTGTGCTCATTGAACATGTTCTTGATGCCGCTGATCGCTTGGCCAGTCGTCTTGACCTTGAGCAAGGCAAGTTGGCGCTCTGCCTCTGCAGCTTTCTTGGTATCGCCCGAATCCATCACCTTGCGGAGCTCTGCCTGCTTTTCGGCATAGTTGGCAAAGTTGTCGATCAGTCCGCCCAGGGCCTGTCCACCGCGCCCGAACGCTTCTGCCAAGGCATCACCGACAAGTCGCGCACTGTCCGCGACTTCCCGCATCTTGTCGATCAGCTCGTTCTGCCGGCCCAGCAAGAACTCAGGGTCAAGCACATTGCCTAGGCCTAGGTCGTTGGTCGTGAGGTCCTTCAGATCACCGAGCAGGCTCTCGACACCAATCTCCTTCATTGCGGTTGCAGTCTCCCAGGCCGAACCAGCCTCATATATTCTGTCGCGCATTACGCCGATTGGGGCGGCTGCTGCTGCGGCAGCAACCTCGATGCGCTTGATCTCGATAGCAGTCTTGCCGATCTTGTCGGTCTCGTCTTCCAAGTTCGAGGCGAAGCTGACCGCATCATCGACCTGCTTTTTGGCAGCCTGCTTGGCTTCGCGGATCTCGCGCGCGGCAGCAGTAGCGGCTGCGGTTTGCTCTTTGGCAGCGCTGCCGACCTTGCCCCAAGCAATATGGAAGTGGCTTCCCTCGTCCAGCGCCTCGACCACTTTAACACCGGCAGCGCGATAGGCAGCGATCAGCTTCTTGAGCGTGACACCGTCCTTCTTGGCGACATCAACAGCCTGGTCAAGTTCGTGCATGCTCGTGCCGGGCTTGGCAGCGAGCGCAGCCCATGGCCCATTGCCGGACTTGTAGTCCATATATTTCTTGTACAGCGCGGCTTGCGTTGCGCTGTCGCGGTGATCGCTCGTGACTGTGCCGCCGATGCTCTGGGCGATGCCCCGCCCTTCGGCCAGCGAGATGTTGCGACCGATCTGGTTGGCGGTTTCCTTCAGGGCTTTTTGCTTGTCCTCTTCCGCCTTGACAGCGGCGTCGCGGTTGCGCTCCAGGACGGCGATCTGGCGCGTCAGGGCATTGTCGATAACCCCGCCCGCCTGTGCGTGGGCGTAAGCTGCCTGCTGCGCTGCCTTGATCTGATCGTTCCACTGCTTCTTGATACGCTCGACCGGGTCGTTCATGCGCTTGGCAGCATCCATAGCCAGGTCGACGCGCGTCACATTCACCCGGCGCTCTGCCTCGATGATGAGATCGCCTTGTTCCTTGACAAGACCCTCAAACGCCAGAGCGCGGCCAGCGTAAATGCTCTGGGCAGCACCGGCACCAGCACCACCAGCGGCACCGAAGGCTGTGCCATTGGCGATGGCAGCTTCCGCCTTGGCTTGGTCTAGCAAGGCCATCGTCGTTTTGCGAATTTGAATTTCACGAGCGAGATTGACCCGCGCATCGATGTTAGCCTGTTCCGCTGCATCCTTCAACTTGTTGATGGACTGCTGTGTCGCTTCCGTCCCGTCGCGAATGGCGGCGGCAACACCCTCGGCAGTCGTCTTGAACCGTTCCTTGGCCTCACGTGTGGCTTCTGTTTCGCGCGCGTCCTTCTTCAGCTTGTCGACTGCATCGTCGAGCGCGTTGTTACCTTCCATTATTTTAGAGACCAACGGGCCAAGCACCATCAGGCCAGCAGTGATGGCCAAGCCCCATGGCCCCATGAAGAACCGAGCCACGTTGCCGGCCTTGCCCTCAATCATGGAGAACTGGCCAGCAAGCTGACCGCCCTGCACCGCGAAAGCGTTCAACGGGTTAGCACCCATCGACACTTGCGTCATGAAATCCTGCAACTGGTAGCTGGCGCCAGCCATCGCAGCGCGGTTCCTGCCCATGCTGGCGTTGACTTTGCCAGTGCCAGATTCCAGCATGACCATCTCGGCATTTGTCGCGCGAACACGCGCTGCCAGTTCTGTCAGCCCTTGGGCTTCAGCCGCCAGCGCCCTCTGCTCAGCGCGCATGTTGCGGATCTCTGAGGCAGTCTTGCCGTAGGTCTGGATCTGGCGCTCAAGCTGCTTGATCAGGCTCTCACCGGCCTTCTCTGCATTGTTGGTCGCGCGGCGAGCACTTTCCATTTCTCGCGTTGCAGCGGCACCGAAAGTAGACAGCTTGGCTGTTCCGCCTTCCAGATTGAGCATACCAGCAGTGGCGCGTTCGATGCTCTTGGCATCTCCCAATATTTTTGCTTCTGTGGAGTCCATCACCTTCTGAAGACGCGCCAGTTCCTCTACCGAGCCTTCGGTGTCGATGGTGAAGCCAACAGATAGGGTTGCGCCATCTTCGTCGTTCAAGTTGAAGCCTCCCTATCTATTGGCGTTTTGCAGATGCAGCTAGTGCCGCCAAGCCGTCGTCTTCGGCCTGTTTTTCAGCTTGAGTGATCTCTGAGCGCCAAGGCGGTGGACAGCTGATGTCCTCTGCCTTCTGGCTCTCGGAAAGATACTCCAGAGATAATTGACGTATCAACCGCGCTTCCCAGGACGGGAGCGGCACACCAGTCACCCGCTGCCATGCGTCGATGGTCAGCCAACTGAGGGGCGCAACCCCCATCCCAGCCGCCTCAGTCAGACCCATTTCCATCAATCGTCCGACGATGAATGGGGCTGGGTTAGGCGGTGTAAGGATGGGGATCTTGTCCTTCTTCATTTGGGCGATGCGGCTAAGCCTTTCCCGCTGGAATTTGGGATCGGCTTGCCTGCTTCCTTCTGGTGGTTTAGGCGTGGCGTGGAGCCAAGCCAGATACCTTACGTGCAGCGTTAGCTCGCGTTTGAGGCGTGCAAAAAATTGCCCCAATCCCCCACAGTCTTGGTGACCTGGCGGGCGATGAAGCCAATCGTGGGATCGCGGTAGACTGCCTCGAACAGTTCGGTGCCCTGAGCATTGCCAGCTGGCGGATAGCTAAGGTTTTCGAACCGCACAGTCAGTGCGGCCAGATCCTCGGCAGCTTCCTTGATGCGCTCTTCCGCAGTCGGTACGGTGATCTTGCCGTCATTGTCCTGCATGCGCTTGATGGCGCGGGCGGATTGACGGGCTTCAACCGTGGCGTGGGCCTTGCTGCCAGGGCCATAGATGACGATCTGGACAGGCTTGCCGTCTGAATCATAGAGCGGTTCGCCAGCGGCATTCTTGACATGGATGGTGGCCGTATCGTTCACAGCCTGAGTGGTGATATCGAACATGATAAACCTTTCGCGGGTGTGCCAACCCGTCCCCGACCCGCGACGGCAAGAACGAGCTGGCACCCAAAGTTGAACCCGGTGTCGCGGGCACCGGATCAGTCTAGCTAGGGAGCGGCGACGTAGATCGGCTGATTGCTGATCTCGATCGTCGGCGAAGCCGTGTTGACCGTGTCCGCCCCGTCGATCGTTTCGGGGAAGCCGAACACCAGACCCTCGCAATAGACGATCGATCCGTCCTGGCGGGTGATCTTGAACGAATAGTTGGTGTTCGTGGTGTTGTTCGCCGCCGTCTGAAGCAGCGTCTGCCCGGCGTCCGAAGGATCACGCGCCATCGTCGGGTTGAGCGTGCCGTAATCGACCGAGCCTTTCAGCTTCAGCTTACCACCAACCAAAGGCTGGAACTCGACCTTGGCGAAGGTGCCGCCGAAGGTGCCGATCTTGTCGACCTTCGAGATGGTGGTGTAGGTCAGTGCAACAAAGCCAGCTGCATCCTGCGTAGCGGGATGAGCAGCAGAGATAGCGAGCGCCGTGCCCGCCGCCGTAGTATAGCCCATTTCATTCTCCTTGTGGCGAGCCGGACGATCCGGCGATATTCACCCCTCTCGGGCTGAATTACTTACGCGCGGTGCGCGATGGCGTTTCGGCTTCCTCTGCCTTGTCCGAATGTGCACGGACCAGGCCAGCAGCCTCGTAATTTGCGAATGCACCCAGCTCAATCAGCGGCGTGCTGTCGGCTTCGAAATTCTCTTCCGTGCCGGCATCGGTGAACGAGCGCAGAACAAAAGCACGCTTTCTCGCAGATTCAGTCATTGTTACCTCCTCGTGATGGATCAAGCATCAGTGTCGAATGACACCATGAAGTCGTCAGATTGCTCGAATGACATAGCCGGACCTTGCAGGCTTGGACCGCGCCCAGCAGCTTGAATATAGACGTTGGTGCCGCCGCCTACGCTGCCGACCTTGCCTGCGCAGCACTGGCGCACTAGCGCCATGATCTCCTTGCGGTCGCGCGAGTTGCCAGCGCGGACTGTGACCTCAACCCGCTCGCGCGCCCTGACGGTGCCTTCGCGCCTCAACTCGATACGCTCGACCGAACTCCTGTCCCGAACAAGTAACGCCGGAAGCGCGATGGCGTCAGGCAGCGCATCCTCTTTGATGCGTGCGGCCGGAACCTTGTCAGTGATCGCACTGTCGGCCAGGAGCAGCGCACCTATGATGTCAGAGCCTGTCACTTGTCAGCCCCTTCGGTGATGCCTGCTGGACCGATATGGCTATTGATGTATTTCTGAGCCGCTGCCACTGCATCTCCAGCCTTAACATCGAGAGCAGGACGAAGGAACGGGTATGGACGAGCACCTGGGTGAAGCACTGTCTTGCCGACGAAATTGCCGCCTATGACGAGCGAGTGATTGCTGTCTGGTTCCTTGGCTAGCTTATTCAACTTGCCGATGCTCATCCCTCTGCGCTGGCTGTCGTCGACGCTGATGAAGTGAGGAGAGGTGCCATACTCTAGCCAAGGGGCGAGGTATGCCCCCTTGCCCTTGACGAGCACCCTAGCGGTGATGATAGAGCCTTCAGCCTTAACACTGACCTTGATAGCGCCAGAGACTTCGCTGGAGACAGAGCGGTGACGCGCTTCCTCAGCCACCACATTCGCTGCCACTCTGCCAGCACCGCGCAGAACATTCGCCACCTGCTTAGGTGTTCTGGCGATATATTCCTTGACGCGGGTGCGACCCTTGACAGTGGCCATCCCTAGGCGCCAGACCCAGCGGTCGAATATTCCTCGACCATGAATTCCAACCCCCTGTCACCATCAATGTCAGCGGGCGGAGTGATGATCTGCATGATGCGCGCAGTGCTGTAGTCAACATCGTCGCCGTCCACCACTGCGCCGCGCACAATGCGCATGGCCGATGTGACATCGGTGCGGTGCCAGATACGCACGCGCGCGGGGCGGGTGGCGATGTTCAATCCTTCTGCAAGCCGCTCGCCCCGGCTGGGCAGCATGTCCTGGATCTCCGCCGCGACATTGGCGACTAGCTCCCAAGTGCCTCGTCCTGGCCCATCGAAGTCCTCGCTGGGGACTGGCCGCTCAATGCGGACCAAGTGCTTCAAGTTCCCAGCTTGGATGAGGCGAGGCGGGTTCATACAGTCACCAACCTGCGGTAATCACACAGGCTGTCGAACGAGCACTTTTCCTCCTCCGACATGGGGCGGCGCTCGAACAAGGGGACGATTGCGAGAAGAACAGCGCGACGGAGCACATTCGGGATCTCGATCTCGGAATAGCCGGCAGTGTAGGTCACAGTGAATTGCTCGCCATAATATGGCGTCGGCCAAACCTCACCCAGCGCCGGAACTATGAATGAGTTATTGTCAATGCGCGCGCCTACATAGGCTGCAGATGCCCCGCTGCCGTCGAGGTAGGAAACCTCGTCGATCGAGACCAATGGTGCCTCAAACAAGCTGATCCGCCCGCGCACAGGACTGTATTGCTTCACAAACTGGCGCTGCACCAAGATGCAGCCCGACCGCTCTTCCACCATTGCGCGCGCATCGGCGATGCACATTGCCAGGTCGGCGTCACGATCGTCCGCAAAATAGCGGCACTGGATCTTGGCTTCGGCTAGGCTGACCGGTTCTTCCTGGGCGACGATCGGCAGATAGATCGTGTCGGTTTCGATATTGCCGTTGGCTGTGACAATCGTGTTGGTGAGCGTGGCGATCGTTCCTGCCACGCCCCCCTCAACCCAGATGGTGATGTGCTGGTTGTCGTCGTCGATCCCATCGGAAAGGATGTCGATGCCGCTGGCAACTGTCGTTTGCGAGGCAATAGTGTCATCGCCAAGAAACTCGGACCAATCGATCTGATAGTCCCGCACCTCTGTCGGGCGCTTGGCTTCCCACCGTAGAGCCATGCTAACCCCCTAACCGTCGTGCTGGTGTTGCCACCCGCCTGCTGCTCGACACCGATGCGCTTGTCTGGCGCCGTGCTGGTGTTGCCACCGATGTCCGCCCTGCCGGTGTCGCGCTGTTCGCAATCCGCGCCGGGGTCTGTGTTCGCCGGGCCGAAACGGGGAGATGGCCCCATTTGAACCCGGTCGAGGCAATCGTGTCGTTCGCTTCGTTGGCAGCCAGCGATCCCGTCAGTGGGAGCGTCGCAATGGCCGTTACGCTGTCGTCATCGTCCGTGACATTGGCCGCGCCGAGAACCGGCAGCGACCCGGTAGAAACAAGGCTGTCGTCATTGTCATTGGCCGCAAGCGCCGCAGTGATCGGCAGCAACCCGCTAGCGGCCAGAGTGTCGTTGGCTTCAGTGACCGCAAGCGAAGCCGACCGGGTTTCACTCGATACTGCAACAAGGCTATCGTCCGCTTCAACGAGTGCCGCCGTGGCCTTGATCGCCAAGGCCGATTGGGCCACAAGCGTGTCGTCGGCTTCTGCAATTGCCCCAGAGCCAGCAATGGCAAGGCGGGCAACAGCGGCGAGGTTATCGTCGCCCTCATTCGCAGCCAAGGCGCCGGAAAGTGTAAGCGCCCCGGTTGCCGAGAGCGTATCACTCGCCTCGATCCCCGCTTCACCGCCAGCAATCGCCACCGCAGCGGCGCTGATGCTAGTATCGGCCTCTTCGGTTGAACTCAGTGCAGCGGAAATGAGCAGGGCGGCGGTAGCGGTTAGGCTGTCGTCGGACTCGGTGATCGATGCGGTGGCATAGTTGGGGGTTGGCCCCCCGGTTGCGGCTAGCGTGTCGTCTGCGTCGGTCGTTGCCAGCGCTCGCCCGGCCGATACAGGTGCCAGCTACCCGACATCATCATGTGGGTCTGCAACGTCAGCCCGTCATCGAAGTGGATCAAGAGGTGTTTGCCAACCGCCTCGACCGACTCGATCGTGGTGTCGACGTGCGGTCGTTCGCCCTGGATCCGTGGTGCCCGGAAGCTGCGCACCGACTTGCCGACCAACGCCTCGCGCATGACAACGCGAAGCGCGTTGTTGGAGCCGAGTTCGCGGGTCGCCAGGGCGCGCACCGCGACCGTCATGGTCTGGGTCGCGGCGTTGCCGCCCTGGCTC
>Ga0207701_10000973_pt1 | contig 30337 bp, 25 predicted proteins | sample KBSSwiSSwithPhiX_FD_184294 | JGI IMG/M metagenome (GOLD analysis project Ga0207701, IMG submission 184294) | Switchgrass rhizosphere bulk soil microbial communities from Kellogg Biological Station, Michigan, USA, with PhiX - S5 (SPAdes) (version 2) | ecosystem: Environmental > Terrestrial >... | reverse complement strand
GAACGGCCGCACATCGTCGCGCAGGTCGTCGTCTATCGTGAGCGCGAACAGGTCCGACTGGTAGCCGCGCCGCCGCAGCATGTCGCGCACGACCCGGGCGCTGTCCCCGATCGCATCACCTTTGTGGGCCGCGGGGACCCATTGGTTGATGATCACGGGCGGATCTTGCCGGGATCCGGGATCCGGGATCCGGGATCCGGGCGCTCTGAACCTGCCGGGTGGGGAGTGAGTCCGGACGCCTGTGCCCCCGCTGATGCGATCTGAACGCCGAGTCCCGGGTCCCGGGTCCCGGGTCCCGTCTCGGGCGCCGACGGCGCAGCCGGCAACGCCCGGAACACCGCCGGCCTGAACTGCCGCAGCTCCTCGAGGCGCTCGAACTGATCGAACTGGGCCCAGAAATCCCAGGCGACTTGCGGGGCCCCACGCGGCCCGGCGGCGAGCAGGCCGGCGACGTCGCGGAGCAGGATGGCGGGGAAGTCCCTGGCGCGAAGGCGCGCGAGGGCGGCGTCCTGCGAGGCGATGACGGCGTCCTCGACCCGCGGGTCATCGAGCACCGCGTCCATCACCCGGGCGATCTCGAACGGATCTTGAGAGTCGTACAACACCCCGCCGCCGTCCATCGTCGCCGGCACCGCCGTGGCGGCGTAGGCCAGCACCGGCACGCCCTTGTGGAACGCCTCGATGATCGGCACGCAGAAGCCTTCGTGCTCGCTGGCGCAGAGGAACAGATCGGCGACGTCGTAGAGTGCGGTCAGCTCCTCGTTGGTGACGTGGCCGAGGAAGTGGACGTCCGGTGTACCGAGCGTGGCGATGAGCGACTGGAGCATCGCCAGGTAGCGCTCGAAGCCGCTGTGCGAGCCGACCAGGATCAGCCGCGAGCGCGGGTTGTGCCGCGTGCGATAGGCGTGGAAGGCGCGGATCACGTTCTCGAACTTCTTGTTCGGGATCACCCGCCCGACGAACATGACATTCGTCCAGCCGTCATCGAATCCCGCTGCGAGCCGGCGGTCGGGCGCGACGTCGAGATGGACGAAGTCGGGCACTACCGGCAGGACACCGGTGTGACGGAAGCCGAGCGCCTCGAGCTCCTGGCGGTTGTACTCCGAGTCGCCGAGGGCGAGATCGCAGCGGTCGATGTACGCGGTCAGCTCGCGGCGGCCGCGGAAACACAGCTTCACCAGGTCCTTGTGGACGCCGATGAAATACTCGGGCGGCGTGATGTTGTGGTACACGAGCGCCATGCGGCCGGGCAGGGCGTAGGCCGTGCGCGAGGCGCGCGATCCAATCGAGAAGTGATGGACCACGACGTCGTGCGGCCCGACCTCGCCGATCATGTCGCGGTAGTCGAGGGTGAGCGGTTCGAGTCGCGGGTCCGCCGTCTCGACGAAGATCTCGGACGTGTACCCCGCGGCCCGGAGCACGCGCTGGATCCCGAGCACCTCGTGGCCGATCGCGTCGCCGTAGCCGAGCGTCGCCAGGACCTGGTGCACGCGCGGCCGCCGGATCGGTGCGGTCATGCGCTGCGCGCCGTCTCCGCCCGATCGATCGTCGCACCGGCGGGCAGGTCGGCCAGGACGCTGGCGGCGGCGCGGCAATCCTTCCGGCGTCGCGCGAACCACCCCGGCAGGGGCTCCATCGCCCTCGCCGGAGCCGGCTCGGCCTGCAGTCGCGCGAACATGTCGAGGTACTTGCGCTCGATGACCGGCCAGGCGTAATGGCTGGCGAAATACTCGCGGCCGTTACGCCCGAGGCGGTCGTGCAGCGGGCCGTTCGATTCGAGCGCGTAGAGCGCCTCGACGAACTCTTCATAGCTCTCGTAATACAGCCCCGCCCGGCTGCGGATGCACTGCCCCTTGAGCACGTCGCACCGGCCGTTGGCGAGGACCGGCTTGCCGAGCGCCCAGGCCTCGAGCGCGACCATCGACAGGCTCTCGAAGTACGACGGCATGATCAGCAGGTCGGCAGCGGCGAGCGCGTCGAACTTGTCTCGATCCGAGACGAATCCGAGATGGCGGATCCGATGGTGCTCCGGGATCGGCATCACGGGAGTGCCGATCAGCAGCAGATCGAGGCCGCGCGGAAACGTCCGGGCGTAGCGCTGGAAGTGATCGAACAGCTCGCCGCAGCCCTTGTTCTCGTCGATGCGGCCGATGTAGATCGCGAACGGGCGGTGCGCGGAGAAGGCCTGCCGGAAGCGGGCGGGATCGCTGCGCGCCGGCACCTCGGAGCCGACGCCGACTACGACGCCGGGGACCTGCGGGTTGTTCGCCGCCGCCTCGATCATCGTCCGCTCTTCGGGCGAGTTGTACATGATCGCGCGCACGCCCCGGAAGATCGGGCCGAAGATCGACAGGCCGATCGCCGGATCGCGCTCGGCGGTCGGCACCAGGATCGCCTTTGACGACGCCCGCCGGGGGCCGTGATACGCGTGGTAGTAGCGATAGCTGAAGAAGATGATGTAGTCGACCGTGCCGGCCGCCTGCGCGACGTACTCGATCAACGCCGGGCTCGCCGGGCCCTCGCTCTCGAGCCAGGCGAGCTCGTCGGCGACGGAATGCTCGTGGTCGAACACCAGCCGCGAGCGGCGGCCGAAATCGAGGGGACGGCGTTCGTGCGCGACCGGAAAACGGCGGACGGGGACGCCGTTGATCGGCTCGACCCCGGCCGGCAGCTCATTTTTCCAGGTGATGTAATCGCGGGCGCAGGTCGTGAGCACCTCGACCTCGGCGTGCCCCGACAGGTGCTCGGCGACGTAGCGGGCGTGCAGCTCCGCTCCGCCGTTGATGTCGGCGCCGTAGCGCTGAACAACGAGCGCGAGCTTCACGATTCGTGCGGGTCGTCGGCGGCGCGTCCGGCTGGTTCGAAGCTCTCCGCCGGACCGCTGTCGCCGTGATCATCCGGCCCGTCCGGCCCGCTCGCCATCGCCTGCCCCTCGGGTCCGCGCTGATCGGGACGCCGCCGCCCCCGGCGCCGCCGCCGGCGTGCCCGCCGTTCGGCGCTCTCGGCTTCCGTCGCCGGGCCCTGCGCATTGGTCGCCGCGTTCGGGCCAGCCGGCGGCTGAAGCGGCGGCACGGCGCCCGGCCGATACTGCACCACGCCTTCGAGCGCACGCGCCCGGCGCTCGTCGAAATCGAGCCGGCTGGACATCGACTCGACCCGCATCTTGAGGTTCTTGACCTCGATCCCCATCCGCGTCGTCTCGAGCACCAGGTTGTGGATCAACTCGTAGTAGAGCGCCTCGGAGTGCAGGAACGAGTCGTTCATCTTCGACTGCTTGTGCAGCACGTCGATGAGCGGGTTGGGGTTGAAGAACAGCTTGAGGATCGGCTGCAGCATCTTGCGCAGCCACACGATGAAGCCGCGGTTCGACTCGTAGAGGGTGGTGTCCTCGAACGCGTAATTGCGCAGGGTCGTGCCGCTCTCGCGCCCCTTGCGGTACTGTTCCAGGAGATCCGAGCGGACCCCACCCGGATCCAGGAACTTCTCGAGCTTGACGTTGGCCAGCTCGCGGATCTCCTGCTCGGTGTAGTCGACGCCGCGTTTCTCGCGGATGCGCGAGCGGATCTGGCTCATGATCTGCTCGACATCGACCGATTCGCTTCTGACGTTCAAATCTGACATGTGGAGACCTCGCCTTACGGTTTGTGGGCGTCGGCGTGACGCTTGCGGCCTCCGAACTCCGGCGCTTCTCTGACGCACGTCCCCAGAATCCCCACCGATCGCAGCAGCGCCTTGGCGCCGGTTTTCTCGATCTGCGCCGTCGTGCCGCCGACATCGGCATAGCCCTCGGCATCCGGCCGCATCGTCTCCCAGTTGCGGAACAGGCGACCCCAGGGTCCGTCCAGCACCTCCTGCATCGCGCGCTTCGCGTTCACCGGGTACCAGTAGCTGTCGTGATACACCACGCTGGCGATGTAGGCCCAAGGCGCCAGGACGGTCTTGAGCGACCACTCGATCGGCTTCTTCATCGGGCCCCAGTAAATCTTGTGCTGCATCCGGGACGCGAAGGTCATCTTCTTGAACGGCCCGGCGAAGTGCCAGTTCTCGTTCGCCGCGGAGGTGTCGCCGACGATCTCGATGTCGCGCGGGTCTCCACAGCCGAGGCCCATCTCGTGGGCCATCCGGATGAACTTGATCGACATCGGGTCGAAGCCCATCAGCTTCGCTGCCACCGCATCGATTGCGGTCTGGTCGGCGCTGGCGAGGATCACGTTCTTCGAGAACGGCGTCATGCAGCGCGGCCCCGGGCCGTCGCCCGCGAAGGTCCCGTCCATCACCGCGAACACGCCGCGATGGATCTTCTTCTGGATCATCAGCAGGTCGACGAGGGTCTCGTGGATGACCGGGTGGGTCCAGTGGCGGTGCTCGTTGAGCAGCCCGCCGAAGGCGTTCTTCATCGCCCCGGTGGTCGTCGTGAACACGTGCGTCTTCACCGTCGGGAGATGGATGATGTTCTCCCCGATGAAGCGCTTCGGGATCATGAACCCTTTCGGGTAGACCTCGTTGAGACAGGTGAACTTTTTCGTCAGGTCGCCGACCGCGTCACGGATATTGATCCACTCCTCGGTCTCGTAGATGTGGATGTTCCGAAGGCCGTGCGCCTCGACCACGTTCAGCTGCTTGTTCTCGCGCTCGCCGAGGTGCGCGTCGATGACGACGGTGCGGTTGTGGCAGGCGTGGATCAGTGACGGGTCGTAGCCATCCTGTTTGAGCGTTCGGATCACGCCCTCCAGCTGCCACGGTGTCGTGGAGCTCCCCGGAAAGAAGAAGTGCCAGGAGATGTTGACCTTGAGCGCTGTATCAGCGTCGCGGGCGACCACGTCCTGGTAGCCGGCGAGGTTCATCAGCGTGTGATAGTCCCGCAGCACGGTCGCCGGGGACGTACGAAGGATCGCGACTTTGGCTTTCGACATGATGTCCTTCAGCCCAGCACTGCCGGGCCGTAGATGATCAGCGCCACCGTCACGGCCCACAGGGCCACGCACACCAGCAGCGGTCGGTCGGTCAGCAGCATTTCCGCCGGACTGCCGCCGCCCTCCTTCTGGTGCACGAGATAAAGGTAGCGGAAGATCCCATAGAGCGGGAAGGGCAACGTCAGCCCCAGCCGGTCCGTTCCGAACTTCGCGACGGTCTCCGGGCTCACCGTGTAGAACGCGTAGGCCAGGAGGGTGGATGCGGTGACTACCGAGATCATCTGGTCGAGCAGGTACGGGCTGTACTCTTCCAGGATCTTCCGGTGGCCGGTCGCCCGATCGGCGAGCAGCACCAGCTCGTGGCGCCGCTTGCTCAACGCCAGGAACAGCGCCAGCAGGATCGTCAGCACGTACAGCCAATGGCTGATCGGCACGTCGATCACGATTGCCCCCGCCGCGGCGCGCAGCACGAACCCGACCGCGATCGTCAGCACGTCGATGATCACGATGTGCTTCAGCGGTCCGGAGTACAGCGCCAGCAGCCCGAGATACGCCGCAGCCACGAAACCGAACTGCGGACGCAACAGGAAGGCCGCAGCGAGCGACACGGTTCCGAGCACCACCGCGGCGCCCAGCGCCACCCTGACCGGCAAGGCGCCGGAGGCGATCGGGCGGTGCATCTTCACCGGATGTCCGCGGTCAGCCTCCCGATCGGCGATGTCGTTGATCAGGTAGACGACGCCCGACAGCACGCAGAAAATCGCGAACGCGGCGGTCGCCTGGAGGAGCGAGCGCGGATCGAGCAGGCGCTGGCCCAGCCCCAGGGCACCGAAGATGATGAGATTCTTCGTCCACTGTGCCGGGCGGAGCGACGCCAGCAGGCTCAACGCCACCGGCCGGGGTGCGGCCGGCGCCGAGGCGAGGGGTGTGATGCGGTCGGAGATGGTGTCTCGCGCCATCCTCAGCGCGGCGGGTAGCGCCTAACCGCTGAAGCTCTTGATCGCGTCCCCTTCGTTCTCGTAGGTCTCGAAGACGGTCAGGAGCTTGGTGATCGCCAGCAGATCCTGGATGCGTTTGGTGAGGTTCAGCAGCTTGAGCTTGCCGCCCTGACGACTCACCGTGGTGTAGGTCCGGACGATCTCACCGAGCCCGGCGCTGTCGATGTACGGAACGGCTTCCAGGTTCAACAGCAGCTTCTTCTTGTCCTGCTGGATGAGGGAGTTGATCTTGTCCTTGAGGAGCTCGTCGCCCTCGCCGAGGGTCATTTTTCCCTTGAGATCCAGAATCGTCACACCTTCGACGACTCGTTCCTCGATCTGCATCGCGCTCTCCTCCAGCAACTCGAAACCGACAACCGAGGTCCGCAAACGGCGCCGTCGGCAAACCGTGACGCGCCGTTCCGGACGGGCAACCAGCGACGCGGTCCAGCCGTGCGCCGGATTGGAGCGCGCTCGGTCCTGTCGCGTAAGTCTGACAAAAAAGACCCGGCAGCGTACTACGGGCTTTCGAACAGTGTCAAGGAACGGCCGGTGTTCCGGGCTTCCGCTGCCCCCGGCCGGCGCCGCGCACGGTCTGGACCACGACGTACAGGACCGGGATGAAGATCAGGTTCAGGAACGTCGACACCAGCATCCCGCCCGAGACCGCCGTGCCGACGGAGTTGCGCGCCTCCCGTCCGGCGCCGCTCGCGAAGACGAGCGGGAGGACGCCGAGGATGAACGCCAGCGAGGTCATCAAAATCGGTCGCAGCCTGAGCCGCGAGGCCTCGATCGCCGCCTCGACGATACCCGCCCCTCGTACTCGCAGCTGCTCCGCGAACTCGACGATCAGGATCGCGTTCTTTGCCGCCAGGCCGACCAGAACCAGCAGCCCGATCTGGGCGTAGACATCGTTGGCGTAGCCGCGCAGCGACACTGCCGCAAGTGCGCCGAACACGGCCAGCGGCACCCCGAGAAGGACGATGAACGGCAGGACGAGGCTCTCGTACTGCGCCGCGAGCGTCAGGTAGACGAGGAGCAGGCCGAGTCCGAAGATGACGAACGTCTGCTGGCCCGACTTCGCCTCCTCGAACGACAATCCCGACCAGGCGTAGCTCATTCCCGCCGGCAGCGTCTGCTGTGCGACGCGCTCCATCTCCTCGAGCGCCTGGCCCGAGCTGAATCCCGGCTTCGCCGAGCCGTTGATGGTCGCCGATCGGAACAGGTTGAAGTGGTTGATGACCTGCGGCGCGGTGGTCTCCTTCGTGCGGACCACGTTCTCGAGCGGCAGCATCTTGCCTTCGCGATTGCGGACGTACAACTTGCCCAGCGCCGATGGGGCGGCGCGGAACTCGCGATCGGCCTGCACGTAGACCCGATACGCCCGGTTGTTGAAATCGAAGTCGTTCACGTACTGCGAGCCGATGTAGATCTGGAGCGCGCTGGTGATCTCGCTGAGGGGCACGCCGAGCGCCAACGCCCGCTCGCGATCGATCGCCACGGTCATCTGCGGATCGTTCGTCGTAAACGAGCTGAACAGCCCGGCCAGCCGCGGCGACGCATTGCCCGCGCCGACCATGGCGAAGGTGGCCGCCGAGAGCGCGTTGATGTCCGTGCCCGTCTGGTCGAGGACCTGGAACTCGAAGCCGCCGAACTGTCCGAGGCCCGGAATGGACGGCGGCGGGAACGCCGCCACAATCGCCCCCGGGATTCCGAACAGCGGCCCGCCCAATCGGGCGAGCACCGTCTTCAGTTCGTGATCGGTGCCGCGCCGTTCCACGAACGGCTTCAGGCTGCAGAAGATCAGGGCCTGGTTCGGTGCCGCGCCGCTGAAGCTGAAACCCATGACGGAGAACACCCCCTCGATGTCCGGGTCCTTCAGCATCAGCTGCTCCGCCTGACGGGCGATCGCCGAGGTGTAGTCCAGCGACGCGCCGGCGGGCGCCTGGACGACGGCGATGAAGTAGCCGGCGTCTTCCTCCGGCACGAAGGCGCGCGGCACGGTCCGGTATAGCCACGCGGTCGCGCCCAGCGCCAGAATAAACACCAGGACCACCGCCCAGCGCCAGCGCATCGCTCGTCCGAGCACCGCGACGTAGGCCTGCGTGCCGGCGCTGATGATCCGCTCGACGCCGCGGAAGAACAGCCCCTTGCCGTGGTCCGCGCGATCGAGCAGCAGGCCGGACAGCGCGGGCGTGAGCGTCAGCGCGTTGAACGCCGACAACGCGACCGAGAAGGCGATCGTGATCGAGAACTGCGAGTACAGGCGGCCGGTCGTCCCCGGAAAGAAGGCGACCGGGACGAACACCGCAATCAGCACCAGCGCGGTCGCGATCACCGCGCCGAACACTTCCCTCATCGCATCCGATGCCGCCTGCCGCGCCGGCTTGCCGTCCTCCTGGATATGGCGCTCGATGTTCTCGATCACCACGATTGCATCGTCAACGACGATCCCGGTCGCGAGGATGATGCCGAAGAGCGTCAGGGTATTGATCGAGAAGCCCATCACTTTCGCGAACGCAAAGGCGCCGACCAGCGACACCGGGATGGTGATCGTCGGGATCAGCGTGCTGCGCCAGCTTTGCAGGAAGATGAACATCACCAGCACGACCAGCGCGATCGCTTCGATCAGCGTCTTGCGCACTTCCTTGATCGACTCGTCGACGACCTGGGTCGTGTTGAACGCGACCTGATACTTGAGGCCGGGCGGGAAGCTTTTCGACAGCCGCTCGAGCTCCGCCCGCACCAGCCGATCCACGTCGAGCGCGTTCGCACTGGGCAACTGGATGACACCGAAGCCGACCGCGTCGATCCCCTGGAACCGCAACTGCGACGAGTAGCTCTCGGCGCCGAGCTCGGCATGTCCGACGTCACTCAGCCGGACCAGTGATCCGGCGTCGCCGGACTTCAGGATGATGTCGTCGAACTCGCGGGCATCGATCAGGCGGCCCTCGGCGCGCACGCTGATCTGATAGGTCTGCCCAGGCACCGCCGGCGCGCCGCCGACGCTCCCGGCCGCGACCTGGACGTTCTGCTCCTGGAGTGCCGTGACCACGTCGCGGGCGGTGAGCCCGCGGTTGGCCAGCTTGTTGGGATCCAGCCACAGGCGCATCGAGTAGCGGCGCTCGCCGAACAGGAGCACCTGGCCGACGCCCGGCACACGCTGCAGCGCATCCTTGACGTAGACGTCGATGTAGTTGCTGAGGAACAGGGAGTCGTAGGCGCCGTTCTCGGCATAGACACCGGCGCCGAGCACGAACCCGGTCGAGTTCTTCTGGACGTTGACCCCGAGCGCCCGCACTTCGGGCGGGAGCCGGCCGAGCGTCTGCGACACGCGATTCTGGACGTCGACGGCGGCAATGTCGGAGTTGCGCGTGACGTCGAACGTCACCGTAATCTGGGACACCCCGGAGTTGGTGCTGGATGAGGTGAGATACAGCATCCCCTCGACGCCGTTCAAGGCCTGTTCGAGGGGCGTCGTGACGGCGGATTCGACGGCCTGCGCGTTGGCGCCGTTGTAGAAAGCGGTGACGTTGACCTGCGGCGGCGCCAGGTCGGGGTACTGCGCGATCGGCATGCTCGGGATCGCGACAGCCCCGGCCAGAATGATGACGAGCGAGCAGACGGAGGCGAGGATCGGGCGGCGGATGAAGGTATCGACAAACATGAGCGGCTACTGGGCCAGGGCCTGGACTGGTGCGCCGTCGCCAAGCTTCTGAATGCCCGACACGATCAGGCGATCGCCGGCCTTGACGCCGCCGGTGACGACGTAGTCGTTCCCTATCACCTCGCCGACCTGGACCGGCTTCTGTCGGGCCACGAGCCCGCCTTGCGGTCCAGGCTCTGCCAGGAAGCAGAAGTACTGGCCGCTGATTCTGTTGACGGCCGTCACCGGGACGGTCAGGCCCTGCACCGTTTTCCAGATGATCCGGGAGCGGACGTACTGCTGGAGACGACCCGCCGGCGGCAGCCCCGTGAGCGCCGCCTTCGCCAGCACCGTCTGCGTCGCATCGTCGACCCGCGGCGCGACGAAGGTGATCGTGTTGGTCGATACGACATCACCCTTGTCGTCGAGGAGCTGAACGGGCAATCCCACGCGCAGCAACGGGGCGCGATCGATTGGCACCTGGATGTAGAGCTCGATGCCCGAGTTGTCGTCGATCGTGGTGATCATCGTCGAGGTCGTCACGCGGTCACCGGGGCGGACGGCGATGTCTCCGACGACGCCGTCCTGTGCCGCTTCGACGCGGTAATAGGCCAGCTGTACCCGCCCTTCGCGCACCTGCGCGTCGAGCGCGGCGAGCCGCGCTTCGGCCGTGCGCAGCGAGTTCTGCGCCTGGTCGAACTCCTGCTTGCTGATCGCCCCGGCGCCGAGCAGCGATTCGAACCGCTTCACCTGCGCGCGCCAGTACTCGACGTCCGCCTCCGTCCCGGCCTTGCTCGCCTCGGCGCTGCGGACCGCGGCCTGCTGACGTTCGGCGTCGATCTGGACGATCGGCGTTCCGGCGCGCACGTGATCGCCCGCCTTGACGAACACGCGGGTGACGATGCCCTCGCCTTGCGGCTGTACGGTAGTCGAGCGGAGCGAGCGCAGCGTGGCGATGAACTCCGAGCTGTCATCGACCGCCTTCGGCGCGAGCGTGATCATCCCGACCCCGGCCGGGGGCGGACCAGACGCCTCTGGCGCCGGTGCCGGCTGCCCGGTTCTACCGCAAGCGACCGAACACGACAGAACCATCAGAACCGCGACCACGCGCGACGGAAACAGCTGCACAGAGAAATGAGAAAGCATGGAACCTGTAGTTAGACGACGGCTGGAGGCACGGGGGTGCGTGACCGTCAGGGCAAGGAAAAGGCCACGCGAGGCGCGTGGCCTTTCGAGATCAGCGGGAGACCGACTGCGGTTCAGACGCCGCCGGCGTCGGCGAACTTACGCTGCTGAAAGCATTCCCGGCAGAAAACCGGACGGCCCTGCGTGGGCCGGAAGGGAACCGTGGTTTCCTTGTTACAGGCGGAGCAGTTCGTGGTCGTCTCGACCCGCTCCCGGGCGATCGGCCCGGAGGCCGGCCGTGCCGCGCGTTTGGCCTTGCAGCCCTTGCACCGTTTGGGTTCGTTCTTGAAATTCTTGTCGGCGAAGAACAGCTGTTCACCTGCGGTCCAGATGAACTCGGTTCCACAATCTACGCAGTGCAGCGATTTGTCCTGGAACTCCATCGGTCCCACCTCTCACCAGCCACGCGCTCCGCCATGCCCGCGGCGGAGTGCCCGCCGGCCCAGTCGAGCGACCGGGCACAGGCGGGTTCCCCGAGGCATCTTGCTACTACTCCGACTCGCGACGTTGCTTCTTCCGGGTGCGCTTTCGAGCGAGCGCCTGTTTGGCGCGCCGCCGATCGCCCGGCTTCAAGTAGAACGAATGCTTCTTGATATCCTTGATGATATCTTCCTGCTGTACCTTGCGCTTGAAGCGGCGCAGAGCACTTTCGATCGACTCGCCTTCCTGAATCTTGACTTCAGCCAAGCGTGAAAACACCTCCCTTCGCGGGCGTGGCACCGGACGCCCCGGCCGCCGGCGCGCGCGGCGCGGCGAGTGAGGCCCCCACCACGGCCCGTGGAGTCCAAAAGAATGTGTTAGGCTATCACAGGTCGGGCTGGCGTTTTTCGTAATAAAGACCAGCTCCCAATCCCTAATCAGCGCCGTTGGCCCCGCTTCCGTATTCTTCCCGTAATCCTCTGCAAACGCAGCCGTTAGCTATCCGAACCGAGGCCCGATGAGAGTCCTGATCGTTGGCTCGGGCGGGCGCGAGCATGCTCTGGCGTGGAAGCTGGCTAACGAATCTGGCGTTCGACAGGTGTACTGCGCCCCGGGCAATGCCGGAATCGCGCGGGTGGCGACCTGCCTGCCGGTGGACTCCGGGGATGCGCAGGCCATGCTCGATGCCGCGGCGCGCGAGCGCATCGACCTGACGATCGTCGGGCCCGAGCTGCCGCTCGATCGCGGCATCGTCGACCTCTTCAACGCTCGCGGCCGGCTGATCTTCGGTCCCACCCGTGCCGCGGCGCAGCTCGAATGCAGCAAGGTGTTCGCGAAGGAGTTCATGGCGCGCCATGGGATCCCGACCGCGCGGTATCGGGCGTGCGACACCATCGAGGAGGCCCGCGCGGTTCTTTCGCGTGGCGAGCTCGGCCTGCCACTCGTCGTGAAGGCTGACGGCCTGGCCGCCGGCAAAGGCGTCGTTGTCGCGGATGATCGCGCCACGGCGGAGCAGGCCATCACCGCCGCAATGGCCGATCGTCAGTTCGGCGATGCCGGCGCGCGGGTGGTGCTCGAGGAGTGCTTGAGCGGTCCGGAAGTGTCCTGCTTCGCGCTGTGCGACGGCACCCGGGCGGTGCCGCTCCGCTCGGCGCAGGATCACAAGCGCATCTACGATCAGGATCGCGGGCCCAACACCGGCGGGATGGGGGCGTTCTCGCCCAGCCCGCTGTTCGACGCGGCGATGCAGGCGACCGTTCAGCGCGAGATCATCGAACCCGTGTTGCGGGGGCTCGTCGCCGAAGGGGCCGAGTATCGCGGGTTCCTCTACGCCGGTCTGATGCTGACGTGCGACGGCCCCAAAGTGATCGAGTTCAACGTGCGATTCGGTGACCCCGAGGCGCAGGTCGTGATCCCGGCGATCGATGAGCCGTTGGCGCCGCACCTTGCCTCCGCTGGCGCCGGCCGTCACACTGGGACCGCGATCGCGTTCAGCCCCGACCAGCTGGTCGGCGTGGTCCTCGCCTCCGGCGGGTATCCTGGGGCGGTGACGACGGGTCTGCCGATCGCCGGCCTCGACGATGCGGCGGCGCAAGCCGGGGTAACAGTGTTCCACTCGGGCACGAGCGAACGGGGCGGGCGAATCGTCACCGCTGGCGGGCGGGTGTTGACCGTGGTCGGTCGCGGGCCGACATTTGACGCCGCCATTGCCCGAGCCTACGACGGAGTTGGCAGGGTTCACTTCGACGGCATGCAGTACCGCCGCGACATCGGCGCGAAGGCGCGAGGCATACAGACGACATGAGCGAGACGACCGTTTTGATTCTGATGGGATCCGATTCCGACGCGCCGGTGATGCAGGCGGCGGTGGACACGCTGAAGACGCTTGGTATCTCGAGCGAGATGACGGTCGCGTCCGCGCATCGCTCACCGGAGCGCGTGATGCGCCTGGTCCGCGAGGCTCCCGGACGCGGCGTGAAGGTGTTCATCGTCGGCGCCGGCGCCGCGGCGCACCTCGCCGGCGTGGTGGCGGCGCACACCATCATGCCGGTGATCGGCGTGCCCATCGACTCGTCAGCCCTGAAGGGGCTCGATGCGCTGTTGTCCACCGTGCAGATGCCACCTGGCGTGCCCGTCGCAACCGTGTCGATCGGGAAGCCGGGCGCGACGAATGCCGCGGTCCTGGCGGCCCAGATCCTCGGGGTCGGCGACCCCGGGGTGGCGAAGCGGCTCGAGAGCTACAAGCAGTCACTCGCCGACAAGGTCGAGCAGGCGGCGCAGAAGCTGCGCTCCGGCAGCTGACGCTGCACATGGCACATGGCACATGGCACATGGCAGATGGCAGATGGCCCATCAGCCGTTAGCCATCAGCCATCCGCCCATCTGCCATCTGATGTGATGCGCTACGCCGTCGTCACGTTCGGCTGCCGCGTGAACCAGGCGGACTCGCTGGGCATCGAAGAAGATCTCCGGCGGCGTGGCGCCGTGGAGAGTCCCGCCGCCGAAGCCGAGCTGGTGGTGGTGAATACCTGTTCGGTGACGGCGACCGCCGATCAGGGCGCGCGCCAGACGATTCGCCGCATCGCCCGCGACAATCCGTCGGCCCGCATTGTCGTCACCGGCTGCTATGCGACCCGTGCGGCATCTGACCTCACGCTGCTCCCCAATGTCGTCCGGGTGGTGGCCAACACCGAAAAATCAGCGCTCGTCGACGACCTCCTGGACGGCGTTTCGGGGATGTCGACGGCGGAGCGATTCGCCGGCGCCGAGGGGCCGTGCGGTGCGCCGATCGCGCCCGGACTGGCCGGCCGGACCGCCTTCACCATCCGGGTGCAGACCGGCTGCGACGAGCGGTGCGCCTACTGCATCATCCCGACCACTCGCGGGCAGGGCCGCAGCCTGCCAATCGACGCGGTGGTCAGGGAAGTGGAACGGGTCGCGGCCTCGGGGTTTCGCGAGGTCGCCATCACCGGCGTGCACCTCGGATCGTACGGACGCGATCTCCAGCCGCGGGCATCGCTCCTGGATCTGTTGCGCGCGCTTGCCGCCTCGAGCTCCGATGTGGTGTTTCGCGTCAGCTCGCTCGAGCCGATGGACTGCTCGCCCGAAATCGTCGCCCTGATTGCTGGCAGCGGCGGCCGTTTCGCGCCGCACTTCCACCTGCCGCTGCAACACGCCAGCGATGCCTTGCTCGCGCGTATGCGCCGTCCCTACACGCTCGACACGTACCGCCGGCTGGTGGACGGGATCGTCGAACGCCTTCCGCACGCCGCGATTGGGTCGGACATGATCGTCGGGTTTCCCGGCGAGACCGATCGCGATTTCGCCGTCAACGAGCGCTACCTGCCGTCGTCACCGCTGTCGCACCTGCACGTGTTCCCGTACTCCGATCGTCCCGGTACGGAGGCCTCGAGCATGGAGGGACGCGTGCCGGCCCCGGCCATCCGCGACCGTGGCGCCCGGCTGCGTCAGGTGGGAGCGGACCTGGCGCAGCGTTTCAGGTCCAGGCAGGTGGGGACCGTTCGCCCCGGCTTGACGCTCGAGGGTGGGACGCTGGTCGTGACCGACAACTATCTGAAGGTGCGCGTGCCGTCGGGACACGCGCGCAACGAGTCCGTCCGCGTCCGTATCGACGAGGCGGGCGGGGTGGTGACCGGGACGATCGTCTGACGCGGCGGGTTCAGTGGTGCGCGGCGTGCTGGACCTGGGCCAGCGCACCGAGGCGCGAGGCCATCTGCTGGCCAGGCGCTTTGGCCTGCGCCGACTCGGTGATCAGCTGGCCGCACGCGGCGCGGATGTCGCGACCGCGAGACTTGCGCACCGAGACGGTGACCCCATGATCCGCCAGGATGCGCGCGAAGCGATCGACGCGGTCGTCCGACGGCCGTTCGAACGGAATCCCGGCCGCTTCGTTCAGCGGCAGCAGGTTGACCTTCCCTCTGATCCCGTTCAGCAGCTTGACCAGCCGGCGCGCGTCCTCGGGGGTGTCGTTGACCTCGCGCAGCAGCACGTATTCGAAGGTGATGCGCTGGCGCCGCTTGAGTGGGAACCGCCGGCACGCGTCGAGTAGATCGACCAGGCCGTACTTCCGGTTCACCGGCACCAGTCGATCGCGCTGATCTTCAGTCGTCGCGTGTAGCGAGATCGCCACATTCGGCATGAACGGCTCGGTCGCCAGCCGCTCGAGGTTCGGCAGGACGCCTACAGTCGACAGCGTGATGCGCCGGGGCGACACGGCCATTCCGTGCTCGTCGCCGAGCATCCGCAGCGCCTTCATCGTCTCGTCGTAGTTGTGCAGCGGCTCGCCCATACCCATCAGGACGATGTTGAAGCGGCTGCAGAGGAGGCCGAGCTCGCGCGCCAGCACGCGCACTTGACCGACGATCTCGCCGGCGGTGAGATTGCGGTCGATACCCATCTTCCCGGTCAGGCAAAAGGCGCAGCGCATCGCGCAGCCGACCTGCGTCGAGATGCAGAACGTGGACCGTGGATCGCGGGGGCCGTTGTCGGCGATCGGATGGTCGGGAATGTAGACCGACTCGATCAGCTTGCCGTCGAACAATCGGAGCAGGAATTTGGTGGTCCCATCCGTCGACTGCTCCCGCTTGACCATCGTCGGTGTGCCGATTCGGAAATCCCTGGCCAGCTCGGCCCGCAGATCGCGCCCCAGGTCGCTCATCGCCGCGAAGTCGGAGACCGCGTGGCGATGGACCCACTGGAAGATCTGGCGCGCATGAAAGCGCGGGCGGCCGAGGGCCACCAGAGCCGCTTCGAGCGCGGTCAGGTCCAGTTCAGCAATGTCGGCTCGTGTATCGATGGGCATGGCGGCTCCGCCGTGGCGAAGGGAAGATATCCAGTGTACTATGACCTCTTTCCTTCTTCAGCACTTGCGGCGCCCGGCGTGCGGCGCGGGAGGCTCCGTAAGTAAGTGGCGACCGACAACTCACAACGCATGGTGGTCCGGGAAGTACTCGACAACGGCCTGCGGCTCATCACCGAGACGATGCCGCACGTGCGATCGGTGACGATCGGGGTGTGGCTGACGCGCGGCTCGCGTCACGAGGACGAGGCCCGCAGCGGCATCGCGCACTTCGTCGAGCACATGCTGTTCAAGGGGACCGGCACGCGCAGCGCAGAGGATATTGCTCAGGCGATTGACTCCATCGGCGGCCAGCTCGACGCCTTCACCGCGAAAGAGTACGCCAGCTACTACATCAAGGTGCTCGACGAGCACCTGCCGCTCGCGGTCGACCTGCTGTCGGACATCGTGCTGCGTCCGGCCTTCGCCGCGGACGAGGTGGAGCGCGAGAAGAAGGTCATCCTCGAAGAGATCAAGATGGTCGAGGACACCCCCGACGATCTGGTCCACGAGCTGTTCACGCAGCATTTCTGGGAGGACCATCCTCTGGGCCGACCGATCCTCGGGTCCAAGGAATCGGTCGAATCGTTCACCCGCGAGTCGCTCCGGGAGTATTTCGCCGGCGCCTACGTCGCGCCGAACGTGATCATCTCGGCGGCCGGGAATGTCGAGCATGCGGCGGTGCGGGATCTGGTCACCGCGGCGTTCGCGTCGATTCCGGCCTCAGGCGAAGCGACCGTCGAGGACGCACCGAGGGTCGTACCGCAGGTCATCACGCGCACGAAGGAGCTCGAGCAGAGCCACATCTGCCTCGGGACAACCGGGTATCCGCAACGCCACGACGACCGCTACGTCAGCTATATCCTGAACACCGTGCTCGGCGGATCCATGAGCTCGCGGCTGTTCCAGAACGTCCGCGAGAAGCGCGGGCTGGCCTACGCCGTGTTCAGCGGCCTCAGCGCCTACCGCGACGCGGGCAACATCACCATCTATGCCGGCTGCGCCAACGAGGCGGTCGACGAGGTGATCGGGCTCTGCGTCGAGGAGCTGCGCGTGCTGAAGCAGACGCCGGTGCCGGACGCGGAGCTGCGCCGCGCGAAGGATCACCTGAAGGGAAGCCTCATGCTGAGCCTCGAGAACACGGCCAGCCGGATGTCGCACCTGGCGCGTCAGGAGATCTACTTCGATCGCCACTTCGGTCTCGACGAGACGCTCAGCGGCGTCGAGAGCGTGACGACCGAGGACCTGCAGCGGGTCGCGCAGGATCTGTTCTCGAACGGATCATTGGCCGCCACCGTTCTGGGCCCGAGCATTCCCGATCTCCCGCGCGAGAAGCTCGACCTCGGATGAAGCTGCCAGCTCCCAGCTCCCAGTTCCCAGCTTCCGGCGGTTTTGAGCGGCGGAACCGGTATCTGAGGCAGAGGGAATCAGGTCTGGCAGCTGGAAGCTGGAAGCTGGTAACTACGACACGATGATTCCACGCTACACGAATCCGGAAATGGGCGCGATCTGGAGCGAGCGCCGCCGGTACGAGACCTGGCTCGACGTCGAGCTCGCCGCCACGGATGCGATGGCCGAGGCCGGCCTGGTGCCTGCCGACGCAGCGCGCGAGCTGCGCGCGAAGGCCGCCTTCGACGTCGCCCGGATCGAAGCGATCGAGCAGGTCACGCAGCACGACGTCATCGCCTTCACCACGTCAGTGGCCGAATCCGTGGGGCCGGCGGCGCGCTGGCTGCACTTCGGCCTCACCTCCTCGGACGTCGTCGACACCGCCCAGGCGATCCAGATGCGCGAGGCGTGCGATCTAATCGTCAAGGGCCTCGCCGGGCTGATGGAGGCGGTGCGGCTGCGAGCCGAGGAGCATCGGCACACCCCGATGATCGGGCGGACCCACGGCGTCCACGCCGAGCCGATGACGCTGGGGGTCAAGCTCGCGTTGTGGTACGCCGAGCTGCAGCGCGATCTGGACCGCGTGCTGCGAGCCCGCGACGTCGTCTCGGTGGGGAAGATATCGGGCGCGGTGGGCACGTTCGCGCACCTGGATCCCGCAATCGAGGCGCGGGTCTGCCAGAAGCTCGGCCTGACCCCGGCGCCGGTCTCGTCGCAGATCATCCAGCGCGATCGTCACGCCGAGCTGATGACGACGCTGGCGATCGCGGCGGCGTCGCTCGAGAAGTTCGCCCTGGAGATTCGCGGCCTGCAGAAAACCGAGATCGGCGAGATCGAGGAGCCGTTCGGCAAGGGCCAGAAGGGATCGTCGGCCATGCCGCACAAGCGGAATCCGGTCGGCTCCGAGCAGATCACCGGACTCGCCCGGCTGCTGCGCGGCAACGCGATGGCCGCGCTCGAGAACATCGCGCTGTGGCACGAGCGGGACATCTCGCACTCGTCGGTCGAGCGGGTCATCCTGCCGGACAGCTTCATCGCCCTCGATCACATGCTGCGGCGGTTCACGCGCATCGTTCGCGGCATGGTCGTCTATCCGGAGCGGATGCGCGAGAACCTCGAGCGCTCCCGCGGCGTCGTATTCTCGGGGAACATCCTGCTGGAGCTCGCCCGCCGCGGCATCTCCCGCGAGCAGGCCTACGAGTGGGTGCAGCGCAACGCCATGCGTTCCTTCCACGAGCAGACCGACTTCAAGTCGCTGCTCCTCGCGGACGCGGACATCACCGCGGTGCTCCCCGCCGCCGACATCGAGAAGGCGTTCGATCTCCACGAGCAGTTCCGCAACGTCGATACCATTTTCGAAAGGGTCTTCACCCATGTCCCGGCGAGCGTGTAGAACGGCCGTATACCGATGAAAGCCAGAGTGTTCGTCACGCTGAAGAAGTCGGTCTTCGACCCGCAGGGGCACACCATCGCCGATGCGCTGCATTCGATGGGTTACACCGGCGTCGGCGACGTGCGCCAGGGCAAGTACTTCGAGCTGGAGATCGCCTCGAGCTCGCAGGAGCAGGCCCGCAGCCTGGCCGCGGAGGTCGCGGACAAGCTGCTGGCGAACCCGGTGATCGAGAGCTACCGGATTGAAGTGGATTGAAAGCCACCGGCTACCGGCTTCCGGCTTCCAGCGTAGTGCGGCGGTGGCGCTGCTGTTGGGCGGAACCTGCTGGCAGCCGCTAGCTGGAAGCTGGAAGCTGCCATGATCAAGTTCGCCGTCATCGTTTTCCCCGGCTCCAATTGCGACCACGACGCGTATCACGCCGCCAAGCACGTGCTGGGGCAGGACGCGGCGTTCGTCTGGCACAAGGAAACGACCCTGGCCGGCGCGGACATCGTGATCCTTCCCGGCGGGTTCTCGCACGGCGACTACCTGCGCACCGGGGCCATCGCGCGCTTCTCGCCGGTGATGACCGCGGTCGCCGAGTTCGCCCGCGGCGGCGGACCGGTGCTGGGCATCTGCAATGGCTTTCAGATTCTGCTCGAGGCGGGGATGCTGCCGGGCGCGATGCTGCGGAACCGCGACCTGAAGTTCCACTGCGAGTACGTCGGCGTGCGGGTCGAGCAGACCGACACGCCGTTCACGTCCCGGGCCCTGGCCGGCCAGGTCCTGCGGATCCCGATCGCGCACGGCGAGGGCAACTACTTCGCCGATCCGCAGGTGATCCACGAGCTCGAGCACCACAAGCGGGTCGTGTTCCGCTACTGCGACGCGTCCGGGCGGACGACCGACACGGCGAATCCGAACGGCTCGATCAACAGCATCGCGGGAATCTGCAACGAGCGCCGCAACGTCGTCGGCCTGATGCCGCACCCCGAACGGGCCTGCGAGTCCGCGCTCGGCAGCGCCGACGGCCTGGTGCTGTTCGACTCTGTCGTGTCCGCGTTGACGCACGACGGCGCGCTGCGCTCGGCGTAGCGGCGCGGGCTGAAGGCTCAGGGCTGAAGGCTGAAGAAACGACCCGATCGCCGAGTCCCGGATCCCGAGTCCCGACCCAGACACCGATCATGACTACACCCGATCCGGCTCTCCTCGACCGCCACGGCCTCACGCTCGACGAATACCGCCACATCGTCAAGTCGCTCGGCCGCGAGCCGACCTTGACCGAGCTGGGGATCTTCTCGGTGATGTGGTCCGAGCACTGCAGCTACAAGAGCTCGCGGATTCACCTGAAGAAGCTGCCGACGCGCGGCAAGCGGGTGGTTCAGGGACCGGGTGAGAACGCCGGGGCGGTGGACATCGGCGAGGGCTATGCCGCGGTCTTCAAGATCGAGTCGCACAATCACCCCTCGTTCATCGAGCCGTATCAGGGGGCGGCGACCGGGGTCGGCGGGATCATCCGCGACATCTTCACGATGGGCGCACGGCCGATCGCGCTGCTCAATTCGCTGCGCTTCGGCCCGCTGGACGGTCCCGACGGCGCCCGCACCCGACGGATCGTCGAGGGCGTGGTGGCCGGGATCGCCGGCTACGGAAACAGCATCGGCATCCCGACCATCGGCGGCGAGATCGCGTTCGAGCCGCCGTACACCGGCAATCCGCTCGTCAACGTGCTGTGCCTCGGTATCGCAAAGGTGGACGCGCTGGTGAAGGGCAAGGCCGGCGGGTCGGGCAATCCGGTGTATTACGTCGGGTCCAGCACCGGTCGGGACGGGATCCATGGCGCGACGATGGCGTCGGCGGAGTTCGACGAGAACTCGTCGGAGAAGCGTCCGGCGGTGCAGGTCGGCGATCCGTTTATGGAGAAGCTGCTGCTCGAAGCGTGCCTGGAGCTGATGCAGACCGACGCGCTGATCGGCGTTCAGGACATGGGTGCCGCGGGCTTGACGTGCTCGACGTGCGAGATGGGCGCTCGGGGCGGGGTCGGCGTCGAGATCGACGTCAGCCTCGTGCCGCAGCGCGAGACCGGCATGAGCCCCTACGAGATCATGTTGTCGGAATCGCAGGAGCGGATGCTGCTGGTGGTGAAGCGCGGCCGCGAAGCCGAGGTCGAGGCGATCTTCGAGAAGTGGGACTTGCACGCCGCGAACATCGGGGTCGTCACCGACGATGGGCTGATGCGGGTGAAGGCGAACGGGACGGTCGTCGCCGAGATTCCGAACACGGCGCTGGTGGACGAGGCGCCGATCTACGACCGCCCGACCGCACGTCCGGCGTATCTCGCCGACGTGCAGACGCTCGATCTCTCGCAGCTGTCGACGACGACCAGCGCGGCGGACGCGTTCACGGCGTTGCTCGCCTCACCGACGATCGCCAGCAAGCGCTGGGTCTACCGCCAGTACGATCACATGGTCCGCACCAACTCGCTGGTGCTGGCCGGGATGGGCGCAGGGGTCGTCCGGGTCAAGGGTACAAACAGGGCGCTGGCACTCTCGACCGACGGCAACGGTCGCTACGTTTATCTCGATCCGCGCCGCGGCGCGATGCTGGCGGTGGCCGAAGCGGCCAGGAACGTGGCCTGCGCCGGCGCGGTGCCGATCGGCGCCACCAACTGCCTGAACTTCGGCAACCCGCAGCGGCCCGAGATCATGTGGCAGCTGGTCGAAGCGATCGAGGGCATCAGCGACGCGTGTGTCGCGCTGGACGTGCCGATCACGGGCGGCAACGTCAGTCTCTACAATGAGACCGATGGCAAGGCCATCTACCCCACGCCCACGATCGGCGTGGTCGGTCTGATCGAAGATGCCGGCCGCGTGGTCAGCCGCACGTTCCGCGACGCCGGCGATGCCATCGTGCTGCTGGGCGGGAATCTGGGTGAGTTGGGCGGGAGCGAGTACCTGAAGGTCGTCCATGGGCTGGTGAGGGGCGTGCCGCCAGCCCTGGACCTCAAGGGCGAGCAGGCGCTCATCACGCTGCTGACGACCGGGGCGTCACGCGGCCTGATCCGGTCGGCCCATGATTGCGCCGACGGAGGGCTGGCGGTGACGCTGGCGGAGAGCGCGTTCGACACGGCGGGCATCGGACTCGACGTGAACGTGCCGGCGGCAGAGGGGCGCGATGCCGCGTCGGTCGTCGGCGTGGCGGCGACCCTCTTCGGCGAATCGGCCTCACGCGCCGTCGTGAGCGTCGCCCAGACGGACCGGACGGCTTTCCTGCAGCTGGCGGCAGAGCGCGGGGTCCAGGCGGTGGTCATCGGCACGACCGGCGGTTCGCGGATCAAGGTCGCCATCGACGGCACTCCGGCGCTGGACGCGTCTCTAAATGAGGCGGAGTCCGTATGGTCGGGATCGCTGGGCGGCTATTTCGTCCGGCGGGGAGATGGACGCGCAGCGTAGAATGTATCGTCGGTGACGGGCAGTCCCGCTCCCGGCCAACCCATCCATGCTCGACAAGTTCAAGGACGAGTGCGGCGTCTTCGGGATCTTCGGCCATCCCGAAGCGGCAAACCTCACGTACCTCGGGCTTTACGCGCTGCAGCATCGCGGCCAGGAGAGCGCCGGCATCGTCTCCGCCGATGGCTCGCGGATGTTCGCCTCACGGGCGATGGGGCAGGTCGCCGATGCCTTCAGCGAGGCCACGCTCGAGAAGTTGCCCGGCCATCTGGCCATCGGGCACACGCGCTACTCCACCGCCGGTGAAAGCAAGCTCGAGAATGCGCAACCGTTTCTGATCGATTGTGCGCACGGCCACATCGCCGTGGCCCACAACGGCAACCTGGTCAATGCGAACGAGTTGCGGGACGATCTGGTCCACAACGGCTCCATCTTCGCGACCGGCAGCGACACGGAGGTCCTCCTCCACCTCTACGCGCGCTCGAAGGCGCCGACCGTGGAGGATGCGCTGGTCGAATCGATCGCCCAGATCCGTGGGGCCTATTCGTTGGCTCTGCTGACCCACAACCGGCTGATCGCGGCGCGCGACCCGAGCGGGTTCCGCCCGCTGGCGCTCGGACGGATGGGAGATTCGTGGATCGTCTGCTCGGAGACGTGCGCGCTGGATCTGATCGGCGCGACTTACGTCCGTGACGTCGAGCCGGGCGAGATCCTGGTGATCACCGAAGCCGGGCCGCGCTCGATCAAGCCATTCCCGCCGCAGCCGCTGTCGCATTGCATCTTCGAGCACGTGTATTTCTCGCGCCCGGACAGCTACGTGTTCGGCAGCAGCGTGAACGAGGTGCGGACCCAGTTCGGACGGACGCTGGCGCTCGAGTCCGGTATCGACGCCGATGTGGTGGTCCCCATCCCGGACTCCGGCGTGTGCGCCGCGATCGGCTACGCCGAGCAGGCCGGCCTGCCGATGAAGATGGGTCTCATCCGCAATCATTACGTCGGGCGGACGTTCATCGAGCCGGCGCAGTCGATTCGCCACTTCAGCGTCAAGGTGAAGCTGAATCCGGTCCGCAGCATCCTCGAAGGACGCCGGGTCGTCCTGATAGACGACTCGCTCGTCCGCGGGACGACCAGCCGGAAGATCGTCAAGATGGTCCGCGCCGCCGGGGCGCGCGAAGTGCACCTTCGGATCAGTTGTCCACCGACCATCTCCCCGTGCTTCTACGGGGTCGACACGCCGAACCGCTCCGAGCTGATCGCCTCGAGTCACAGCGTCGAGGACATCCGCAAGTACGTCGCCGCTGACAGCCTCGCCTACCTGAGCCTCGACGGGCTCCGCCAGGCGGTTGAGCCGCGGCAGAATTCATACTGCACGTCGTGCTACACAGGCGTGTATCCGCTGGCCTTCCCCCGCGACCAGCACGCGTACTTGCAACTCGCCTTGAAGGCTGTCGACTGAAGCCGATGCGGGCGCTCATCGCGGCGGTGGCGGTCACGTGGACGGCGACCCTGACCGCCCAGACCAAGCCACCCGCTCCGCCGGCGCCGGCGCCGCCCGCGCGCGGCAGCGCGCCGGCGGATGCGCGCGACGCCGTTACTCCGGCCCAACTCGCCGCGGCGATCGACAAGCTCGGCACCGTCGAGTTCAGCGACCGCATGGCTGCGGCGCGGACGACCCGGCGGGCCGATCCGTCGATTGCCGTGCCCGCGCTGCTCAAGGCCGTGGAATCCCACCCGGACTCGTTCGTCCGCTTTCGCGCGCTCGTCCTGCTCTCCGGGTTCAACGACCCGCGCACCCGCGACGTCATGCGCGCCTCGCTGACGCAGCAGAACGATCGCCTTCGCTCGGTCGCTTACAGTTATTTCGAGCACAATCCCGACCCGACCGTCGTGCCCAAGTTGCTTGCCGCGCTGGTGACCGAGTCCTCCGAGTTCGTGCGGCCTGCCCTGACCCGCGCGCTGGCGGCCTACGGCACTGACCCGAAGGTCAAAGAGGCGATGGCCGGGCAGGTCATGAAGGGGCAGGCCTATTTCCGCAGTGCGCTGATCGAGGCGCTCGGCGACTACAAGGCGACCTATGCCGTGGGGCCGATCACCGAGGTCGCCAAGACTGATGGGCCGCTTCAGATCGATGCCGCGATCGCGCTCGGCAAGATCGGCGACAAGGCGTCGCTGCCGGTTCTCGCGGGTTTGCAGCGAACCGCGCCGCGCGAGTCGCAGCCGGCCGTTGCCGCGGCGATTTGCCTGCTCGGCGTGAACTGCGAGTCGCATCAGGCCTATCTCGCCCAGACCTTGAAGTTCGCGATCGGGACGATTGGGTTCCAGGAGCTGCTCCGCGCGTCGGCTGCGGCGCTGGCCTCTCTCGCCGAGTCGGGCCACGAGGCAGCGGCAGTGGAGCTGATCCAGCAGGGCGCGCCGACCAGCGATCCGGCGCGCGCCGCCATCGTGCTCTCACTCGGTACTGTCGCCTTGCGCAACACCGCGGTGATGCTGAAGGTGCTCCAGGCGCCAGGGATGCTCGAACCGGGCGCGGACATGCTGCGGGAGGCGTTCGACATGCTCGAGGAGGACTTCGAGGAAGAGCGCTTCTTCGTGACGGTGCGACGGGCCTACTGGCAGGCGCCCGCGGGTTCACCGGCGCGCGCGGTGTGTGAAGCTCTCATTCGCAAGCTCGAGTTCTGACCGCCCGCTGACCGGGCCGGCCGTCCGGCGCCATCCCTCCGAAACCCACATGGACTACAAAGCCTCCGGCGTGGACATCGACGCCGGCAACGAGGTCGTCCGGCGCATTCGCTCGCTCGCCCGCGGCACCCACACCAGCGGCGTGCTCTCGGAGATCGGCTCCTTCGGCGGGTTGTTCACGCTTGGCGCCAACCGCGCCGGCGAGACGGTGCTGGTCGCCAGTGCCGACGGCGTGGGCACCAAGCTGCGCGTCGCGTTCATGACCGGCGTGCACCGCACGATCGGCATCGACCTGGTCAACCACTGTGTCAACGACATCCTGGTGCAGGGGGCCGAGCCGCTCTTCTTCCTCGACTACCTCGCCACCGGCCGGCTCGAGCCGGATGTGGCGGTGCAGATCGTCGAAGGCCTCACCGTCGCCTGCCGCGAGAACGGCTGCGCCCTCCTCGGCGGCGAAACCGCTGAAATGCCCGGCTTCTATCAGGACGGCGAATACGACGTCGCCGGCTTCATCGTCGGCAGCGTGGCGCGGGATCGGTTGATCGACGGCAAACGGATCCGTCCCGGAGACGTGTTGATCGGCATGCCCTCGTCGGGACTCCACACCAACGGCTACTCATTGGCCCGGCGGATCGCGTTCGAACGGGCCGGCCTGACCGTCAGGTCGGGGGTGCCGTGGGACGCGGACCTGACGATTGGAGAGGCACTGCTGACACCTCATCGCTCGTATCTGGCGACCGTCCGGCCGCTGCTGGCGTCTGGCGCGATCAAGGGGATGGCCCACATCACCGGCGGCGGCATCACCGAGAACCTGCCCCGCGTGCTGCCGGCGGGCACCCATGCGACGGTCGACCGTTCGGCATGGCGAGTTCCGCCGCTGTTCGCCTGGCTGCAGCGCGCGGGTGAGGTTCCCGAGACGGACATGCTGCGTACCTTCAACATGGGCATCGGCCTGATCCTGGTCGTCGCGGTGGAGGATGCGCCGGCGGTCCTGAGCGGCGTGCAATCCGGGGATCCGGGCGCGGCGATCATCGGCACGATCGACGCGGGCGGCGAGGGGGTCACGTACCGATGATCCAGCCGGCGATGGCCTCGAGCACGGCCGGCGGCCGTCCACAGATTGGGGTGCTGATCTCCGGCCGGGGCAGCAACCTTCAGGCGCTCATCGACGCGATCGCCCGCGGCGAGCTCAGGGCCCGGATCGCCGTCGTGATCTCGAACCGCCCCGGGGCGCCCGGCCTGGCCCGGGCCGAGGCTGGCGGCATCGAGACGGTCGTCCTCGATCACCGGACGTTCTCCTCGCGTGATGCGTTCGACCGCGCGATCGCGATGGCGTTGCTGGACCGCGGTGTCCGGCTGGTGTGCCTGGCCGGGTTCATGCGGCTGGTCGGGACGCCGCTGCTCGACGCCTTTCCAAACGCGATCCTCAACATCCACCCGTCGCTCCTGCCGGCATTCCCCGGCGTCGACGCGCAGCGTCAGGCGCTCGAGCACGGCGTGTGCTTTTCGGGTGCGACGGTACACCTCGTCACGCGCGACCTCGACGCCGGCCCGATCGTGCACCAGGCCGTCGTGAGGGTCGAGCCGGACGACACGGTGGAGAGTCTGTCAGCGCGCATCCTGGTCGAGGAGCATCGTCTCTACCCGTCAGCCGTTCAGACCGTGCTCGACGGCGGCTGGACGTTGAAGGGCCGGCGGTTCGTGGCGCCTCACCAGAGTCCGGGAACGAGCCGATACGGCACGCGCGAGCGATAGTCGGCGTAGCCGTCGAGATTGGCGCGCAGGAACGCGTCCTCGAACATCACGCGACGCAGGATCAGCGCAGAGTAGAGCAGCCCCAGTCCGACCGCGAGCCACGACCCGAGCACGAGTCCGCTGCACGGCACCGACAGCATCATCCCCAGGTATCCGGGGTGACGCACCATGGCGTACGGCCCGACGTCGATGACCCGATGGCCGCGGTCTCGCTGGACCCGCACCACCGCCGAGAAGTAGCGGTTGGCGATCATCGCCCTGAACACCAGCGCCCCGGATAGTCCCATCCCGGCCAGTCCCGCGGCGCGGAGCGGCGTCGGGACCGCCAGCACGTGCCAGCGCCCGGCGTCGAGCGCGCCGACGACGATGTGGGCGAGGGCGGTGAGGCGGATGAAGCGGAGTGCGATGCGGTCAGCGCCGGGCTCGGGCGGCGTGAAGCGTTCTCGCGCGAGCTCCTCGCCGATCGAGCCAATCCCGTAGGCGAAGCCAGCCGTCCAGACCAGCAGCCAGGCCCACAGCCACGGATCCAGCCATCGGCCGCTCAGGACGAGCGTCAGCGCGGCGGCAACGACCAGCATCAGCACCGGACGAAGGCGAGGGGGCATGTCTCGGCTCTCCTGTTCAGTAGCTCAAATCATTAATTTTGAGTAATCAAAAAATAGCGCCGTCGACAGGTCGGCGTCAAGCGGAAATGTTCGGCGCCGATCGGGTCAGGCCGGTCGGACCGGCTGTATCGTCAGGATGACGACTTCCGGCGGGCAGTTCAGGCGCACCGGAACGTAGACCGTGCCGACGCCGCGGCTGACGAAGATCGAGGTGTTCGCGCGCTGGCCGGGACCGGCAATGACCGGGAACCCGCGCGCCGCGATCGGGCCGAGGCCGGGCATGACGATCTGGCCGCCGTGGGTGTGGCCGCTGATGACCACGGGAATGGCCAGGGTCGCCGCTTCGATCAGGCGCTTGGGGGTGTGCGCGAGCAGTGCGACGTTCGGGGAGGCGCCACGCAGGAGTTTGGCGATGTCCTCGATGCGGTGGGTCCAGTAGCGGATGCCCACGAGGTCCAGCGGCTCACCCCGGACGCGGATCTGGGTGCGCGCATCGCGCAGCACCGTGACGCCCGTCGCGTTCAACGCCGCAGCCATGTCGTGGTCGTCGTCGTGATTCCCGAGGACCGCGAACACTCCGGCCGGGGCCGACAACCCGGACAGCACCTCGGCGGCGGGGGTGACGTAGGCAGGGTCGGCCTGGGTCACGTAGTCGCCGCCCAGGACGATCAAGTCCGGGCGCTCCTGCATGAGCAGGTCGACCGCCCGGGCGCTGATCTCGCGGGTGCCCGTCTCGCTGCGGTGGAGGTCGGTCAGGAACCCGATGCGGAGTCCGGCGAGGCCCTCGGCCCATCCCGACGCGGGCAGCGTGGCGCGGGTCAGCTCGACGTGGTGGCGCTCGTACAGGAAGCCATGCGCGCCGGCGCCGGCAAGCGCGCCGATGCCCACGGCCGCACATCCCTTGAGGAAATCACGGCGCTCGATTCCGGTCGGCCGGCGAGCGCGGCTGTCCATCGTCCAGCCTATGTTAGCGCGGGCTGGATCCCGCTATAGTTGCCGGGCCGCAGCCGTTTGGCCGCGGGCCGAAACGGCCCGGGTGTCGATGTCACTACCGATGTTTGTAGACGAGCAACTCGCGTATCTCACCAAGGGCTGCGTGGACGTGGTCCGCGCCGGCGAGCTCAAAGCCAAGCTGGAGCGCTTCGCGAACGGCGGCCCTCCACTGATCGTGAAAGTGGGGTTCGATCCGACGGCTCCGGACCTTCACCTGGGGCACACCGTCCTCATCAGGAAGATGAAGCACTTCCAGGATCTCGGGCACCGGGTGATCTACGTCGTGGGATCGTTCACCGCGCTCATCGGCGACCCGACCGGTCGGTCGAAGACGCGGCCGCCGCTCACCCAGGACGAGATCGACCGGAACGCCGAGACGTACAAGACCCAGATTTTCAAGATTCTCGACCCGGCAAGGACGGAGGTCCGCTTCAACAGCGAGTGGCTCGAGCCGCTTGGCAGCGCCGGGTGGGTGAAGCTCGCGGCCAAGTACAACGTGGCGCAGATGATGGAGCGTCGCGACTTCAAGACGCGCTTCGAAGCCGGCCAGCCGATCGGCGTGCACGAGTTTCTCTATCCGCTGGCGCAGGCCTACGACTCCGTGTATTTGTCCGCAGATGTCGAGCTCGGGGGCACCGACCAGCTGTTCAACCTGAACGTCGGGCGGGACATCATGCCGGCGTTCGGCCTCGAGCCGCAGGTTGTGATGACGACGCCGCTGCTCGAGGGGCTTGATGGCGTCGAGAAGATGTCCAAGAGCCTGGGCAATTACGTTGGCGTGACCGATTCGGCGACGGAGATGTTCGGCAAGCTGATGTCCATTTCGGACGACCTGATGTGGCGCTACTATGTGCTGCTGACCGACTTAACCCCTGAGGACCTGCTCGAGAAACGCGGTGCGGTTTCGAAGGGGACGCTGCATCCGAAGCAGGCGAAGGCGGATCTGGCGGCAGCTATCACGGCTGACTTCCACGGCGCGGACGCAGCCCGGACGGCCGCCGACGAGTTCGAGCGGCGGTTCGCGAAGAAGGAGCTCAGCCTCGACGAGCTGCCCGCGCTCGAGTGGACGCTGCCGGACGAGCCGAAGGCTTGGCGCTATCTTCTGGTGGGCTTGAAACTGGCGACATCCGGTGGGGACGCGGACCGGAAACTCGCGCAGGGCGCGGTGCGTCTGAATGGCAGGAAGATCACCGACCCGCAGGGGCTTCAGCAAGCGGAGCTGAGCCGCGGCGAGTCGTATGTGCTGCAGATCGGGCGGCACGCGCACCGCCTGGTGGTCCGGTAGCAGGAATCTTCACGAAGATGTCGGCGAGGGGTTGACACGCGCGGGTCGGGGCCGTATATTTCTCTTTACCGAGCGCGACCCGCAAGCCCGTTCCTTCAGGTTCGCCCTTCAGATCGCTTCCAGCCGCTTCGCGGGATCCAGCAACCGGCCGTTCGCTACGGCGTGATGTTGGGCAGCGCGTCGGCGGTCAACAGCGGTCGGTGAGCGCAGCGAGAGGGACAGCGGGGCAGGCAAGAAAAAAGTGCCGCAGCCGAGAAAAGCGGTTGACAGTCGCGGGCGCGGTTAGTAAGATTGCAAGGTTCCCCAGACGACAAGAAAGCTGATGGGGAGCGCGGGCAAGTCGGTTCTTTGAAAACTAAATAGAACGTGCAAGCACATTGTCTTGACGACGCCGAGCACCGCAAGGTGTGAGGTGGAGTCGGACAGCCCGTCGAGTATCAGCGGGTGGCGCAGTGCAACCCGGGTGTCGGAGGTGTAGTTCACCACTGGCGGCCGGCTGCGAACCACCCATAACTTGACGAACTGAACAACGCAAGAGAAGCCAAATCAACAGGCGCTCAGCGTTAAACGGTTTTTGCGTCGCCATCGCGCTGTGAGGCGTGGGGGCGGGGCGAACCACTTTAACTTGAGAGTTTGATCCTGGCTCAGAATCAACGCTGGCGGCGTGCCTAACACATGCAAGTCGAACGCGAGAGGGGAGCAATCCCTGATCGAGTGGCAAACGGGTGAGTAACACGTGGGTGACCTGCCTTCGAGTGGGGGATAACGTCCCGAAAGGGACGCTAATACCGCATGACATCCTGCTTTTGGA
>Ga0207701_10000972_pt1 | contig 30351 bp, 30 predicted proteins | sample KBSSwiSSwithPhiX_FD_184294 | JGI IMG/M metagenome (GOLD analysis project Ga0207701, IMG submission 184294) | Switchgrass rhizosphere bulk soil microbial communities from Kellogg Biological Station, Michigan, USA, with PhiX - S5 (SPAdes) (version 2) | ecosystem: Environmental > Terrestrial >... | reverse complement strand
AATTGGGATATTCTTACCAGTGGAACCAACGATGACTTTTACGGGGTTTCTTTCGTTGATGCCAATACCGGAACAGTCGTAGGTAATTTTGGAGCTATCCTAAGGACAACAGATGCAGGAAATCATTGGACGGTTCAGAGAGATGGAATGACTGACGTCCTATTTGGCGTTTCTTTTGCGGATGCCAGTACCGGGACTGCGGTAGGTTCGGATGGCTTGATTCTAAGGACCACTGACGGCGGAACAAACTGGACGAAGCAAGCAAGCGGCACACACAGCTTGCTTAATGACGTGTCCTTCACTGACACAGCTAGTGGCACTGTTATTGGTGAGACTGGCACAATTCTTAGGACCACAAACGGGGGAACCAACTGGGTTAGCCAGGCGAGCGGCACAATAAACACCCTGAACGGGATTTCTTTCACGGACACGAATACTGGGACGATTGTCGGATCCAACAGCACGATTCTTAGGACGACTGATGGTGGCAACCATTGGTCTAGTCAAACGAGTCCAATTCCCTCTGATCTTCACGATGTTTCTTTCTCAGATGCAAACACCGGAACGGCGATTGGTCCTGTCGGTCTAATACTTAGAACGACAGATGGGGGGAAGAATTGGATCAGTCAGGCAAGCGGAAGCTTACAAATACTTTACGGGGTCTCTTTTGTAAACGCTAACAATGGTATCATAGTCGGCTTTGCTGGAGAAATTCTGACAACGGCAGATGGAGGTTCTCACTGGATTGTCCAAACCAAGGGAACAACTCAGGCGCTGTACGGAGTCGCGTTCGCGGATCTAAATACCGGCACGGTTGTTGGGGCGTTTGGAACAATTCTCAGAACAACGGATGCAGGAATTACCTGGGTTAGCCAAACAAGTGGGACGATCAATCAACTAAATGAAGTGTGTTTTACAGATGCCAACACCGGAACTGCAGTTGGTGAAGGAGGCACGATCCTAAGGACAACTGATGGAGGAAAGACTTGGAATAATCAATTAAGCGGAACCGCTAGTCTTCTATTTGGCGTTTCCTTCGCCGATGCAAACGCAGGGGCTGCGGTCGGTGCAGAAGGTACTATTCTGAAGACAACAGATGGTGGCGCTAATTGGGAAGCTCAGACCAGCGGAACAGCAAACTTTCTTTACGGAGTTTCATTTGCTGATGCGAATACGGGAACTGCCGTGGGTCTTAGCGGAACAATATTAAGAACTACCAACGGCGGAGCAAACTGGAATGCTCAAACCAGTGGAACTACAATGCCTCTTCACGGCGTCTCCTTTACAAGTGCTAGTGAAGGAGCGGTGGTTGGAAATAGCGGTACAATCCTCAGAACAACCGATGGGGGAAGTCATTGGAATAGTCAGAGGAGCGGAACGACCGCTCATCTCTGGGATGTATCCTTTTCAGATGCAAATAGTGGGACTGCCGTTGGTGAAGGAGGCACGATCGTAAAGACGACAGATGGAGGAAATCATTGGGTTACAGAGGAAAGCGGTACACCCAACACTTTTTACGATGTGTTTTTTACTGACGCGAACAATGGGACGGCGGTAGGCGACCTGGGCATGATCAGGAGAAGAATCGATGCCGGTGGGGCTCAGCTCACGCTGGCCAGCGCGGCTTCGGTCAAAGGTGCCTTCGCGATCAACCTGCCGCTGACCGGCCCGTCGGGAGTGGAAGATCGTTCCGGTGGATCGAACAAGAAATACACCGTGGTAATGACCTTCAACCAAAACATCGTTTCCGTAGGGAGCGCGAGTTCGACCTGCGGCGCTGTGCAGAGCATCGTGATTGACAGCGCCGATGCGCACAGGGTGAAGGTCAACCTGGTGAACGTGGCGCATGGCTGCAACGAATCGACCATCATCGTGACAGCCGACAATATCAGCGACGATCAGGGCAATGTTTTAGACTCGGCTTCTGTCGGTATGGGCTTGCTCCTGGGAGACGTCAACGGCGATCGAGTCGTCAATCAGAGTGATTACCATGAGGCACAGATGAACAAAGGCCAAAAAGCCGATCAGCAAAACTTCCGCAGTGATGTGACGGCAGACAGCCACATCACGTCTTCGGACATTCAGTTCATCCGGCAACAACAGGGTACCTCGTTGCCTTGACCGGCTGAACCCGAGCAGTATGGAAGTTCTCGCAGAGGGAATGCCTGTTGGTAGGTAGTCGGAATAGTGGGTTTTGTGTAAAGTTGCGACCCTATGCGCCTCACTGCCGCGATTTCTTTTCTCGCCCCGATTTTGCTGGCAGATCTTGCGGCGGCTTCGCAATCACTTCAGGAATTTCACGACGCCACCTTCGTCCCTGCTGAATACAACGACGGTGACAGCTTTCGCGTTCGTTACACTCGCGACGGTAAACCGGAAGAGAACGTGGTACGGCTCTACTTTGTCGATGCCTTCGAGTCGATTGTGGCGCAGGACTCCGACAAACGCCGTCTGCTGGAACAGGCGCGGGAATTTGGTTTTGCGCAAAAGGATCGGGTTCGCAGCGTGGAATTTGGAAAACGCGCGGCGGCGCGCGTGGCTGAGCTTCTGTCGAAACCGTTCACACTGCATACCTCGTTTGCTTCAGCTCTAGGTCGCTCGCGGAAGCCGCGGATTTACGGGATGATTACGACCGCGCAGGGCGAGGACCTTGCGGCGGTCCTGGTTCGAGAAGGACTAGCTCGGGTCCATGGGGTAGAACATGAGCGGCCTGACGGCGTTTCCGGCGTCGATTATGAAAAAGTTCTGGCCGACCTTGCATTGCAGGCCGCGGTCGACCGGCGAGGTGCCTGGAGTGTGACTGACGTCGATCATCTGGTCGAGATTCGCGATGAACAGCGAGTGGAAGACCGCGAGCTCGAGGCTCTAGGAAAGTCGGTGGTCAGCAAAGAGCCTAACGAATCTGTCGATCTCAACACGGCTTCGCAGGAGCAATTGGAATATCTGCCCGGGATCGGTTCGAAGCTGGCGGCCCGGATTATCGAGAACCGGGATCCGCCTTACAAGTCTGTCGATGACCTGAAACGGGTGAAAGGTGTGAGTTTATCGCTGATCGAACAGCTGCGCCCCCGTCTCTCGGTCGGACAGACGCCGGTTCACACCCCAGTTCCGACTAAGCGAGTCAGTGAATAGTCAGGGCTGCCCGCTAATTACTATTTGGAACGTGCCGCAGTTTTGCCAACCGTAACTAAAGGCATTGCGTGCCGATAACGCGGGCAAGCCTGCTGCGCAGCCCAAAAGTCGTCAATAAGGATTGCTGACGTTCTAAATTTGAATCTCCTGAATGAAAGTCGAGGCGTAAGCCGCAACCTTTTTCCGGACAGCATCTCCGAGGTCCCCTGCGAGCGATGAGTTCAAACTAAGGTCGGTATTCGAATAGAATAAGGATCCCTTCGCGCCTGAAAACTTGAAAAAGAGGACTTGTGTGACGTTTTTAGTAACTTCCAGTTCAAAAAATATTGTCGACATTTTTGGCGCAGCAGCATTAGGAGCTTGAACATATCCGATCTGAAACTGGCTTACCTTTGCGCGACGGCTCTCGCGATTAAAAAGGGTTATCCAAGGCGCATCTTCATTCATACTTTGCAATCCCTTGAGCACTGTCGTCACGATGGCGGCGGCTGCTACTGCTGGACCAAGAACCGCAGCTAAAACCGGAATTATCGCCTTGTGAACTTCAAGGCCGTCCTGTTTGATCTCTTCCATGCCCATCGAGGAGCCCTCAAACAGCCAGCCTGTGTTCAGTAGAACGTTGCGATAACTTTCACGCCAGGCTGCGGAGGTACCAGCGTTGTCCTTAACTGCCTTGTTCGCTGCAAGCTGTGCTAGAAGAATGGAATTTGAGATCGCTGGTCGGATTTTCACAGGAACATTCTCGGCGAATTCAGCGATTTGGGAGCCCACCGCGAGAGCCTGGCCGTCGTTACGAAACGTTACGGCAGGTTGCTCCGTCTCAGCGGCACGAGTGCCTCTCGCCGCCTTGACGCTGCGAGTGACTTGTGGCGGCTTCTCGAGTGGAAGTCCCTCAACGAAATTACGTGCTTTTTCTGATGAGATCATAGTAATGTTGTCCTTGTCTTTTACTTGGGTTCAGGTGGAGAAAAAGTGTCACATCTCGGGAATTGAGCTCTCTGCGGAATTGCGTTTCGGCTGATCGCGAAACGTTGCCTTACACTGACGTTTCGGCCCCCCGGAAAGACCCGGAGTGGCGACGTATTGGGCTTGTCGACCATCGTGCTGCCGTCGGCGAGCGGTTCCGTTCCGTCGGACCCCATCGCCGACATGCTCAGCCATTTACGCTGCTGTAGTACCATTGATTCCTCCTATGGGAATTCTGAAGGAGCCCGAGGCTGTCAGTTCGAAGGCGGCCGTACAAAAACGCTTTAGGTCACGCGAAATTGTAACCGCGATAGTGTTTGTGAGGGTTTGCGCGGAACTCTTCGCCGATGCCTTGTATCGCCCCACCGCCTTTGGGCAAACTAATGGTTGCCGGAGTTGCAGGTGGACCCGCGCTTTGTCGTTTTCGCGCTCGCCACGAACCTCGGCTGATCCAGGGGTCGGCATCGCAAAACTCAGAAAACGAAAAGCCGGGTGTGACAGTCAAATAGAAAACGCTGAAAAATGCGTTACAAAATTCGAATCTTGCGGCGGTTTCGAGCTTCCAGGACGGAAATGCTCAGCCCGTCGCAAACCCCGTATCACCGCTCGATTTTACCTGGAAAGGTGGGTTGCTCCGAAGTCAGCAGCTCTATCCGGTTGAGCTACAGGCACAGATCCGAGACGAAAAGACGAGAAACTGCATTTCGCCAGCCCAAATGTGGCCGAAAACATAGGGAGTTGGAGTGGGATTTCCACTCCGATGGTATTGCAATGATTGCCGCGGTCAGGCAGGACAGGACGGATGTCGACCTCTCCGCGAGCCTCGGGCCAGGTCGTTAATGATTCACTACCACCCTCATTGCATCGCTGGTCGTGTTGAGCAACTGTTCCCCGATAAAAAGGCACCGCTAGCTCAATTGGCAGAGCAAGTGACTCTTAATCACTGGGTTTCAGGTTCGATTCCTGAGCGGTGCACTTTTACTTTGGCTTCGGGCATTCGTCTGCCAGCGGATCCGTGTCGCGGTATTGCTGTGCGATTGGCATGCGACGGCCGACTCCGAAGGCGCGACTTGTTACCTTGATGCCTGGAGCGGCTTGCGCGCGTTTGTATTCGTTCAGGTCGACGCGGCGCTGAATCCAACGCACCGTTTTTTCTTCGAACCCGCGGTCGATGATTTCTCGCGCGCTTTGATTTTCCTCGACGTAAAGCTGCAGGATTTGATCGAGAATATCGTAGAGCGGCAACGAATCCTGATCGACCTGGCCGGGCTTCAACTCGGCGCTGGGCGGTTTTTCAATCGTCGATCTTGGAATGATCTCGCGGTCTCGGTTGATCCAATCGGCGAGCTGATAGACGATCGTTTTCGGGACGTCGCTGATCACGGCGAGGCCACCGGCCATATCCCCGTAAATTGTGCAATAGCCAACGGCCAGCTCGCTCTTGTTTCCGGTGGTGAGCAGGATGTGACCGAACTTGTTCGAGAGCGACATCAGGATCATTCCGCGCAGTCTTGATTGCATGTTCTCTTCCGTGGTGTCCTCGGGCAGACCGGCGAAGACCTGCTTGAACTGCGTTTTGAAAGCGGCAAAGGCGTCCGCGATCGGAATCTCAAGACATTGAATGCCGAGATTGCGGGCGAGCGCGCGCGCATCGTCGACACTCCCACGAGAGGAGTAGGGGCTCGGCATCGAGACACCAACGACATGCTCTTTGCCTAACGAATTGGCTGCGATCGCGGCTACAACCGCGGAGTCAATTCCACCGCTTAGTCCGAGCACGGCGGATTTGAATCCACACTTGGCCAGGTAATCGTGCACGCCTAATGACAATGCGCCGTGAAGCTCGGCCATCGCGTCGCCCGGTCCGGGCGTGAGCACGCTCGTCGAGTCTGTCTCGACGAGCGCTTCCGCGGCCTGGCACGACGGCAACTGCGCGATCAAATCGCCGGCACGATTAAAGGCAAGGGAGCTGCCATCGAAGACCAGCTCGTCATTGCCGCCCACGGCATTGCAATAAACGATCGGGCAACGGTGGGTACGGGCGAGGGTTGCCACCATCTCACGGCGAACACTCAGTTTACCCAGAACGAAAGGGGAGGCGCTGAGGTTAACAATCAGGTCGGCGCCTTTCTCAACCAGGCTGCCCACCAGTTCCTTGTCGTAAAGCGGACGCGGGAGGTAATTCTGCGTCCAAATATCCTCGCAAATCGTCACGCCGACCTGGCGGCCACCGATTGCAAAGATCTCTCCGCCATGACCCGGCTCAAAATACCGGTCTTCATTGAACACGTCGTAGCTTGGCAGGAGGGTTTTGAAAGTCTTGCGGATCGGCTGACCACGCTCGAGCAGCGCCGCGGCGTTGAAAAACGGCTTACCGAGTCCGTCGTTCCGATCCACGTAACCAACGACGAGTGGGACGGACCCCACGCAGCCGTGCAACCGATCGATCGCCTCGAGATTTTGCGGGACAAAACGCGATTTGAAGACGAGGTCCTGCGGCGGATAACCGCTGATCGCTAATTCCGGAGTGATTACTAGCTCGGCGCCAGCGCCAACGAGTCGTTCATAGGCGGCGAGGACTTTTTCAGAGTTGCCGCGAAGATCGCCGATGGTGGGATTAATCTGCGCGATGCCGATCCTCATGTTGCTTCCCGCAGGTTAACCAGCGCGGCTGGAGGGAGCAACGGCTTTCAGGGATGTCCGACGAGGGTGACGCTGTCTTTTCTGTAACCGGAATTAAGCGCGTCATCTGCGCCTTCGACGAAGACTTTGGCCCATTGAATAAGACAGGCGGCGAAGAACCCGGCGATCATGCAGATCAGCACTTTTTGAAGAAAGGTGGGGTGCATCGACCCTTCTTTTGGAGCAAAAGCAATGCCATTCCACGAGGACGAGTCTGGGAGCTAGGGGCGGGGCAAGAGCAAGAGCATTGGGCTGAGGACGAGGACAAGGTGGAGGGAAGAGCAAGAGCAAGAGCATGAGTAGGAGCAGGAGTGGAGCAGGGGCACGAGTAGGAGGACGAGGACGAGTAGGACGCTGGGGGCGACCCCTCACCAAAAACCCCATTGTTTGGTCGCCATAATCCAGAGGCCAAGCGCGAGGTTCGTGAGTGCGTGCGCGAGGACGCACGACGTCAGGCTTTTGGTCCGATAGGCGACGACATTGTAAAGGGCGCCAGTGAGGAAGGCCACGGGCCAATCGGCCATAGAATGCGAGAGGCCAAAAGCGATTGTGACCCCACCGAAGGAGAGCCAGGAGAAGGTGCCGAAAGGGACCGCTTCGAAGCGCTCTGCGATCAGGAAGCGGAGAAGAAATCCGCGCCAAAAGATTTCCTCCACCAGCGGGACGACCGCGACGAGCCGGAGGAAACGCAACGCAACGGTAATCCAGTATTGCGCTGGGAGGCCGGCAAAAACATCGGGATTGAAACCCACCAGGCGGGCGGGAAATCGGAAAAACTGTTGGGGCGCGATCCAAATTACGAAGACAAGCAGCGCAAACCCGACGGTGAAAACCGGTCGGCGCAAGGGATGGAATTGATACTCGCACCGGTAGAAGATGAGGAGCGTGCCGCAGAGCAGGGTTTGCAGCGGGTAAATCCAAAACTCGGGTGAGGCGAGCCAAAGACTGCGGCCAGGAGTTTTCAGGGCACTGCCGAGGCCGAGCAGGGCTGTGAAAAGCGCCATGGGCAGGGCGTAAGCGAAGATCTTGCGCCAATCCGGCTCACCCGCATGATCATTCTCGCTCGTTATCACGATGAGCGATCGGTAGGGAAATATGAGAGCCAGGGCAAGGAATAGTCGCCCGGCAAGGAGGGATAGGTTCCGGTCCCGCGATTCGTCTTGGCGCGATTGCTGCTCGTTGCAGATCGCATTGCCGGAGGACGCTTCAAAATTGCGATGACTGACAATAAAACGGAGGAAAATATTTCCTCGCCAGAAGCGCCCTGCGCGGAGAAACAGCCAGCTAATTTCGTGAGCGATCCTGACGCTCTGGCCAAGATGCTCGAGATGGAGCTGGTCTTAAAGCGTGAGAAATGGAAGCGGCAGCGGTCGCAACGCGGGACTTGGCGCGCGCTTAGCATATTTTTCCTCGTCCTGGTCATTGGCGGCGCGCTTGCAGCCTATTTCTTTTTCGCGATGAGCTACCGCCAACCCGCAGAACCTGCTCCCTCTGTCGAAACGAAGGATTCTGTTCGTTAGGCAAAGAATTCGCGCTTGACCGACGGGCAACGCTTTGCTTGATGTGCGGCGGCTGGTTCGGCGGTTCCCAGCCACCAGACTCCCGCAATGAATCCATTACAGATTGTCCATCTTGAAAGCAACGATGCCGAAGCCGACCTGGTCCATTCCGAACTGCAGCATGGCGGAATCGCCTGTGAAGTGCGGCGGGTTCGAAATGAATCCGAGCTAATCCACGAGCTGGCCCGGCGCCCTGTCGACGTCATTCTCGCCGATCGCTACTGTCCGGAGAACGATGGGCTGCGAGCCATCGCGATCGGGCGAGCGCAGACTCCGGAGGTCCCGGTTATTTTAGTTACAAATGCAAATAACTCCGCCGCGATCACTGAGGCGCTGCAGGCGGGCGCTATCGACTTCATTCAAAAAGGACGTCTCGCGAAGCTCGTTCCCTCGATCCGGCGCGTCATTCAGCATGCCGAAACGCAACGGGATCTGGAAAAAGTTCGGCAGGAGCTGCTGCATCACGCCGAGCTGCTCGATCTGGCGAACGACGCGATCGTCATTTCCGATGCGAAGGGCAAAATTTCATATTGGAACCGTGGAGCAGAGCGGATGTACGGGTGGCGGCGGGAAGAAGTCACGGGATGCAATGTCCACGAGCTTTTGCAAACCGGGCCGCCGGACGCGTTGGCCGTCGTGATGCAGTCGTTGCGGGACAAAAAACATTGGGAGGGGGAGATTCGGCAGATCCGCCGCGACGGCGCGGAGATCGTAGCTTCAACCGGCTGGACCCTGAAGGATAGCGGATCTGAGGCGTCGTTGTTGCAGCTCAGTATTGACGTTACGGAGCGAATCCGCGCCCAGGAAGCTCTACGGGACAGCGAAGAACGCTACCGCCGTTTCGTCGATGGCGATTTCACGGGGAACGTCATCATGAAACCCGACGGGTCGATTATGACGTGCAACCCGGCGTTCGTACGCATCTTTGGTTTCGACTCAGTCGAAGACGCGCGCTCCGCCAATTTTTTCTCGCTCCTTCACACCAAGAAGGAAGGCGTGGAGCTGCTTGCCGGACTCCAGCCTAACGAGAGCCTGGAGCGCGCCGAGCTCGAGATGCGGCAGCGAGATGGAGATGGTCTGTATGTGGCAGCACGGTTCGTCGGAACTTTCGATGCGACCGGCCAACTGACCGAGCTGAAGGGTTATTTCTTCAACGACACCAAGCGCAAGAGGCTCGAACAACAACTTGTCCAGGCACAGAAAATGGAAGGCCTTGGCACGCTCGCCGGCGGAATCGCGCACGACTTCAATAACATCCTCGGCATCATTCTTGGCTACACCACTCGGCTCGAGGATTGGAAAAAGCATCCCGAGCAAATGCCCGAAGCGATCAAGGTGATCCGCGATGCGGTTGGGCGCGGCGCCACGCTCGTTCAGCAGTTACTCACTTCGGCGCGGCAGACGGGGGCTCGATTTACGCCGCTCGATTTGAATACGGTCGTTCAGGAATTGGAAAAAATGCTCGAAGCGACTTTTCCCAAGACGATTCATTTTGTCCTGCATTTGCAGCCCAACCTGCCTCTCGCGAAGGCCGATCGCAGCCAGATTCACCAGGTGCTCCTTAACCTTTGCGTCAACGCGCGGGATGCGATGCCTAACGATGGGCGAATCACGCTGCAGACCGGAGTCAGTGATGGCGCCGAGCTGAGAGAAAATTTCACAGGCGTGACGGCCGAGCGTTATGTCTTCGTGCGCGTGAGCGACACGGGAACCGGGATCAATAAGCGAGTTAAGCCGCACATTTTCGAGCCTTTCTACACGACGAAAGAGCGGGGCAAAGGAACCGGTCTCGGGCTCTCGGTCGTTTATGGAGTGGTCAACAATCATCACGGCTTCGTCGAGGTCGAAAGCGAGCCGGGGGAGGGAACCACTTTCAGCATTTATCTGCCTCTCGGAAGTGCCGCGGAAACGGCCGCCAAGGATGGAGGTCTGGGCGCCTCGAAAGAGAGTGCGCGCACGATCATGCTCGTCGAAGACGAAGAAATGTTGCGCGAACTTGGAATCATGATGCTGGAGAGCGACGGCTATCGGGTCATCGCGGCCAAGGATGGCATTGAGGCGGTCGAAATGTTCGAGATTCACGCCGATGAGATCGGCCTGGTCGTTTGTGATTTGGGACTTCCTCGACTGGGTGGGCGCGACGTGGTCCTGCGGATGAAAGAGATCAAACCAAATGTGAGAACCATCGTGGCCAGCGGTTATCTGGAGCCAAGTCTACGCTTGGAGATTTTGCGCGCCGGGGTTCTTGATACCGTGCAAAAGCCCTACGATTTTCGTGAGATGAAGGAAAAGATCCGCTCGATTATCGGCGAGCCGGAAACCGAGGAAGAAAACCAGCCGCAGCTTTTCTAAAGCGGCGATGACTCCGCATCGGGCGCATCATCGCACCTCGTGGGCGATTGGTTGGGAAGCGGCGCGTGCCAATCTCGGGCCTGCGCTCCTGATCCAGGTGCTAATGCTCGCGCTGCTCATCGGCTATTATGTCAGCCCGACGGTCGCGCGTATTTTGCAGGATTTCGCCGATTATAAATTACGTCATGGTCTCGTCTTTGTTCTGGTCGCTTCTGTGGCTGCGGGCGCGCTTTTTCCTGAAATTTTCCTCATTTTCTTTTTTCAACGTGGACGCCCTACTCGCCGCAATTTGCACAACCTCATGTTTACCGTTCCAATCTGGGCGGTCGATGGTTCGCTGGTCGATTTGCTTTATCGCAGCGAAGCGGCGTGGTTCGGCAACGTCGTTACTCTCCCAGTTGTGCTGGCAAAAATCTGTGTTGATCAATTCGGCTACAATCCCTTTTTCGCCGCGCCTTTTGGTGTTTTGACTTACGAATGGAAAAACACTGGATTCAGCCGGGAGTCGTTAGTCCGCGGCTTCACCTGGCATCACTATCGCGGCAAAGTTGTGCCAACGCTCCTCGCCACCTGGGCGGTATGGATCCCGCTCATGGCCATCATCTATTCGCTTCCGCTCGCGTTGCAGTTTCCGCTCTTCGGTCTTGCTCTTACTTTCTGGGTTCTGCTTCTCACTTACATGACCAATAGTTTTGCCGCCAGGCGTTCTCTGCTCGTAACGTCCGCTCTGGCAACGGAATCCGATGCGCTGAGGACAACGCGCACCACAGCGGAGCCTTTGCGTCGGCTGTAACGCACACACTCTAATGAAATCCTACGAAATTTTTCAGAAAATGTCGCCGACCATGGCGGTCGAGATTCTCAGTTACGTGCAGAAAGAACAGGCACCGGTCTTCAAAAGCGTCGTTCAAACCCTGGCCAGTCAGCGCAATTTGCGGTCTGTTTTCGTTGAGCGAAAGCCACCGGCCGAACGCTATGCATGGATCAAAACGACGCTTGGTCGCAAGCCGAGCGACATTCTGGCTGCGCACCTGCTCCAGGCCTGGCTGCTCGGTGCGCAAAAATCGATGCTCTGCGACTTCCTTGATTCGTTAGGCATTAAGCACGACGAGGACGGCACGGTGGAACAGCTGCCCGAATCGCCGGGTCCGGATGATCTGCGGAAGGCGATTGATCAACTCTTGATGAAGTATTCACCTGAGAACGTGGCGGTTTATCTCCACGCCTTTCATGATATGGACAGCAGCGTAACCTGGCAGCCGTTAGGAGAAGTCCTAGGGGAAGATGAACGACTAAAGTTAGGTGGCAGTTAGGTACTGCGGATGATTGTCGCTCTTGTTAAGTCACCTTTCCTGTTGCGCGCGATAACTGCTGCGAATGTGAGGTTCCTCGCCGTCTGTGCGAGCGGGATGACAAATTCAGGAGTAGCTGTGTCACGTATATCAGCTGAGCTCTGTAAGTGGTGCTAGGCGATAATCTTACTTGCGTGGGACCGTGCACCATCGAATTTTCAGTTAATCTACTTTACCTCGAGGTTCGAATAGGTTGTTTCTCACGCGCTTTCGCTGACATACGTGATTCACGTATATGATTGAAAGCGTGATCGGGATCTGGGCGATGATTCGCTGCGCGGGACCGTCTCAGCGGTATCAATATTCGCGCAGCACGCGTGGGCAGCGTTATTTCAGAAAATGCTGGAGCGCTTCGTGCACGCCGGCGCCGAATTCTTTTTCGGCCACACGTCCTCCGGAACCGCGCACGGCTGACTTTACTGCATCGATGGCGTTGGCGGGACAGGCTGGGAACGCGGCGTAACGACCGTCCAACATGGAGATATCGTTGTGATGATCGCCCGCCGCGAAAATCACCTCGCGTGGGATCTCCGTGAGACGTGAGAGTTCGGCCAACGCGGCGCCTTTGTGGTAATCGGCATGGCAGAAGCGCAGGTAAATCGTGTTTCGCTGATAATGGAATTTCGGTTCGTGAGCTTTCGCCTGATCGATGAATTTGGTCAGCCGATCCATTTCTTCTTCGCTCGAGGCGATGAGCCCGGCCGGACCTTCCGCTTCATAGACCACCCGCGCTTTGGTTTTTCGCCCAACGAAATCGACTACCTCCGCCAGGACCGAAGAAGCGGAATTGAACAACTCGGCATGGGCCTGGGCGCAGCGCGCGTTCCAATCGCCATAGGGTTCCCAACCATTTTCAGTTGGGCGGAAAACGTCGCGTTCACTCGTTAGGATAAAATCAGGTCTCATCGGGAAGCCGAAGTCCTCGAGTCCTTCCACCAGCAGACTCACGGAACGACCGGTATTGATCGCCCAGATGGCGCCGTTGCGCTGAAGCTCCACGATGAGTTCCATGCAATCGCGATCGAAAACCGGGTCGCTTGCATGCGAAACGAGCGTCCCGTCGAAATCGGTGCTGATGAGTTGGATTTTTTGCGACATGCCGGAAGCGAATCTAGAAGCGGTTTTTGCGTGCGCAACGCGCCGATGCCAGTCATACTGATGATCAGATAAACAAGAGGGAGATACGCATATGATCAGGTCCTTGGTAAACCCCCTTGGACAATTCCGGCCGGCCGCCGCCCGCAATCTAGGAAGGCGCGCAATTTTAGGACGAGCTAATTTTGCATCGTTCATTCTGGTGACGCTCGTCTTTTCAAGTCTGGCGCTCGTTGCCCGGGCCGAGTTATCGCCCGAGTGGGTTACGCGGGTCCCGGTCGGTACGTCGTTAACATCCGGGATCGCCGGAATTTACGTTGACCCAGACGGAGTTTCCTACATCACCGGCATCTCCGGACCATCGTCGAACACGGACGTCACCACGGTCTCGATTGCGGCGGATGGCTCGACACGATGGTCGCAGACTTACAACAGCGGCGGGTCGAACTCTGACCAAGCGCGCGGGATTACGAAGAGTGCCGACGGCATTGTCTACGTCGTGGGAAACACACCGGGGCCAGGCAGTTTCGCCAATGTCCTTATCCTGGGCTATGACGCCGACACAGGTGCACTACTCAAAACCATCAAATACCGCAGCGGGACGGGCATTTCCGAATTCGGCTCGTCGATCGTGACTGACTCAGCCGGCAACATCTACGTTATTGGCGGCACAAACGGCGACGGTCCAGATGTAATGACATTGAAGTTCAATTCCGCCGGGACGCTGCAGTGGCGCAAGGTTTTTGACGGTCCAGGGTTCCCACCGTTGGACCAGGATTCGCCAGTCAAAATTCTGCTCGATCCTGCCGGCAACGTCCTTTCCTGCATTACTGCCTACACGGCCAGCGGTCATCCTGACTATGAGGTGGTGAAGTACGCTGCGACGAACGGCGCTACCCTTTGGGAAACGAGTTGGGGTGTGACCGGCGGTGATTTTCCGGGCGACATGGAGATCGATGCGGCTGGTGATGTTTACGTGAGCGGGATCGGGATCGATTTCATCGACAAATACAGCACAGTTAAGTTCCGAGGGAGCGACGGAGGATTGATCTGGCAATTTTACGATGCTGAGGGTCTCGATCACAGCTTCAGTGGACTGTTTCTCGATGGTGCCGGCGGGGTTTACATCACTGGACAGAGTGATCCTGATGGGGACCTTTCCAATTTTAACGACAATTTCTTTACGGTGAAGCGCGATGCGGCGACGGGCGCGCAGCTTTGGACCCACACCTATGGACAGAATTGTGTTGGTTGCTGGGATATACCGTCAGATGTGCGAGTCGATTCGGACGGCAATGTGTTTGTCGCTGGCATTACCAGCTCGCCGCCCTTCAGCAACGACATCATTCTTTTTGTGCTCGATAGCGCGACTGGGCTCGAGATAAATCGCGGCCTTGTTTTCAACACCGGATCTGAAATTCTGCACACCGGCGCGCTTCGGTTCGATGCAGCCTTCAATTTATTTGATGGCGGCTACATTTATAACGCCGACACCGGCGCAGTTGATATGACCGTGACGAAATGGGCTTCGCTCGTCGAGGGGGGCAGCATTCCATGTGACGATCTGGTCTCGTTTCAAACCCGCTGCGTTCGCAACGACGCCGGCCGCCATCGCGTGCAAGCTCGCCTGACTTTGACCGACACGAGCCATTCCGGCGGGCAGGTGACAATCGCGATCGACGGCAAGCCATTCACCGTCCCGATCAACGGCAACCGCGCCGAGCTATCTCTGAATGCTCAAGTTGGATCGCACAATTTCGCCCTCATCGATCCTCCGAGTTGTTTCCCGCCCTCGGATCGGGATTGTGACTAGATTCTGGCAATGAAGTCCGCTTACGAACTTGCGATGGAGCGCCTCGAAAAAAGCGCGCCCACTGTGAAGTTGAACGACGAGCAGAAGGCGCAGATCGCGGAAATTGATTCGAGCTACAAAGCGAAGATTGCGGAGAAGGAGCTTTTCCTGCAGGGAAAAATCCGCGAGGCGGGCTTGACCGGGACCTTCGAGGAACTCGAGAAACTGGAAAAACAGCTCGCGATGGAGATCCGGCGGTTGCAAGAGGATTGGGACGAGAAAAAGGCGAAACTGCGCGCGAGTTTTGGGGTAGAAGGCGAAGGATCAGGCAAGAAGTCTCCTTGACGCCGAGACATTCTTTAGAGTAGTCTGAAAATGTCGGTGGGAGCGCGTCAGTGGAGGCTCCAGTTTGGACAGATTTGCTTTTTCGGTTGTTTGTCGGAGGCGACGGTTTAGATCCGTCGCCTCCGTTTTTTTCTGATTCGGGGACAGATTTCTTTGCCAAGGCGGATTGATCGCGCCTAAGGTAACGGCCCTCGTCGCATGTTTGCTCTTCAACCCGAGCTAAAAGTTTTCGCCGGTTCCGCCAATCGCGAGCTGGCACAAAGGATCTGCGGTAGAATCGGGGTCCCTCTCGGTAAGGCGAACCTGAGTTCGTTCCCCGACGGCGAGACCTATGTAAAAATCGAGGAGAACATTCGTGGCCGCGACGTTTTCATCGTCCAGCCGACCTGCCCGCCGACGAACGAGCACTTGATGGAGTTGCTCATCATGGTGGACGCGGCGCGGCGGGCGAGCGCCGACCGGATTACGGCCGTGATTCCGTTTTTTGGTTATGCGCGCCAGGATCGCAAGGACAAGCCGCGGGTTCCGATTACCGCTAAATTGGTCGCAAACCTCCTCTGTGCGGCCGGTGTCAACCGTGTCCTGACGATGGATCTCCACGCCCAGCAGGTGCAGGGATTTTTCGATATACCAGTGGACCATCTTTATTCCCTGCCGGTTTTGATTCCTTATCTGCGGGAAAAGTTGACCCGAAAGACTGCGGTTGTCTCACCCGACGTGGGCGGACTGAAAATGGCGAGCGCCTATTCGCAGGCGTTGGGCGCGAGCCTGGCGATCGTCGCGAAACAGCGGAAAAGCCCGACCGAAACAGAAGCGCAATACCTGATCGGTGACGTGGAGGGCTGCGATGTTCTCTTGGTCGACGACCTGACCGAGACGGCCGGAACGCTGACTTCCGCGGCGACGTTATTGAAAAAGAACGGCGCCCTCGACATCTACGCGGGCGTGGCCCATGCCGTTCTGGCGGACGTTGCGATCCAGCGGTTGCAAAAATCCCAAATTAAGGAATTAATAACGACTAACAGCGTGCCCGTTCGCACCGTGGAGGGTTTTACCACCACGGTGCTTTGTGTCTCTGAGCTGCTCGGAGAAAGCATCAAGCGGATTCACAGTGATGAGTCTGTTTCGTCGCTTTTTAAGATCGACGGCGGCGCGAACTAGGAAATCGAACCATGGCGAAACAAGTAAAACTCTCGGCAACGCGGCGCACCGGCACTGGCCGGGCGGCGGTCCGCAAAATCAAGGCGCAAGGCGCAGTCCCGGCGATCATTTACGGCGGCAAGACCAAGGCCGAACCGTTGCAGGTTCCCAAGCGCGACATTTCTCTCATGCTTAGTCACGCATCGGGCGAGAACATTTTGGTCGAACTTGCGATCGAAGGCGAGCAGGCCGGCCGCCTCGCGCTCGTCAAGGAGGTGCAGCATGCGCCCATTGGTGGCGACATCTTGCACGTGGATTTTCATGCCGTCTCGATGGATGAGATGATCGAGGCCGAAGTCCCACTGACATCGACTGGCATTGCCGAAGGGGTCAAGACGTTTGGCGGCTTGCTCGACCAGAGCCTTCGTTCGCTGGCGATCGAGTGTCTGCCTCGTGATTTGCCGGATATCATTTCGGTCGACGTTTCCGCTCTCAATATCGGCGATTCCATTCACGTTCGTGAAATTCAGCTTCCGCAAGGGGTTACCACCCGCGTGTCGGCTGATTTGACCGTCTTCTCAGTGGTCGCGCCAACGGTGGAAGAAGAGCCGGTTGCCGCGGCCGAAGAAGCTCCGACTGCGCCGGAAGTCATCACGGCGAAGAAGGAGCCGACAGAGGGTGGGGCAGCGCCCGCCAAGGAGGCGCCTGCAAAGGAGAAGGAAGCGAAGAAATAACTTTTCGCGCCCTGCGCCGAGGCGACTGTGGACGAAACCCGAATTCGTTTGGTCGCGGGCCTTGGGAACCCCGGTCGCGAGTATCAACGCACACGGCACAATGTCGGTTTCATGGTGCTCGATCGGCTCGCGGCCGATGCGCAACTTCCCTGGGATTACTCGGAAAAATGGGGCGCGGCCTGGGCCAAAACTAACGTGATTCTGATTAAGCCCGCCACTTACATGAACCGTAGCGGCCAGCCGCTGGCGGCGATCGCGAATTTCTACAAAATCGCCGCGTCCGAAATTTTGGTGGTGCTCGATGACTTCGCGCTCCCTCTCGGCCGGCTCCGCTTACGCGCGCAAGGCAGCTCCGGCGGACATAACGGTCTTGAGTCAGTTTTTGAGCATTTTGGCACGGAAGAGATTGCGCGCTTGCGGATCGGGATTGGCGCGGCGCCTTCGGCCGGCGCTGTCGATTACGTGCTCGGTCGATTTTTTGAGGAAGAAAAGCCCATCCTGGATGCCGCGATTCGCCGTGCGGCTGATGCAGTGAACTGCGTCATCGACAAAGGGCTGGATGCTGCGATGAATGTTTTCAACAAACCAACAGAAGAAGAATCATGAAGAATCGTTATGAAGCGTTGCTCGTGCTGAACACGCAGGGCAAGGATGATGCCGTTAAGGATATCGTGGAGCGTCTCGAATCCGAATTTCAAAAGGAAGGCGCGCAAATCGAGCAGGTCCAGAAGATGGATAAGCGCCCTTTCTCTTATGTGGCGGGCGAACTCGACTCCGGCTTTTTCGTCAATTTCGTTTTCCACGCTGACTCGCAGTTGATCACGAAACTGCGTTCCAAGTTCAAATTGGACCCTGAGGTTTATCGGCAGCACTACCAGAAGTTGCGCGACAAAAAAGAGAAGCCGTCGAAAAAGAAGATGGCCGAGACGAAGTAGGCTCGCTAAAAAGGTCGCATGGCCAGCTATAATAAAGTCTTACTCCTCGGTAACTTGACCCGGGATCCCGAGGTCCGTTACACCCCAAAAGGCAGCGCGGTTGCCGACCTTGGCATCGCCGTTAACCGCCAATACACCCTTGATACCGGAGAGAAACGTGAAGAAGTCACTTTCGTTGACGTCACGTTCTGGGGTCGCACGGCGGAAATAGCCGGCGAATATCTCAAGAAAGGACGGTCGGTTTTTATCGAAGGCCGGCTTCAACTGGATACCTGGGACGACAAGCAATCGGGCCAGAAACGCAGCAAGCTCAAGGTCATCGGCGAAATGATGCAGATGCTGGGGGCTCGCCCCGGCGGGAGCGGTGGTGGCGACGAAGGCGGCGGGGAAGAGTTTTCGGGCCGCGGTTCGAGATCGAGCGGCGCCGGTGCGCGCAGTGCAGCGCCTCCCAAGAGTGGCGCGCCCGAGCCGGACGACGACGAGATTCCTTTCTAGGGAGAGCGCGCAGATTCGCGCCTAACGAAAAGTCCTCTGCCTTCGGTTGCGACCCATGAACAGCACCGAAGCCTGCATCGCGCTCAACATGCTGCCCCACATGGGGCCGGTGCGGTTACGCAGGTTGCTTGAGGTTTTTGAAACGCCGGAACGTGTCCTCGCCACGAAACGCACTGAGCTGCGCGAAGTTGATGGCGTCGGCAATGAAGTCGCCGAGCAAATCGTTAACTGGGAAAACACGGTTGATCTTTCGGCGGAACTGGATCGGATCCGAACTTTCGGTGCCGAGGTAATCACAGCGCAATCGCCCACCTACCCGAGACAACTCCGCGAGATTCATGCGCCACCGATTGTGCTCTACGTTTGGGGCGAACTGACCGAGCGTGATCAGCACGCCATCGGGGTAATCGGATCGAGGCGCACCAGTCATTATGGCGCCGAGTGCGCGAAGAAGCTCTCCTATCAGCTCGCCTACGCTGGTCTGACCGTGATCAGTGGGCTAGCGCGCGGCATCGATACTGCGGCGCATCAAGGTGCGCTCGCCGCCAAGGGCCGAACGATTGCCGTGATCGGGTCGGGGTTAACGAAACTTTATCCACCTGAAAACGCTGGCCTGGCGGACAAGATCCGCAGCGGCAATGGCGCGGTAATTTCCGAGTTTTCGATGGCGGTCGAGCCGGATCGCCAAACATTCCCGATGCGCAATCGCATCATCAGTGGCTGGAGCCACGGTATTCTCGTCGTCGAAGCCGGCTTGAACAGCGGCGCCCTCATCACCGCCGCGCAGGCTCTCGAGCAAGGACGCTCGGTTTACGCTGTCCCGGGTCACATCAACGCTCCGACCGCCCACGGTTCTAATCGCTTGATCCAGCAGGGCGCTAAATTGGTCATGGACGCGAGTGATATCCTCGATGATCTGCAGATTCTCTTCCCGGAAAAACAGAAATTGCCCGAGGGCTCGGTCCGTCCGTTACCAGACTTAAACGACCAGGAACGAAGGGTTTACGACGCGATTAATCCCACAGAGACACCGATCGATCAGATCGCCTCAAGCTGCGAACTCCCGAGTGCCACCGTCTCCTCCGTTCTGCTTCGCCTTGAGCTGAAACGCCTCGTCAAGCAGCTTCCCGGAAAATATTTCGTTAAGCTATCGTAGCGCGTCCGGTTCGTGCTGCTGTCACTTGCAAACAGCCCGAACTGGGTCTAGTTGGCACCCCTTCATGGCCAAAACCCTTATAATTGCAGAGAAGCCCAGCGTCGCGAGCGACCTCGCGCGCGCTCTCGGCAAGGTCCCGAAAAAAGGCGACCATTTCGAGAATGACGATTACGTCATTGCCTCCGCCGTCGGCCATGTCGTCGAGCTCGAAATGCCGGAGGACATCGACAAGAAGAAGTACGGCTTTTGGCGGCTCGAGACCCTGCCCATCATCCCGGAAAAGTTTGGGCTAAAGCCGATTGCCGATTCCAAGGAGCGTTTCAACCAGCTCAAGAAACTTCTCCATCGCAAAGACATCGACACCGTTATTAACGCCTGCGACGCCGGCCGGGAAGGCGAGCTGATTTTTCAAAATCTATATCAGCTCGCGAAGGCAAAGCTCCCGGTCAAGCGCGCCTGGATGCAGACCATGACCGCGGAGGGGATTCGTGAGGCTTTCAAAACTCTTCGCGACGGATCACAGATGGCGGGGCTGGCCGACGCGGCGCGTTCCCGCAGTGAGAGCGACTGGCTCATCGGGATCAACGGTACTCGCGCCATCACGAAGCGCATGTTCGGTTCGCGCGGCGGCAATGTGGCTTCTGTTGGTCGTGTGCAAACGCCGACGCTCGCGATCGTCTTCAATCGCGAGTTGGAAATTCGCAATTTCGAGCCGCGCGACTACTGGCGAGTGATCGCCAAGTTCCAAGTTGCAGAGGGAACTTACGAAGGCACTTATCAGCGGCCGAATTTCAAGAAGAGCGAGGACGACGAGCACGATCGGATCGATCGGGTCTGGGAGAAGGCGAAAGCGGAAGCCGTGCTCGCTGCGTGTCAGGGCCAGCCGCTCGCCAAGGTTTCCGAGGAGAAAAAATCGTCGAGCCAGATATCGCCGCGTCTTTATGATCTCACGACGCTGCAACGCGAAGCGAATACGCGATTCGGTCTTTCCGCCCGCCGCACCCTGCAAATCGCGCAGGCTCTTTACGAGCGTCACAAGGTCATCACTTATCCGCGCACGGATTCGCGTGCTCTCCCCGAGGACTACATCGGAGTCTGCAAGCAAACGTTAGGCAAACTTCCCGGCGACCTTGCCAAACACGGTGGGACGGTTCTGGACAACGATTGGGTCCGGCCGAACAAGCGCATTTTCAACAACGCAAAAATTTCCGATCACTTCGCCATCATCCCGACCGGGACGGCGCCGGGGCAGCTCGACGAAATGGAGGCGAAAGTTTACGACATGATCGCCCGGCGCTTCGTGGCGGCGTTTTTTCCGGCGGCGGAATTTGATGTCACGACGCGCCTCAGCCGGGTCGCGAACGCGCATGATTTCAAGACCGAAGGCAAAGTGCTGACGGCTCCGGGTTGGCTCGCCGTCTATGGCAGGACGACGGTGGACGATTCGGCCGAATCCAAAGCGCTTCCTCCCCTAACGAGCGCCGACAATGGACAGGCGAAGACGATTTCCGCCGAGTTGCTGGCCGAGGTGACCAAGCCGCCTCCGCGGTACACGGAAGCGACGCTTCTCTCGGCGATGGAACGAGCCGGAAAGTTGGTCGACGACGAAGAAATGGCGGAGGCGATGAAAGAACGCGGCCTAGGCACGCCGGCGACACGCGCGGATACGATCGATGGTTTGATCAACCAAAAGTATTTGGAGCGGCAGCAGCGCGAGCTCGTTCCGACAACGAAAGCCGAATCACTGCTCGAATTCCTTTCCGCAGTTCACGCCGACGATCTGACTCTGCCGGACATGACGGGCGAATGGGAATACAAGCTGCGCCAGATGCAGCACGGCAAATTTCCGCGCCGCCAATTCATGTCGGAAATCGTCGAGGTCACCAAGGGCATCGTCGAGCGCACAAAAAATTTCGAGGAAGACAAATCGACCGCGCGCGTCACCGACATCATCTCACCCAGCGATCAAAAGCCGATGGTCGAGACCCTGCGCAGCTTCAAGTCGCAGGATGGTGTGCTCACCGTTTACAAGATCATGAGCGGTCGCAAGATCGAGGAAGACGAGGTTCGCGAGTTGGTAAAGCACGGCGAGCTCGGCCCGCTCGACGGATTTGTTTCCACCAAGACCGGCAATCGTTTCCCTTCCAAGATCAAGATCGTGGACGATGAGAAAAATCCCGGCCAAAAAAAAGCGGAGCTGGATTTTGGCAACAAGGTCGATGTCAACGCGCTCTTTCCGTTCTGGACCGATCCGAAAACCGGTGCGGAACTTTGCGAGGCCCCGACCAATTATGTCCTGCGCGAACGCGATGGGGACGGTTGGAAAGAAGCGTTCAAAGTCGGGCGTCTGATGTGCCAAAAGGAAATTTCTCGGGAGCAAGCAATTCAGCTCGTGACCAACGGGAAGACCGATTTGATCGAGAAGTTTACCTCGAAAAAGGGCCGACCTTTCGATGCCTATCTCGTTAGGCAGGGCAGCAGAATCAGTTGGGAATTTCCACCGCGCAAACCTCGCGAAGCGACGGCGAAAAATGGCAAGAGCGCGCCCCGCAAAGAAAAGCCGCCGCTCGATTTGAGCAAGGCGGTGAAGCTTGGCGAAAGCAAGTTGCACCACGGCGATCTTTATCAAACCGACGACGCGTTTGTCGTTGCGAAACCACAGGCGGACGGATCGCCGCGCGTAGTTTTTCAGTTGAAGCGCAATCTCTGCGGGAAAGAAATTTCCACGGAAGAGGCCGAGCGTTTGGTGGAACTGGGCAAGACGGGTTTGATCGAAGGATTTGTTTCAAAACGCGGTTCGAACTTCAGCGCCTACCTCACGCTTTCGAAGGACAAGAAAAAAGCGGAGTTCGAATTTCCGCCGCGCTGATTGTGGCGTTGTAGAGTGCGCTGTCTCAGCGCACTAATGTTGATTGCAACAACATCGCTCTCATTTTCCGCTGAGACAGCGCACGCTACAATTCTTCGGAACTTCACGACCGCGATTACCGATTTGCCTGGCCTGCCTCGCGGAACGCCGCGAGTCATCCAGGCTGTGTCGCTAAAGCTCCATTCGGCCACAACAAAATTTCGACGCGCGAAAAATTTTTTGGAGATGCGCGTCGAAATTTCTTGCCAACGTTCCCACTACCACGTGTAGTGGAGTCAGTTCTCCCGACCACACCATGCGCTGTCCAAAGTGCGGAAATCGAGATGACAAGGTCATCGATTCGCGGCAATCACGCGATAGTTCCAGCATCCGGCGGCGCCGCGTTTGTCTGGCCTGTGCATTTCGTTTTACTACTTACGAAGAAATCGAACGGAGTGATCTGCGCGTGATCAAACGCGATCGTCGCCATGAAGCTTTCGATCGGCGCAAGCTCGCCAATAGCATCGCCAAGGCTTGCGAGAAACGTTCGATCAGCCTCATGACACTCGAGCAGGCAGTCGATGACATCGTGCACGAGGTCGAAACCGGTGGCCGTGAAGTGACCTCAGCCGCACTCGGCGACATGGTGCTGACGCGATTGCGCGAACTCGATGAGGTCGCCTATCTGCGCTACGCGTCGGTGCACCGGCACTTCGAAGATGTCGATCAATTTGTCGATGAAATTCAGGCGTTGGGCCGTCGAATCAAACCGAATGCGCTCCAACCCGAACTGTTCAGTGAACCCGTAAACAATGGTCGCGTTTAGAGAAGAATTTCCTTACCTCCGTTCCGAATCCGGGCAGCTTTTTGAGTTCAATCGCGACTGGTTGCATGCCGCGATCACGCAAGCGGCAGACCGGGCCGGCTATCCAAGCTGGTGGTTGACCGAGCACGTGACGGAGAGCATCGCGTTTTATCTGCGACTGCGGACGGATGAATCGGTCGTCGCTTTCAGTCAGCTCAACCAGACCGTTCGCTACGTTTTGAAAGTAATCGGTTACAAAGAAATCGTCCCGCATTTCAAACCGACACCGCCGCCGATTTCGGTTTCACTTTACGAAATCGCAGAGGCTGCGGCCGATGGCTACGAGCTGGCGTTCTTCGATCTTTTGGAAAAACGCGTCGCCGCGATTCTTGAGACTGGGGCGACGGGGATTCATTTTTTTGGGCTGCAGCCAGCGATCAAACATTTGCGCAGCGCCAAGACCTGGTCGCGATCGTGCGATGCGCTTCGCGAAGAAGTGACCTGCTTCATTCGAGAAAAAATTTGTGGTGGCCCCGTTACCGCGGAATTGAATTGCTCGATTCGATGACGATTTTTGAGAAGATCGCGGCGCGCGAGATTCCGGCGAAAATTGTCTATGAAGATGACGACGTCATCGCATTTCACGATGTCAGTCCGCAGGCGCCGATTCATGTCTTGATCGTGCCGAAGCGTGTCATTCCTCGTCTGGCCGAGGCGGGGGAATCAGATCGTGCGGTACTCGGCAAGTTGATCTTGACCGCGGCAAAAGTAGCGCGCGACCTGGGAGTGAACCAGAGCGGTTATCGTCTCGTGATCAACAGCGGCCCAGACGCCGGCGAGAGCGTGCCGCATTTGCACGTCCATTTGTTAGGCAAACGATCGCTCGCGTGGCCTCCCGGCTAGTTTCCCGTGTCAGTGACTGAATAGTAGGTTGGAATCGAACTCGACGGCTTTAGGCCGTCGAGTTCCGATCGAAGTGGGCCGGCGATTTCGTCGTAATCCCGAGGGGCGGCGATTTACATTCCCATGATCTGATAGCCGCCGTCGACGTAGATGACCTGTCCGGTGATTGCGGCCGCGCCGTCGCTGACGAGGAACAAACCGGTTTGACCGAGTTCCGCGGGATCGCAGCTGCGCTTGAGCGGAGCGCGCTCCTGGTAGTGCTTGAGCATCGAAGAAAATCCGCTGATACCGCGGGCTGCGAGCGTCTGGACCGGGCCGGCGGAAATGCAATTGACCCGAATTTTTTTCGGCCCCAGATCGTACGCAAGATAACGTGTGCTCGCTTCGAGACTGGCTTTTGCGACGCCCATCACGTTGTAGTGCGGAACCACTTTTTCGGCGCCGTAGTACGTCATCGCGAGAATACTTCCGCCCTCTGTCATGAACGGGGTCGCAGCGCGGCTGAGCGCGACTAAGGAATAGGCACTGATGTCGTGCGCGGTCCGAAACGCTTCCCGCGTGGTGCTGAGAAAATCGCCTTCCAGCGATTCCTTTGGCGCGAATGCAACGGAGTGAAGAAGAAGATCGAGGCGATTGGTCTGGCCCTGCACTTTTTCAAAAAATGAAGCGATCTCGCTATCGCTCGAGACGTCGCATGGATAAAGCGGCGTATCGCCGCCGAATTCACCGACGAGATCCTCAACGTTTTCCTTCAGACGCTCCCCTTGATAATTGAAGATGAGGCGCGCGCCCGCCGCTGCCCAAGCCTTCGCGATCGCCCATGCGATGCTGCGTTTGTTGGCGACGCCGAAGACGACGCCCGTTTTCCCTGCGAGAAGTTGTTCGCCCATAACGACATGACTTTAGCGGCTTTATGCCGAAGCGAAAGCTGCGGTCGTTCGGGAAGGCCGCTCGCGATACTTTTCATTTTCGGTTCGGTCGCGTCCGGCTAATAGTGAACCATGAAAGTAAAAGTGATCGTGACGCCCAAGGAGACCGTGCTCGATCCGCAAGGAGCGGCGGTGCGCGAGGCGATGCAGCATCTTGGGTTCAGCGGCGCCCGCGAGGTGCGAATTGGCCGCTATCTTGAGATCGATCTCGAGGGTGATCCGGTCGAGCAGGAGCCGAAGCTGCGCGAGCTCTGCCACGATCTGCTTTCGAATCCGGTGATCGAGGATTACCGGCTGGAGATGCCTAACGAGAAGAAATGAAAATCGCGATCGTCCAATTTCCAGGATCAAATTGCGACCAGGATTGCCTGGCTGCTTTGCGCGGAATTGATGGCGTCGAGTCGGACTACGTCTGGCACAAGGAAACTTCGCTGCACGGTTGGGATGCGATCGTGTTGCCGGGAGGATTTTCGTATGGCGATTATCTGCGCTGCGGCGCGATCGCGCGTTTTTCGCCCATCATGCGCTCGGTCGTGGAGGAAGCTCGCTCGGGCAAGCTCGTTATTGGGATTTGCAATGGCTTTCAAATCCTTTGCGAAGCCGGCTTGCTGCCGGGTGCTTTGGTGCGCAATCGCTCGCTCCATTTCGTTTGTCAGATGGTGACGACACGAGTGGAGGTGTCCGATTCGCCGTTCACCCGCGGCATGCCGGTCGGGACGTTGCTGCGTCTGCCGGTGGCGCACGGGGAAGGCTGCTATTACGCGGACGAACGAACGCTGCGGGACTTGAACGAGCGGCAGCAAGTCATCTTGCGCTACTGTGATTCGTCCGGGCGGGTCGCGCCCGAAGCCAATCCTAATGGCTCTGTGCAAAACATCGCCGGAATCTGCAACGCGGATCGCAACGTCTTTGGCTTGATGCCGCACCCTGATCGGGCCTGTGAAGAGCGACTCGGCAGTAGCGATGGCCGGCGGATTTTCGAGTCGATGATCGGCTCACTCGTTCGTGATCAGGCGGCGGCCTGAGCGAGTCTTGGCTGGTCGGGCCAGATGGTCGACTGGGTGATTTAGCCTAACGACGAAACCGCGGCTCTGTCTCGCCCGCATGCTCCCATTTTTCCGTAAATAGGCAGGCTCCGTGTAAAGTCAAAATCGTCCGCTCTCTGACAGTTGTGTAACAGAAATGAACACAAAACGAGGCCTGAAACCCGCGTCTCCCTAGGAGAAGGGGTATCGGTACGTGCTTTGCTAAAAGTAGTGGCACAACCTCATCAAACTTATGTTGCTACAAAAAACACTTCATATGAGCCAATCGCTGGATGAGTGCAAAAGCCGCCTCGCCAGCATCCATTCATATCGCCGCCAACTAGTGATGGTCACGAAAGCTAATATGACGTCGTCCAAAACGATCGATTTCAGTTTTCGCGCTCCGCTGGGATTCAACGGGCAGACCGTAATCACGCCGATCGAGTCAGATGGCAGCGATCAGTTCGCCTTTGAATCATGGGGCGGGAACATCGACCTGATGGGTCTGGTGGAATTCGACGAAGTGCGGCCGGATTGCACGGAGATCACCCTGGCGCTGCATTACGATATCAAGAACAAATTCTACGCGTGGGTCGACCGAAAGTTCGGCCTGATCGATCGGTTCCTGACCACTGAGCTCCGCAGCCTGCGATCACACTTTGAAGGGATCGCTGCCCCCGTGTCCGAGCGCCCGCCGATGTATGCGGTGCTCGAACCAGCCTCCGCCTAACGACGCGTTATCATCTAATCTTCGGCTGAAGAGGAGCGCACGGGGACTATGGGTGCGCTCCTTTACTTTATGCGAACGGCTCGGGTCTTATCGAGACGCAGGACATCGCCGGAGTGGAAGAGCGGTTGAGCCTGGGGATCGAGAATTTTTTCGCCCCGCAGCTGCACGCTCCCTTGCTCGAGAAGACGGCGGATTTCTCCGCGCGATTTCTTCAGGCCAAAGATGGTGTCGTACGCGCTGACCACGATCGAGATGGCGGTGCGCTCGTCCGGCGGTGGCGAAAATGTCGGCAACTCGGTTTGGTCGAGACGCTTTTCACTAAAGCGGCGCTCCCATTCCTCAGTCGCGTGCTGGCCGCTCCCGGGCGGGTGATACGTATCAACGATTTCCCTGGCCAATTCTTTCTTCGCCGCCATTGGATGAACTTCCGAGGGCAGGGGACGCCCGAGCAGGATAGGAAAATACCGTGCCATTAGTTCATCAGAGATGCTCATGAGCTTGCCGAACATTTCGTTAGGCGGATCTGTCACCCCGACGTAATTGCCCAGGCTCTTGCTCATTTTCTGGACGCCGTCCAATCCTTCCAGCAAAGGCAAAAGAAAGACGACCTGCTGAGGCTGCCCCTTGTCCTTTTGCAATTCTCGCCCGACCAGAATGTTGAAAAGCTGATCGGTGCCGCCGAGTTCCACGTCGGCCTGCACCTCGACAGAATCCCAGCCTTGCATGATCGGATATTGAATTTCATGCGCGCCGATCGGCTGCTCTTTCTCGAGGCGCGTTTTGAAATCTTCCCGTTGCAACATTTGTTGCAATGTCACGCGACTGTTTAGTTGAATGACCTCACTGAAGTTCATTTTCCGAAACCAATCGCCGTTGAAAACTGTCCTGGTGCGTTTTGGATCAAGGACTTTGAAAGCCTGGGTTCGATAAGTTTCCGCGTTGGCGAGAACCTCTTCGTGGGTGAGCTGTGGACGGGTGACGGAGCGTCCGCTGGGGTCGCCGATCATGGCGGTGAAATCCCCGATGATCAGAATCGCCTCGTGGCCGAGATCTTGGAATTGGCGTAGCTTTCGGAGGACGAGGCTGTGGCCCAAATGGATATCAGCGCTGGTCGGATCGACGCCCAGTTTGATCCGGAGAGGTCGGCCTAACGAAAGCTTTTCCCGCAGTTCGGCCTCGCTGATGATGCGGGCCGCGCCGTTCTTGAGAAGATCGAATGATTTCGCCGGGTCCATCACGCCACGCTTAGCGAGGACCGCTTCAGCCGCAAACTCTACTTGTTTCGATTTAACAACTCCCGGACCTCGTCAATCGTCAACGGCTTGTCCTGCTGGCTCAGAATTTCCTGCCGCGTTCCTTTGGCCAGAAACGGCCGTTGGTCCGGGTAATCCTTGACTTTGCTTTGCTTGTCGGAATCAGATGACTGTCGAACAAGGGAACTTTCGTGCGTCGCGAATTTGGTGTTGGCGTAGGCACTTTCTGCATTCGTCTTCGCGTTCGCAGCCGCTTCGGCGCGAGCGTATTTTCTTGTTCCGAAGATTTTGGAGAGGAAGCTCTTTTCCCCTCCAAAACTCTTGGTATTTGCTTCGTGGCCAGTCGAAAATGACTTGGCCTCGAATTTTTTGTCGACCGATGTTCCCTCGACAGCGACGAATTTCTTGTCTTGGGCGGAATTGGCGAGCGACATATCGGGCTCCATCAGGCGGTCGGCTAGTTTTCTTTCCTGAACCTGAGCGTGCGCGGGAAACGCGAAAATCGTTAGGCAAAGCGGGAACAGAATCCAACGCACGCCCGCGACCCTGCCGCAACCGTTGCGGCGCTGTAAAGAAAAAAGCGTAGCTGCGTGGCTAATAGCGACTGAGGAGCTCGCGTAGACGCTCAGCGCCCTGCGGCGGGGGAATATCGCCGGCGAGGATCGAGCGCGCTGGCGCCGCCTGGCCATAATACCGGTCGTTGGCAGTTTTCTGCGTCGCGATCACCGCGCCTTCAAGTGATGCGCCGGCGAACAATCCCTTGCTGCGGCTATAGGTATAGACCGCGGCTGTGGTTGTGACAGCTCCCTGTAAGTCGCGCCCCCACGGCCCGGCCGCCGCGCTCAGATCCGCGCCAAGTTTGAGGTTGCCCTCGCGCGAGAAAGCGCGCACCGCGCGATCGTTGTTGAGCACGAAAATAAAATCAGTCATTTCCCCACCGGCCTGCAACCCCCACCCGGCACCCCCGAGGCCAATGAACGATGGTCCGGACCAGCCGTTGCTGGTTCGCGCGACGAGCACGCCCTGGCCTCCCTTGCCGCTGAAGATGAAGCCGCCTTTATATACCCGGATAATGGCAAGACCGCGCGCATTCCTGATAATGCTGGGCGGGATCTTCTTCTCGGGCATTTCGTAAAAAGCGCGCAACGTATTAGCCGATTCGTCTACGAGCTGCTGCTCAGTAGCGGCGGTGGCGACGCTGACCATGCCGACGGCAAGTAATAAGGAAGCCAATGCTATCATTGTGAATCTATTTTGCTTCGGTCCGGTTTTCGTTAGGCGAAAGCTTTTGCGCGGGACTTGAAATTCTTCTGTGTTCGAGGTCATCTCAGAGTTCTTTACCGAGCAGCAACTGGTTTTCAAAAAAAATCGTAGCCATGGAACCTTTCATCGATTTGCAAAGTGACGCCTATTTCATGAACGAGGCTTTGCGCATGGCCGTGCGCGCCTACGAAGCGGAGGAAGTGCCGATCGGCGCGGTCGTGGTGCGCGCAGGAAAAATCATCGCGCGCGCCTTCAATCAGGTTGAGCTCCTCAAAGATGCGACGGCTCATGCGGAAATGCTCGCGTTGACGCAAGCCGAAGCCGCTGTGGGCGACTGGCGCCTGAACGAATGCGAACTGTTTGTCACCAAAGAACCGTGTCCGATGTGTGCGGGCGCGGTCGTTCACGTTCGCCTTCGGCGGGTCGTTTTTGGTTGCCCTGATCCGCGGGGCGGGGCGGCCGGAGGATTACTCAATCTTTTGCAAAACCCGTCGTTGAACCATCAATGCGATATCACGCCGGGTGTGATGGGAAACGAATGCGCCGAATTGCTCCAAACTTTCTTTCGCGAGAAACGTCTGCGCGGAATTGAGGAACCGAATTCCCCAGGTTGAAACTGGCTGCCTCGCAAGGATTCGAACCTTGACAAAGAGATCCAGAATCTCTCGTGCTACCGTTACACCACGAGGCACCGCGGGATGAGACCTAAGCGCTGCTCACCGTGATCTGCAAGTATTGGCACGGCCGCGGAAGTTTTGTGTGTTCGGGTGGATAGACCGGCTCAGCCGACTCTTCTGATCTTTTCGAGTGATTCGGCCGACGGCAAGGAAGTGTTTGCTCGCTTCGCCGCTTCTTTCGCC
>Ga0207701_10000970_pt1 | contig 30405 bp, 21 predicted proteins | sample KBSSwiSSwithPhiX_FD_184294 | JGI IMG/M metagenome (GOLD analysis project Ga0207701, IMG submission 184294) | Switchgrass rhizosphere bulk soil microbial communities from Kellogg Biological Station, Michigan, USA, with PhiX - S5 (SPAdes) (version 2) | ecosystem: Environmental > Terrestrial >... | reverse complement strand
GCTCGGCGTCCTGGCCATCCGCGTGAAGGATCAGCGGCTGGAGTGGGACAGGCAGAGTTTCCGGTTCGCGAACAACGACCAGGCGAACAGCCTGCTCGGGATTCAGTACAGGGAAGGTTGGACGCTCTAGCGCCACTGGCGAGCAGAACTAAAGTTCTGCTCCACAGGTGTCCCCGCACTGACACTGTGGGTGTCCGCGCACTGACACTGTGGGTGTCCGCGCACTGACACTGTGGGTGTCCGCGCACTGACACTGTCACCTGTGGCACAGGACTTTAGTCCTGTGCACCGAAAGCAAGCGAGGAGGCATCGATGGGTTCGAATCGGCGGACGTTCTTCAAGACGCTGGGCGCCGGAGCGGCCGGGCTGACGCTGAAGACCGCGACCACGTCGGCCGCGGCGGGCCAGACGGAGAAGCGCACGGCGAAGGCCGGCTTGGATGGTCCGGTCCTGCGCGTTGGCGACGACATCGCCGTGGCCGAGACCGCCTCAGGCAAGGTCCGCGGCTACCAACTGCGGGGCGTCTACTACTTCCTGGGTGTGCCGTACGGCGCCGACACGTCGGGCGCCAACCGCTTCATGCCGCCGCAGAAGCCGAAGCCGTGGACAGACGTCTACCCGGCGCTGTGGTGGGGCAACACGGCCCCGCAGAACATGGAGAACAGGTACGCGAACAAGTACTACTCGTTCCGCGACCACTGGAACTACGACGACGTCAGCGAGGACTGCCTGCGGATCAACGTGTTCACGCCGGCGCTCAAGGACGGGAAGCCTCGGCCCGTGATGATGTGGCTGCACGGTGGCGGCTACGCCAACGGCAACGGCATCGAGCACGACGGCTACAACGGCGAGAACCTCGCGCGCTTCGGCGACGTTGTCTTCTGTTCGATCAACCACCGCCTCGGCCCGCTGGGCTACTGCAATCTGGCGGGCGTCGGCGGCGGGCGCTACGCCGCCTCCGGCAACGTCGGAATGCTCGACATCGTCGCGGCCCTCGAGTGGGTGCGCGACAACATCTCGAACTTCGGCGGCGATCCCGGCAACGTGACGATCATGGGGCAGTCGGGCGGCGGCGCCAAGGTGTGCGTGCTGACCGCGATGCCGTCGGCGAAAGGGTTGTTCCACCGGGCCGTGGTGCTGAGCGGCGCGTCGGTGCGCGCCGGCGACAAGGAGTACGCCGAGAAGCTCGGCGCCTACGTCGTGAAGGAAGCGGGCCTCGCTCCTGATCAGATCGACAAGCTCCAGGAGCTGCCGTGGAAGGATTACCTCGACATCTCGACGAGGGCGCAGCGCAAGCTCGCATCCGAGATGACGTCGAGCGGCGGCGCGATGGCCGGACTCCGCCTCGGCTTCGGCCCGTCCGTCGACGGCCACTTCCTGCCGCAGCACCCCTATGCCCCAGACGCGGCACCCGCGGCAGCCGGCGTGCCGATGATCATCTGTTCGACCTTGAACGAGATGTCGCCGGCGTGGCCTGATTCGTCAGCGCTCGCTCTCACGCTCGCGGAAGTGGCCGACCGGCTCAAGCTGCGGGCGGGCTTTGGTCCCGGGCTCGGCGACAAGTCGCAGGACGTCGTCGATGCCTATGCGAAGGCCTATCCCGACAAGAAGCCGGCGGAGATCTGGTCGCTCGTCGGCAGCAACCGGCAGAGCGTCGTCACGCTTGCTGACGCAAAATCAAAGCAGTCCGCGCCGGTGTTCGTCAGCTGGTTCGCGTGGCAGCCGCCGCTGTTCGACGGCCGCATGGGGGCGTTTCACTGCGTGGACATCTGTTTCTGGTTCCACAACACGGACCTGATGCTGTCGCACACGGGCGGTGGCGCCCGGCCTCGGCGCCTGGCCGAGAAGATGGCGGGCTCGCTCGTGCAGTTCATGCGAACGGGCGATCCCAACGGCAAGGGGCTGACGTCGTGGCCGCGGTACACATCCGACAAGGGCGAGACACTCGTGCTCGACGATATGTGCCAGGTCAGGAACGATCCCGACCGGGAGGCACGGAAGGGGCTGCCGACCACGTAGCGAGCTCATCCGTAGTGATTTCACGATCGGGTGCCCGCATCTCTACAGTTGAGCCGTATCGTGATCCCGCGCTAGAATCCGCGTTTCGTAACTGGCTCACACCATCGCGAGCCGGCTCGTCCATTGGGCCGATCGCGAGTTCACAACCGACTGTCCGTGCGTATCAAGTCATGTGGAAACTGATCACGGTTGCCGCCCTGGTGGTCCTGAGTGCCGGTACCGCGGCTGCGCAGGAAACTCAACCGCCGACCCGGGAGCAAGCCATCGAGCAGGCGCAGGCCGAGAAGGACAAAGTCCTGCACCCCGTCGTCCCGACGAAGGCGGAATACTGGCTCGACAAGGCCGAGAGCATCCTGAGCGACGGGATGCGCTGGCATCCGTTCTTCGAGAACGCGTACTCGGGCGGTGGATTCACGCTCGGCGCGGGGTACGCCTTCTATCTCGGGTCGTACAGCTTTCTCGACGTCCGGGGCAGCTACACGATCACCGGCTACAAGCGGCTCGAGGCCGAGTACCTGGCGCCACGACTGTTCAACCGGCGCGGCAAGCTTTCGCTGCTCGGCGGGTGGCGCGATGCGACACAGGTTGCCTTCTATGGCATCGGAGGCGGCACGACCGACAACGCCCCCACCAACTACCGGTTCACGCAGCCATACGGCTCGGCGCTCCTGACACTGCGACCCACACGTCGCGTGCTGATGCTCCGGGGCGGCGCCGAGTACTCGCAGTGGACGCAGAAGCACGGTGAAGGCACCGATCCTTCAGTGGAAGAGGTCTACACGCCGCAGACGCTGCCAGGTCTCGGCGCGAAGGTCACCTACCTCCATTCCCAGGGGACCGTGGGCCTCGACTGGTTGGCGCCGGCGCCCGACTACGCGCGCCGAGGCACCTACCTGGGCGTCACGGGACACGACTACAACGACAAAGACAAGAACTTCGGCTTCCAGCAGGTCGACTACGAAGCCATCCAGCACATCCCGATCCTGCGGGAGGCCTGGGTGATCTCGCTTCACGGCAGGGTCCAGACCGCCTTCAACAAGAGCGGCCAGGAGATCCCGTTCTTCATGCTGCCCTCCGTGGGTGGCGGCTCGTCGCTGCGCGGCTTCAGCAGCTGGCGTTTCCGCGACAACAACAGCCTGCTGATGCAGGCCGAGTGGCGCATCATGGTGAACCGCTTCCTCGACGCGGCGTTCTTCTACGACGCCGGCAAGGTCACCGAGCGCACGAAGGATCTCGATTTCGACCACCTGCGGGACGACTACGGGTTCGGCCTGCGGTTCCACTCGCCGTTCGCAACGCCACTGCGCGTCGAGCTGGCAAAGAGCAACGAAGGGCTCTCCATCGTGTTCGCCTCTTCAGCAGCCTTCTGAGTCTGACGCCATGTCCAGCACATTCATGCAGTCTCTGACACGCCGCGCCGGATTCCTGCTGCTGACGGGAGCCGCGCTCGGCCTGCTCGCCACCGGCGTCTCGACGAAGGGCCTGAAGTTCTATTCCGACGATCCGATCAGCCGGGAGCCGGAATCGCAGGACCCCTCGAAAGCGCAGCCGTACACCATCGGCTCGCTCTACGAGATGACCTACAACCTGTTCGTGACCGCCGGTTACAAACCCACCGGCGTCCGCGCGCAGAACATCAACACGATCGGGGAGGTGCCCGACTCGAGCTGGTTCACCAATCGCATCGGCACTGTCCCCGTCACGACCGAGCAGATCGTGCGCGGTCCGCTCGTCGGCGCGCCGCCGGATCCCTCGAAGTGGGTCCTGACGCGAGAGAAGACCTCGGGCGTTCATCCCGGGTTCACGGCCAGGGACGCGAAGGGCGAGACCTGGTTCCTCGAGTTCGATCCGCCAGAGTTCCCCGAGGGCGCGACTGGCGCCGTGGCCGTCGCGACAAAGCTCTTCTGGGCCCTCGGCTACAACCAGGTGGAGTCGTACCTCTCCACCTTCGATCCGAAGCACGTCGAGATCGATCCGAAGGCGACGATCAAGCGGCCGAACGGCAAACGGACACCGTTCACGCACGACGACATCAACGCGATCCTCGAGCACGTGGCGCAGAACAAGGACGGCACGTACCGGATCGTCGCGGGGCGGCTCCTGCCCGGCAAGATCCTCGGCGGCTTCCTCTACATCGGCACCCGTCCGGACGATCCGAACGACATCGTTCCGCACCAGCACCGCCGCGAGCTGCGCGCTCTGCGCGTGTTCGGGGCATGGACGAACCTGACGGACCTCAAGGCCGCCAACACGCTTGACACTCTGGTGACGGAGAACGGCCGCACGTTCGTGAAGCATTACCTGCAGGACGTCGGATCCACGTTCGGCATGTGCAACGACAAGTACGAGTGGGACCTCAGTTGGGAGCACTTCTACCAGGGTGACACTACGCGCAAGCGCCTCTTCACGCTAGGGTTCGGGCTCAGCCCGTGGCAGACGGTCAAGTACGAGGAGTACCCCTCGATCGGCAAGTTCGAAGGCGACGTCTGGGATCCGAGAAAGTGGCGCCCGCAGACGCCGACCACCGCCTACATGGAGTTGCGCGACGACGATGCCTTCTGGGCGGCGCGGCGCGTGGCAGCGTTCACGGACGAACTGATTCGTGCGGCGGTCCACCAGGGTCAGTACAGCGATCCAAAAGCCGAGAAGCTGCTCGGCGACGTGCTGATCAAGCGGCGCGACAGGATCAAGAGCATCTACCTGACTGCGGTGAACCCGATCGTCTCGCCGAAGCTCGATGGCGGAAAGCTGACGTTCGACAACGCGGCCGTCGCCGGCGGTGTCGCGCCGGCGCCGTCGATGTACCGCGCATCGTGGTTCCGGTTCGACAATGCCACCGGTGAAAGCCAGCCCATCTCTGACACGCAAGGCTCGACGACGACGCTCGATGCGCCGTCCGGGCTGCCGTCTTCGTCAGGCAGCTTCGTCCGCGTGGACATCTCCGCCGACAGCGACGGGCACCCGACATGGAAGAAGCCGGTTCACACCTACTTCCGTCGCGGCGCCGATGGCTGGAAGCTCGTGGGCCTCGAGCGGATGCCGGACGCTCCCGACGCGCCGGCGAAGAAGTGATCGTTCTCAAATCGATCTGGCCGGCCCTGCTGTGCGCAGGGCTGGCCACGTCCACACTCCTCGCTCAGCAATCGACGATCAAGTGGCCTGGCGGCCGACAGGCCGCCATCGTTCTCACTTATGACGACGCCCTGGCGTCGCACCTGGACGTCGCCATCCCGCAGCTCGACGCCGCGGGACTCAAGGGCACGTTCTTCCTGACGGGGAAGTTCCCGCAGGAACAGGTCGAGCGCTGGCGCAAGGCGGCCGCTTCCGGGCACGAGCTCGCGAACCACTCGGTGATTCATCCCTGCGCGAAGGGCAGCTTCGAGATGCCCGAGCAGTACAACAACGAGCGCTACAGCGTGCAGACGATGCTCGCCGAGATCAGGATCATGAACACGCTGCTGCACGCGATCGACGGCGGGACGGAGCGGACTTACGCGACGCCGTGCGGACAGACCGTGGTAGGCGGGGAAGACTACATCGGCGCGCTGAAGGCCTCGGGCAGCGTGAAGTACGTGCGCGGGGCCAACGGCCACGTCGAGCAGGGCCCGGACGGGTTCAGCGCGCCGGGCACGTTCTTCCCCGAGACGGCGACCGGCGCGGACCTGATTGCGTTCGTCGACGCGGCGCGGACCAGGGGCGGCCTGGCGGTGCTGGGCTTCCACGGCGTCGGCGGCGACTACCTCAAGGTGACCGCTGAGGCACACCAGCAGCTCGTACGGTATCTGCACGATCACCAGGACGTGTTCTGGGTGACGACCTTCCGCCAGGCGATGGATCAGGCCACCGCTCACCCAAACTGACAAAACCTTAGGGATCGCCCGCGTGAGCACCAGGCTCACGATGCCGAAGACCGGTGGCTCGTGGGTGTGCACAAAAGCACACCCCCACGGGCCGCCAGGTGTCATGCTTGTAGTATGGCTGCCAGAAAAGCCGCACCCAGGGAGGCCGCTCCGGACCCGTCGTTCAATGCGCAGGCGTTTCTCGATGCTTCGGGCTTGGCAAAGACGAGCGTGCAATACGGGCGCGGCGAGACCATCTTCTCGCAGGGCGACGCCTGCAAGGATGTGATGTACATCCAGGCCGGCGGCGTGAAGCTGTCGGTGCTGTCGAAGAGCGGCAAGGAAGCGGTGGTCGCCATGCTCGGCCCAGGCGACTTCTTCGGCGAGGGATGCCTGGCGGGCCAGCGCGTACGCATGGGGAGCGCCACGGCCATCACGCCGAGCGTGATCCGGCTCGTGGGCAAAGCCAGGATGATCGGGCTGCTGCACGACGAGCACTCGATGTCGGACCGGTTCATCGCCCACATGCTGACCCGGAACATCCGGATAGAAGAGGACCTGGTCGATCAGCTGTTCAACTCGAGCGAGAAGCGCCTGGCGCGCACTCTGCTCCTTCTGGCGCGATACGGCAAGCAGGACAAGCCGGCACGGGCAGTGCCAAAGGTCTCCCAGGAGACGCTCGCCTCGATCGTCGGGACCACCCGGTCGCGAGTGAACTTCTTTTTGAACAAGTTCAAGCGGCTCGGCTTCATCGAATACGACGGCGACATCCCGCTCAAGGTCAACAGCTCGCTGCTGAGCGTCGTCCTGAACGATTGAGGAATCCAATGAACCGTACAGCCATTGTCGGTGTCGTGTTGCTACTCCTCGGCGTGGCCGCCCTGGCCTACCAGGGCTTCACCTACACGAGCCGCGAGACCGTCGTGGACATCGGTCCGGTGCACGCAACGGCCGACCACCAGAAGACTGTGCCGATTCCGCCCGTGCTGGGCCTGGCGGCCGTGGCCGGCGGCGTCGCGCTGCTGGTCGTCGGCATGCGCAAACCCGCCTAGCAGCCCGGCGTCCCATCACCTCCTGCAACGTCCAAGTCTCGGCCTCGTTCGACGCCCGCCTCACGCGGGAAGTGGAGTCGTGTCTGTGCCGTTCGGAACAGCGAGGCGTCTCGATGGCCCGTAGAGTACTGAGTGAAGGAGCACACGACATGATTGCGCCACAGCGAGAGCATCGAGAGCGTCGAGACTACGGCTTCCTGTTCGGACTCATGACGGGCACCTTCGTTGGTGCCGGCCTGGCGATCTGGCTCGTCCCGCGGGCGGCCTCAGAGCTCCGAAACAAGCTGACCGAGTCGCTCGACGACGTTGGCAATCGCGCGTCCGACCAGTTCCAGCAGGCCAGCGCTCGTGTTGGCGAGACCGTGGACCAGATCACGCGGAAGGGGCAGGGCGTTCGCGATGACGTGGCCGAGGCGGTGGCGCGGGGCGCCCGCGAGGTGGAGCGCTACGCGACCGTTGTGCAGACCGAACGCGGCTGACGTTGTGCAGTAGCGACAGCGATACGACTGCGGTCGTTCGGACCATCGCTCGACCCACGGCAGCACGGTTACGAGCACGCGTATCGCGATGGCGCCGATCGCGGCCGATTCGACCGCGAGCATGGCGTCAGTTATCACGAGGACGTGAAAGGCTACTATGACGAAACGCGCGGCTATCAGTCGTTCATGGGCGGTAAAGGACAGTACAAACAAGGCTACCGCGAAGGCTACAAAGCCGGGTACGACGGCGCCTTCCGCGGCGTCGCGGGTGACTACGGCCGCAGCGAAGCAGATCGGAATCGGTGGGACCACTCCTCCGATCCGTACGCCCCCCGCAAATGGGACGCCACCGATCTCGCGTTTGACACGGGCTACCGCGACGGCGTCACTGCCGGCCAGTACGATCGCGGTCGTAATTCGCGCCCGGACTTCGAGGCGACCGACGCCTATCGGAACGGCAACCACGGCTACGGCAGCGGGTACGGCCCGAGCGCCAGCTACCAGGAACACTACAGAACCGGCTTCGAGCGCGGGTACAGAGACGGCTTTGGCCGCCGGCGCTGGAACCGCGCGGATGCCGGATACGGGGCGCTCACGGACGAGTGCTGGAGAAATTGCGATGTCCGATGCTGTCCGACAGGAACCGGCTCACAGACGACCGCACGCCGCGCCCCTGGCCAGTCCGTTCCTCGAGTTCGACCTCGCGGCCGAGGTCGAGCAGCTGCACCGGGAAGAGACGTGGAAGAGAGGTCGGAACACGAGAACGCTGATGAAGTACGACGACCTGCGGGTCGTGCTGACCGCGCTCCAATCAGGGAAGTGTGTTCCCGTTCACAAGACGGACAGCCGGGTCTCGGTGCACATGCTGTCGGGCCACATTCGACTGAGCGCGTTCGGGCGGACGTTCGACATGCTCCCTGGCAGCCTGTTGGCTCTGGATCCGGAAGCGCCTCATGACATAGAGGCCCTTGTCGACAGCGCCTATCTGCTGACGATCGCATGGCCGGGCCGGCACCGGGCGAACCTCGGCACGGCGTAGCCAGGAGAGAAGACGACGACACGCAGCCACGAGCCGACCGGAGGCTCGTGGCAACGCCCCGGGAGCCTCGCGCTTCACCAAGGTGCTGCCAGATGACCGAGCCCCCGCCCTCTATCGCGATCGCCGTTCCCCCCGTCGCGCCGCTCTCTCCCGCCCGCGCGGTCCTTCACGTCGTCCTCGTAGTCTGCGGGATCGCGCTTGCCCTGTGGGCACTCTACAGGCTCGAATCGGTTGTCCTCGTGCTGACGCTGGCGGCGCTTTTCGCCTACGTCATCGCGCCGCTGGTGCACATCGCGGAGCGGCCTGTTCGCATCGCCGGCCGGCGGCGGCACCTGCGCCGGGGCGTAGCCATCGCGGTGGTGTATCTGGGACTCGTCGGCAGCGCGGCGGCGGGCGCGCTGCTGCTGTTGCCGAGCGTGAGCGAGCAGGCGCATGAGATGCTCGTGCGCGCGCCCTCATATGGCCAGTCGCTGGTCGCGTGGGAGCACGGCTGGTCGCGTTACTACGAGCGCCTGCGGATTCCCTCCGGCCTGCGGCAGAGCATCGATCAGTCCATGCTTGCTGCAAGCGACATCGCCATCGGGTCGACCCGCGCAGCGCTTGTGTCGCTGGTCGGCGCCGTCCTCCCGTGGCTCGTGTTGATCCCGATTCTCGCGTTCTTCCTGCTCAAGGATGCGGCGGAATTCCGCCGCATCATCCTCATCGCGCTGCCGCACCGGATGCGGCTGCGCGGGCACCGGTTGTTCGAAGACATGAACGCGGCGCTGGCCGCCTACATACGGGCGCAACTGCTCGCTTGCGTGCTGGTCGGCAGCATTTGCGGAATCGGGTTCGCGGTGCTCGGCCTTCCGTATTCGATACTGCTCGGCGTGCTGGCAGGGGTGCTGGAGTTCATCCCGCTGGTGGGCCCCCTGCTGCTGGCCATGATCGCGGCAACTGTCGGGGCTCTTCACGTCCCGATGCTGGCGGTCTGGACGGTCACGTTTCTCGTGGGTGTCCGGATACTCGAAGACTACGTCGTGTACCCGCGCCTGATGCGGTCCGGTGTCCAGCTCCACCCGCTGGCGGTCATCGTCGCGGTGCTCGCCGGTGCCGAACTGGACGGAGTCGCCGGCATGTTCCTGGCCGTACCCGTCGTCGCCATCGCATCGGTGGTGTGCCGCCACTGGGTGGAGTGGCGCGGCGGCGAACAGGGCGAGTCTCTCACCTCGAAGGAAAACGACCCTGTGCCGTTCGGGACAGCCGGATTTCCGTGATCTCCCTATAGTCAGGAGATGATGCACACCGAACGGCGGAGAACGGCAATGAGTCAGGCCTTCGATGTGGCGCGCTTCGACGCGTTCACGCGCCTGCTCGCGCGGCCGGATCCAACAGAGCTGCCCCGGTGCGGTCACGTGAATCGGTACCAGGGCGACCCCGCACGCCGCGGAACCAGGCTTCACGGGACGAATCTAATCTAGGCGCTTCGAGTCCGGGTGCCGTCCGCGGTGCGATGCCCGGATTCTTCCCGCCGACCGACCGCGTGGGCAAGCAGGCCGGTCCAGAACTCGATGGCGTGGGTGATGCAAACACGCCCCGAGTCCGACGGGATGTTTTCGGTCGCCACTTTTTCGCAGTGCGCGCATGACGCCATATCGGGGTGCAGCCTACACCGATGAGGTTGGCCTCCGGTGTCTCGTTTTGCACACCGACTCCCGCCTCACCGCCGATCGTCGAGAGCAGGCCCGAGGCTCGGCCCACGAGCAGGCGCCCCAGGGAGAAGGACGCCTTCATCGTCGGTGGCGGCAGTGCGGCCCGCTGCCGATTCCGAGCGTTCCCCGTCGGCCCACGTGCGCTCTACCAGGCGGGAGTCGACTCGCTGCAGCTGCTGCTCCCCAACGATGGTGCGCACGTGGCGGATCAGCGGCGGCGGCTGTCGCGACCGGCGTTCGAGCGCGTCGAGCGGCGATCGCAGCCCTGACAGAATCTCGGTCGCCCATCGCGCGTCGATCCGGACCTGGGCCCGCAAGGACCAGTCCTGCGGCGCCTCTTCGTCATCACGCCCCGACTGGGCGACGACGAGCCGGAACGTCCCCGAAAGCTCATGAAGTTGCAGCACGTACCCGCGGCGGGCGAGGTACCCGTCCGCGGTGTCGAATTCGTGAGTCACCTGCACGCCCCTTGCCGCCGATCCCCCGCCGCGCGCAGGCGCAGGCGCGGCCTCGTCGCGGCTCTCGAACTCGAGCCCGGCGATCAGCGACTCGATCTCGCGCACCAGCAGTGCCGGCGCGCCGGGCGCCGTGGCGTCCCGTTCAGCGGCCCGACTGAGGCGCGTCGACACTTCGGTCCGGATGGACGCGAACGCGGCCGAGGCCGGGTCGTCAGGGGCGAAGGCGGGTAGTGGCAGGCGCCGCACCGCCATCTGTTCGACACTGCTCGCGTAGCCGACCTGTGCGGACAGGAACAACTCGGGATGTCGCGCCGACCAGTCGCAGGCTCGCCGGTGCAGCGCCTTGCGCCGATCGACCATGCTGAGGAACGCGATGACGTCGGGCGTGCGATCGCCGCGTCCGGTCCAGGCAATGAGTTGCGCGAGGGTGCGCAGCGAAAGAACTGTGGGGATAGTGGGCACCAGGACGAGGTCGGCGGCTGCGAACACGCCCTCGGTCAGGAGCGACATGCCCGGCGGGCAATCGAGCAGCACCGTGTCGTAGCCGCGCGACAGGTCGGCGAGGATGCCGCTCACCACGCGTTCCGGCTTGCCGAGCCGCCCGAGCAGCCGCTCCAGCTTGCGATACGCGAAGTCTGCCGGCAACAGGTCGAGGCCGTCGTGGTCGGTCTGCTTGATGGCCTCCGCGAAGACATCACCGCTCTCCAGCCGGCGCTTCCTGAAGCCCGGGACGTGCGGGCGTATCCGGAAGGCGAAGCTGGATGCCGCCTGTGGGTCGAGATCCCACAGCAGCGTGCGCTGTCCGGCCGTCGCACACAGATACGCCAGGTTGATCGCCGCCGTCGTCTTTCCGACGCCACCCTTCATGTTGTAGACAGCGATGACGCTCATTGTGCCCCTCCGGCAACGGCTGCATTCTTGAATGCCCGCCTGCAGGCCGCACGTGCGTCGTGCGCGCAGAAGCGGGCCAGCTCGTCGTGCACCGCCGCGCGCAGGCCCTCGCCACACTGGCGTCGTTGTTCGGCAAGGCGTCCCAGCGTCAGGATCGCACCCGCCTCCCCGCCTGCCGCGTGGCCGCACTCGATCAGGCGACGCTCCTGAACGTGCGCATCGTTGAAGTCGCCCAGCACGCGCTGCAGGCTCTTGAGAGCACTCAGTATCCGCTCGAGGTCCTTCGCCTGATAGAACAATGGGGAGATGTCGACGAGATAACGCAGCTTCTTGGCTGCGATCCTCACCGCGTGGAGCTCGGCCGGCGCCGTTGCGCCGTTGATGGCGCGGCTGCTGCGGACGATGCGGCGGTACAGGCGCCAGGCTCGGCACGACACCATCTCGGCGAGGGGAACGCGTGCGTTGGACGGCACGATCTCGGAGGCTGACGGCCTCCGCAGGAACGCCTGCCAGTCGGACAGCAACTGCCGGTAGCGATCGCTGTTCAGCGCGTCTACCAGCTTGCGATGCTCCTCCTGCTGCGCGATCTGGAGGCAGCTGATGACCGACGAGAGGTCATCGCCGGGCACATCCAGCCGGCGCTGGCGAAGCGCCAGCACGAGCACATCCATGTCACGTGAGGGGCCCGTGAGACGTCCAATCCAGGAGAACTCGAACGAGAAGTGCTCGACGGCGTCATCGGGAAACACGTGTCTGATCTGACGAAGAAGCGCGCGCGTGCGGCGGATCGCGACCCTGAAGTCGTGCAGGAACTCCGAGTCGAGCGCCGCACGGACGCCGGGTTCGTTCCTGACGATGATCTCGAGCAGCGCCTGATGCACCCGGCGCGCACCCATTGCGGCCGGGATTGACGGCTGCAGGTCGGGCGGTGGCCACGACGGGTCGAAGGGCTCCGGCGCGCCGACGGCCCGGAGCATGACGCCGGTATAGCCCTCGGGAGCGCGCTCCAGACCGGGTCGGCTTTCGATCACGGGCACGAGCCGCTGGTATTCGTCCTCGTACCCCCGCAGGGCCGTGAGCGCGATGGTGGTGGGCAACAGTGTCCAGGTGGCGCGCGACAGCGGTCGCGCCTGGCCGCCCTGGATCCTCATCCGGGCGGTTGTCTTGCCCTGCTCGTCCAGGATCTCGAGTAGTGAACCGTGCTCTTCCGCTTCCAGATGTTCGAGGAGGCGCCGGACGCCGAGCACCGGCGCCAGCCGCTGCTGCAATGGCCCGTCGGGAAGATCCCAGGCAAAGCTGACCGGACGGTCAGGCCTGATCTCCAGACGCTGTCCGCCGCGCGGCTGCCATTCGAGTGTTGCGGATCCGTTGGCGCCGGCTCGCGTGAGCCGCCCGCCCGCGCGCGCGACGCGGAAATCGAATGTGTCGAGCAGGGTGAACCGGCGCCGCACGATGGGCCGGTGTCGGGTGGGAAGCAGAGACTGCAGGCTCTCCGCAATGGCGGACGGCGAGACGTCGTCGCGAATGACGTACACCGATTCGACCGGCGTCGGCCCGGCGTCTCTGGAAGTGGAGCCGCTCACGATTCCATCTCGACGATGGTTTCGACGCCCTCGACAAATGGGCGGAGCTCCTGGCGCAGTCGGGAGACCGCATCCTCAACCGGCATCCAGCGCCGGCGGCGGAGCCTGTCCTCGAGCCAGTGCTCGAGCACGGATGTGACGCGCATCAGATAGACGTCCACCCGGCAGCGGCCGTCGCCGTTGACGTGGAGATAGCGCCCGAGGGGCTGCCGCGTGACGACCCCGAGCAGCCCGGCCTCCTCTTCCGCTTCGCGAATGGCGGCATCCCGTGGCCGCTCGCCGCTGTCGACGGATCCCTTCGGCACGATCCAGCCCTTGCCCCGGGACGTGGTCACCAGGGCGACCTCGATGCGCTCCTTGCGGATGCGATAGGGGATTACTGCGGCCTGCCGGTGTACTCGCGCCATCCATCCCTCCCTTTTTGCTACGACTCACCGCCGTGCGCGCGGCTTCGGACTGCCGGAGGCTCGCGCCGCCGCTCCCCGCGTGTCTGCCGGCGCCAGCCCGGCCCGTTGATCCGCGCGCCGGGCCTCATCGTCGCGCTGCTTCAGCAGGCGAAGCGCTTCGCGCACCACCTCGCTGGCGGTCTGGTAAAGGCCGCCCCGCACCTTCTCGTTCACGAGCTTCTCCAGCTCCGGCGTCAACGACACGTTCATGTGTGCAGTCGGCGCATGATAACAAAATTTAGCTATAAATAACAAAATATGACATCGCAAGACGTGCGACTACGACCGAGGTGCACGCCGTGGATGTTCAAATGTGGGGGTGAGCGGAAGAATCAGACGGCAGGCGCGCCGCCCAGCACGATCCGCACGCGGTGAATCTGGCCGTCATCAACGATAGGAATCGCCGCCGCGTCGCAGGTGATGTCGTCCAGGAAGGCCTGCGAGACGCCGCGCCACTGCCGCTCGGGATTCGACACCGCAATCACGTACCGCGTGCATCCGACGCGCCAGTCGATTTCGTACTCGGGCCACCAGGACGGGATGCAGGGGGCCACGCGGAAGGTGTCGCCGCAGCGCTGCAGCCCCAGCATGCTCTCGAGGCCCGCACGATAGAGCCACGCCGCGGATCCCGTATACCAGCTCCAGCCCCCGCGACCGGCGTGCGGGGCCCGCGCGTAGACATCGCCGGCCACGACGTACGGTTCCGCCTTGTATCGCTCGACGTCCGCGGCGGTGCGCGTGTGGTTGATCGGGTTCAGCATGTGGAACAGCTCGGCAACTTCGTCGCCGCTGCCGAGGCGCGCCAGGGCCATGACGACCCACGCGGCGGCATGCGTGTACTGGCCGCCGTTTTCGCGGATGCCCGGCGGGTACGCCTTGATGTACCCGGGATCCTGGGACGATCGGTCGAATGGCGGATCGAGCAGGAGCACCAGCTTCGAGCCGCGCGCGATCAGCGAGGTCCGCACGGCATCCATCGCCCGCTCCGCAAAGCGCAGCGGAGCCACGCCCGACAGGACCGCCCACGATTGCGCGATCGAATCGATCCTGCACTCGTCGTTCTGCGCCGATCCCAGCGCCGTGCCGTCGTCGTAGTACCCGCGGCGGTACCACTCGCCATCCCACGTCAGCTCGAGCTGCGAGGCGAGGCGAACGGCGTGTTCTCGATATCGCGCCGCACGGGGACCATCCTGTCGCGCGTGACACAGGCCTGCAAACTCGATGAGCACGCCATGCAGGAAAAAGCCCAGCCACGTGCTCTCGCCGCGTCCGGCGCACCCCACGCGGTTCATCCCGTCGTTCCAGTCGCCTGCCCCGAACAGCGGCAGCCCGTGCGCGCCGCTCGTCATGCTCTTGTCGATCGCGCGCACGCAGTGCTCGAACAGGGTCCCGTCTTCCGACGAGGCGACGGGCGATCCATACGACTCCTGTTCGCTGACCGACAGCAGCGGCGCCTTCAGAAATGCGATGCGTTCGTTCAGGACGCACGCATCGCCCGTTGTGCGCACGTACTGAGCGACGACGTGCGGGAGCCAGAGCAGGTCGTCGGAGCATCTGCTGCGGAGGCCGCGACCGACCGGTTCGTGCCACCAGTGCTGGACATCGCCTTCGACGAACTGGTGCGACGCCGCGCGAAGCAGATGCTCGCGCGCAAGATCGGGCCGTGCGATGGACAACGCCATGACGTCCTGCAGCTGATCGCGGAAGCCAAACGCCCCGCCGGGCTGGTAGTACCCGCCGCGCGTCCAGAGACGGCAGCTGACCGTCTGGTACAGCAGCCAGCGATTCATCAACGCGTCGAACGAGTCGTCCGGTGTGTGCACCTGCACGGCGTCGAGCGTCCGATCCCAGCCCGCCTGCACCCGGACGAGCGCAGCCATGGCGTCCTCCACCCGGCCGTGGCGCGCAATGAGCTGGCGTACGTGATCGCGATCCGTACCCTGTCCCAACAGGAAGAGGAGCTGGCGCCGCTCTCCCGGCCGCAGGAGGCATCGAACCTGAAGCGCCGCGCACGGGTCAAGGCCTGCGCCAACGTGCCCGGAGAGGGACGCCTGGTTCATCGCCGCCGGTGCAGCGAGGTCACCGTTGCGACCGAGAAACGAGCCACGATCGGCCGTGAAGGAGCTCGGCGCGTCGCCGGCGTACGAGAATGCGACGTGGCGGGCGTATTCCTGGTTGTACGCGTTTCTGGCCATCACCGCGCCGCTCAACTCGTCGACCTCTGTGACGACGTGCAGGTGATCGCCATCTCGCGGAGGCCCGAGCGTCCACTCGTTGTAGGCGAAGACGCTGAGCGTTCGATCCGCAGGGCCATCGTTGGCCAGCGTGAGCACCCAGAACCGCACCGGATCGCCGGCATCGACGAAGACATCCAGCTCGTGAGTGATGCCGTGCGTCGCGCGGGTGAAGCTCGTGACGCCGGCAGCATGGCGGACGACGGAGCGCCCGGTCGTCGGGCGCGCGATCGGACCCGGTGTCGGCGACCACGATTCGCCGGTCTCGTCGTCGCGGATGAAGAGGGCTTCACTGGTCGGATCCGCGATGGGATCGTTCGCAAACGGCGTCAGCCGGTTCTCCCGGCTGTTGCCCGCCCACGTGTGCGCGGAGCCCGATGCCGTGATCAGCGTGCCGAAGTGCGGGTTCGCGATGATGTTGGTCCACGGCATCGGGGTCTCTTCCGCGCCGTCGAGGGCGATCGCGAACGTCCGGGCCTCGTCGGTGAAGCCCCCGAGGCCGTTGCTCAGGATCGTGAACGGCACGGCGCCTGGCGACGTCGAGGGTCGGGCTTGCGGCGACGAGGTCGGCACGAGCCGGGGGGGCTGGGGCTGAAGCACGTCGGGACGATCGAGCTGCGTCCGCAGATCGCCGGCTTCGGCGCGGAGGACAACACGGGCCACCGCTTCGAGCAGGACCCGCTCTGCTCGGCCCAGGCCGTCAGCACGCAGAAGGTACGCCCCTCCGGGCCGGTGTTGCCAGGCGCTCCACGGTCCGTCTTCGAGGACAGCTGTGAGCTGCGCCTGCATTTCATCGAAGTAGCTCACAGGGTGCTCGTTGACGATCACGACGTCCGCGCTCAACCCCTTGAGCCGCCAGTACTCCTGTGCCTGGAGTACCTGACGCACCAGGGGCAGGTCAGCGTCCTCGCCCACGCGGAGCAGGAGTATGGGCAGGTCTCCCGAGATCGCGTGGGGCCACAGGCCGGATTGGCCGAGCTCGTTCGAGGCGATCGCATCCGCACCCGCGCGGAGGGAGCCATCGGTGCCGAGCACCCGCGAGACCAGGCGTTCGAACAACACGGCGTCGTCGGCGGAAATGCCCAGGTGTCGAATCCCGCTCTCGGCGTGCGTCATCGCCAGTGCGAAGGTGCGCCCGGTGGCGCCTGGACCGTGGTACTTGCGCGCGAGCGCTTCGACGGTCTCGCGGTCGGGAGCCATGCCGGTCGCGAAGCAGAGCCGCACGGCACCGCCCGGTGAAACCCGGATCCGCCGGCGGAGGCTCACGATCGGATCGAGCACCACGCCCGTGGTTCCAGACAAAGCACGGCCGTCCATGGCCAGAGGACGCGAGGCGTCGCGGCCGCGGCCCACGAAGCGCGCGCGATCGGATTCCCACTCGACCGGGCCCTGCGAACGCCCCTCGAGGCTCAGCGCATGGAACGCCCACGCGCCTGCGTCGCCCGCATCGCGCGGCCGGCGGTGGCACAGCAGCGCGGAGACGTCGGCCAGATACTCGGTCTCAACGAAGAGCTTGCCGAACGCCGGATGGGCGAGATCGTTCACCGCGGTCGTGAGCACGATCTCGGCGTAGCTGGTCACATCGAGCTCGCGGATGCGCGTGCCGTGATTGCGGACGGTCACCCGGCGTACTTCGACGTCGTCTTCGGTCGAGACGGCAATGTCCAGCTGCGTCGAGATGTCCTCGTCCCGCCTTCGGAAGCTGGCGCGATCGGCGGAGAACACGACGGCGTACTCGTCCGGTTCCTGCCGCGTCGGCTGGTACGTGGCGGACCACACCGCTCCGCTGCGCACGTCGCGGAGGTAGATGAACTGGCCGTCGGCGTCGCGCGTGACGTCGCGGCGCCATCTCGTCACGGGCAGGCCGCGCCAGACGCTGGCGCCTCCACCCGCATTCGTGACCGACGCGACGTAATGGCCGTTCGACAGGAACTGCGTGTGCGGAAACAACGTGTGCGGCGACCTGTAGCGGCGCACCGGGACCGATGCGGCAGGCGCGGCCACGCGCATTTCATCGAGCGGGCGCGGTTCGATGGCCGTCACGGCCCGCGGCACGCGTTCCTGCAGCAGCATCTCCGTCGCCTGGACCCGCGGCTCCGCGTGAAAGCGCTCGACCATGCGATCGCCCAGCAGGACGTTGGTCAACGCCACGAGCGTCATTCCTTCGTGATGGGCAAAGTAGGTCGGAACGACGGCGCCGTGTGCGGGAGCGTCCTCGCCGTCGGGAGCGAGGGCATCCGGTCCCCGGGCCGTGTAGTCGATCGCGTCGAAGAAGCCGAACTCGCCGGCGAGGCCGGCCGCGGCCAGCCGCCGCAGATTCGCCGTGCTCACGGCCGGATCGAGGATGGCCGCCAGCGCGGTCGCATACGGGGCGACCACCACCTCATCGCCCAGGCCGCGTTTCAGCCCGAGGCCGGGGATGCCGAAGGCCTTGTACTGGTAGTTGCCATGCCGATCGACGAGGTTGTACGCGGACTCCGAGATGCCCCAGGGCACGCCGCGCTCGGCGGCGTACTCCATCTGGCGACGAACCGCCAGTCGGCACGATTCGTCGAGCAGCGTGTTCGGATACGTCCGCATGACGAGCAGCGGCATCAGGTATTCGAACAGTGTGGCGCTCCACGAGAGCAGAACGGGCGCGCCGCCTACGACGGTGACGGAGCGTCCGAGATGGAACCAGTGCATCTCCGGCGCGTCGCCTTTCGCAATGGCGATGAAGCTGGCCAGCCGCGCTTCCGAGGCCAGCAGATCGTAGTACGACGCATCGCGCCGGCCGGGGCTGTCGGCATCCGCGAGTCGGTAGCCGATCGCGAAGAGCTGGCGCTTCGGATCGAGCAGGAACCTGAAGTCCATGGCGTCGAAGAGCGCGGTGGCGCGGGCCGCGAGCGGTGGCGCGATCTCCCGGAGGCCGATCGACAGCGTGACGAGGGCGCCCGCAAGATTGCCGCTGTCCACGGTGGACACATAGCCCGGAGAGAGCGGCGCCAGGGTCCGCGTGTCGTACCAATTGAGGAGATGCCCCTCGAACCGGTCGAGCTGCTCGATCGTCGTGAGCGTGCGGCCGATCCGGAGCACGAGATCGGTCGTGTCGATGAATTCCAGATCGTGCGCGGCCAGCGTCGCCAGCAGGCCCAGGCCGATGTTGGTCGGCGAGGTCCGGTGAGCGATGGTCAACCCGCCGCCTGTCTGGACGTTGTCCGGCGGCAGGAAATGATCCTCCGCGCCGCCGAAGGCCTCGAAATACGCCCATGTCTTCCGGGCGACGTCGTGCAGATACGCGGCATCGGCTGACGACAATGCGGCCCGCCGTCTCGGTACCGGCCGGCTGAGGGCAAAGGCGATCCAGGGCGCGGCGATCCAGAGTCCCAGAATGGGCCCGGCGACCTGTAACGCGCCTGGGCGGAGTACCACGACGGTCACCATGATGGCCACCGCCAGCAACGGGCTGGCCCGCATCCCCCGGAGGAACGCGCCCAGGCGCGGCGTACCGGCGCGCGCCGCGTTCGCCGCGGTCGTTTCCCACTCCAGCAGGCTGCGGCGCGTGATGCCGAGACGGACGAGGGTGATCCCAATCGCGTGCAGCCGTTCCCACGCCTCATTGGCCATGAAGGCGAGCTGCAGCCCGCCGCGCGCCGCCTCGGTGCTGAGATCCTCGGCCCCGATGCGCAGAAAGGTGCGCCACGACTGCCCCCGCCGGGGGCCGCGCGCCAGCGCGAGCGTGCGCAGCAGACACGGAAACAGGAGCGCCGCGAGACCGATGGCCGTCCACGCGAGAGGAGCGCCCGGCAGAAGCGTCCACCCGAGCACGAGCAGGAGAAGCGTCGCCGGCGGCGACACGCTGCGACGCAGGTTGTCGAGGATCTTCCATCGGGCGATGAGGGGCAGGTGATTCCTGGTGACGCCCGTGCGCGACCGCACGAACGGAAACAGCCACCCGAGAATCTGCCAATCGCCGCGCACCCAGCGGTGTTGTCGCCGGGCGTGGGCGAGGACGCTCGAGGGATAGTCGTCCACGACCTCGATGTCGGTCACCAGGGCCGTGCGCGCGTAGAGCCCTTCGAACAGGTCGTGCGACAACAGGGTGTTCTCCGGGACGCGGCCATCGAGCGCCTTTGCGAATGCATCGACGTCGTACAGCCCCTTCCCCGTGAAGATGCCCTCGCCGAACAGATCCTGGTAGACGTCGGAGACTGCCGTCGTGTACGGGTCGACGCCGGTGTGACCGGCGTACGTCCGGGCAAAGAGCGATCCGGCCGCGCTCGTCATCGTCACGCTGACGCGCGGCTGCAGGATCCCGTAGCCCGACGTGACGCGGCCGAGTTGGCTATCCACCTCCGCCTGGTTCAACGGGTGCGCGATGATCCCGATGAGGCGTTTCGCGGCGTCGCGCGGCAAACGTGTGTCCGAGTCCAGGGTGAGGCAATATCGGACTGACGGCAGCACGTCCAGGTCACCGACCTGGGTCGAGAAACTGGTGTCCGTGGCCCCCCGCAGGAGGCGATTGAACTCCTCGATCTTGCCGCGCTTCCGCTCCCAGCCGATCCACGCGCCCTCGCCCACGTTCCACTGCCGGTCGCGGTGGAAGAGGAAGAAGCGATCGGAATGACCGATGCCGAACTTGAGATTGAGCGCGTCGATGCCCTCGCTCGCGCGAGCGAGCAGCGCGGCATCCGAAGGGGCATCCGAGGCGCTGGTATCGGCGAAGTCGGACAGAATCGCGAAGTGAATGCACGGGTCGTTGTTCCCGAGCGCGAGCACCTCGACGTGCTCGAGCAGCGTCTCCACTGACGCCGCACTCGTCAGCATCGTCGGGACGATCACCATGGTCCGCGCGCTCTCCGGTACTCCTGCGGAGAAGTCGAGCCGTGGCAGCCGCTTCGGATGCACCAGGTGGGCCAACACTCGCTGGACGCACATGATGGCGACGTCGCTCGCCGGCAGCAGGGCGAACAACGCGACCACCATCTGAGCGGTGGGCCCGCCGCCCGCGTAGCGCGCGTAGGCAACCGCCGCCGCGACGAAGGCGCCAGTTACGGCTGCAATCGCCCCGAGGTAGACGCCCGATGCATGGCGCAGCAGCGCCCCCTGGGCGGCCTTCACCACGCCAGGCCGGTAGGCCAGGTCGACCTCGAGATCGCTGCGCCCGCGGTCCACGAGGTGGTAGCCGACGTGGGCCGCGCGGTCGGCCGGCGAGCCCCTGGCCGCGGCCTGTCGGGCCGTTTCAATGGCCTTGAGCGCCACCTGCACCTGACCCTCGCCGGTCGGTGCCGCCAGCTCCTCCACCGCACGGCGCTGTGCATCGCGGCTCAGAAAGTCCATGCGCCCGTATACCCCGGCCGGGTCCCGCTGCAGCACGCGTTCGACCAGGCTGACGGCCTCGACGTAATCCTGCCAGTCCAGCGTCGCGCAGAGACGGAGGCTCGTCACCGCGTTCGCCATTGACACCTGCGCGACGCCCTGTCGCTGGTGCTCGCCCCGTACGGCCTCCTCGGCCGTCGTGTGCCGCAGCGTGAGGTCGTCGTCCACGGCGACGCGAATCCCCGGCAGGCGAAGCCCATACTCGCGGACGCGATGCAGCAGCTGCACGACAAAGGCTGGCTCGGTGCCCGCCGGCAACGCTTCAACGCCTGTCTGGCCTTCGGCTCTCGAGACGTACCGATCCGCTGCACGGCGCGCGCTGCGGGCGGACAGCAGCTCGTCGGCCAGCCGGCGCAGGTTCTCGACGAGCGCGAGCTTCAGCATGCTCGGCCAGGCCCAGAGCTCTCCGATCGTCAACGGCGCGACCTGCTGGTAGCTGTTGAGGAACTGGATCAGCTGCTGCCGATCCAGGCGGCTGTCGCTGTGGCGGATCACTTCGAGCGCGATGGCGTAGACGCGAGCCTCGCCGGCATGTTCACGGCCGGCGAGTGCCGGGAGCGTGCGCGAGTACGTGCGAGGCAGGTTCCGGCTGATGTCGGAAATCTCGGACGCGATCAGGTGGAAGTTATCGAGGAGCCACTCCGCCGCCGACACGACGAACTGGCCGGTCCTGACATCGTCGGCGAGCGTGCGATAGGCGACGCGCAGCAGGCGAACGTTGTCGTCGAATCGCGGAAAGGTGTTTTCAGCGCGGCGGTGCGGGTTGGGATCGATGGTCAGGCTGGCTGCCAGCGCCAGCGCGCGATCCTCGAGCCGCTCGATGCTGAGCAGCTCGTCGCGCAGCGGCTTTTCCGCCCGCGCCCGGTGCGGCCGTCGCAGCCACGAGGTCACTGACGTCATGAGGCGGACAGCCGACGGAGGATGACCCTGGCGACGGCGAGCGCGCCGATTGACATTCAAAGTCCTCCATAGGGCCTGGGCTGAGGCACGGCCGGGAGGCCGCAGGACCAGGCAGTCGCAGCAGCTTCAGCAGAAGGCTAAACGGCGGGCGCCGGGCCCGTGCTTTGGTGAGGGCTGGAAGCCGGAATGGCCGCAGGGCTCAGAAAAGCGGCGGTCGTGCACCAGTATACGTCGGTAGCGCCTCGGTTGAATCCATAGCCACCGAGGCGCGAGTCATGCCCTGTGCAATCTGGAACAGCAGGATCGGCGGCCTCCGAGTACCTTGGAGCCGTCATCGTGAGACGATCCGCCGTGCTGCTCCTCAGCGTGTGTTTCGCCGCCGTCATTGCCCCTGACATCTTCGCGCGGCAGCCCTCCGTCAAGTGGCCCGGCGGCAGGCAGGCGGCGATCGTTCTGACCTATGACGATGCGTTGCCGTCGCAGCTGGACATCGCGATTCCCCAGCTTGGTGCGACTGGGTTCAAGGGCACGTTCTTCCTGACAGGAAGGTTTCCGCAGGAGCAGGTCGAGCGCTGGCGGAAGGCCGCCGCCTCAGGCCACGAGCTGGCGAACCACTCGGTGATCCATCCGTGCGCGAAGGGCAGCTTCGACATGCCAGAGCAGTACAACAACGAGCGCTACAGCGTCCAGACGATGCTCGCCGAGATCACGATCATGAACACGCTGCTGCACGCGATCGATGGCGGGGCGGAGCGGACTTACGCGACGCCGTGCGGGCAGACGGTCGTGGGCGGGGAGGACTATATCGCCGCGCTGAAGACGTCAGGCGTCGTGAAGTACGTGCGCGATGCAGGCGGGCACGTGGAGCGCGGCTCCGATGGATTCAGCGCCCCCGGCACTTTCTTCCCCGAGACGACGACCGGCGCGGACCTGATTGCGTTCGTCGACGCGGCGCGCGCGCGTGGCGGCCTGGCCGTGCTGGGCTTTCATGGCGTCGGCGGCGACTACCTGAAGGTGACCGCGGAAGCACACCAGCAGCTCGTGCGGTATCTGCACGATCATCAGGACGTGTTCTGGGTCACGACCTTCCGCCAGGCGATGGATCGGGCAGCCGTGCACACCAACTGACCGCGCTGGTTGTCTCGGGCTCCTTCCCGGAGCGAGGTGACATTCAGGTCGCTATCACTGCGGCTTCTCCTCCGTGAACGTCATCTGGTTCATCGCATCGACAACACCGTAGATCATGGCCTCGCGGCGCTTGACGTAACCCGTCACGCACGCCCTGCGGTGGACGGCCGTGTCCAAACGCCAGTACTTCTCGAGGTCGTACCCGATGACGACAGCGACGAACGGGGAGTCCGGAGGCGCCTTGTCGAAGTGCAGGAAGACCTGCTTGCCGCCTTCCCGCTTGGCAAACGCGCGGCCCACGGCGGCGATCTCGCCGCACACCTTGACGCGTTTGCCGACGTACTCGCTGGCCTGGGCAGCCGTGATGGTTGGTGGCTCGGCGGCTTCCGCGGTCACCGCGGCCACGAGGGTGACGCCTGCCAGGACCGCAACAGTTCGGCGAACGCTCAAGGGCGGCCTCCTCACGGTTGGCGCGGTGATTGGCTACGGACCGGCTGCAACCGGCGCGAAGTCTAGCAAACATCGCCCTGGTGGTGTCCAGCGTATTGTCACCGGGAGGTGACGGAAGGGCTGCGTCCTGCTACGCTGTGTTCGTCCAATGATTCAGCTCCGCGTGATCCCGGCGGACGCCCGCCCCGATCCCCTCTTCGTGACGACGGCCGCCGAGGCGTCGTTCGGCGCGGGCTTCTACGACGAGGAGCACGACGGCACGGACGTCTTCCGCTGGATGGGGGAGCGCGCGGTCATCGAGTTCACGCCGGACGCTGAACCGCGGTTTCTCGAATACTGGGCGTGCTCGGAGTTCTACGACCAGTCGCAGCGCCTGGAGTTGTCGGCCGCGGGAGCCGTCCTCGAGGAGTTGCCGCTCACGCGCGGCTGGGCGCCGCGCTCCGTCGCGATTCCCGCCGACACGAGGCGGCTCGAGCTGAAGGCGAGCAAGCTGTTCCCGCGCGAGCACTACCCGAACGATTCGCGCACGCTGGCGCTCCGCCTGCGCGGGCTGCGCCTGCACAAGGATCCCGGGCGGCATGCGGCCGTCCGGCGTCAGCAGGAGAACGCGCTGGCCAACGCGCGCGAGCTCGTCGAGGGCCGGACGACGCTCGACTCGACGCCGCCCAGCCTCGGCATCGACCTTTACGGCACGTGCAACGTCAAGCCGCCGTGCGTCTACTGCGAGTGGGACCACGCGAAGAACCTCGAAGGCGATCACGTCGACACGCCGTTCACCCGCGACACGCTGCACGAGTGGGGCGCGTTCTTCGACAACGCGGTCAGCCTCGTGAACTGCTCGATCGGCGAGCCGTTCATGATGAAGCCCATCGACGACCTGCTCGACGCCTTCGGCGACACCGGCAAGGTGCTCGAGATGACGACGAACGGGCAGATTCTCACCGAGCGCAACATCCAGAAGCTGCTCGGCCGCCCGATCGACCTCTACGTCTCGCTCGACGCAGCGACCGCGCTCACGTATGCGCGGTTGCGCAACGACACGTTCGAGAAGATCCTCCGCAACCTGCGGAGGTTGATCGAGGCCAAGGGCGGTCCGGGGAAGCTCCCGCGCATCCACCTGGTCTTCATGCCCATGCGCTGCAACGTCCACGAGCTCGACGCGTTCGTGCAGCTGTGCGCCGCTCTGCACGTGGACCGCATGGTGCTGCGGCCGCTCAACTACTCGCCGTCCAGCGCGCTGGCCAGCGATCGCGCCGGCTATCACTACGACTACCAGCAGGAGCTGCTGCCGTTCGACGAGCTGGTCAAGGTGAGCGCCAGGGCCGCGCGGCTCGCGCAGAAGCTCGGCGTGAGCCTCTCGGATCAAATGGACTTCGGCGGGGCGATGCGCGAGATGTTCGAGGACGCGTACGAGGCGCCCGCCGAGCCTGAGGCTGAAGCGCCTCCGGCGCCGGGCCCCGCGCCGCTTGCTGCGACAGCAACGCCCGAGCCGTCGCCGATCATCGCGCCGCCGGCGGAGCTTCCCGCGGCGTCACCGGCGCTGCCATCGCTCGGCGACGAGCAGCTGCCGGCATGCAGCGAGCCCTGGAAGAGCCTCTACATCCTCCGACGCGGCGTCATGCCGTGCTGTTACGGCGGCGAGCCGCTGGCGCCGATGGAGAGCTATCGCGAGACGTGGAACTCGCCGGAGATGCAGGCCATCCGATCCAGCCTTCTCGAGGGCAAGTTTCACGACTATTGCCTCAGGTCATCGGCCTGTCCCATCGTCCGCAAGTCCAACGAGGCGGGCGTCCTTCCCGTACAGCAGCGCGCGCTGTTGCGTGCCCGGTTGGCCTGGGCCGTGCTGAATCGGCATACCTGGGGCGTGCCGAACATGGTGTGGACGCCAATCCGCCGGGGAATCTCCGCGGCGCATACAGCCGTCACCGATCCGCGACGTTTCGCCCGTCGTCTGGGCGAGGTCACGCGCGGTCGTTAGTCGGGGACTGTTCCCCGTGTGTGTGGACGAGGGGGACAGTCCCCGTTAACCCCGTGTGTCGAAAGGGGGACAGTCCCCTTGTTTGCACTGACAGCCGCAGTTCTCGGCCTCGCGCTGAATGCGACTGCGCCACCGCCGGCAGCGCCGCTCGATTTCAAACAGGTTGAACCCGGCGTCTGGAAAGCGACCGTCGGCACGCCGGAGGACCTGACGCTGCTGGGCGCGGCAGGTGCGCAGCCGGCTCGCGAAGCGCTCGCCGCGCTCCCCGCCGCGCTATTTCCCCTCCATGACGGCGACAGCGTGAGCCGACACGACGGCGGGCGAGTCGCGCTGCGATTTCCGCTCGCCCGCGACGAGGAGATCTACGGGCTCGGCGTGGACTTCACGTCGATGCGGCGAACCGGCCTCACGTATCAGCTGCACGTCGATCACTGGGGCGGACGGGCCGGCCGCACGCACGCGCCCGTGCCGTTCTACGTCTCGACAAAAGGCTACGGCGTCTTCATCGACACCTCGCGCTACATCACCGTCAGCATCGGCCTCGGCGTCCGCCTGGCGTCGGCCGACAAGCCGCCGGTCGTCGATCGCACCACGCAATCGAAGTCGTGGGCCGCGCTCCCGCGCGCGGACTCGGTAGAGGCGCTCGTTCCCGCGCAGGGCGTGGATGTTTACGTGTTCGCCGGCCCGACGATGATGGACGCGGTGCGGCGCTACAACCTTTTCTGCGGCGGCGGCGCGTTGCCCCCGAAGTGGGGCCTCGGCTTCATGACGCGCACGCCGACGGCCTACACGGCCGCGCAGGTGCTCGGCGAGATCGCGGCGTTCAGGTCGCGCGGGATCCCGCTCGACATGATCGGGCTGGAGCCGGGCTGGCACGATCACGCGTATCCGACGTCGTTCCAATGGGACCCCACTCGGTTTCCGGATCCGAACGGCTTCCTCTCGCGCCTCTCGGCGCTGCACGTCCGAGCCAACCTCTGGTTCAACCCGTACGTCTCACCGACGGCATCGCTCTATCGCGCGCTGCTGCCGTTTGCCGGATCGCATCTCGTCTGGAACGGCATCGTGCCGGACTACTCGATGGCCGAAGCGCGCGCCATCTTTCAGCGTCACCTGCGCGATCGCGTGCTCGGCGAGGCGCCCGGCGCGCTCGGCGGCTTCAAGATCGACGAGGTCGATGGCATCGACGCCTGGCTGTGGCCCGACCTGGCGGAGTTTCCCTCGGGTCACGACGGCGAGCAGATGCGCCAGACCTACGGGCTGTTCCTGCAGCGTCTCGTCCTCGACATGTACCGCGGCCTCAACCAGCGGACGCTGGGGCAGGTGCGCGGCACGAACGGAGGAGCATCATCGTTCCCGTTCGTCATCTACAACGACAACTACGATTTCGACGAGTACATCACCGCCGTCGGCAACACGGGGTTTGCCGGCGTGCTGTGGTCGCCAGAGGTGAGGGGCGGACAGGGCGAGGACATGCTCCGCCGCATCCAGGCCGTTTGCTTCTCGCCGCTCGCGCTCTTCAACGGGTGGGCCACCGATACCAAGCTCTGGACGCACGCGGAGGTCGCCGGCGACATCCGCGATGCGATCCAGCTGCGGATGCGGCTATTGCCGTACTGGTATACCGCGTTCGCGCAGTATCACTATCAGGGCACGCCGGTCGTGCGCCCGATGCCGCTCGTCGAAGGATTCACGCCGCCGGCCGGGATGGATCCGAACGCCATCACCGATGTCGCGGAAGTGAAGGACCAGTACCTGGTTGGCGACGTGCTGCTCGTCGCGCCGATCAGGCCAGGCGCAAAGTCGCGGCGCGTCGCCTTGCCGGCGGGCCGCTGGTACGATTTCTACACGGGCCGTTTCGCCGGCGAGCACGAAACGATTGAAGTCGCGCCACCGGTGTCCCGGATTCCGTTGTTCGTCAGGGACGGCGGGCTCATCCCGATGATCGGCGAGCGCCAGTTCGCCCCCGCCAGAGACGAAGTTCTGGCGCTCGACGTCCGGCACTATGGGACGAGCCCCGGCGAGGCGATGCTCTACGACGACGACGGGGAGACGTTCGACTACGAGCGAGGCAATCACACCTGGACGCGGCTCAGCGTCCAGCGCGATGCCGCCGGCCAGTGGCAGGGCTCGGTGACGCCGGACTCCAACGGGCAGCGCTGGCGCTACTCTGACGTGCGTTGGACGGAGATGACCCGATAGGGAGGCTGTCGTGCAGAAGTCGATCGGCGACAATATGATTCCCAAGAGCTGGGGGCTCGAACGCGGCCTGGAGCTGGTCAAGAAAGCCGGCTTCGACGGCGTCGAGCTGTGGCTCGGGGGCAGCCCGTGGCTGCAGGTGGGAACCAGTGACGCCGACGTGATCGACCTCGCGCGCCGCGTGAAGGATGCGGGGCTCGTCGTGTCGAATGTATCGAACACCCTCGACTGGGACCACCCGATCTCGTCTCGCGACCCGGCAATCCGTCAATTGGCCTTCCAGCACGTCGAGCGGCAGATCGAGGTTGCGCACCTCGTCGGCACCGACGCCGTCCTCGTAGTAGCCGGGCTCGTCACCGATGAAGTCCCGTACAACGAGGTCTACGCACGCACGGTCGAAGGCGTGAAAACTCTCGCCGTGAAGGCCGGCGCGGCTGGCGTCCGCATCGGCTGCGAGAACTGCTGCGCCGAGCAGCGTTTCCTGATGTCACCGCGCGAGTTCGCGACGTTCCTCGACGATGTGGGGAGCCCCCACGTGGGGATTCACCTGGATGTGGGCAACATCCACGAGACCGGCTTTGCCGAGCAGTGGATCGAGATTCACGGTCCACGCATCACGCGCATCCACCTGAAGGACGTGCTGAAGCACCGCGGACGGTGCGGCAACGAGAGCGTCTACACGAACCTGTTCCTGGGCGACAACAACTGGCCGGCCATCCGCGCCGCGATGCAGAAGGTGCGATACGACGGCTGGCTCATCGCCGAGATGGAGTCGCGTTACCGCCACGCCGTGGACCAGCAGTTCTACGATACGGCGGCGGCGATCGACCGGCTCATCACCGGCAGGCTGTGACGTGGACCTGAATCGGCGGGAGTTCCTGGCGTTCACCGGGTCGGCGGTTGCCGTGCGGCTCGACACGCGCGTGGAATCACCGGAGCTGGTTGGTGCCGTCGCGGTGCTGCACCTCGGAGGCGAAGGCCAGGTGCTCGAATCGGTGAGGGGCTACCAGCGCGCGCTCGAGACGCTCGGAAGCCAGCCGGTCGCGGTAACTGACTCGTCTGTTGTGATGGCCGCACGACGTGGCGCGACCGTGATCATCGAGACATCCGCCGCGGCGAGTGACGCCTTGACGGCGCTTGCTGTGAACGCCGAGCACCCCCGCAACTTGTGGCGGCGGGACTTCACTCGCGCGACAGTCCCGTACATCAGCTACACCTGGCCCGTTCCGGTGATGGTGCGCGATTTCAGCCGCGTCGTGCCCGTCAGCGGGACAGGATGGGATCCCATCGCGGAAGTCGGCGGCGTCTGTGTGGGCCTGACGCGCCGCATCGGCCGCGGCCGGCTCGTCGTGCTCGGTTCGCCGCTCGGGCCAGTGCTGCTGGGCGGGGATCGCGAAGCGCACGAGTGGCTGGCGGCTCTGTTACAGGAACCTCTCGATGATCGCTGCGAATTCGGCGGGTTGCTCCAGAAATGGCAAGTGCGCGCAGTCGCGCATGACCTCGACCCTCGTGCCCGGCGGTAGCTGCTCACCGAGCATTCGCACGGCTTCCGGCGGCGCGTAGCGATCCTCCTCGCCCGTGATTACCAGGCACTTCACGCCATCAAGCGCCGGCAGCGGCCGCGCGGTCCATGCACCAAGAGCCTCGGCGATCGCGACGTAGCCATCGCCCGATTGCCGGTCGAAGTGTTCAGCCAGGCGCGCAGTGATGTCCGGTCGTGTCGCATTCGTCCGCGCCGAGACGTTCGCCGCCACCGTATCCTTGCCAAGCCCGCTGATGCCGCTTGCGCGGATCGCGGCGACGCGAGCCGATATCCGGGCCCGCGCCGAGTCTGGCGGCTCGGGAACGCCACCAACCGCAATGAAGCGGGAGGTGAGACGTGGAACCACGCGAATCGCTTCGAGCCCGATGATGGTTCCCATTGAGTGGCCCAGGAGGGCCGGGTCGGACACGTTCAGCGATGCGGCGAGCGCCACGACGATCTCCGCGAATACCTCGAACGATATCGGCGGAGTCGAGGGGCTTTGGCCGGCGCCGGGAAAGTCGAACGCGATGGTGCGATGGCGCGCGGAGAGCAGCGGTCCCAGCTCGGAGAAGAAGTGCGTGCCGCCGCCGAGGCCGTGCAGGCAGAGCAGCGGCGGGCCCGATCCCCACTCCTCAATGAACACACGCCTGCCGGCGACTTCGATGAACCTGCCGCCCGGCGCCGTCATCCGTTCAGGCAGGTGAAAACGAGGCGGTAGAACTCAGGATGCGACTGCCAGGTCTGGCCTGTGACGATCCGATCGTCGCGGACGGCTTGCTGGTCCGTGATGAACGTGGCGCCCGCCGACTCGATCTCCCAGCGGCAGTTCTCGTACGCCGTGACGCGCCGGCCGGTGATCATCCCGGCCGCTGCAAGGATCTGGACTCCGTGGCAGATGGCGAACACCCACTTGCCAGCCTTGTCGAACGCGCGCACCAGGTTCAGGACGCGTGGGTCATGACGCAAATACTCCGGCGCGCGGCCGCCCAGCACGAGGACCGCCGCGTAGTCCTCCGGCTTCGCCTCGTCGAATGTCAGGTCCGATTCGGCGCCGTAGCCCGGCCGCTCGATGTAGGTGTCCCAGCCGGGCTCGAAGTCGTGGATGACCAGGTGCAGACGCCGGCGGCTCGGCGCTG
>Ga0207701_10000969_pt1 | contig 30417 bp, 26 predicted proteins | sample KBSSwiSSwithPhiX_FD_184294 | JGI IMG/M metagenome (GOLD analysis project Ga0207701, IMG submission 184294) | Switchgrass rhizosphere bulk soil microbial communities from Kellogg Biological Station, Michigan, USA, with PhiX - S5 (SPAdes) (version 2) | ecosystem: Environmental > Terrestrial >... | reverse complement strand
GGCCGCGCCAACCTGCCGACCACCGGTCAGACCCCATGCCCGGAAGACGTGACCAAGATGATGGCCGCGCTGCCCGCCAGTGCCCCGGCGAAGCCGGCCAAGCCGCGCAAGATCCTCGTCCTCGGTAACGCGCGTGGCTACGTGCACTCGTCGATTCCGCTCGCCGCCAAGACGATCGAGGAGATGGGGAAGAAGACCGGCGCCTGGACCACGACAATCACCTACGACCCCGCCGACATCAACACCAAGAACCTGGAGCAGTACGACGCCCTGTTCCTTTCCAACACCACCGGTTGCTTCCTGGATGGGAAGACCAACGAGCCGCCGGCCAGCGCCCAGGAAGTCGAAGCCCGCAAGGCCGCGCTGGTTGCGTTCGTCCGCGGCGGCAAAGGCGTCGGCGGGATCCACGCGACCGGCGACTCGTATCACAGCCCGTGCGCCAACGATCCCGGCGCCGCCGCCGGCCGTGGCGCTGGTGGTGGCGGCGGCCGCGGCGGTCCGTCGACCCCGGGCTCGACCCTGGCGTCGGTGATCCTGCGCTGGTCGTGGGGCCTCGACGACAAGAAGCTCCAGTCGGACGACCGGATGCTGAAGAAGTCGGACATGGAAGCGGTCAGCGACGCGATGTACGAGCAGATGGACACCGAGAAAGCCGGCAAGATCTCGAAGGCCAATTTCGACACCCGCATCGTCCCGCTCGTGACCCAGAGCAATCAGTACGTGGGCACCCCCGGGCGCGATACCGGCAAGGGCTCCTGGCAGGACTGGGACAACATGATCGGCGGCTGGTTCAAGTTCCACTGGCTCGATCCGCAGAAGATCACCGTGAAGATCGACGACAAGAAGAGCCCGATCACCAAGATGTTCAACGGTGATGAGTTCGACGTCAACGACGAGACCTACACGTTCAGCATCAACTCGTTCTCGCGCAAGAACGTGCACGTGCTGACCAGCATCGACTACGACAAGATGAGCTTCATGGACAAGCTCAAGGAGAGCAACCCGCGCCCGGATCACGACTTCGGTCTGAGCTGGATCAAGAAGGACGGCCAGGGACGCGTCTTCTACATGGCGCTCGGCCACAACGAGCGCATCTACGCCATGAAGCCGATGCTCGAGCACCTGCTCGCCGGGATGCAGTACGCGCTCGGCGACCTCAAGGCTGACGACAGCCCGAGCGAGAAGTAAGGCTCACTGCGGTCGATCACGGCACGATCATGAAGCCCCGGTGCGCTCACGCGCCGGGGCTTTTTGTGTCAGCGGCCCCGGGGCCGAATCAGGCGGCCGGTCTCGCGTAGGTCGGCGGTGCCTCTGCCCGACTTCGCCGTCGCCACGCGCGCAGCCGGCGGAGCGACATGGCGACGCCGGTGTAGACCAGGATCGCACCGGCGAGCGACGCCAGGCCGGCGACTGTCTGGCCAACCATGCCGTAGACCTCGCCAGTGTGCGCGAAGCGCAGCCACGTCCGGGCGCGCCGGCCCGCGGAGAGTTCGGCCTGCCCCTCCCACCGGACGATCGCGCCGGTGGTGGCGTCGACCGTCAGTGTCCCGCGTTTGTGTGGCTGGCCGCCGTTTCCCTCGTCAATCGTGAGGGCAACCGGTCCGCGTGGCACCGGCAGGCGGACCGCGATCGTGCGCCACTCGGGACGCTGCTGCGCCGCGGTGGCGATCAGGGTATCTAGCGGCTGATGCTTCGGTATGACCGCCGCTGCTGCGTCGCGTGACGAAGCGCCGGCGATACCTCCGCTCCCGGTCCACCGATCGCGTCCAACTCCGCTGCCGTCAATCCGGCCTTCACGTCCGCCGCCGCGCGGGTCGCCGCCCCGACCGCCGCCCGGGTCAGCGCCTCTACCGCCTGGCGCGGGCGGCTGCTCGCCGTTGACGCGGTAAACCAGGTTATTGGCCCACGGATACGACATCACCACGCCGCTGCCGACGATCACGACCAGCGGGATGGCCGACCAGATGCCGAGTGTGTTGTGCCAGTTGAAGTCGCGGGCCTTTGGCGGGAGCCCGCCGCGGAACCAGGCGATGTTGCGGATCTGTGTCCACGTCAGACGCTTCGGCCACCAGAGAAATGGCCCGCTCAGCACGATGATCAAGAATGCGAGGTTGGCGGCGCCCGTGATACCCCGGGCCGTCGCACGGTTCGCGGCCGACGCCGCCAGCCATCGGTGCCACTCGGTCACCGACCGGAAGAACGCCCGCACGCCCGGCGCGCCTTCGCCCAGCACCTCGCCGGTGTAGGGATTCACCAACAGCGTGCGTTGGCCGAGCGCCACCGACGCCGGTGCTCGCGGATCCGACCGCAGCGTCACCGTCATGGGCGCGTCGCCCGTCCGCTCGGTGGCCGCGGTCGCGACCATGACGTCGACCGGCAATCGTGCCGCGTCGGGCGCCGGCGGGTCCGACCGATACGTCCGCATGTCCGCCCACGTCGTCATCTGCCGCTGATATGTCAGCAGCACGCCGGTCACCGACATGATCAGGATGACGGCACTCGCGGCGACGCCGCAGACCAGATGGATCCAGAACAGGATCTTCCGCACGCTCATCGCCCGAACCGAGCGCACAGCACGGCGCGGTCATCCCGAGTCAGCCCGATCGACGAGAGGCAATTCGTCAGAGCGACGAACGATGCGATATCGGGTTGCGAGGTCGGTTGGCTGACGACCGACGGCACCATAGCGATGGTCTGACGCTTGGAAAGAGAGGGTCTGCGAGTCATGCGGTCTCCGACGGCGTTTATTTTCAAAATGAGATCAGTCTCATTAACTCGGAGACTATATGCATCATACGTTTGACATGTCAAACATTCGAAGCATATGCTGAACGCCAATGGAGACCTGGAAGGCCTTCGAGGCCAACGAGCTCACCCACAGCGCTGCCCACCACCTGCTGGCGATTCACGACGTCGGGCTGGCATACGGCGGGTGGGCGCGGGTGTCGGACATCGCGCGGCGGCTCGATATCACCCGCGGCAGCGTCTCGGTGAATCTCCGACCGCTGAAGAAGCGCGGGTGGATCGAGACTGACGAGCACCACATGGTCAAGCTGTCCGCGCGCGGGCTGAAAGCGGCGCAGGCGGTCATGGCCAAGCGGGTGGTGGTGCGAGCCTTCCTGTCCGAGGTGCTGGATACGCCGGGGCCTCAGGCTGATATCGACAGCTGCAAGATCGAGCATCTGATCAGTGACGAGACCGGCCGGCGGCTGGCCAGGTTCACCCGGCTGCTGACGTCGGACGATCCCGCGGCCAAGGCTTTCCTGGCGCGCTTCCGCAGCTCCCATGGCGAGTGTCCCGACAACCGGACCTGTGACGTGTGCAAGGGCCGTTGCCTGGCCGACGAGCTCCAGCGAGCCATCTGAGGTGAGGGACGTGAGCGGCGTGTCAACCGAGATCGTGGACGATCTGAACCGCCTGATGGCGGAAGAGATCGAGGCATTCCTGCGCTACTTTCAGATGCGCTTCCGTCTGCGCGGCCAGAACCGCCAGGCCGCCGAAGCGTTCTTCGAGCAGTCGCTGAAGGAAACGCTGGAACATGCCGAGGGGCTGGCGAGCCGGATCAACTCGCTCGGGCACGCCCCCACGCTGCACATCCGCCTGTCGCTGAGCGGCGACGCGATGCGCCCGGACGAAGCGCTGGCCGAAGCGGCCGACGTGGAGCAGCAGGCGCTCGACGCCTACACCGAGTTCCTGCCGCGCGTGGCTGGCGACCCGGTACTGGAACCGTTCGTCCGCAAGCAGATCGAAATCGAGGCGGAGCACGTCCAGAGCATCCGCGACACGATCCGGACCACCACCCCGCTCTCGCTCGTGCAGAAGCGCGCCGCGGCGGCCGATCGCAAGCCGTGATCGCCGTCCGTTACTTCAATCAGCTGGCGAGAAGCACGCGCCCTGGCGGGACGTCAGCGTAACGCGACATCGATCAGCCCGCCGATCGTCCGGATGGCCGGTGGCTGCCAGTTCGGCACCTGCCGCAAGTACGAGTGACCGTCCCCGAGCACCAGGCCGATCAGGGTCTCCGCGACCAGCCGCCCGCCGACACTCCCGAGCCGCAGCGGGGTCGCGTCTCCCTTGCCGCCGAACCCGCTCGCGCGCTTGTGCCACTCGTACTGCGCTTCGGCCAGCACGTAGTACCAGAGCGGCGCATTCCCCTCGAACGCGTCATCGAGCTCCGCGATTTTCTTGTTCGCCTCCCAGTCGCCGACCACCGCTTTGCCGACCCGCAGATTGTCGTCGTCGATCGGCTGCAGGCCCATCGCACACGCCACCGCCTGGCCGCTCGGCAGGCCCAGCGCCATCCCGCGCAACAAATTTCTCACCGCGAGATTGGCCGGTTCGAGGTTGGGATCGAGCGGCTCCGCCTGCAGCTGCTTGACGGTCAGCGGCGGCGTGCCGGGCACGATCCTCGAGAACTCCGGCAGGAATCCCAGCGGGTTCACGAGGGATGTGTCGATCTTGTAGGCCGGCTGGACGCGTTTCGTGCCGGTGTTCTTCAGCGATCCGTTGATGTCGAAGAACAGGCTCCAATCGATCGCCCACCGGTGCGGGAAGCTGTCGAATCCGTTGAGCCCCCGCTCGTGGACGCCGGCAAAGATGAAGAACCGGCCCGCCAGGCCGCGGGCGATTTCGGCCGGCGTGGGCGTCAGGGGATCGTCGCCGCCGTTCAGCCGCGTGTTGAGACGGTAGATCGGCCGGACCATCGAATGGCCGAAGCGATAGGCGGCCGCGGAGAACTCGATCGGCATGAACGGCTCGTTCTTCCACTTGAAGAACTGCAGCCGCGGATTCTTCTCCCACACGGGGCGCGTGCTGCGACGGTGCGGCAGCAGCTCGTCGACGACGTCGTTGCCGCAGATGGTGGGCAGGAAGTCGTTGATCACCAGCCACTGGTAGTGCCAGCGCACCAGTCGTTGCACATCCTCGAACGAGGCGGTCGGGTGGGCGTCGACCAGCTTGTTGTGGAACTGGAGGATCGCGGCATGGAACTGCGAGACGATGACGTTCTCGTCGTTGCGCTTGTCGCCGATCAGTGCGCGTTTCGGCTGATCCGCGGATTGCTCGTCGTAGCGCGGCAGGTCGCGGACATGCGTCGGCTGATCCAGCTCGAACAGCGGCCGCCCGAGCCGGAACTTCCGGCCCACGTACATGTAGGGCTGATCCGCCGGGCCACGGCCGTAGACCGAATCGAGATCGAGACGGGGGGTGCGGAAGTCGACCAGCGCCTCGGGGTCATTCTGCTGCTGCAGGCTCGACGCGGGGTCGAAGGTGATGTCGTGATCGATGAACTGGCCGAAGTAGGTGTAGCCGGCCGCAATCCCCGCATTCTCCTCGTCATCGTGAATGCGCTCTGCGGGGTCCTCGAGCGCGGCCGCTGGAAGCGTCGGATCGTTCTCGGCCGTCTCAGGGTCGGCCGTCATGGCTCGTCCGAGGTTGAACAGCGCCTCTCGCGACCACTGTGCCGGAGGCAACGACCGGAACATCCGTCCGAACCGCCCCTCGTACAGCGACGAGCGTGTGCCGAGCTGATCGCCCCTGATGCCGCCGCCATGGCTCGCCGAGTTGGGCCTCTTCCCACCGATCACGCCTGTCTTCACCTTGACCGCCTTCCCTTCACTGTCCCGGGCGCCTGCGTGCGCCCCCGCAGAGTCGCGCGGCGAGCTGACGTCTTGTCCAGCCGGACGTTCGATCGACACTCGTTCTCTGCGAGCAGAATGTACTTGAACCGCAGGCTCCAGAGATCACCGGGTGTGAAATCGTCCGGCGTCTGCCGTGTTCACGACCCGAGCAGGCGCTCGCCGCCGGCGTCGCGGAAAGCCTCCAGCGCGCGCTGACGTCCCGCGGCAGCGTCCGCCTGCAGCGCGATGAAGGCTGGGTCGCCGCGCAACGCATCGAACTGCGAACGGCTGGCAAGCGTCGCCACCGGGTAATACCCCTTGGCCACGCCGCGCTGGAGGAACGGCAGGCCCCGCGCGTGTTCGCCCACATCACAGAGCAGCCAACCCTCCTGGAAGATGGCCTCCGGATCGTCCTGAATCTTCAGCGTTCGAAACGTCCGTCCCCGGCCGGCCATGTCCTCGATGCGATGATCCAGCCAGGCTGACAGGTAGTCCATCCACGCTTCGAACGCCGGGATTCGTGACCGCTGGCGCATGACGTTCAGCCGCTTCCGCGCCTCTTCGCGCTGGCCCGCCAGCGCCAGCCCGATCACCCGAATGCCGTCGTCGGCGCCCGCCACGACCGGCGGCGGCTCGATGGCCAGCAACCGATCGAGGTCGCCTGCCACCAGCAGTGTCTGGTCGAGACTGGTCGGGACGTTGGGATCCAGTCGGCGGGCTTCGTAATGCGCGGCGATGGATTGCTCGTAGAGGCCACAGTAGCGGCAGGCGTGGACCAGCCCGGCGAACAGCTCCGGATCGTTGCCATGGCGAGAGGCTTCGCCGAGCAGCCGGACCACCGCGCGAGGCGCCTCGCCGATGTCCGCTTCGAGGTTGGCGTAGAACTTGTGCGCCGGCGTGTAGCGCGGGTTGAGCGCGAGCGCGCGGCGGAAGGCCTCCTCGGCGCGGGCTTCGCTGTCGGGCGCCCCGTCGATGTACTTGCCGATGACGCGGTGGCACCGTCCGAGCCCGGCCCACGCCGGGGCAAAGCTCGGGTCGCGATCGATCGCCTGTTGATAGAGCTCGCGCGCCGCGTTCAGCCCGTCGTAGGTGCGAGCGAGCTCGTTCCCGCGCAGATACAACTCGTAGGCACGGGCATCGTGCGGCGTGTCGCGCGGCGTCAGCGATGTCCCGCCGGTCAGCGGGAGCGCCAGCGCGTCAGCGACGCGACGGGCGATGTCGTCCTGCAATCTGAAGAGATCGCCGAGCGACGACTGGACGGTGTGGGACGCCAGCACCGTGCCGCTCGGCGCGTCCACCAGCTGCGCCGAGACGCGCAGCTCGGCGCCCGCCCGCAGCAGCGTGCCCATGACCACGCGATCGACGTCGGCCTCGGCGGCCAGCGCTCTGAGATCCGGCGCGTTGCCGCCGAACCGTCCCGCGACGGCACTCGATCGAAGCACCAGCGATCCGATTCCTGTGAGCGACGTGGTGATCGCATCGGGCAGGCTGAACGCGAGAAAGTCGGTCTCGCTGTCCGGACGCAGGATGCGGAACGGGAGCACGACCAGTCGCGTCAGTGGGTGCGCCAGCGCGGGAGCGCTGGTGCTCTCGAGGCCGCGCACCGCCCGCAGCTCGTCGGCCAGGATGTCAGCCGAGGCCGGCCGTTCGTCCGGGCGCTTCGCGAGGGCGCGCCTGATGACGCGATCCACGGCCGCGACCGCCGGTGAACCGGTCAGCGCCGGCGGCTGCTCGTAGCGCGTCGCGTGGAAGACCTCCACCATCGTCGCACCTGTGAACGCAGGGCGGCCGGCGAGCATCTCGAACAGGATCGCGCCGGCGGCGAAGAGATCGCTGCGCGCATCGGCCGTACCGCCGGTGACCTGCTCCGGCGCCATGTATCGGGGCGTGCCCAGCACCACACCCGCGCGGGTGAGGTCCTCCCGCTCGCCGTCGAATTCCGGCGTCTCCGGGCGGGCCAGCCCGAAGTCGAGCAGCTTCACCCCGTGGGCCGTCAGGAAGACGTTCGATGGTTTGAGGTCGCGGTGGATCACGCCCTGGGCGTGCAGAGCGGACAGCGCGGCCAGCATCTCCAGCGCGACCGTGACAGCCTCGGGGACGCTCAACGCGCCGCGACGCAGGCGCTCCGCGAGGACCTCGCCCTGGAGCAGCTCCATCGCGATGAAGAGCTCGCCGTCGTCCTCTCCAATCTCGTAGATCTGGCACACGTGGGGATGGTTCACGCGCGCCGCGGCGCGGGCCTCGCGCCAGAACCGGCGCCGCGCCGTGTCGTCGCCGCGCGCCGAGGTCATCGTCTTCAGCGCGACCGCACGCTGGAGCCGCTCGTCGCGAGCGGCATAGACGACACCCATGCCTCCCTCGCCAAGCTTGGGCCCAATCGCGTAGTGGCCAATGCGGTCAGGCAGCGCCGCGCGCGTTCGATCGTCAACGCGGGCGGCAGACGGGTCGGGCGATGGCGCGCCCGTCAGCCAGTCCTTGACGGCGCGCTGCCGCTCGGCGGGCGTGAGGTGGACAGGGTGATCCGGCACCGCGACCTCGATTGTACCGTCGGACGACGCGGGGACCATCGCGCCGCGGATCGGTTCTCAGCAGTGCGAGACGTGTCGCCCCGAGCGATCGCTCGCGGTCGCCGTCAGCGATAATCCAGGCATGGCCAGCCAGTCTCCGATGCGCATCCGGCTCTCGCCGGAACGGCGCGCCGCGCTCCTGCGGGCGATCAAGGACTACAGCCGCGTCGAGCTCGACGACGAGCTCAGCGACTTTCGCGCCCAGGCACTCCTCGATTTCTTCGTGCGCGAACTCGGACCGCCGGTCTACAACCAGGGCGTGCGTGACGCCGCCAGCTTCATCCAGGCCCGGCTGGCGGACATCGAGGGGGACGTCTACGAACGCGAGCCGGGACCGTGATGCCGGCGTCGACCGCGACGCGCCCCAACCCCAACCGGACGCTTGGGGCGCTGATGTACGATCGCACCAACGGGCTCATCCGCGTGGCGAGCGGGTCGACCCGTGATCGATAACCTGGACGCAAGCAATCGAGACGGCGCAAGCACGGTCTGCCAATAGTGCGGCATCCGCCATGCCGGCTGATCGCAGGCGTCGTCTGACCCTCACATCATGAAGCTGAAGTTTGTGGCCCTCGCGGGCATCGCATTGTTCTTCTCACAGGCGTCCACCGACGGCGCGCGCTGGTGGGCGCACATCGAATACCTCGCCGACGATGCGCTGCAGGGCCGGGACGTGGGGAGCGAAGGCTTCGAGAAGGCCGCCACCTACGTCGCCGGGCAATTCGAGAAGATCGGGTTGAAGCCGGCCGGCGTCGATGGCTACCGGCAGCCGGTCATGTTCGAGTCGCGCCGGCTGGTCCCGGATCAATCGCAACTCACCCTCGTGCGGGACGGTCGCGAAGAGCCGCTCGTCCTCGGGCAGGAGGCGACGCTGAGCGCCCGCGGCGAGCTGAACGGCGCGCTCGAGGCGCCGATGGTCTTCGTCGGCTATGGCATGTCCATCCCCGAAGCCAAATGGGATGACCTCGCCGGCGTCGATCTTCACGGCAAGGTCGCGGTGTACGTCAACATGCCGGCGCCGGCGGACGTGCCCGACAACGTCAGGTCGCATCTCGCTTCCGCCGCGGAGCGCTGGGCCGTGTTGAAGCGCGCCGGGGCGATCGGGATCGCGACCATCCCTGCCTTGCGCGCGCCGGCCGCGACGATGACACCAACCGCGTCAGCGCCATCAGCGCCATCAGCTCCCACTGCGACGGGCCCGCCGGCTGCGGAGGTGCCCGCTCCGGCCAGTGCCACCCCGCCGCCGGGCGGACGCGGTGCGGGGGGCGGACGCGGCGCGGCAGGTGTCCCGCCCGCGACGATCAGCCTTGCGGATCCGGAGCTTCATGAACAGGCCGGTCAGGCGGTGTCGATCACGATCACCGCCCGTGGGGCGGCGAAGTTCCTCGCCGGGAGCGGTCACACGCTCGACGACCTGGCGCAGCTTGCGGCGGCGAACAAACCGCTGCCCACGTTCCCGCTGGCCGGAACGCTTCGCGCCAAGGCGGCCCTCGAGCGGACGACCATCGCCTCAGCCAATATCATCGGCGTGATCGAAGGCACGGACCCCGCGCTCAAGGGCGAGTACGTCGTGATGTCAGCGCATCTGGATCACGTCGGCGTCGGGCGCCCGGTCAACGGCGACAGCATCTACAACGGCGCGATGGACGACGCGTCCGGGGTGGCGTCAGTGATCGAGATCGCGAGGCTCTTGAAGGAGTCGGGCGTGAAAACCCGGCGGTCGGTGCTCTTCATGACTCAGACCGGTGAAGAGAAAGGCCTGCTCGGATCGAAGTACTTCGCGGCGCGGCCGACGGTGCCGTTCAAGCAGATCGTCGCCGACATCAACCTGGACATGTTCCTGCCGCTCTACCCGCTGAAGGTCATCGAGGTGCAGGGCCTCACCGAGTCGTCTCTCGGCCAGACCGTGCGCGAGGCGGCGAAAGCGGTCGGCGTCGACGTGCAGACCGATCGCGAGCCTGAACAGAACCGGTTCATCCGCAGCGACCAGTACAGTTTCATCCGCGCCGGCATTCCATCGCTGGCGTTCAAGTTCGGGTACGAGTTCGGATCGCCGGAAGAGAAGATCCGCCGCGGCTGGGTGCGCGACGTTTATCACAAGCCGTCCGACGACCTCAAACAGCCGGTCGACATCGAAGCGGCGGCGAAGTTCGATCGCGTGATCATGGGGTTGCTGAGCCGGGTCGCGAATGCGACGGAGCGGCCGACATGGAACGAGGACAGCTTCTTCAAGCGATTCGCGAAGCCGTGAACCCCGCGTTGATGGCCGGAAGATCACCCGCATGTACTGCCCCGGAGTAGCCGCCGTGCCGTCCGCGTCCGCAAGCGAGATAAAGTTCCCTGACGCGCACGGCGCGATGCCAAGTGAGGAGCCGAGATGTGTGAACAGGATCAGTTCGAGAAGGATCGGCAGGACTTCGAGGCGCGCGGCCTCGTCACGCGCCGTCAGTTCGGCGTGCTGCTGGGTGCAGGGATGGCGATGATGCTGCCGAAGGTCGTGAATGCGCTCGCGGTCACCGAATCCGACGTCGACATCAAGACCCCGGACGGCACGTGCGACGCCTACTTCGTCCACCCGGCGACGGGCACCGCGCCGGCGGTGTTGATCTGGCCGGATATCTTCGGCCTGCGCCCGGCGTTCCGGCAGATGGGCAAGCGGCTGGCCGAGTCCGGCTACTCCGTTCTGGTGGTCAACCCGTTCTACCGCGCCAAGAAGGCGCCGACCGCCGAGAAGGGCGCGGCGACGCCCATCGACCAGGTCCGGCCGCTCGCCGGGGGCCTGACCGAAGCGACGAACATGACCGACGCCAAGGCGTTCATCGCCTGGCTCGACCAGCAGACCTCAGTCGCGAAGAACAAGAAAGTCGGGACTCAGGGGTATTGCATGGGCGGGCCGCTGGCGTTTCGCACCGCTGCGGCGGTGCCGGATCGGGTCGGCGCGGTCGCCTCGTTCCACGGCGGCGGGCTGGTGACGACGGCGCCGAACAGTCCGCATCTGCAGGCGGCGACGAGCAAGGCGCAGTTCCTGATCGCGATCGCCGAGAACGACGATCAACGGTCGCCCAACGACAAGACCACGATGAAGGAAACCTTCGCCAAGGCCAATCTGCCCGCCGAGATCGAGGTCTACGCCGGCTCCGCGCACGGCTGGTGCCCGCCTGACTCGCAGGTCTACAACGAGCCAAACGCCGAAAAAGCCTGGGCTCGTCTGCTCGCGCTGTACTCGAAGGCCCTCTCATAACTCACTGGTCGGGCCCGCGTGTCTGGTGACGCGGGCCCTCGGTTCTCTACTACCGCAGGGCGGCGGCCTTCACTTTCACCGCTGCCCATCGCGCCAGCAGCGGCTTCGCCTGCGCCTGCGCCGCGGTGGCCGCCGCGATCTGCGTCGCCGTCGGCGCGACCTCGGCTCCCTGCATCGCCATCGCCGCCGCTTGCAGCGCGTTGCTCGCCGATTCAAGTGTCGGCGCTGCCGGCCCGCCGCCGCGCCGCCGCTGGACCCGCGCGTTGCGCTGGAGGCCGGTCGGCGCCAGCGCTTCCAACTCGCCCTTGACGGCGTCGACGTCCGCACCCGAGCGCGCCTCGAGCGTGCTGGCCAAGGCCTGTGCCTCGTTGAAGGCGCGATGCGCGGCAACGGCTTGCCAATACAGGCCGGTGCTGAGCGAGCTCAGTTGCGACAGGGCCAGCGGCGTGATGCGCACGCGCGGATCGAGCTTGACCACGATCGGCTGCGTCCGGGTCACGCCGTCGGCGGTCAGGCGCACGGTGTACAGGCCGGGCGGCACCCATGGCACGTTGTAGTTGGGATACGTGCGGCCCGGCACCGCGCCGGTCGCTTCCTCGTCGCCAGCCGGCACGAGGTCCTGCGGTGACACCGGGTCGAACTTGAGGTCCCAGTTGAATCGGTGCATCCCGGCCTTCGGCGAGACGATGAACTGCGGCGCCGGCCAATAGAGGGGCAGGCCGCAGTAGGCCGCCGTCGGCGTCTTCTTGCAGACCTCGTCATAAGCCGCCATGTCTTTGCCGGGATCAGGATCGAGGACCGGCTCGGTACTGGAATACGTCCGCACGACCTTGCCGGCCGCGTCGAGAACCTCCAGGCGCACCGGACCGGTGGCATCCTTCGCCAGGTAATAGTCGAGCAGCACTCCGGGCGGTGCACTTTCGCCCGCCGGCAACTCGGGGGGCCATGGCGTCGGCTCGTTGACGCCGAAGCGGACCCGCACCCCGGTCACCGGCTTGAACAGGTACGGCTCGCCTTTCGCGAGCGCCGCCTTGGCCGCCGCAGCCTGCCGCAGCGGCGTCACGTCATCGAGAATCCAGAAGCCGCGTCCGTGCGTGCCGGCGATCAAATCGGCGCACAGGCACGTCGCATCGTCTTTGACCTGCAGGTCGCGCACGGAGATTGCCGGCATGTTGTGGCGCAGCGACTGCCAGTGGTCGCCGTCGTCGAACGACACCCAGACCTGTGTGTCGGTGCCGGCGTAGAGCAGGCCGGGCTGTCGCGGGTCCTCGCGGATGGTGTTGGCGACCGCGTCGGCGGTGATGCCGGTGTTGATCTCCGTCCACGTCTTGCCGCCATCGTGCGTGCGGTAGAAGTGCGGGGCGATCTCATCGAGCCGCAGCGTGTTGGCAGCGGCATAGGCGACGAGCGGATCGAAGTGCCCGGCTTCGAGGTTGAAGATCCGGGTCCATGGCTTGATCGATGCGGGCGTGACGTTGGCCCATGTCGCCCCGCCGTCGCGCGTCACCTGGATCTGACCGTCGTCTGTTCCCGCCCACAGCGTGGTGATCGCGCGTGGGCTGGGTGCCAGCGCGGTGATGCTGCCGAGCGGCGCCGGCTTCACCGTGGCGGCGTACTTGCCCGTATTGGCCGGGACCACCCACGTCTGCCGCGTGAGGTCCGGCGAGATCCGCGACCACGAGTGCCCGTGGTCGATGCTCTTCCACACCACGTTGGAGGCGTAGAACATCGTCCGGTTGTCGACCGGCGAGAACTGCAGCGGCATCGTCCGCACGTTGCGGTTCATCGCGCCGCCGCCCGGGAGTGTGCCGGACATGTCGGGGCCGACCAGCGTGGTCTGTGCCGTGCGGCGGTCGTAGCGCGAGACGTTGGTCCGCTGGCTGCCGAACACCAGGTCGGGATTGGCCGGATCGGGCGCGGCCATCCCGTACTCCTGGATGTTGACCGGGTGCCAGTCGTGGAACGTGATTCGGCCGTCGTCCGAGCGGCTCTGAACGCAGGCGCTGCCCGAGTCCTGCTGCCCCGAGCAGACGCGGTAGGGAAACGCCTTGTCGGTCGTGACGTGATACATCGCGGCGGTGTTCTGGTTGTACCAGTTGCTCCAGCTCCGCCCGCGATTGGCCGAGACGACGGCCCCTTGATCGGCAACGGCGAGGATGATGTTGGTGTCTGCCGGGTTGACCCAGATCCGCTGGTAGTCGTCGCCGCCCGGCGCGCCGCGCACCGCGCTCCAGGTCAGGCCGCCGTCCATCGTGCGCCACATCACCGTGGACGCGGTGTAGACGACGTTCGGGTCCTTCGGATCGACGGTGACCGTGGGGAGATCGCCGCCGCCGATCCGAGCGAGCGGACGCATGTCCTGCGCACGTCCGGCCGGGGCGCCCGGACCACGGATCGCCTGGAACCAGTGGGCGCCGCCGTCGGTGGACTTGTAGAAGCCGATCGGCCCCTGGTCCGGCGCGATGGTCGCGTAGAGGACGTTGGTGTCGCTCGGCGCGATGGCGATGTTGGCCTGGAGGATCGTCGGCAGCCCGTCCGACAGCTGCGTCCACGTCGTGCCCCCGTCGGCCGATTTGAAGATGCCCATCCCGGCATTGCCGAATCCCTGGCCCTCGATGAAGCTTTGCTGCTGCGACCACAGCGTCGCATACAGGATCTGCGGGTTGCCCGGTTCGATGAGGACCTCGTTGGCGCTCGTGTAGTCGTCCTTGAACAGCACCTTCTCGAAACTGCGGCCGCCATCGGTCGAGCGGAACACGCCGCGTTCGGCGTTCGGTCCGTAAGGGTGCCCGAGCACCGCGACGAACAGCCGGTCGGCGTTGCCCGGATCGACAGCGATCGCGGCGATCATCTGGCTGTCGCGCAGGCCGAGGTGCTCCCAGGTGTGTCCACCGTCAACGGACTTGTACATGCCGTTGCCGATCGACAGATCGGGGCGGATGATTCCGGCGCCCGTGCCGACGTAGATGACGTTCGGGTTCGACGGCGCCACGGCGATCGCCCCGATCGACCCGGTCGACTGATCGTCGAACAGCGGCACCCAGTTGGCGCCGTAGTCGGTGGAGCGCCAGACGCCGCCGTTGTCGAAGCCCGCGTAGAAGGTATTCGGCTGGCTGGCGACGCCGGCCAGGGCTCGGGCACGGCCGGCCCGGGTCGGCCCGATGTCGCGCCAGCGCATCTCGCGAAACGAGAGGTCCTGCGCCGTGAGCGGCGTGGTGGAGTGAGCGATCGTGAAGACGAGGGTGGTGACGATGAGAGCGAATCGCATGGGGGAGTATCTCAACGCGGCGCGCCGCTGTCCACGACCGCTTCTCGTCGTGCTGTCTGACTGGTGGATCGGGAGTGTCCGGTGATCGCTTCCGCCGCACGCGACGACCTTCCAGCTACGATGGCGTCGTGCGGATGATTCCTCGTCTCGTCCGCTATCTGTGGGCGGCGCCGACGACAGCCGTTGGCCTGGCGATCGTCGTCGCGGCATCGAGAGGGGCGGAGATCCGCGTTGTCGACGGCGTGCTCGAGGCGCACGGACCGGCGCTCGCGTGGCTGCTGTCGCGGTCCCCGTTCACGCCGGGCGGCGCCTGGGCGATGACGCTGGGGCACGTGGTCATCGGGCAGCATCGGTACGCTCTCGAGCGGACGCGAGTCCACGAGCGCGTGCACGTGCGTCAGGTGGAGCGCTGGGGACCGCTGTTCCTCCCGGCCTACCTGTCGGCCAGCTTGTGGTTGAAACTGTGCGGACGCGATGCCTACCTCGAGAACCGCTTCGAGCGCGAGGCGTTCCGGATCGAACAGGAGCAACGGCAGCGGTGAGGCTGCGCGCGGGAGGCGACTACAGGAACCGTGGCAGGAAGGCGAGCACCTCCTGCCGCCCTTCGGGAGTTTCCTGGTGTCCGACGTCGTAGGTCTTCAGCAGCCATCGCTCCGGATGGCCGGCCTCGGCGTAGACGCGGGTCAGTTCCTTGTCGATGATCGTGAGCCCTTCGGCCGGCACCAGTTTGTCCTGCAACCCTTCGACGGCCAGGTGGGCGCGCGGCGCGATCAACGCGTTGATCTGTGCTGTCGTGAAATGTTTGAGCAGGCCGGGCACGTAGTAATAGACGCCGTGGCCGCCGAGGCCCTTCTTGGCGAGCAGCGTGTCGAAATCGGTGAGGCAGCAGATGTCGACCGTCACCTTGATCCGCTCGTCGAGCGCGCCGAGATACCACGCCATCGTGCTGCCCATGGACATGCCGACGGTGCCGATCCGCGACGTGTCGACGTCCGGGCGCTGCGCGAGCCAGTCGAGCGCGCGCAGGCTGTCGTACACCATCATGCCCCACAGCACGCGGCCCTGCCAGAGCATGGCCTTGAACATGTCGAGCTCGCTGGTGTGGCTGCGCTCGCCGAAGACCCAATGGTCGATGCAGAGGACGGTGTAGCCGAGATCGGTCAGCGCCTTCGCGTACGGGACGGGCTGCAGATAGGTGCGGCCCTCCAGCACCTCCTGTTTGCCGATGGTGTAGCCGCCGCCATGCGAGTGGTTGAAGACGATCGCGGGCGTGCGGCCTGATGCCGCGGCCGGCCGCGCCACATAGGCCGGAACCGTCTCGAGCCCGTTGAGATCGAGGTCCCACGTCTCCAGCATGAAGCCGTCCCGCAACCCCTCGCCGCGCTTGCGCCCGCCGATCGGCCGCTGCCGATCCGGCATATCGCCGAGCAGCTCGTACAGCTCGCGTCGTCTGGCGGCTGGCGTGGGCTGCACGGCGGGGGGCACTATCGGGCGGCCGCGCCCGGGCACGGCCGCCAGCGGCGCCGCAGCGGCCAGCGATAACAGGTCACGGCGTCTGAGCTGCGGGTCCCGCATCGATCCCTCCTGAACGGCGAGCCACTCATCACCCTTACTTGGGTGTGAAGGCGCGTACCATGTCGAGCCCGACCTTGGGTTCCTTGACGGTCCCACCGATCGTGATCGGGATCACCGTTGCGCCTCGCCGGCGGAAAACCGGTTCGATCACTCTCAGGAACATCGACTTCATGCCGGTGGTCATCTCCGAGAGCTTCGCGTCGATGCGGACCGTGCCCTTGAAGTCCATCGCCTGCCCGGCCGCCGTGTAGCTGCCGGCCAATGAGACGTGTGCACCGGGCATCGAGAAGTTGATCGCCGAGAAGCGAATCACGCCGCCGCTCATCGCGAACCGCCCGTTGAAGTCGGACAGCGCCTCCCTGGCCGGGCCGGGATCGTCCCCCTTCTTCGCCTTCTCACTCATCTCGTTGACCTTCGTCTGGATCCCATTGCCGGCGAACCGCGCGTCGTCGATGGTGAAGGTTCCCTTCAGGATCAGCTTCTGTAGCGCGCTGACATGGCCCGGTGGGATCTCCAACTTGGCGCGCAGCTTCAACGCGCCGCTCATCGGGGGCTGATCGGACTTGACCGCCAGGAACAGCACGTCCTCGAGCCGGGCCCGGTCCATGGTGACGTCGAGGGTGATGGTCCGCCCCTCCTTGTTGTCGCCCTCGATCACCCCGCCTTCGGCGTGCACCGTGGTCTGTCGGAAGGTGGCGTCGACCGGCTGGAGCCACGTGTTGCCGTTCGTGCCGTCGACGATCGAGTGAAACGTCGTGGCAAGCGGCATCGGGTGATTGGCGCTGTCGAGGGCGAAATCCGGGACGTCAGCCTTGCCGTTCACGTCGATGCGTTCGAGCACGCCGGCGAACTTGCCGGAGGAATGGAGGATTCCTGCGATGCCCTTGAAGACCCCCAGGTCCGCGTCGCTGAATGTGTACTCCGCCGCGAGCGGCGTCTGCGACGGCGACCCGGCGCTCCATGGACCGAAGGTGCCATGCGCTTCGATCTTGCCGGGCGGCGTCGGATTGGTCAGCGACGCCGTAAATGCCCATGGTGTCTCCGCCCCCGTGTCCTCCATCGTCAATCGGGAGATGGCAAACTCGCGCGGCTTCTTGCCTGGATCGCCTCGAAGGATGCGCAGCACGGCGTCCTCGGACAGGACGTGATCGACGATGATCGGCGACTTGGCCGGTTTGGCCGCGCCGTTCGCCTTCGCGGTCCCGTCCGTCGTATCGGGACGAGTCGCATCGGGACGAGTCGTATCGGGACGAGACGAGGCCGCGGCGTCGTTCGCGTCGCCGTTCATGTCGACGCCGCCTGGAGGCACGTTGACCTCCAGGCCCGACAACCTGACTTCGCGAATCCGCAGGCTGGAGCCGAGCAGGCCGAGGAGTCCCGCTTCGCCGGAGAAGGCGCGAATGCTGATGAGCGGCGGCAGACCGGGACGATTGCCGCGACGAATCACAACTCCGTCTCCGGCGATGCGCAGCCTCGGAAAGACCGACACCCGGAGCGCCTGGATCTCCACCGACCCGCCGAACCGTTGACCCAGCGCCGCCGCCAGGCGGTGCCGCAAGGAGCCGGAGAGTGTCAGAGGGAGCGAGAAGAACAGGACACCGAGGATCGCCGCCGAGGCGATCAGCCCTCTGGTCAAGCCGCGAGGTGCGCGCATCGGGGGATTATGGTCCGGATTCCCGTGGTGACCACAGGGCGATCGGCAGCCCGCAGTGCCGGTATCATCAGCATTTGTTTTTGCCGTTCGACATGTATGGGAACGGCCTGATCACGACAGCAAAGGCTGAAGGAGATATCGATGAAGCGAATCACGTGGCGGGTGCTGGGAACAGTGCTGACGGCCGGCGCGGCGGCCGGGGTCATGCTGGCGCAAACGCCCGCGGCGCAGCCGCAGCCATTTTCGGTGGGCAATCCTGTGGGGCTGCCGATGGTCGCCGCACCGGAGGCGACCTTCAATCCGGTGTCCTCAAACGTGAAGATGTTCGGGGCGCTCTATTCCGCGGAGAGCTGTTCCTACGACCCGGCCCGCGGCGTCATCGTCGTGCCCAATCGCGGTGTCCCGCAGAACGTGCAGGTCAACAACGCGTGGGTGTCCTTCATCAACCACGATGGTTCCGTCCACACCGCGCGCTGGCTGGGCATTCAAAGCCCGGCCGAACGCGCCGCGCTGACACCGCCGCTGGTGCTGAACGAGCCCTACGGCAGCGACATCATGAACGACACGCTCTACTTGGCCGACCGGGATGGCGGCACCACCCCGACAGAGCCGAGCGTCGCGGTGGTGCGCCGGTTCAATCTGAAAACGGGGCTGCCGGCCGGCGAGATGCGCGTGGAGAAGTCCCCCTGGTTCAACGATATCGAGGTCGCGGACGACGGGACGGTGTATGCGACGCAGACGGGCACCGGCGGTCAGACACCGGATCCGGCCTCGTGGGTGGTCTGGAAGATCACCGCGGACGGGACCGCCTCGATTTTCGTCCAGGGCGCCCCGCTGCGCCAGCCGAACGGCATCGCCATCGACACGAAGGGGAACATCGTGGTGGCGAACATGGGCACCGACGAGATTCTCACCTTCTCGAAGGAGGCCAAGCTGCTGACCACCGAGCACGCGGCGCAAACCGGCAGCGACGGGCTGGTGATCATGCCGGACGGCACGAAGTACGTGAGCAGCGTCCAGAACGGCGGCGTGTCTCGCATCCGGCCGGGCAAAGCGGCGGAGCTCATCGCGCAGAACATCCCGAGCGCGGCCTCGATGTGCTACGACCAGGGCGCGAACCAGCTGGTCATCCCGATGAATGCCAACAACGGACTGGCGTTCCTGTCGCTCAAGTAGAACGTCCGCCGGGCGGTACAATCCTGCGATGCCGGTTCCGCTGACGACACGCGAACGGACGCACCTCAAGGGTCGCGCCCATCCCCTCGAGCCGATCGTGCAGATCGGTCACGGCGGCTTGTCCGAGCCGGTCGTGGCGGAACTCGAACGGGCCCTGAACGCGCACGGCTTGATCAAGGTCCGGATCAACGACGACGATCGCGTCGCGCGCGCGGCGATCGTCGAGGCGATGGCCGCGCGGACCGACGCGGCGATCGTGCACAAGGTCGGCAAGATCGTCGTCTTGTGGCGGCCGACGCCAGAGGAACAGGCGCCCGGCTCCGGATCGTGAGCGCTCCGGCTTCGTCGCTCAGGCTGAGAGCACGCCTTTCCGTGGCACTGACGGGCGGCGCGCACTCGGTCGGCTTCTACTTCCGCGATCGCGATCGCCTCGATCGCTTCGATGACGACGATGTGCGGCAGTCAGCGTGGTGGTCGGTGCTGGCCGGCGCGTGACCAGCCGCCTTCTTCAGGGCGCGGGAAGGATTGGGTGCTGTTGCTGGAGGCGGTCAAGTGACGTTGCACCTTGCACCTTGAACCCTGCACCTTGAACCCTGAACCGGTAAGATCGCGGTATGCGCTTCATTCTCCGCCAGCAGATCCTCTCCTGGGGCGACGACTTCACCATCAAGGATGCGGACGGCCGGGCCGTGTATCACGTGGACGGCAAGGTGTTCAGCTTCGGCGACAAGCTGTCGTTCAACGACCTCGCCGGGAAGCAGGTCGTGGCGATCGAACAGAAGCTGCTCAGCCTCAAGCCGCAGTACGAGATTACGCGCGGTGGAAAGACCCTCGCGGTGGTGAAGAAGCAGCTGTTCTCGCTCTTCCGGACGCGCTTCACCGTCGATGTGCCGGGGCCGGACGACCTGGAGGCACGCGGGGACTTCCTGGACCACGAGTACAGCTTCGAGCGCGGCGGGCGCGAAGTGGCGCGCGCCAGCAAGAAGTGGGTGAGTCTGTCGGATACCTACTCGCTCGACATCGACGAGGGTGAGGACGCGGTGCTGATCCTGGCCGCGGCGGTCGTGATCGATCTCGTGTCGCATCCGGATGAGGACGAGTCCAACCGCTGACTGCAGTATCATCCCGCGACTGGACGGTCATCGTCCGGCTACGGAGGGATTGTCGGTGCGGCCATTCCGTTTCGCGGCGGGCTTATACGCCGCGGTCCTGATCATTTCAGCGCTTGCCGCGGGGCTCTACGCGCAGGCTCGCCAGCCCTTCAGCCGCGTCGCGTTGGTGGTGACGCCGGATCATCAGGACTGGGTCTATCAGCCCGGCGAAGCCGTGTCGTTCCGGATTGACGTGCTACGCGACGGGCATCAGGTCGTCGGGACGACGGTGAAGTACAGCGTCGGGCCCGAGATGTTGCCGCCGCTCACGCAGGGCGCCGCGGTCGTGTCGGCCACGCCGCTGACGGTCCCTGGCGGGACGATGCAGGGGCCTGGCTTCCTGCGGCTGATCGCGACCGCCGAGATCGACGGCCGCACCTATCGCGGCGTGGGCACCGCCGGCTTCGCGCCGGAGCGCATTCAGCCCACCCAAATCGATCCACCGGACTTCGACGCATTCTGGCAGGCCGAGCGGGCGCGGCTGGCGGCTATCCCGCTCGACGCGAAGTGGACGCCGCTCCCGGAGTATGGGACCGCTGACGTCGACTGTTCGCAGATCAACCTGCAGAACGTTGGCCTCACGTCCGGCACCAGCCGCTTGTACGGCATCCTGTGCGTGCCGCGCGCTGCCGGAAAATACCCCGCTGTACTCAGCGTGCCCGGGGCCGGCGTGCGGCCGTATCGCGGTCTTCCCCAGCTCGCCGCGCGCGGGCTGATCACCTTCCAGATCGGCATTCACGGTATTCCGGTCATCCAGCCGCAGGAGGTCTACGACAGCCTGGCCTCCGGCGGGCTCAGCGGCTATCCGACGATGGGGCTCGACGCGCGGGACCGGTACTACTACCGGCGCGTCTATACCGGGACGCTGCGGGCCAACGATTTCCTGACGTCATTACCGCAGTGGGACGGCCGCAATCTTGGCGTGACCGGCGGGAGTCAGGGCGGGGCGCTCTCGCTCGTGACGGCCGGTCTGGACCGGCGGGTCACGCGCCTGGCGGCGTACTATCCGGCGTTATCCGACCTCACCGGCTACCTGCACGATCGCGCCGGCGGATGGCCGCACATGTTCCGCGCCACCGAGGGACCGGCGTCGCATCGGTCAGAGGCGAAGATCCTCACCTCCCAGTACTACGACGTCGTCAACTTCGCGAGGCGCGTGACGGCGCCCGGCCTCTACTCGTGGGGCTTCAACGACGAGACCTGCCCGCCGACCTCGACCTACGCTGCCTATAACGTGATCACCGCGCCGAAGCGCCTGATCCTCGCCTACGACACCGGTCATCGCTCGACGCAGGAGCAGGTCGATGAAGTCGACGACTGGCTGGTCGACGAGCTCACGGGGCACCGCTCCGCAGCCGCCGCCAGGCAGTAGGAACCGCTCAGAAGTGGTCTGAACGTAAAAGGGCAGATGGACGATGGCAAGTAAGGAGCGCTTTCACATCAGCCATGGCCACTTGCATTCAGGATGCGTCTCTGAGCATCCTGTTGATGCGGCTCGCGGGCGCGAAGGTCACCCAGCCCAGCGGCGGACTCGCACGGCGCATCGGCACCATCAGCGCTGGTCAATACCGGGAGGATTCATGGTCGCTCCGCGTGCACTCATCGCATCGCTCGCCGTCGTCGGCTTCAGCAGCGTCCTCGTGGCCCAGGCTCCGGCGCTCGATCTCAAGGTCGGCCTGTGGGAGCACACCATCGTCACCAGCATGTCCGGCGTGCCGCCGGTCGACACCAGCAAGATGAGCCCGGAACAGGCGGCGCGAGCCGCCGAGGCGATGAAGGCGATGGGCAACGACAAATCGGTGACCACAAAGACGTGCCTGCAGAAGGAAGACCTGGCCAAGGACTCGTTCATGATGCCGAACAGCGCGAACATGACCTGCACGCGCAAGGTGACGGCGAACACCAGCACCCAGTTCGCCGCTGATATCACCTGCACCGGACAGCAGTCGCTGAAGGGGCATGTCACGATCGACGCCTCACCTGGCGGTTCGGCGTTCACCGGCGTAATGAAGATGGACTCGACTACGCCGGGGCGGCCGTCCGGCGTGTCGATCAAGATGTCCGGGAAGTACCTGGCGGCCGATTGCGGGGCCGCGAAGTAGAGCGGCCAGCCTCCAACGGCCGGCTTAGAGCGCCGTACGCGAGACGGTCAACTCCGGCGTCGCCCGCAGGGTCTGATAAACGACGCAGTAGCGTTCGGTCAGGCGAATGAGCGTGGCCAGCTGCTCCTCAGACGCGTCGGTCGCTAACGCGAAGTTCAGGCGGATTCGCTGCATCCCCACCGGCGCCTCCTTGGAGACGCCGAGCGTGCCGCGAAAGTCGATGTCACCTTCCGCGGTGATCATCGCGTCGCGCAGTTCGACCCCGATCGAGGTGGCCACCGCGCGCAGCGTCACTCCGGCGCAGCCGACGAGCGCCTCGAGCAGCATGTCACCCGAGCACGCGAACGCGCCAGTGCCGCCGGTGGCCGGGTGCAGTCCGGCTTCAATCAGCGCCCGGCTCGTATCGACCTTGCACACGATGCCCTCGGTTGCCTGACCGGTCGCCTTCAAAGTGATCATGGCGGCGCCAGGATCCGCCTTGTACTGATCCTTCAGCGGCCCCTGCAGGGCCTTCAGCTCGTTGACGTTCATCGCGCGATCTGCCTCTTCTACGATCCGTCCGGACGGCCAGGAGGTCCGGAGCGATCGTGTTTCCCTACTATACGTGCCGCGACGCCCGCTGACGCCAGAGGTGGCCAAAACATTCGGGGGGCGGTTACTCGGCTTCCTCGCTCCCCGGGCGGCGAGGGCCGCGTTCGAAGGCGCGGCCGAGCGCGAACGGGAACGCGATCCGCAGCGACATGACGCGCTCGCGGCGTCGCTCGGCGTCGAGGTTCAAAGCCCGGGCCTTCAAAAGGTCCTCGAGCGAGATCATCCCGAGCAGGCGGCGGACCGCGCCGCGCGCGACGACCGGGAAATGCGTCAGGCCGGTCTCGGCCATCCGGTGCACGATTGCCCGCAGCGGTTCGTCAGGGTAGGCCACGGTCGGCTCGGAACGAAGGATCGCCTCTATCCGCGCCGTCGGATCGTGGCTGGCGCGCGCCGCCAGCTCTCGGAGGTCGAACCGGGTCACGACTCCGGCCAGGGTGTCGCCGTCGGAGACGACGGGGTACAGGCGCTGCGGGCCACCGAGGGCATCGACCCTGACGGGCGCGGCGAGGCGGTCGAGTGGGGCGTCGAGCGGCAAGGCCACCACCCCGCCCCGCATCACTTCCCGCGCGAAGAGAATCTCGAGGGGATCGATGGCGTACTCGCGAGTGAGGTGATAGCCGCGGCGGGCGATCTTCTCGGTCAGGATCGACCGCTTGAGCGTCAGTACCGTGAACGCATGGGCCATCGACACGGCGACCAGCAGCGGGAGCAGCATGTTGACATCGTGGGTCAACTCGAGCGCGAAGATCACGCCCGTCAAGGGAGACCTCATCGTCCCGCCGAGGATGGCGCCCATGCTGACGAGCGGCCAGAAACCGGCACCGAGATCGGGCAGCATCCAGGCTTCGATCCCGCCGAGCGCTCCGCCCATCATCAGCAACGGCGCGAGCACGCCGCCCGACGTGCCGGATCCCAGCGACACCGACCAGATGACCGCCTTGACGACGAGGATGCCGACGAGCATTCGGCCCGGCACGTCGCCCTGGACCAGCGCACCGATGGTGTCGTACCCCACTCCAAGCGCCTGCGGAAATAGCATCCCGCCGGCACCGATAACGAGGCCCCCGAGGGCAGGCCACCACATCCAGTGGATCGGCAACCGGGCGAACAGGTCCTCGGAGGCGTAGACCGCCGCCGTCAGCGCGGCAGAGAGCGCGCCCGCGAGCAGCCCTGCGGCGATGCATCCGGCGAGGCCGGAGGCGCCGATGAACGCGGGATGGGGAAGGACGGGGAACAGCGGGCCGAGACCGAGGAGAGAGCGCCGGGCGGCCGCGGCCGTGGCGCTGGCCAGCGCGACCGGGATGAAGCTGCGCGGCTTCCACTCGAACAGCAGGAGCTCGACCGCCAGCAGCACCGCCGCAACGGGTGAGGCGAAGGTGGCCGACATGCCGGCCGCGGCGCCCGCGACCAGCAGCGTTTTGCGCTCGGTGCTGGTGAGGTGAAAGAACTGGGCGATCACCGAGCCGAAGGCGCCGCCCGTCATGATGATCGGACCCTCGGCGCCGAACGGGCCGCCCGAGCCGATCGAAATCGCGGACGACAGCGGCTTGAGCAGCGCCACCCTGGGCTGGATGCGGCTGCCGTTCATGAGGATCGCCTCGATCGCCTCGGGAATGCCGTGGCCGCGGATGCGGTCCGATCCGTAGCGGGCCATCAGGCCGATGATCAGCCCGCCCAGCACGGGCACGACGATCACGAACGCACCCAGATGCGCGTCGGCCGGCGACACGGCCATTGTCGAGAAGCGGCCGAAGAAGAACAGGTTGGTGGCCAGCGCGATCAACGCCAGGAGGGCCTTGGCGAGCAGCGCGCCGACGAGTCCGATGACGATGGCGAGGGGAGTGATCAGCAGGAGCCGCCGGGTGGCGGTGAAGTCGCCCAGCGCATCGACCGCGTCCATGGCTTCGTTATGCACGGGCCATGGCTCGCGCGCGTCCGCGCTCTTCGAAGAACATCGCCGGCGCGCGTTGGCTGCCGGTCAGGGTGTGGGCGACCTCGGCGAGCAATGCCGCGAGTTGACGGCGCCGTGCGGGGACGAGTGCGGCGACCGCCTCGACCAGCCGCGCCTGGGCCACGTCGGGTGAGCCCGTGGCGGCGCGCCGGCCTTTCGCCGTCAGCGTCAGCTCAACCCGGCGCCGGTCGGTGGCGGCCGGTGCACGGCGCACCAGTCCTCCGTCGACCAGCCGGGCCACCACGACCGAGACGCTGCTCTGGTGGGTGTGCGTCCGCGCCGCCAACTCATTGACCGACTGAGCGGGCGCTTCGGCCAGCCGTTGCAGCACGAAGAGCTGGGCGCCGCTGAGCCCGACCCGGCCCTGCGCGAGCCGCGACGACTCGCGCAGCGCGTGCACGATGCCGCGGATTGCATCGAGCACGATCCGGGTATCGTTCCGCTTAGATGTATTGGATCCCATACAATTCATTTGTACACGACGGGAGCGTGGACGGCAAGCGAGCCGTGCCGTCGGGCGGCGACGCAGTCAGAAGGGCGCGGGTGGGAACGAGCAGGTCGGGCGGGCGATCAGCGGGTCGTGCGGAGGGTCGCGATCAACGGGACGGCCGCCGGCTGGTCGTGCGGCCGCGCGGCGCCGCCGTTGCTGAGGGCTTGTCCTTGGTGGTCTTCGGCGGCTCGGGGACGATCGTCTCGCGGCGGGCCAGCATCTCGACGAGCGCCGCGATCTTCTTCGCGCGGCCGGCCGGCGTCTTCATGTGGTTGGTGCGGTACGCCAGCGCGAACAAGTTGACACGGCCGAGGGTCTGAAAGGTTGCGAGGGCGCGCGGGTCAGCCTCGATCGCGGCTCGCAGATCCGCCGGGATGCTCTCGTGGCTGGCGCTGCGGATCGGCGCGTAGGCCGCATCCCATCGGCCGTCCGCCTTGGCCGCGTCGACCTGCCGCTGTCCGTGCGGGGTCATCCTCCCGGCCGCGGTCAACCGGGCCACATGATCGCGATTGACCTGGCTCCACACGCTGCGCGGACGCCGCGGCGTGAAGCGTTGCAGGAACGAGTGCTCGTCGAACCCCTTGCGGATGCCGTCGATCCATCCCCAGCACAAGGCGACGTCGAGCGCCTCGGAGTACGTGATCGTCGGCAGGCCGGAGCCCTTCTTGTGGAACTTCACCCAGATCTCCGTCTTCCGGTCGTGGTTGACCTTCATCCACGCGGCGAACGCCGCCTCGGTGGTGAAGCTCTTGATCGTGGACGGGTCGGGAATGATCGGGGCCATCGTTGTCTCTATCGCCGTGGGCGCCGGCACGATGGTAGGAAATCGGGTGCGCGCGGGTCAACGCGGCAACGGTTCGGCGCGATAGAGCGCAGCGGTCGTCCGCACGGCCGACGTCAGGAGCGCGATCGCCAGACCGAGGGTGCCGAGACCGAATCCGACGTCGAAGAGCTGGAACGGTCCCAGCCCGAACGGTGTAACGGTTGGGCGGACGAAGAGCATCAGCGCGCCGATGGCCAGGAGGATTCGCAGTTCAGTCGGGCCGACGTGGAGGAAGGACATCCGGAACTCGCCCGTCACCACCGTCGCCAGGAACACCTCCGCCGCGACGAGGAGGTAGGCCACCAGGAACGCGAGCCCGACGATCGGCGAGAGGAACCCGGAGAGCACCATGCCCGCGACCAGCATCGTGATGCCGACAATGTCGAGGACGTGATCGACGTAGAAGCCGTAACGCGGCCGCTCGTGCTGGCGAACGCGCGCGACCGTCCCGTCGAGGCTGTCGCCGAACCAGTTGAGGGCCAGAGCCGCGACGACCAGACCGAGTGCGGGCGGCCAGAAGCGCGCGGCCCAGAACGCGGCGCCGGCGCCGCCCATCGCGGCCAGCGCGAGGAAGGTGAGGTGGTCGGAGGTCACCTGTTGTGGAAGCCTTCCTGCGATCCAGATGAGCACGCGCTTCTCGAACGCGGCGAGCACGGCGGTGTTCACGCGCCGATGAGAGGCTGAGCCAGTCATGCCTTATTCCTTCCGCGGGACCGCGCGCCAAGGGTCTGACGCCGGATGTCCCGTCATCAGGGAAGGCGTCAAGGACAACCGAACAGGCTCGGTGTGAACCAGCACCTTGAGCCCCCCAGACCCTTCCAAGCATCCGTACGACCCGACTCCGTCGGTCCACGTCCCCTTCACCGCTGGGCTGCGAACGACATCGAGGAGCCGTTTCGGCTACAATCTTAGGCCGCAGATCCGGCGTCGCATCGGAGTCGGTCGGAGACCGCACGGCTGGCCAAAACGGGCCGCCGCGAGGAGGCAGGGAGCAGATGGGAATCATCACCGGCAAGGCGGTCCCGCGCCGCACGTTCCTGCGAGGTCTCGGCGCGACGGCCGTCGCGCTGCCCTTCCTCGACGCCATGACCCCGGCGTTCGCGGCGCCCAAGGCGCCGTTGCGCCTGGCCTTCATGTACGTGCCCAACGGCATCGACATGAAGAACTGGAACATCGCCGAGGAGGGCCCCTTCGCCAGCGAGTTCCCGCGCGTGATGAAGCCGCTCGAGGCCTTCCGCAACGACATCCTGCAGATCGGCAACCTGACGCACAACAGCGGCCGCGCGCTGCTCGACGGCGCCGGCGATCACGGCCGGTGCTCGGGCTCGTATCTGACCGGGATCCAGGTCCGCAAGACGACCATCGACATCAAGGCGAGCATCTCCTGCGATCAGATCATCGCCAACAAGATCGGGCACGAGACGCGATTCCCCTCGCTCGAGCTCGGGATGGACGACTCGCGCCAGGCGGGGGACTGCGACTCCGGTTACTCCTGCGCCTACACGAACAACCTGTCGTGGCGCAGCGACACGCAGCCGCTGCCGCCGATCCTCGATCCGCGCGTGCTGTTCGAGCGGCTGTTCGGCACCGGTGTCCACCTCACGCCTGAAGAGACCGCTCGCCGCGCCAAGTACCGGCGCAGCATCCTCGACTTCGTCACGGCCGACACCAAGAAGCTCCAGAGCACGCTCGGCCCGACGGATAACCGGAAGCTGGACGAGTACCTGTCGTCGATCCGCGAGGTCGAGCGCCAGTTGATCAAGGCGGAGAGCGAGAGCATCCAGATCGATCCGGGCATGGACAAGCCATACGGCGTGCCGCCCGACTTCGGCGAGCACTTCAAGCTGATGAGCGACATGATGACGATCGCGTTCCAGGCCGACCTGACGCGCGTCGTCACCTTCCTGATGACCCGCGAGGGCACCAGCCGCGCGTATCGCGAGATCGGCATTCCGGACGGCCATCACCCCTGCACTCACCATCAGGGGAAGCCGGAGCTGATGGAGAAGGTCACCCAGATCAACGAGTACCACACCAAGCAGCTGGCCGGCTGGCTGCAGAACATGAAGTCCATCAAGGAAGGCGATTCGAACCTGCTGGACAACTCGATGATCGTCTACGGTGCCGGCCTCTCCGATGGGAACCGGCACCTGCACGAGGACCTGCCGACGCTGCTCATCGGGCGCGGCGGCGGCTACTTCAATCCAGGCCGCCGGGTCATCTTCCGCAAGGAGACGCCGATGTCGAACTTCCATCTCACGCTGATGGATCGCATGGGCGTGCACGTGGAGCAGTTCGGCGACGCGTCCGGTCCGCTCGACCCGGCGTGCCTGACGTAAGCGGCGCCCCGGCGACGCGGACCCAGGTGATCTGACGGCATGCAGCAGGCGGGAGGACGCGGATCAGCTCGGCCGCCGATGGGCATCGCCCTGCAAGGCGATCTCGGCAACCGGATCGATGCGGTGCTGGCGATCGCCATGCTGAATGGCTTGATCGCCAAGATGGAAGCGCGGCGCATCGCGCTCTGCGTCTCGCGGCCCAGCATCAAGGCCGCGCAGCTCGCCGATGTGGTCTCGGGTTTCTACGTCGGGCGCGTGATTGCCGGTCCGGGAGGCGGGGTCGGCGGCAATCCGGCGGGCATGATCGGCATGCCCGAGACGGGACCGGCGGGTGAAGATCCCGCGCCGATCACCGCCACGCTTGCGAAGAAGGGCCCCGACGGTGGTCCGCTCTACACCAGTCAGATCGCGCGCCTGCTCGACACGGCGGACGATGCGGTGTTGCTGCGGAACATGCTGCTGGCCCAGAACGACGGCAACGCAACGATCGTGCTGGCCGGGCAGGCCTCTGGACTGAGCCGGCTGCTGGCGCTCTACGGCGCCCGGCCGCAGATCGAGGCGAAGTGCAAGCAGCTGGTGGTCGCGATCGGCGGATACCCGGCCGGCGGGCCGGATCCGGGCATCACGGCCGACGTCGCGGCGGCGCGCACGGTGTTCGCGGAGTGGCCCACGCCGCTCGTCGCCGTCGGGGCCGAGGTCGGCGCGGCGGTCCCCTACCCGGGGGCGAGCATCGAGAAGGACTTCGCGTGGTCGCCGGCGCATCCGGTCGTCGAGGCCTATCGGGCGTTCAAGGCCATGCCCTACGACGCGCCCGCCGCGGCCTTGGCTGCCGTCCTGTATGCCGCGCATCCGGAGGACGGGTTGTTCACCCTGTCGCCGCCCGGCACCATCGCGGTGTCGGACGACGGGCGGACGCAATTCACGCCTGGCGGCGCCGGGAAGCATCGCTACGTGATCGTGGATCCGGCGCAGAAGGCGCAGCTCCAGAGCCTGTATGTGGCGCTGGTGTCCGCGCCGCCGGCGCCTCGGCCCGGCCGCGGCCGCGGGGGCGCGGCGCCACTCGCGCCGACCGCGGTCGACGCCAGCGTGCCGGACTGATTTTACGGGGGAGCACACGCGCGTGAGACGTTACACCTTTGCCGTCGGCGTCGCCGTCAGTGCTCTTGCGCTGGCGGTGCACGTCAAGTCCGCCGAGCCGACGCGTGCCGCGCAGCAGGGGAGGCCCGCCGCCGAACGGACCTCGGGCCCGACCCTCACGCCCGCGTCCGCCCCGCCGGCGCGCCGGCCGGCCACGACGACCGCCAGGGCTTCCGCTCCGGTCCACGCCGAACCGGCCGCCCACATCCCCCCGCCGACCGAAGCCGAGTTCGCGGCGGTCACCAAGAGCCTGTTCGACGACACCTGCAGCGAGTGCCACAACGCGGAGGAAGCCAACGGCGGCTTCGACGTGACGAAGTACACGTCGGTCGAATCGCTGGCCACGGACCGCGATCAGTGGGATCGCGTGCTGAACAAGCTGGAAGCCGGCGAGATGCCGCCGGTCGACGTCGAGAAACCTGAAGAGCAGATTGCCTCGCTGGTCAGCTTCCTCGAGAAGGAGTTCACCCGCGCCGACGCGCTGATCAAGCCGGATCCGGGCCGCGTCACCGCGCGCCGGTTGAACCGCGCCGAGTACACCAATACCATTCGCGACCTGCTGGCGGTCGATTTCCGTGCCGATCAGAACTTCCCGACCGACGACTCGGGCGAGGGATTCGACAATATCGGCGACATCCTGACGGTCTCGCCGGTGCTGATGGACAAGTACCTCTCGGCGGCGGGACGCATCGCCGAACGCGCCATCTCCGCGGTGCCGCTCCCGAAGCCGGTCG
>Ga0207701_10000967_pt1 | contig 30428 bp, 20 predicted proteins | sample KBSSwiSSwithPhiX_FD_184294 | JGI IMG/M metagenome (GOLD analysis project Ga0207701, IMG submission 184294) | Switchgrass rhizosphere bulk soil microbial communities from Kellogg Biological Station, Michigan, USA, with PhiX - S5 (SPAdes) (version 2) | ecosystem: Environmental > Terrestrial >... | reverse complement strand
TTGCATTAATCGTATTCGTGCCGATGACTGTACTCTTTTTCCAGGTGCCAATGTCTTTGGTAACTCTGTGGTTTTTTCCACTGCTTATTTTGCACATGCTCTTTACACTTGGTTTGAGCTTTGTAATTTCGACGGCAACCGTCTTTTATCGGGACGTGCGTCATTTTATTGAGATCGCGCTATTGTTGCTCTTTTGGCTCACTCCGATCATCTACGATGTCAAAGACATTCCGGAGTCATTACAATCGGCTATTTACTTAAACCCTCAGTCTTTTTTTACTCTCAGTTACCAAGATATTCTCTATCGTCAAGCTGTACCTGACATTTCCCGATTCACGATCCTGATGTTGCTCACTGCATCCTCGTTGCTGATCGGTTACAAAGTGCACCGCTCCTATAAGGCTAGATTTGCCGAGGAGGTTTAGGCGAATGTCGGACAGCATCGATATCGTCAATCTGTCCAAGGCGTTCACCATTCGCCATAACCGATCCAATTCATTGAAGTCGAAATTCATCGGATTATTTCACAAACGCTACCGGGAGGACGTCGAAAAGTTCTGGGCATTGCGGGACATTACCTTAGCTATTCAGGCCGGCGAGTCCTTTGGCGTCATCGGCAGGAATGGCTCCGGCAAGAGTACCCTGCTAAGAATAATCGCGGGTATTTATCCGCCCTCGTCGGGCCAAATTCGCATGCCGAAAAATAGTCGCGTTGGCGCCATGATCGAGCTTGGAGTGGGCTTTCATCCAGAGTTAACAGGAAGAGAAAACATCTTTTTAGGCGCTTCGATCCATGGTCTTTGCCGTAAGGAAATCGAGGCCCTGTACCCTGCCATCGTCGAGTTTTCGGAATTGAATGATTTCATGGATACCACCATGAAGAATTACTCTTCCGGCATGCATGCTCGTCTGGGCTTTGCACTCGCCATTAACCTGAATCCTAGTATCCTCATCGTGGACGAAGTATTAGCAGTTGGAGACGAAGAATTTCAGAGAAAATGCCAGGACACAATGAACCGCTTCAAGGCACAAGGCAAAACAATCGTCTTTGTATCTCATGATGCAGGCCAAGTCGCTAAGTTATGTGACCGCGTCTGCGTCCTGGATCATGGAAAGCAGAAGTTTGTCGGCAAACCCGTCGTCGCTCTCGACGAGTACCACAAACTCCTTCACTAATAGACGCAGGCGTTGTGGTCCTGTGAAGGCTTTTTAAAGATTTTTTAGATCTATGCGGGCCAGGAAGAAAGTCAACCGACGGAAAATCTTTTTTCTTTCCAATATTGGGGAAACATGGCGTCAGAAGGCATATCATTCAATTCCTCTTAGTGGTTTAAGCGCTCTCTCTCAGGCGCAACTTGGGCCTGAGCAAAGAGCCCGTTGGATATCCGATGTTCGAGTCGGGGGAAGGGGTAGAAACGCTCTCTGTATGAGCCGAGCTACTTCGGCTTCGTATCGTCTTTATATCCCAGCCAGGGCAGAGTTTTTTAGCTACATCGCGCTCATGCCTGATACGCAAGGAAAACATAATCAACCCGTCGCGTTCCAAGTTGAGGTGCTTGAGGAACAGGGTGGCCTCAAGATCACGCGGCAAAAGTTCATCGATCCGAGTCGCTTCAATCGGGATCCAAAGTGGATCAAATTCCGTCTGGGGCTAGGTCGCCTCTCGAACCGGCAGGCACACATCGTTCTTTCTACGTATGTTCCCGGTGGGACGGGTCTTGAACCTGCTCCCGCACTCTGGGGAGATCCGACGGTTTCATTTCGCATGTCCTTGGCCAATCTTACCACTCGCGGGAAGAAAGCCCTTAGGGTCCATGGAGTCCTAGGAATGGTGAAGAAAATTGCTTCTAGGACATTTCCGGTAGATCGTGGCCAACCGACAACGAAGAAACTTTCCGTCCCAGCTCGACAGTTTCAATCGGAGCCAGTTTCTCCGCATGCTGGTGTTCAGACGACAGTTGTAGATCAGTATCTTTCGGAAGTCTTTGCGCGATCTGACGGGTCAAACCCAGAGTACGTCTCCATATGCAGCGAGGACTGCGAGATTGACGAGTCGGACATCAAGTTGATTGTATTTTATCTACCCCAATTTCATCCCACTCCCGAGAATGACGAATGGTGGGGAAAGGGTTTCACCGAATGGACGCATGTCTCTAGGGCTACTCCGCAGTTCCTCGGACATTATCAACCTCGTTTGCCGGGCGAGCTTGGCTTCTATGACCTTCGTGTTCCCGAGATTCAAGAGCGCCAGATAAGACTTGCCCGGAAATACGGCCTTTTTGGATTTTGCTTCCATTATTACTGGTTCGGTGGCAAGCGCCTGCTTGACCTGCCTTTAAAGCAGTTCCTCAACAATCCTCAATTGGATTTTCGGTTTTGTCTCTGTTGGGCCAATGAGAACTGGACAAGGCGGTGGGACGGGTTGGACCACGAAGTCTTGATCGCTCAAGCCCATTCACCGGATGACGATCTTGCGTTCATCAAGGACATCGACACGGCGTTGCGCGATCAACGCTATATCAGAGTAAATGGTCGACCCTTGCTGATCGTCTATCGACCTGGGTTGCTTCCTGACCCGAAGGCGACCGCTCAGAGGTGGCGCGACTATTGTACGAAGAGCCACTTGGACGGTTTATATCTGGTTGCCGTACAAGCCTTTGAAACCGAAGACCCAAGACCTCTCGGATTCGATGCCGCTGTCGAATTTCCTCCGCATAAGTTAGGGGCGGGCGCGCCCGTCGTGAATAGCCAAGTGGAGATCGTCAATCCTAATTATCAAGGAATCATCTGTGACTACTCCTATTTGGTTGAGTCCGCAAAGAAATTCTCGCGCGCGGATTTTACTTTGTTCAGAGGCGTTTGCCCTTCGTGGGACAACGAAGCCAGGAAGCCTGGAAGGGGTATGACCTACCAGAATTCAGCCCCCGCACTGTACCAGGGATGGCTGGCTGAAGCCTGCAGGTTTGCCGCTAAGGAGTCCGATCCGGATAAGCGGCTGGTGTTTATTAATGCGTGGAATGAATGGAGTGAAGGAGCTTACTTGGAGCCGGACAGGAGATACGGATACGCGTATCTCCAAGCGACGGCAAATGCTTTAAAAGGATTCGCAAAGTCTGCAGACCCGGGGCTGGAAATCGTCTTTGTGTCTCATGATGCCGCCAACGCAGGAGCCCAGCGCCTCTTGGTTACTCTGATTGCATGGCTTCGTGACACAAAGGGGATTCGACCCAAGATCATCTTGAGGCATGGCGGACCTTTGCTACCGAAGTTTTATCAACTCGGGCCCGTCTTGGAGTTAGATTCGTTGTTTTCGTTCAACGCAGAACGAAACAGGGAAAAGCTCCTGCGCTTTTGCGGTAACTCAAACTCTCTAATCTACATCAATACTCTTGTGCCTGGTGATGTCGGCGAGCAGCTTTCCAAGTTGGAAATCCCGGTCATCACCCACGTGCACGAATTAGAAAATGCAATAAAACGGTGGTGTGTGCAAGCAGAGCTTGAGCAGCTGATCAGGCTAACGGATCATTTTATTGCGGCTTCCCCGCCTGTGGCGAGAAATCTAGAAAGCGCTCATCGGGTTCCTCCGGAAAAAATAACAACTGTGTATGCGTTTATAGAGTGCCAGAAAACAAATACTGATCCTCTCAGTCGCATCGCTATCAGGAGAGATAAACGATTGCCCGAAGAGGGATTCATCATCTTTGGATGTGGCACCACCGATTGGCGCAAAGGACCTGATCTCTTTATTGAGGTGGCAGATCAGGCAAACACCTTAGGTCTGAAAGACGCTTATTTCTTTTGGATCGGAAGCGACACGGGGGAACTTGAACAACTCGAAACAAAAGTCCGAAAACTCGGCCTTGAAGCTCGGGTGTTTTTTCTCGGAGAAGTTCAAGATGTGCGGAGCTATTTTGCCGCCGGCGATGTATTCCTTTTGACCTCGCGAGAAGATCCTTTTCCGCTGGTTTGCCTGGAAGCGGCCGACTGCGGTTTGCCGATTGTCTGTTTTGATAAGGTTGGCGGGATGCCGGACTTTGTTCAGAACGATGCGGGCTATGTTGTTCGGTTCGACGACACTAGAGGGATGGCGGAAAAAGTTGCTTTCTTGTGCGCTCATCAGGAGGAACTAATACAACGAGGGGCAAGGGCACAGCAGAGAGTCCGAGCCGATCATGACGTAGCGATCGCCGGAGAGGAGATCTTTCGTGTCATCGATCAGTTTGCGCGGCGCCGAAGCGAGCAAATATCAAGCCCTGGCCGCACGATATCATTGGACGACGGTCCGTCCACGCCAAAGGTTTCAGTTATAGTTCCTAACTATAATCATGCGCCGTATCTTCGGCAGCGACTGGATTCAATCATAAACCAGACGTTTCGGGATCTTGAGGTGGTCGTATTGGATGACGCTTCGACCGACAACAGTAGAGAAATCATCCAAACATATGCGGACTATCCCATGTTTCGGTTGTTGTTTAATGAAACCCGCAATGGATCTGCCTTCAAACAATGGCAGAAAGGCTTAGAAAGCGCTCGAGGAGAATACGTATGGTTTGCGGAATCAGATGATTGCGCTTCTCCCCATTTCTTGAGCAAATTGTTGCCGATTCTTGAAAGCGATAAGTCTCTCGGTCTCGTTTATTGTCAATCTTATCTAATTGATCCGAGCAGCAGAGTCGTCGGAGACGCCATTCAGTGGACGGATGATTTAGATCCTTCGCGTTGGAAAAAGAACTTTATCAATAATGGGCGGGTGGAGATCAAGCGTTACTTATCCAAAAAGAACACCATTCCAAATGCCAGTGCGGTTCTCCTTCGAGCGAGCGTCCTAAGATCAATCGATGGATTGGACGCGGGCTACACGCTATGCGGTGACTGGCTTCTCTGGATTAAGATACTTCTTCGATCAAATGTCGGCTATGTGGCTGATAAGTTGAATTACTGGAGGCAGCGCTCATCGAATGCGCGCACTCATCTTCCCGGTGTTCTTGAATTGGATGAGGGCAGCCAAATCATAAACTACTTGGCCAAGGAGCTTCGGGTGCCGGCGGTGGAAAGAGAGGAACTGTTAGCGAATTTTGCTACGCGCTGTGCTGAATGGATGAAGGTCTCTAGAGTGTTATGACGCTCAGGCTAACTTGGCGCTGTGCGTCGAAATAATGCAGAGTCAGGTCGTGAGGAAATGCCGGCTCACATTGAAACGTCGGTGAGTCGCCATGGCGCAGTAAATTCATCGTTCGAGATGTCCCTCCTGGTGATTCTTTGTCAGAGCACACGTGGTAAATGTATCGAGCCGTGACCGGAACCGTTCGCATTGACTCCCTGGGGTGAAGGCTAGACCGAAGCGCGCCAATCTTGCGCGGTTTTCTTCATCGAGTTCCACGACAGCGAGGCTTCGAATGGTCCCTGTGTGTGCGCGTATCATCGACAGAGCTTTGCGTCCGAGCGGCATGTTAGGGTCGAGAGGCATATTACCGGTGAGGCGTATGAATTGGGATGTGTCTGGCATAAAAGGAATCACGTAAGCGAACGGCTCATCATGGCCCATCATCACGTATAGCGTTTGGGGTTCCTGGTCTCGTGGTATCTCGATGCCGAACCAGTCGTTGCCGTACGGGATTCGCCCCCAGTTGGCGGGCCGAGTCCAGATCACGATAAACACGGCGAGCACGCTGAACACGCAGGTGACCTCGTTCCGATTTCGAAGCAGCCGATCCAGACTCAGGAACAACATCAGACCGGTCAATAATTCAAGCGGAAGAGCGTATCGCTGGTATGCCATCTGTTTGAGCCAGATTGCGTATGACGCTATGAAGAACAGGCCGTGGAGCCAGAACTGTCGTAATTCAACAAAGCTACCGGTCTTTGCCGCGCCCGACGGACCACGACCGGGTCGTAGCACACTGACGACCAAGGCCACTGGTAGGAATACGGCCACTAGGGCGAACCTGGCATCGCGAAACGGTACTTCGCTGGTTGGATGCATGCCGAGAAGCCACCTGAACGGATAGGTGATTGCCGAGGTAAGTAACGATCCCGGTATGTATCTTCTATCGGCGTAGCTGTCGAGCACGAACATAGGGGACGCGAAAACATCGTTAAAGTACGGAGCCATAGGATTGCCAAAGGCCAGCCAAAGATGCACGGCCCAATACCCGCCTGTTACGAGAAAGCCGCAGACCGCTCCTATCGTATACGACAAGAACATACGGCCGCGCAGCAGGAGCCCCGGCCATAGTGCAAGTAAAGATACGCCAAGTCCGATCGCGTATATAAAGTTCGTCAATTTGAGACCACATGCGGTGCCCATCCAAAGCCCAGCCAAAAGGAAGTCCCGTGCGTTGGGCTTGCCGGCCATCTCCGACGAGGGTGGCGTGATGGAAATGAGGCCTCCCAGCACCAACACGCTGCTGAGATAGTCCGCGAACGTAGTACCAACCTCCGACAAGAAGATCGAACCGGTCAAACCGACCAAGATGATAACGCAAGCGCATACCCGGCCTTGCCAGGTTGGATCACCGCGCTGGAGCCGCCGTGCCAGAAGCCAGAGCATGAGCCCGTTTAGCCCAGCAAGTGCGCCCATGAGAAGTCCCGCTACAACAGGAGGTGCACTTTGTATCAGGAGATACTGTAAAAGATATGGCAGCGGATTCAGCCAAGTCGTTATCTGGCCAGGTGCCACATCGCGGAACGTTCGTCCCCTGAGCCAAGCGTAAACAGAGTAGAAGTAATAGTTTTTCTGGTCCCAACTCGCGTCTTGGCCTACCCACAGAGCATACGCCGTGGTGAAGACGACGCACACGCACAGGATGAAGAAAGGCTCGCCATAACGAGTCCGAAGAGCGTTGATTCGCGATGTGTGTACCATAATCAGAGATGAGATTCGGACACCGAAGATTGCGCTAGAATAATCGAACTAACCATTCATGACGGTGTCGATCGCTGCTCAATTTCGATCGCTCAAGTTACGGGCGGCCCGTGAACGCGCTCAAACGCTTCGTTAAGTAATCCCAGTTGTGGTAATAGACGAGAAAATAGATCCGCCGAACGGAACCGGACTTCACATCACGAATGGCCCAGCGGAATCATACCAGGGTTACACCTATTTCACCTCCAAATATCCATAGCAAACGATTATGTCAACTAATCCAGAAGGTGGGATTGCTTGAGCATACGTACTTTCAATGTTAATGTCCAAGTAAAGATCAAATTGAGGTCATTGTCCAATCAGATGTAATGGCGATGACGAAATAATAGCGCCAGTGAGTATTTTACAAAGCGAAAATCAAACAACCACCAAGTTGGACGCTCCGTGGAAGAGAGGTCTAGCCGCAAGGAAAAGTAAGATTTTCCGTTGTCTCAAGTCTCAACTCTAATACTAGCGTAGGGAGAAAAATAGGCCCGTGCCCGCTTCTTTCAATCCACTAGACCATCCTATTGTTTTTTCAAGTCCAAGACGCCTCACGCCTTTCTCCGCCTGCCAGGAGCATATCCCCGTTGCCATGTTGTTGGTAGATCTGTTAAGGCCAAATCTATTTGTAGAATTGGGGACGCATTATGGAGACTTATATTGTGCTTTTTGTCAAGCTATTCAGGAGCTCGATCTAAGCACACGCTGCTGTGCGATTGATAACTCGGATGGAGATTCTCCTGCTGGTTTTTACAGTCCCGAAGTCTTGGCTGATCTTCGTGCACATCACGACCCTCTTTACGGACACTTCTCCAGTCTAGTCAAGAGCACTTTCGATGATAGTTTGAAACAACTGTCCGACGGTTCGATCGATCTCTTATTTATCGACGGCTATCACGCATATGAAGTCGTCAGACACGATTTTGAATCGTGGCTTCCCAAAACTAGCTCCCGAGGTGTCATTCTCTTTCATAATGTCAATGAGGCAGATTTTGGTGTTCGGAGACTATGGGAGGAAGTGAAAGAGCGATACTCTTACTTTGAGTTTACTCATGGCCACGGTCTGGGTGTGCTTGCAGTGGGTCGAAAACAGCCGGAAGCTTTTCAAGCACTCTTGCAGACTTCCCGGCAAGAGGTCTTAGCAATCAGAAATTTCTTCTTTCAACTCGGATCGCGGCTCACAGTTAAGGCGGAGCAAGGTCAACTTGCGGCGGAGCTGGATCGGTTGAACCAGGAGATCAAACAATTTCAGGTAACGGTAAAACGTCAACAGCACGCGTTAGATGCAAAAGGGGGTGAGCTAGTCCAACTCGCAGCAGAACGAGAGCGCTTAATGGACCGTCTCCAGTCCTCAATGCGGGCACACGAGCAAGAGCTCGAAATAATTAAGAATACTATAGGATGGAGAGTGCTGGACAAGTATCGTGAAACAAGGCAGAAGTCATTGGTTCTTAAATATCTTCATTCCCTTCTTACGGAACCCGTAAAGCGCGTTTTTAAAAAACGAAGCGACATCCGGCATGAAGTAAAAGCCGCAGTGGTTGAAGCCTCCGCCGAAACTATAGGCTTAACCTCTCCGAATGGTTTGTGCTTCGACGCTCGCCTTCAATGTCCCTCCACCAGCGCTCGATCCGTGCTAGTCCTAGGTCACTGGCTGCCTGCCATGGATCAATCCGCCGGCGGATTGCGCGCATTTACTATTCTGGAGATTCTGCGTGAAGAAGGTTATGTCGTAGTCTTTGGCGCGGATCGTGAGAAGTTAGAGCATGTTTGGTTTTTTGGCTCCGAGCAGGAAGTAAAGCAATATGAAATAATGCTGGAACGACTTAACATTGAGGTTCTTTACGGATCTAAAGCTGTTCTACGTCACCTGCATGAGAATGGTTACGAGTATCAGTTTGTTGTCCTGTCGTATCCTGAAGTAGCCTACCGTTATTTTTCCTACGTTCGGGCTTATGCGATCAACGCCAAAGTTGTTTACGATCCGGTCGACCTACATTGGCTACGGATGGAACGCGAATCAGCAATCAAGGACGACGACCTTCTGCGCCAACAATCTGAGAATTATAGACAGATGGAGCGGTTTAACGCGGCGGCCGCGGATATTGTTTTTGCAGTTACACAGGAGGAGAAGTCACAAATACTTAAAGAGATAAAGAATGCAAAAGTAGAGGTAATTCCGACCATTCATGACTGCGTTGACAAGGTAAAACCCTTAGCCGATCGGAAAAACCTCTTATTCGTCGGTCATTATGCTCACAGCCCCAATGAGGACGCCGTCTGTTACTTCGTTAAGGAGATTCTTCCTTTGATCCGTCAAGACATACCCGATGTGGTCTTTTATATGGTAGGTAGCCACATAACAGAGCCAGTGCAATCTCTCGCGAGCCGAGATGTTGTCGCTGTAGGTTACGTGCCGGATCTGACGCCTTATCTTGACGGTTGTCGGGTTTTCGTCGCACCATTGCGTTACGGTGCAGGGATAAAGGGGAAGATAGGGCACAGTATGGGCTTCGGCCTGCCCGTTGTAACCACGTCGATAGGGGCTGAGGGGATGAATCTCATCGACGGTAAACATGTACTAATAGCGGATTCTCCTGCTGCATTTGCCAGAGCAGTCGTACGCCTGTACACGGATGATTTACTTTGGGAAGAAATGTCACAAAATGCTTTGTTGCACATAAAATCGAATTTTTCGAAAGCCGTAATCCAGACGAAGCTAGCGCAGATTTTCACTCCCGAATTTAATGGGGTACGCTCGTCGATCGCTGAGGTAGCTTGAATATTTCCATACTGATCGTTGGAGTATATTTGCTAGATAAACCTAGCTATATCCGCCAAATCAAAAGCGCTCTCGGCAAAAGCACCCGATGGGAGGTAGAGCAACGCTGGATTGGATTGGGAACAAGCCCTGTTCCCGAGGAGGTGGCCGACGTCACTGTCCGAAAGATAATTCCCCCGGCCATGAAATTTCCGCTTTTGAACCAGTTATTGACAGAAGCCAAGCTGGATGGCTTTGAATTTATTGTTGCTTGCGACGACGATATAGTTCTTCCAAAGAACTTTCTTGATCGCTATCTTGACTCGGTAACTCGATATGACTTTGCGCTGGCACAACCGGCTAGGACTCATGACAGCTTTAGTCCTCACATGATCGTAGACGGATTTAGCGGTCACCCTTTCGTTGAGCAGCTGGACGGCTTGTTAGCACGTCAGACACGTTTTGTTGAAATTGGTCCGATCTTTTCTGTTCACCAGAAAGCCTTCGAGTTAATTTTTCCCTTTGACGAAGCGTCTCCTATGGGCTGGGGCTATGACTTTGTGTGGCCGCAGATCATTGCAAACGCCGGCTTGAAGATGGGCATTGTCGACGCGGTGCCGATCGCGCACTCTCTGCGGAAGTCTGGGTTCTTTTATCAACATGATAACGCCCGCGCGGAAATGAAAGAATTTCTTGCGCATCGGCCGCACCTCTCGCCCGACGAGGCTTTTTTCATAATAGATTCTTATGCATCTTGACGGTCTCACATGCCTATGTCTCCACCATCGCTCAGCGCTATCTTGTGTACCTTCAACCGCGCCGAATTGTTGTCGCGAACCCTGGAAAGTATTCTCGGGCAGACTCTGGACCAATCTAACTTTGAACTGATCGTTATTGATGATGGCTCAACGGACGAGACGAGAAAAGTCGTTGAGTCTTTTGAGCGACGTCTTCCTCTCCGGTATGCATATCAAGCCAACGCTGGGCTTGCCTCCGCAAGGAATCACGGCATTTACCGTTCCCAGGCCCCGATTCTTCTGTTTCTCGATGACGATGATCTTTGCAGTCCGAACCTGTTCGAGGAACACTTGAAAACACATGTTCAATATCCAGACAACCATTTCGCGGTGCTTGGCTACGTCGTTTTAGATCCAAACCTAGCGGAGAAACCAGTGTTGCATTATGTAACGGAGGTTGGTTGCTATCTATTTTCCTATCCTAATCTGAAACATGGTGATGTGCTCGATTACCCCTATTTTTGGGGCGGATGTTCTTCTTGCAAGCGAAAGTTTCTAATCGAGTACGGGGTGTTCAATCCGGTGTTTCGCTTTGGCTGCGAAGATATTGAGCTCGCTTACCGCCTCTCCAAGAACAATTTAAAGGTGGTCTACAATGCGCACGCGGTGAGCACGATGGTTCGCGACATTTCTTTTGATGCCTTTTGCAAGCGTCTTATACGGCAGGGTGAGTCGCAGTATGTTTTTAGTCAGCTTCATCCGGACGCGGAAGTTCAGAAGTGGACCGAAATGATTGGTGCCGAAGAAGAGTGGCAAAGAATCGAAAAGGTTTACGAGGCTGTTATACGCTCAGCGCGGGAACTGGACCGGATTGCTAACCTCAAGCTCGAGCTGGGATTAGAGCTCGACGACGTAACTATAGACTTACTCCACCGAGCCTATCGTAACGCGTTCAAGGCGTGCAAGCTTAAGGGAATTGACAATCGCCGTTCAGAGGCGTTAAAGACTGAAAACAATAAGAATTCAGGTCTCGCCATCGATGCCTTCTCTAAGGATGGGACGAACCAGTCGGTATGATTCTCGGTATCGCTCGCAGCGTGGGTGAAGTCTGGCGGAAACTGGGCTGACTGCAAGGAAATTTACTTCTAAACGGGTCTTTGGTCTGAAGTAGCGCTATGCCAAGAGAAACCAACAGTTAGTCCAGAGAACTGTATCGGTGCGCAGTAGTTCCGATTAAGACAGTAAAGGGCCAAAGTAACATTGCCATATGATAGGGTCTGCTTGGATTGCTAACGCAGGAGTCGTATCATACCTCGACAATATTCTTCCACTCAGGCCGTTCTGAGGCATCCGGAATCCAGTTCGGCTCCCAATTTCTCAGGACTGAATTGCTCTCGAAGCACTGCCGTGGGGATATTTCCGGAAGGAGATGCTCGCCCACGCCTGAACGGACAAATAGCGAGTTAAATCCAAGCCGCTGAGCGCCTACTAACCTGTATCCTTTCTCTCTTCCCAATTTTACGAACGCAGACAAGGACGCCCCTGCGTAGTAAGGCCGCCGCCCGTAATCGATCCGATAATCTGCCTGATAGGGTATTGAAACCGCGCGGTCGGGACCCCATACAGGGTTGAACTCTAAGATTATCACCCGTGGAGAGATACACCGAATTGCCTGCCAAACCCAATAGTCCATGCCATCGAGGTCCAGAGACAACAGGTCGACGTCCCCGGCGAACCCGTTATTCGCTATCAGCCAATTGATGTTTTCGGCAGTAATCCAAGAGACTACCTGAGTCGGAGGATCAGCAAAAGTATCTTGACACTTAGCGTAGAACTCCTTGCCTCGGGAGATGTTCTGCTCGTCACAGTCAAACAGAAGCCCCTGCCAGCCATGATTTATGATAAGGTTTGCTGAATTACATTCAATCCCATCTCCGGCACCAATCTCTACAACACGTTTGTTTGTGGTTCCCAGGATACTGAAAATGTAGAGGAGTATCCCATCCTCACCGTTCTGGGAGAAGCACCTGAACTCCGTATCCGTCAGCTCTGGCAGAGCGAGGTGGTTGTCGAGCAGGTCTCTATACTTCTGGCGCAAAAGCAGCTGGACGGACTGACTTATCGCGGCCGTCTCGTTCAGTATCCTGCGCCGGCTGCTGTGATCAAATTGATTTGCAAGAAGGCCCTCTTGTAGGTGGACGAGCTGAAGCTGAAGGTCACCGAATTGCTGTCGGAACTCAACAAATTGCTGTCGGAGCTCAACGAATTGCTGTCGGAGCTCAACGAATTGCTGTCGAGACTCCGTGAAGGCCGGAAGATCTGCAAGTGAGCTCGCCAGAGTTGATTTAATTTTTCGCTTGAAGAGGCTCTTCATAGGCTCTACTTTGTGATCGGCCATGCCTACGGTACCGATTCACGAGTATGGGAAACGGCCGATTCAAACCTCTGGCTCGTACCGCTTCGTGCGCCATCCAATATCTTTGCCTTCCAGCCAATACCGATCGCCTTCCTCGGCATGGGCGCCGCTTGGCGGCGCCTATCAATACGAACCGACAGCGATGTCCGACCCCTTCTGCCCAGCAAACACCACGTCAAGTCACACCCCACTAATGATATCTTGAATTGACCTTTTACCTCAACCGGGGAAACGTCAATACCGAATGTTTTAGAGGGTATGGAGGAGACGTCCTGATGGTTTGGTGAGCCGTTTGCCACAAAACTTGAAGGTGCGGACACATCACAGATCGCTGACCTGACAACAGCACACCTGCTCTTTGCTCGACGAGGGGGCGTCCTTGATTCCTCTCACGACAGCGGCCCGAGGATACTCACGGAGTTCATTCTAACTCTTGAAATGCTGGTGTTGTCGTGAAGGGTTACATGGAGCTATCCGTTAGGCTCGACTTTTCTCAGTTCGAGTAACCAGCTATCGATCAGATCACTAATCTGGGTGAGCACTGAACAGCGTAGATCGCGGTCTGGCGCTCGGCAGTATGGGCAAGTCTTTGCTGGCTATTGGGATACCGCCACGATATGAAAATTGGATGTAGCGATGGCGAATGCCCGTGACCTCGACCACGCCCGCGAGGCCACGCGGAATTCTTTGCCGTGTGGGTCCGGCAAAGGCTCGAGTCTCTTGACAGCGATACATGCGTAGTGGTGTATTGCCAGCCGTGATCAGCGTGATCATCTGCGCCCGCAACGAGGCCGGCGGGATCGGCCGTCTCATCGCGTCCGTCAAACCATACTACGAAGAGATTGTCGTCGTCGACGGTCATTCCAAGGATGAAACCGCAGCACTGGCGGAGCAAGCTGGAGCTCGTGTTGTCCTGGACAACGGCCGCGGCAAGGGTGATGCGTATCAAGTGGGAATCCGAGAAACCACCGGCGAGATCCAGGTGTTCATGGATGCCGACGGTTCGCATGATCCCGCAGAGATCCCCGACATCATACGTCCCATCGAACAAGATCTCGCCGATCTCGTAATCGGCTCCCGGCACCGTGGCGGCAGCGACGAGTGGCAAGGTGATCTTACCACGTGGTTGCGGGCTATCGGAAGCGGGTTTCTGAGCGTTGTGATCAATGCGCGCTGGAAATCGAATCTGACGGACGTGCTCAATGGCTTCCGCGCGGCTCGAAGAAGCGCTGCCGTGAAGGTCCCGCTGCACGCCGTGGATTTCGACGTTGAGCAGCACATGATCGTGCAATTCCTCAAGTGTGGATACCGCGTGACAGAAGTCCGGAGCCACGAATACTGCCGCAAATGGGGCGAGTCGAAGCTTCCGACGTATCGCAAGGCTTACTTGTTTTTCTGGCGGTTATTTTTGGATCTCGTAAGCGGCGCCCGGGCGCGATGAGAATGGAACCAGATAGATCAAGAAGTTTAGATAATTTACTCACCTTGCACGAAGGAGTTCTGCATGAATCTCTGGGATGGCATTGAATCGCACACAGTTCGGCCAGAGACAAGAGGGTTGTGGAATGCCGACGCTGATACGGACTTGCAGGATTTCAGCGGGCGGGTTCCACCGAAGAAGTTGATGTTTTCACTCAATGGAAAATGCAATTTGCGTTGTGACCACTGCGCTCGCGGGGTGTACGACCTACTCGCCCAACAGTCACCAGTACAGCTCATTGATTATGTGATGGAGCATGTACTGCCCCACGTCCGATGCGTGCGGTTGGGTGGAACTGATCAGGGGGAACAACTGACATCACCGCACTTCAATCGTTTTCTCCGCCGAGTTCACGAACTCGGGTCGATCCGTCTCGAGGTGATTTCAAATCTAACTTTGATGGATGAGGAGCGAGCGGAGCTCATCGCGCTGGCATGTAACGAGTTCGTCTTTTCGTTGGAAGGTATCGGACCTGCATTCGAACGGGTTCGTCACTTTCCGTGGGACAAGGTAGAACGACACTTAGAAATGCTCGTTGCTGCCCGGCGTCGTCTTGCCGGGTCAAAGCTGAAGATTTTTCCACTGGTGACCTGTTTCTATGACAATCTCGACGACCTTCTGGCTATTCTGGATCTCGTAGATAAAGGCGTCGACTGCGTTCAATACCGGCTGTTCAACCCAGTGACTCGCGAACAAACGAGTCAGTCGCTTGTACATCACGCGGCTGCCGCGAATCGAGTTTTCGATCAGATCCGCGGCGAGGCGGCACGTCGCGGGATCTCTGTCGTGCTGCCGCCGAATCTCGATGAAACGAGAACGGCCCTCGTTGAAGTGATACCCCTAAACGCAACGACTTGGCGGAGCAAATCTGGTTCGTTTGGGGTCTCGGTACCTCGTGAGATCGGACACAGCAGGCGATCTTCGATGCGGACCTGGAACCGACGACTTATGGCTATCGGCCGGGCCGTTCCATGCGCACGCTCGATCGTGGGGTGCTGGAGGCGGTTCAGGAGGTGCGCCTCAACCGGCACGGCGGGTGATGATTCCGAAGCCGGGAAACACTTCTTGAGACGATTGAGGTCAAAACAGGTCTTTCCGCTAAAAGCGACGAGCCAGGACTACGCTGCGATGAAGAAAGCATTTCTGCGGGTAGCGGTGCCGAACTTCGCCCGCAAAGAGCTAACTCGGCCAGCTGGGTATGTCACTTCCCCTTCGAGACAGTCTCCGTTCTGTCTAACGGTGAGATTGGCACCTGTTGTGAGGGAATACGTCTTGGACAGTTAAACCTTGAGCGACCGAACCTCGACGAGGCATGGACGGGACCGGATTTCCACCATCTCCGAAGGTCATTGGCTGTTGGACGATGGTCGGGACTTTGTGCCACCTGCGACTTCCGACGCGATCGAATGCGCGAATTAGGCCTCGATCCCGCGATCAGCGGATAGCAAAGTCTTATGGCCCTGCGGGCCCGAGCACCCAGTTCGGCCAAGACTAAGCACGCAGCAATGCCTCGTAGCGCTCCCGGCGGCGATCTCTGGCGCATTTCATGGCAGTCGAAGCAGGTGAAAGTTGAATGGCAGGTGCGTACCCTTGCCGCTCGCACCGTCACCATATTGACCGCCGATCTCCAATGAAGAGTGTGTTCACGTGTTTCACGGTGCGTTAAGAAGACACCGCTCTTTAAGCGTGGTCGCTCGCAAAACTGCCCCCGAAGGATCGATATCATCATTGATGACGCTTCTCATTTTGGAGATTTGACCAAGATCGCGTTCTGGCATTTGTTGACAACCACTTAAAGCCATCGGGACCTTAATGTAATCAAAGACTGGGGAACTGGGTATTGGAGTGATTGGCCGGATGGTAAAGCCTACCGGCCGCGTTCCGAGCTCTATTCTGGGGTTCTTATCGTTGCTAAGCAAACTCGGAGGAATCTCCCGGATACCTCTCACAGCCACCACTATGGTTGGGTTCATAAAACAACTCGTTGACGAACAAGGGGCAAAGGATCTGACATGTGCGAGTGTAACCGGAACGTCTATACGCGGGTCAAAATTTGAAAGTATGACCATTACGCCTTCCATCGTCTTCATCAAGAAGCGACAGTAATGAGGCTCAACGAAACCGTCGAACTGAGCGAAGGCGATAAAGGTCAGATAAGCAAGCCACGGCTCCTTCGGTTAGTATCAGACGATCTGAATCGTCTGATACTATGCCTGGCGAAATGCGTGATGGAGTCCGATGTGAGGATTTGCAATGTCTGACATACCCGAACAACTACTTCGAATCATACTGACTTCTGAGACACTCGATCCCGTCCCAGATCCAGGGAAAGCTTGGCAGGAAATCTCCCTTACCTTAGATGATCGAGGATATGAGATCTCTATTGTCCCAGTCCTGCCGTCGCAGCCAACTGCCGGACGTATTTAATCGGCCCGAGAAGTTACAAGTATAGCTCGATCAGCTGTCATTGATTCGGCCACGGTGTGTCTAAAGCCAATAGTGTGAAGCAATGCTTTCAGGCAACTAAGGGAGGGGATGAACCAATTTTGGAGATCCTCCACTCCCGGTTCGTTGCCAACAAATCTGAGCTCGTGCACAGGATCGCCGTAGTCTTTGATTTGCGAATTTGCAGAAGAAAAATCAGCTAAGACTCTACTACGAGTATGCCTTTAGTCAGATTAGCAAGGATTTCTAGGGCTAGTAGCGGATGTTTCGAGTGATATAGGGAGTTGCCCCATCTCCGTCACACAAGGAGCAGTTTTGCGATGTCCTCAGTTGATGTGATCCAGCTAGCAGTTTTTTTATTCTTAAGACGGTTTCTGAGCACCGCACTTAATCGCCAGGTAATCAGGCCACTTCATTACCTACCCGAGGAAAACCGTCTTCAATGCTGACCTAATCGATTCGGAGATTGTTGATTAAAAGCCCAAACTCAAATTATATAGAAAATTATCGAATCGAGGGCTCCTTGTAAAGTCAGAGGAATCTTTTTTATTCAGCTTCACGAAAGCGGAGTTTCGCGGTGAGCAACGCGGGGTGGTTGCCGATGCGTGCTCGGCTACTGAGCAATCAGGCTTGGTGTTAATAGAAGTTCGTTCCGTGATAGGCAATAAACGATGTGCTTTTTCAATCGCACTTCTGGACATTGCCGATTTGAGCTCTCTTTCAGAGTGAAAACTGTTGTGGATGTGTTTAGTTTGCGTGTTACCGCAGGGCCATAGTCACGATATGTCAGATTGGCAGGCGACTTTAATTTCCTTGAAAAATCGCATAAGGAATAAGGAAAGGAATGGAACATGAAAAAAGCATTGATAACAGGCATCACGGGGCAAGACGGGTCTTATCTTGCGGAACTCCTCTTGAACAAAGGCTATGAGGTCCATGGCATTGTTCGGCGGGTTGCTATCGAGGATCCTGAGCACCGACTGTGGCGCATAAGGCACATTCTTGACAAATTAATTCTCCATGCCGGATCTCTGGAAAGCTTCGCCAGCATATTCAATGTTGTCGATAAAGTACGTCCCGATGAAATTTATCATCTGGCCGCACAGAGTTTCGTGAGCTATTCCTTTGAGGATGAATTTTCAACAATAGGTACGAACGTAAACGGCACTCATTATATGCTCGCTGCGATGAAGGAGAGAGTGCCTAGCTGCAGATTCTATTTCGCTGCATCCAGTGAGATGTTCGGCAACGCTACAGAAACGCCACAAAATGAAAATACCAGCTTTCATCCCAGATCAGCTTATGGAATCTCCAAAGTGGCGGGGTTTCACTTAACCACAAATTATCGGCAGGCTTATGACTTATATGCAGTGAGCGGCATTTGTTTTAATCACGAGTCTCCCAGAAGAGGCTTTGAGTTCGTCTCAAGAAAAGTGACCAATAGCGTGGCGAAGATTAAGCTAGGGCTTGCGAAGCAATTGGTTCTCGGCAACTTAGACGCCAAGAGGGACTGGGGGTATGCGGCAGACTATGTGAAAGCAATGTGGCTCATGCTGCAACAGAAGGAGCCGGATGATTACGTCATAGCGATGGGTGAGAGTCATTCAGTCACGGAACTGATAGAGACTGCTTTTCGTGGTGTTGAGCTTGATTGGAAAAAGTATATCTCGATTGACGAGAGGTTGTATCGGCCAACGGAGATATACGAACTTAAGGGGAATCCTGCCAAAGCGAAGAATAAATTGGACTGGCAGCCGAGTGTAACGTTTGAGCAACTAATTAAAATCATGGTTGAGTCAGAGATTGAATCTTTGGCACAACATTCATAAAGTAATCCTGAATTGGTATAAGTCAAAATTATTAGAATTTATTCGCCGCCGTCAAAATAATGTCTGTGAAAAGTTGACTCTCGAGTTCGCGACAGACAAGCCGTTAGATTTGTTAATAGCAACACTAAATATGGAATCCACTTTCGAGAAGAGGTGCTGTGTGATGTTGTTTCAATTGTCGTCAAGGCGACGAAGATGAACGACAACCCGGAGCACCAGAACGGTTATTGCGTTGTCTGTGGGCGCCACTCGTCATTTCGTTTCGACCCGACCATAATCACTCTCCAACTTCAGAAGGTATGGGGTATATCGGACAACGTCGTTGAGGCATTTAACCGCAAAGAAAGCATGTTCTGTACTTACTGCGGCGCGAGTCTGAGGATCAGACGTCTCGCCGCGGTCTTGATGCAGACTTGCGCACAGATGAGCGGTATATCCTCCCGGTCGTTTGTAGAACTACTCCGGAATGAGGAGTTCCGGCGTTTAAGGATTGCAGAAATTAATGCTTGTGGAATCCTACACGAGTACCTCAAAGAGCATCCAAATCTCTTTTATTCGGAGTGGCTCCCTCATGCCGAGCCGAGCGACGTACATGACGGCGTCCGATGCGAGGACTTACAACGTTTGACATACCCTGACAACTACTTCGATTTTATACTGACCTCTGAGACACTTGAACACCTGCCTGACCCGGATACAGCCTGGCAAGAAATCTACCGCACCTTGAAGGGTGGGGGGTACCATATTTTTACGATCCCAGTTGTTCCTTGGCAGCTCAAGACAAGACAGCGGGCGCGGATTGTTGGTGGAATGCGTGAGGATCTCTTAGAGCCTGCATATCACAGCCCTTGGGGTAGGGAAGATGTGTTCGTATATACGGATTTTGGTATGGATGTGCTGGAAAAGTTGAATGACATAGGGCTAAAAACAGAGGTCTTCTATCTGAGCCCTGAGTCTGATTTGGACGTAGCCGTGGTTTTTCGATCTCGCAAGGCTGGAGGAGAGGTAACAGTGAACGATAAGGGACCGTCTCCGTTATTGGAGCCGACCGGCGAGCGGTATCTTCCCTGGTTGGAAGAAGCATCGATCGGTTATGAACATGTCCACCGTTATGCCTATGCGACGCAATTTGTGCAGAACAAGAGAGTATTAGACCTTGCTTGCGGAGAGGGATACGGGAGTTATCTGTTGGCCAAGACCGCAAAATCCGTAGCGGGGATCGATATCGACAACAATACAATCAAGCACGCTCGAAATAAATACATCAACCAAAACCTTGAATTTAGAGTCGGATCCATCACAGAAGTTCCTATTGGCGGTGAAAGTATCTTTGACGTGGCTGTCTGCTTTGAGGCGTTAGAGCACATTGAGGATCATCAAAAGCTTCTAAGTGAGGTGAAGAGACTTCTCACTCCCGAAGGAGTGTTTATTGTTTCGACACCTAACAAGACGGTCTACAGTGACGAACCTCAATTCAATAACCCGTTTCACGTGCACGAGCTTTATTTCGATGAGTTCAGAGAACTGTTAGAGAAGTATTTTAAGAATGTTAAATTTCTCGGTCAGCGCATCTACTGTAACTCCAATATATGGCCGGTCTTTGCTGGGGAAGATACCAAAGTTGTCGAGTACGTCGTTGACAAAAATCCAGAAGAGTTCGTTTTTCCCGGCAATGACAAAAAGATTCCCCGTTACTTCATCGCTATAGCCTCGGAGGCGACGCGCGACATTGAAGATAGAAGCAGCGCGTTAGTCGATGTGTCTGATGCCTTGCTCAACCAGAAAGAACGCCAGATAGGTCAGTTGTCTGCCCAGAAAGAGAGCCAGATAGCAGCCCACGTGAGGGAACAAGAACGACTCGCCGCAGAAATACGTCAATTGTCTGCCCAGAAAGAGAGCCAGATAGCAGCCCACGTGAGGGAACAAGAACGACTCGCCGCAGAAATAGGTCGGCTAGTAGACGAAAGCCATCAGTGTTTGATGAGGGAGCGAGCGGCTTATTTTGCTTTAGCGGCTCAGGCTCACGTGGTAGTAGCGGCGAAGCGAAAGGAGCTGGATGAAGCAGTAGCGGCGGGGCGAAAGGAGCTGGATGCAAAGCGAAAGGAGCTGGATGAAAAGAACGACCGTATTGCCGGCTTGGAAGTACTAGTTCAACAACGCGAAGTCATTCTGAGCCATATTTACAGTTCCCACGGCTGGAAAGCTTTGACGGTATATTACCAGCTGCGCAACCAGCTTCTGCCGGAAGGCACAAAAAGAAAGGAGATAGCCAAAGCTTTCTGGAAATTCCTTAGGAAAATGTCTTCTTCTCTTGCTGTTGCAAAAAACGGGGCGGTTCAAAGCGCTAGGACGTCAAGTGTCGAGCCGGTCGTAATGAAGCCGGTCATAAAAGAAGAAGATGCCGCAACAGAAAGGGCAACGGTTTCAGAGGCACCTGACATTACGTACGGCGGGAATGGGGTTCAAAGCGCTAGGACGTTAAGTGTCGAGCGGGTCGTAATAAAACCAGTCATAGAAGGTGACGATGTTCCCAAAGAAGAAGTGACAGTTTCAGTTGTGATTCCGACCAAGAATGGCGGTGAAGATTTTCGACGACTTCTCGCAACGATTGCAAATCAAAAAGGATTTCGAAGGATAGAAACCATTGTTGTCGACTCCGGTAGTGCGGACAAAACAGTGGAACTCGCAGAGCAATTTGGAGCGAAAATTATAAAGATTCTGCCGGAGGAATTCTCTCATTCGTATGCCAGGAATCTTGGAGCCAGCTATGCCTCAGGGGAATACCTGCTGTTCACGGTGCAAGACGCTCTTCCTCCATCGGATTTATGGCTTTATGAGCTCTTCAGCGTGATCAAAAGCAACGACGTTGTAGCAGTGTCGTGTGCCGAATTCCCTTGGGACAGCGCTGATCTGTTTTACAGAGCCATTACTTGGAATCACTACAGATTTCTGGAGGTTGACAGGCAAGACAGAATAATGCGGTATGCAGGCAGCGAGGACCACTTGACGCTCAGAAAAAACGGCCAACTATCCGATCTCGCGTGCCTCATACCGAAAGACATTTTTACCAAATATAGATACAAGACCGATTATGCCGAGGACTTGGATCTTGGTCTGCAGCTTATAAAAGACGGACACGAAATTGCCTTTCTCGGTTCAACGAGAATAATTCATTCTCACAATAGGCCAGCCTATTATTATCTTAAAAGAGGATATGTGGATAACGTGTTTTTACCGCGAATCTTCCCCGATTACCCGACGGTAGGAAACAACCTTGAGCAAGTTATCCCTGATGTGCTCCTGACTCATCAAGTTGTTAAATGGATGGTCGAGGAAAAAAGCTGGGATCTCCAATGCCCGTGTAAGACAACTGAATTTTCGAATCGGATTATGGAGAAGTTCCAAGTCGCGTCCAAGGCTCCATCTCTAATTTCGACGCAAATGGTTGATGGCGGTCTCTTTGACATCGAATTCCAGGATTTCCTTGGTCGTTTAGTTAAGGACTATCCCGTTGCGAGCAGCGATGCGCGACCCGGTGATGGAGATCTGAGCGAAGCAGTGCGAAACTTTACTAGGATGATCTTGGCATATATGGAAACGGCGTATGAACTCGTGGACGACCATATCGCTGGAGACTTTAGATTGTCTCTGTATAAAACGTTTGCGTACCAATGTGGCGCAAAGTTGGCGCAATGCTCGCTAAGGAACGAAGACAGGGATAGGCGAAAGCTGGAACAGTTTCATGGTGAGTTGACCAGAGGTGTATGAGGATGAAGATCCTGTACCTGATCCACCAGTTCTATCCTGAATTTTATACCGGAACGGAGAAGTTCGTCCTGAATTTATCACGTATGATGCAAAAGGCGGGGAACCGGGTAAAAGTTATCACCTACAGTTTCTATGAGGACTCTTTTTATGACCAGCGGCGTGGAGAAATACTATGCAAAGAATTTCTTTATAAGGGGACACCGGTATTGGCCATTAAGCACAAACAGGTTCCCAAGGACCTCCATCACGCACTAGAAAACACAGCCCTGGCTGAGATTGCCGACGATCTGATCAAGGTGGAACAAGCGGACATTGTTCATATAGGACATACTATGCGCGTGGCTGCTTTAGTCCAGACGTTAAAGCCTCTAGGTATACCTTACATCTTAACCCTTACGGATTTTTTCTTGGCCTGCCCGAAAGTGAACCTCGTCCCATCCCGGCAGGCTCTCTGTAGTGGCCCCGAACAGGGGGAAGCTTGCGGCAAACTCTGTCCTGAATTGCAATCCGACTACATCCAACAACGGCTCGAGTTTGCAAAAAACATTTTACTCAATGCACGGATGCTGGTTGCTCCGTCGGCGTTTGTGGCAGGCGTATTTATGCGGGAGTTCCCCGGACTAGCGGTGAAAGTTGTCCATCACGGTCTTAGTTTTGAGAGGTTGAAGAGGAATCAGAGGACCTATGCAAGGGGTGATCGTATAGTCTTTTGTTACGCCGGGTCCTTTAATCCTCATAAGGGAACACACGTACTTGTAGAGGCTTTCAAGAGATTAAACCCCAGTAACGCTGTGCTCAAGATCTATGGCTCTGGTCCGAACGAGGCATATGTGAAAAGCTTAACATCGATGGCAGTGACAAACGGTAACATTGAATTCTGTGGCGTATTTCCGGAAAGTCAGGCAGGCGAAGTTCTTAGTAATGTTGACGTTGTCGTTGTCCCTTCACTCTGCTACGAAAATTATCCCATGACTTTACACGAGGCGCTCGCGTGTAACATTCCCGTTATCGCCACAAACTTGGGCGGCATGGCCGAAAAAATCAAAGATGGTTTTAACGGCTTTCTCTTTAAGATGGGAGACTCGCGCCACCTCCAAACGGTGCTCGAAGCTATTGTAAATGATCCTGCGGTACTAAATCCGCTTAAGCGCAATATTAGTAGCATGATGATTCAGGGGGTTGAACAGGAAGCTTATACCTATGCACGTGCCTATCGAAGTCTCTGGAATGATCGCGGTTCATATCGAGAACCGGTTGCAAACGTGACCAATTTATCTCCTTCCGTTCCAAGTCCTCCGAAGGAATTAACGACGAGCCCGGCTGGAACTCGCGATGACGTGGGGTGTAAGACTCCAGGGGAGACGAGCTTGGCGACGGTAGAAATAAATGTCAATCACTGGGAGTTAATCCCGCCGGTCGAACTGATTAAGGAGCACTCGGGGGGCATTGATAGACAACAATTTATTTCCATGGGAGACGAGATATTTCAACATAGCTTGATAGGAAACGCAAAACTTTTGCCGTCGCAGCGCGTCTTGGACGTAGGATGCGGATGCGGAAAACTGGCAAGGCCGTTGACCAAATATCTTAATAGCGAAGGGAGTTACGACGGCATTGACATTACTAGAGAGGTGATCAATTGGTGCAACGAGAGATATCAGAACTATCCGAATTTTCGGTTCCATTTTGCGGATCTCTATAATGAAAGGTACAATCCGAAAGGCGCCTTTAAAGCATCGAACTATAAGTTTCCATTCCAGAACAATGAGTTTGATGTCGTTTTACTCGGCTCCGTTTTCACTCACATGATTCCGGAAGACATGGAAAACTATCTCACAGAGATAGCACGCGTCATGAAGCCACGCGGGATATGTCTAGCTACTTATTTTATATTGGATGAGATCTCACGCCAGAATATCGCGGCTGGTTTGACGTCGCCGAAATTTGCCTACGAGTTCAAATCACCGAATTGTCGTGTTGAAGTTCAGCATCTTCCCGAAGCAGCGATCGCTTACGACGAAGGATTTTTGCGGGGCCTGTATAATCAGCACGGTCTCACTGTTGAGCAGATTGTTCATGGTCAATGGGGTCGAGGACGACTTATTCCGCATTGGCAAGATGAAGTTTGGTCTAGCAAGATACGCTGACCTGCATTGGGAACAGTAACCTTCGAGCAACTAATTAAAACAATGGTGCAGTCAAAGATCGTATCCTTGACAGGCTCATCAAAACAATTTTCTCGTCTCTATGAGGACTCTGATCATTTGTGCCGATCGTATTACTCGGCGGTTAGTCGAGTCAATTCGACCACCAAACTGGTCTGACCAACCAATTGCTGTAAGATGTAAGTCTGAGTTCATCCATTCAATTGGGGTACGGTAGCTGTGAGATTGTCATTGCGCCCAAGAGACGCGATCTTCTCCTGTAAAAAGGTCGCCCATCATGTTTTTCCCACTATTATTGTGACGCCCTATGGGTATTCAACTCTCCGCGTATGCGCCGCCGTTTTTTGCTGAGCGGTTTGAATCCAGGATGGAGACACAGGTGGAAAGTCAAAGCGAGTTGGAACGGAAGATTAACGCGTTGGAGAAGTCGCTGCAGGAGCAGATAAGGGGCAAAAACGACTTGGAACGCGAGCTTTACGAGATCAAGAACAGTTTAGCCTGGTGCGTGGTGATGACGTGCCGGCGCTTTCGCAACAGCTTGCTTGGAGAAAAGACTCTAAGACGCAAGTCATATAACGTCACGCGAGACATGCTGAAAGGAGCGCTGCTCGCAAGTGCGAAGTCGACCGCGACATTTCGGGAAATCCCCGAGGCTCTGACAACTGAGGGCCCAACCGGCGCGGCACAATTGATCAAGAGTCGAGTCGAAGTTGGATACGGGTATTCACAATGGATAGATCGCTACGACAAGTTATCCACAGTCGATCGATCCGCGATCAGGCGAGAAATTGAGGCGTTGAATTACAAACCACTCATCTCCGTGCTTATGCCAACTTTCAATACGCCGGAAAAATGGCTGCGGCTGGCGATTGAATCCGTGAGAGAGCAGCTTTACCCAAACTGGGAGCTATGCATTGCCGATGATGGTTCTTCGGATCCTCATGTGAAGCGGGTTTTAGACGAGTATCAAGCGCGGGATACTCGTATCAAAGTGGTATGGCGCGAAATCCGCGGCCATATCTCGGCTGCGTCAAACAGCGCCCTCGAGATCGCTGAAGGCGATTTCGTTGCACTTCTGGATCACGACGATGAGCTTCGCGAGCACGCTCTGTATATGCTCGCAGTTGAGCTAAACGCTTGTCGCGATGCGGATTTGATCTATAGTGACGAAGACAAAATCGACGAGACAGGTAGCCGCTATGATCCATATTTCAAGCCAGACTGGAATCCTATCCTATTTCTTGCACAGAACTTTATCTGCCATTTTGTTTCAATTCGCAAATCGTTAGCTAGGGAGATAGGCGGGTTGTCCTCCGGCTATGAAGGTGCGCAAGACTGGGATTTGATCATGCGCGTGATCGAGCGAATCCCTGCGGCGCATATTCGGCACATCCCGCACGTTCTATATCACTGGAGAGCGATCCCTGGGTCTACCGCGAAAAGTGAAAGCCACAAACAGTACGCACTGGACGCACAGCGTAAGACGGTGCAAGCTCATTTCGACCGCCTGGGAAAGCACGATAAGCGAGTCGAGGTTCTGCCAACCGCGGGAGTCTACTGGCGTGTTAAGTATCGTTTTTGCGAGCCTCCGCCGGAGGTAACTCTTATTATTCCGACGCGAAATGGCTTTGAACTGTTGCAACGTTGCGTTGAAAGTATCTACCGCAAGACAAGCTACAGGAATTTCGAGCTCATCATTGTCGATAACCAATCGAACGAAGCGAAAACATTCGAATATCTCCTGCGCCTCGAGAGACAAGGCCAGGCACGGATCCTACGTTATGACGCACCTTTTAACTTTTCTGCGATTAATAATTTTGCTGTCCGACATACGGAGAGCGAGATAGTTGGATTTTTAAACAACGATGTCGAAGTGATTACACCGGATTGGCTTGACGAGATGGTCCACTATGCGATTCAGCCGGAAATCGGAGCAGTCGGGGCCAAGCTGTATTTTCCAAATAACACCATCCAGCACGCTGGCGTAATCCTCGGTCTTGGTGGTCTTCCGGGTGTTGCGGGTCACATTGGTAAAGGGCGACCGGTAAGTTATCCGGGGCAGGCCTCGCGTGCTCTACTCGCGCAGAACGTATCTGCCGTGACGGGAGCGTGTTTGATTGTACGACGGAATGTCTTTCAGGAGGTGGGCGGCATGGATGAGGAAAATCTACCGATCGCTTTTAATGACGTCGATCTCTGTCTTCGCATCAGGGAACGAGGGTACCGCAATGTGTGGACACCCTTTGCGGAGCTCTATCACTACGAGTCCTACAGTCGCGGATATGAGGACACCCCCGAGAAGATCATTCGCTTTGTGAAGGAAAGCCAATTTATGAGAAAACGGTGGGGCAACCTACTATTAAGCGATCCGGCCTATAATCCGAATTTGGCTTTGGATAGGGACGCTTTCACGCTTGCTTTCCCGCCACGCGCAGTAAAGCCCTGGTTGTTGGGGAATCTGCTGCAGGACGGCTGAACGGACAGAGTATGTGGGAATTTGTCTCTGGTAAATACCTTTATCACCTGAAATTTAACTATTCGTTTACCCCCGTTTGGCTCTGTATCTTGAGTTCGTTTGTTTCTGCCCAGACATTAGTCGATCCCAATCTTCGGATTACGGAACTCGTGGGTGGTTTGAGCCAGCCTACCGCGATGGCATTTATCGGACCCCATGACTTACTGGTGCTGCAAAAAGGTGACGGGCGCGTTCGGCGGGTCACTAACGGAGTGTTGCAAACGGGCGCAGTTCTAGATGTAAACGTCGATAATGCCTCTGAACGAGGACTGCTTGGCATCGCTGTTCATCCTGATTTTTCAACCACGTCCCTTGTTTATGTGTATTACACTGAGAGTAGTGCGCCCTCAGATACGTCCGGCTCTCCCTTAGCAAACCGCGTGTACCGGTACACCTGGAACGGCGCAGCGCTCCTGAATCCTCAACTCATTCTCGACCTGCCGGTGACCCCTGGTCCGAGTCACGACGGTGGCGCTATGGCTTTCGGGCCCGATGGGAAGCTCTACATCGTGATCGGGGACCTCAACCGTAACGGTCAGTTACAAAACTTTTCGGGGGGGGCGAGTCCGGACAACACGAGCGTGATCTTCCGGATTAATGACGACGGCAGCGCTCCAAATGACAACCCGTTCTCGTCGCAAGCCGAATTGGCCAAGTACTACGCCTACGGTATTCGGAATAGCTTCGGTTTGGCGTTCGATCCGGTCACCGGTGATCTGTGGGACACTGAAAATGGTCTGGACGCATACGACGAAATCAACCTGGTTAGGCCAGGATTCAACAGCGGTTGGGAGCGCATCATGGGTCCGGCAATTCGGGACTCTGAAGGAACGAGTGACTTGGTTCAATTTCCTGGTTCAGTGTACACGGATCCCAAATTTTCGTGGTTCAGTCCCGTCGGACCGACGGGGATCGCGTTTCTGAACTCATCACAGTTAGGTACGCCATACCAGAATGATATTTTCGTAGGCGATATCAATAACGGCAACCTATATCACTTTAAGCCCGATTCAACGCGCAACGGACTACTGTTTCAGAACGCCGCGCTGGGTGACTTGGTCGCCGACGATTCCAACGAACTACAAGAACTGGTTTTCGGAACACGTTTCGGCGGAATCACAGACCTGAAAGTCGGGCCGGACGGATTGCTATATGTACTGTCATTTGTTCAAGGCAAAATCTTCGTAATTTCTCGCGCCAGTGTGTTTGTTCCTAGCGAGGTTCCGTTGGTGAATTTATCGACGAGAGCGTCTGTGCAGAGTGGAGACGGCGTGATGATCGGCGGTTTGATTATCGATGGGACTGCGCCGAAGGCAGTGCTCATACGAGGGCGCGGTCCATCTATGTCGACCGCGCCGCTTTTTGTTCCCGGCGTCCTCGCCGATCCTGTTTTGAGACTTTTTTCAGGTCAGAGTGTCATTGCCGAAAACAACAACTGGCAGGATGCCCCGAGCTGCGGCGGGTTGAGTTGCAGCACGCCTGTGCAGATTACCGCGACTGGAATGGATCCGTGTCAGCCGAACCCTGGGCAAGCATCGGCCCCTGCGGGTTGTGCTCTCGAATCCGCTATCTTGATCATCCTCAACCCCGGCGCATATACCGTCCATCTCAGCGGCGCCAATGGCATAGCCGGAATCGGGCTGATCGAGGTATTCGAAGCGGATGAAAACGATTCTTCTCAACTGGTGAATCTCTCTACGCGAGCTCGTACGGAGACGGGAGACGGCGTGATGATCGGCGGTTTTATCATCGATGGCGCTCAGCCCAAGACGATTTTGATAAGAGGGCGCGGCCCGTCGATGTCAAGCGCGCCATTTTTTGTTGCCGGCGTGCTCGCCGATCCAATTTTGCGGCTTTTCTCGGGGCAGACCCTCATTGCCGAAAACAACAATTGGCAGGATGTCCCGAGCTGCGGCGGGTTCAGTTGCGGCACTGCCGCGCAGATCGCGGCGCTGGGCATGGACCCCTGTCGGCCCAATCCAGGCCAACCGTCAGCACCCGCGGGCTGTGAGGTTGAATCTGCCATTTTGATAACGCTCAATCCCGGCGCGTACACCACTCATCTCAGCAGTTCTAACGATCTCAGCGGAATCGGACTCGTGGAAATTTTTCAGCTGCAGAACTAACAAAAAATTCTCCTGCCACACCGTGACTCGTATACGAGCGTCTCGACGCATCCAAAACAGATTCACCGTCTCTGCAGAGTGGGAGAACGCATTTGCTCTGCATCACCTCTTGAGCTCTTTATCTGCAAATGTCCTGTTGTGCCATGTCCTTCAGCGAAAACGCCTGCAAGTCAACGGAGTTAGTAGAAGTAGACACCATTTTTACGGGACTCCAAAGTCAATATAGTTCCTTTCTCGCGTCTCTGTGGGTCCATCAAGCTGTGATGCAGGGCCGTCATGAATTAGCGCCAGTTTCAGGGAAGCAGTATGCGGCTTGTGATGCAACCGGCTTGGGTTCCGGTCCTGGAGGCGGCGAAGAGGATTTGTGAGTTGCCGCGAATGAGTTGCGGCGGACCAGTCAGGTCCGGCTTGAAGCGCTCAACCCGCCAGGGAAATAACGTCGTACTTGACCGCTTTGATCAGAAACAACCGCTGCAGTTCTGAAGCTTCTTGGGGTTCTCTTTCGCGATGTTCCGCGCTGGGTCCAGTCATCCGGATCGTACAATTCCAGATATCATCCTCGAAAGGTGGCCGCGGAGCCATGACCCAGGGGATGCTGTGTCGAGTGACAGCAGTCATCCCTTGTAATAAATGCCGCGATTGCAGAACATCTCGAAGTCTGCAGCTCGTGTTGGTCGGCCGCCTCGGCGTCATTGCGCTCCTCAGACGGGAGGTCAAACCACAATTTGCTGGGGTGAATTGTCCCACGATATACCGCTCAAATAATTGTTCAGACTCATTTTCGGGACCATCGCTCCGTAGCTGTCAATTGTCAGGTCATCCGCATTGGTACCGCTGTAGTTCGTGCAGTCTCCACATCGGTCTTAACGGGCTTAGTCGGTCGGCTCACCGTGTCACGCCGTTGTCGTTAGTCCACCGAAAGACTTTGCGGCGCGCCAGTTGAGTTTTTGACGCGAGCTGGTGTATAAGGAAGTCCGCTGATACCGGGGGGCTGTTACCATCAGTTAAGAAGACCGAAAGCCAGTGGCAAATCGTGGAGGAGTGCGCCGATAAATCCACGGCTTCTCTCGATTTAAACCGAAGCGCCGGTCAGTTGCAGAGATTATTTTCGAAGCGAAGGCACAACGCAATATGTCGACTGATTGTTATCTAAGTTTTGTCGTCACTACGCGCAATGACAACCATGGGGGCGACATGCTTCGCCGATTTCAAATCTTTGCCGAGACCCTCTTGCAACAAGCCAATAGGCACTCGCTCAAGGGAGAACTCATTGTGGTCG